>Ga0209499_1000039_pt1 | contig 91662 bp, 90 predicted proteins | sample C_130208_EF_Meta_FD_187306 | JGI IMG/M metagenome (GOLD analysis project Ga0209499, IMG submission 187306) | Freshwater microbial communities from Lake Croche, Canada to study carbon cycling - C_130208_EF_MetaG (SPAdes) (version 2) | ecosystem: Environmental > Aquatic > Freshwater > Lake...
ATTAGCCACTAGTAAGGTTGCAAGTACCGGGGCTGGCTCGGTCGCCTCAAGCGCCTACATTACCAGCGACGGTATTCAGCATGTCATTACATTGAAGTCTAATGGTGATGTGTTCGAGACGTGGTGGGGTACGATCGGTGGCCAGTACCGATTAGCCACTAGTAAGGTTGCAAGTACCGGGGCTGGCTCGGTCGCCTCAAGCGCCTACATTACCAGCGACGGTATTCAGCATGTCATTACATTGAAGTCTAATGGTGATGTGTTCGAGACGTGGTGGAAATAATAAATTACCCTACTTTGTCGTCTAGTAAAGATACCGTATAATACGATCATGAAAGTGTGTGTCATTATTCCCGCCTATAATGAGGCAGATGTTATTGGTGATGTTATTGGTGATGTGAAAAAAGAATTCCAAAAAACATCATATTCCTATGAGATAGTTGTAGTAAATGACGGATCGACAGACAACACAGCAAACGTTGCCAAAAAAGCAGGTGCTACTGTTGTGCAACACATTCTCAATTCAGGTGCAGGTAGCGCAACCGCTACAGGCCTTAGCTATGCCAACCAAAATGGTTTTGAAATTGTTGCCACAATGGATGCAGACGGGCAACACCTCTCTAAAGATGTAATAACTGGCATAAAAACTATGGCGCAGGGTAACATCGATCTACTTATCGGTAGCCGGCTCATAGATAGCAAGGGTATGTCTAAAGTTAAGGTTTTAGGAAACAGAGGATTGAGTTTTATTACTTTTCTATTGTTCGGTATTAAAGTTACTGATTCACAAAGTGGATTAAGAGTATTCTCGAAAGAATCACTGCAAAAGCTTAGATGGAAAACAAGTGGTTATGAATTCTGTTCTGAAATGCTATGGCGCGCAAATCAGCAAGGTTTAAAAATTGCCGAGTTTCCTATCAAAGCTGTGTACACTGAATATTCTATCAGTAAGGGGCAGAACAACTGGAATGCAATTAATATCGTCAAAAGCCTATTAATAAGGCGCGTCATGGAGACCTTTAGTTGAGCCGCTTTATCCTACTAATTTTATTGAACCTACCGTTTATTTTGGCAGGTATATTGGGTGCAATTACCAAATATAAGCTTGGTAAAAGTTCCGAAAACAGACTAGTAGCTCAACTATTCCTATGGTTCGCAATACTAGTGGGCCTAGTCATAGCCGAGCCATTATATGAGTGGCTTTATGGCCATCAACTGACTCAGACTGAACCACTAAGCCTCTTCGATGTAATACAAATAACGGCAATAATAATCATTTTCTACATAGCTACCAGAACGCGCGCCAAATTAGAAGACGTCGAGCGAAGACTTAATGATCTGCACCAAGAACTCTCTATTCGTCTCTCCAAAAAATAGCACCAGCAATTCCACTATTAATAGCCTCGCTACGAAAAAATATTTTTTCTATTACAACGTTGAGCGGTCCTTGCCAAGCGCAAATATAACTTTGTTGAAAATAATGTAGTTCCAGCCCGCAATCATTGCTGTTATGGCAATCTTGCTTATAGCTGGCGACACAGCTTGATTGTTTAATAAACGAATTGCAAACACAGTAAAAAAATAATTAAAAAAGAGTAACAATAGGTACTCCACTAACTGCCTGGTCACCTTGCGTTGCTTGCCACGCTCGCCAAAAACCCATGTCCTATTTATGAAGAAGCTGACGCACAAACCACTCAAGTACCCTAAGGTTGTGGCAACCCATAATTGGAATGAAAGTACATAATAGCAGGCTAGTAGCAGTAGATAGTCGACTGCAAAGGCAAGTCCACCTGAAAGTAAGTATTTTATCGCTGTGTTGTGATTTATCAACTTTTTCATTTAACCTCTATTTAGAAATCTGACAGTTGTTGCTGTCAATACTTCTGAGCTGTAACTTGTCGCCGGTTTTTTCTACTTTATACAGCTGACCATTTTTTAAATTATCAAAGTAGCGTCCGTAACTGTTCTTGAACGCATCATCATACCTAAACACATATATGAGTGTATAGTTGGTTCCTATGTATTCGCGCCAGCCTTCGGGACTGTCAATCAGTGTCCATATATCTCTAATGTCATATGGCTTCTCTCCAACCGTAAAGTCAAAGCGATAGTATGTCTGTGCCGCAATAGGATACAGGGTATATAGTAATATATTACGCTCATTCCCTTTTGTATTAGTCGCGATTATGTTAAGTTTATCGTTTTGGTCATTGAGGCATGACCTCCATTGTTTTGCTGCTGCATACGGCGCTCTAATATTTACTGTCATCGCTACTTCTTGGCGTGCATGAGCTACATCGTACAGTATCTGACCCTCCATTGTAGCCCTGCTGATCGAAAATCCTAAGACCACGGCGCCGAAGAACAGCACTAATGTAATTGTGCTTTTATACTTTTTGTAAAAAGCACCCAAAAACCTTGTTTCATATAAGAATGTACTCACCACGAAGATCATGAAACCAGCTAAGTATGTGCCCATGTAGCGTTCATAAGACGCTAGTTTGGCGGCTTCGTATTCTGAGAAAATAAGCACATATAGGGACACGATTAAAAGCCCATAAAGAAATGATCCTATAAATAGAGAAAAGCCTACAGTAAGCACCCTTTTTGCAACTTGGCGGTTCTTTATGAATATTGACCACAATGACAGCACACCCAACAGAGCGACCATAGACCAAAAAAAAGATACAGGTATCGGATAGTCTGGAACATTGAAATAATTTCTCCAGAAATTTTTAATTACTGCTACCTGATAGTCTTTTAAATTTCCGGTAATTAGATTCCCTATATTCAAATCCTGCCACGAAGAGTGCACTCCAGACAGCTTTAAGTTCAGTTTGAAGAGTAACCAAGAAATAACGATCGTTAATGCTGGTAGCGCTAGAAGGGCCAGCTGTTTGACTGTCTTACGCTTATCTCCCCTAACAAAAACCCTGCTCGCTTCCTTGCGTTTATATAGCAACATATCTAAAGCACATACAGCCACCACCAGCAATGCCAAAACTATCCCGATATCCTTAGATATGGTCAGGATAGCCAGTGAAGTAGAGAATAGAATTACGCCAAATATATCCCTAACATCATGCCAATAACGTAGATAGATAATGACAGAAAATCCGAAGATGCTGCCTATTAGTATGTCGACGAGTATGTTGCTAAAGAAAGCGGCAGATGACGCAAGACCAGTGATTAATGGACCGAGTATAAACGCCATGGTAAATAAAACTGATTTTACATCAATCTTTTTGATGAAAGTGGCTGCCATAGAAAAAAACAAAAAGTTGCTAGCTATGAAAACTGGATACTCCACGAATGTAGAGTTGGCCCTGGAAAAGAAGTATTCAAATAAGCTTATTCCTGGGAAATAATCTGGGAACAGTAGCCTGGAACCATGTATTGACCCTAAAGCATCTAGAGAATACATGTGCTTAACAACAATCCCCCAGTGACTAAACTCGTCCCAGCTAATAAACCATCGATTGTAATTTATAAATATAGAAGCAGCTGAGAATACTCCGATAACTAATAGTCCGCGCCACAAATCTATTTGGCATATCAGGCTCTTGTTGCCAAATATAGTTCGTGCACTCCAGGCAGCAGCACCTATGCTTAGCCCCAGCACCAGACAGTACCCAAACAAAAGGCATCCACGAAAGCCCAATAGCCCAAAGGCAAACAGTACCAATATAACTAAGCCGGCGGATAAGAAAACCGTTTCAAGTAATCTCTTTCGAAAATACAGGGCCAAATATATGGACAAAGCCACAATGCTTCCCTCTGCAATAATGATAGAAAACAGGCCGTGCATTTATTTGCCTTGCGCTTTTTTCTTCACTTTGCGAGCTGACAAATTAACAGCATGCACAAATCCTTCATGCCTGGTAAAATACATAAACTTAGCTAAGTTGCGACTCACCCTATTGTTGTAGTTCTTTAGGAAATCATCTATGAAATTATCGTCGGGCGAGATGATATCGACAAAATCAATATATGACCTCATCAGTAATGTAATCTCTTTATCGAACTTAGAGTAGTGATCATCATTAAGCAAGAATCGGATAATATTTTTATACCCTATTATCTGCTTATTAACATCATATGCGTGTGAGCCATTATGGGCATGGACAATAGTAAGGGGCTGATCGATGCCAATAATATAATTGTTTTTTGCAACTTGCAACCAAAAGGTTGTGTCTTCACCAATACCAATGCTTTCATTAAACCTTAAACCTGATGACTTCAGCCACTGGGCATCAAGCATTACGGTAGGTGTAGCTATCGGGCAACTATACATTAGCTTTCTATCACAGTGCCCCCTATCAGAACCGCTGCGCATAACTGTTATTTCGCCGTCCATATTACGATTGTATGATGTGTGTGACATTGGTGCTTTAGAGGCAATCATGTAAGTTAGTTGGGTCTTAATCTTGTCAGGCGTAAATTCATCGTCAGAATCAAGTAGTGCTATAAATTCACCGCTCGCTTCAGCTATACCCCTGTTTCTTGCCGCGCTAACCCCAGAATTTTTGGCAAGCCGAATAAGTCTGACAGTATCTTTATCATTAATGTATTCTTTTATTTCATCTGTGTTTTTCTTAGAACCATCGTCTACCAATAAAATTTCAGTATTTTTGTGAGTCTGGCTAGCCACAGACTTTAGGGCTCGAATAACCTCCAACGGGTTATTGTAAAAAGGTATGACTACGCTGACTTTATACTTGGATGTATTCTTCTTGGAAGCATCAAGCATTTCTTTCATTCTATCGCGGCAATACTTTTCCGCCTCATCAAATGGTGTATCTTTATAAAAGTTTGCCAATTCTTCAAAGAAGCAATATTCACTACCCTCTAACTCTATGCGCCTTTTTTTTGGCACATCATGTATGAGCCCCAGGTATAGCTCATTACCCTCTGTTTTGACCTTTGGGCTTGTATTCGTAACCTGCTTGGCATGGATTCTCGTACTAACTAACAACTCTGGTATATGGATGAGATCATAAGTTCGAGCCATTTTCCTCCACAGCTCATAATCTTGAGTTGCTTTTAGGCTAGTATCAAATTCACCGTATTCATCAAAAGCAGTTTTTGGAATGAGAAGCGATAGGCCATTTACGTTGCCCTTAAGCAGCGCATACTCAGGTTTTCGCACTAACTCATCATGGTTCTTTATAGCTTTAGACAGCCGCCTTCCGCGTGCATCTATCAAATAATAATCTGAATACACTATGACTTTTTTATGTAAAAGACCGTTTTGTTTCAGGTAATTTATTTCTGCCTCGACCTTATTAGGCTCATAAGTATCGTCATGTGATAGCCAAGAGAAATACTCGCCCGTCATCTTTTCTATAACAAGGTTTAGCGCTGTAGAAACGCCTCCATTCTCTTTGTAGATATACTTTATTTTATCGCCGTATGATCTAACAATCCTTTCTGTCTTGCCGCCATCTGTAGATCCGTCATTGACGATAATTATTTCAAGATTCTTGTACGTCTGCTGAAGTGCGCTATCGATTGCGTATTTAAGATAGTTGGCGCCATTATAAACGGGTATTACAAGTGTTACTTTTGGATTAACCATCCTACCTACTATATACATCTCGTAGCTTTTTGTGAAATTTCCCGGGAATATAAACAACATTATTTTTAACTAGGAAGCGCGTAGCATTGTCGTAATGAGTACCTTCGATAACTTCTTTAGTAAAGAAAGGTATTTTTATATACCTACCATTCACCTTGTGATACAGTCCTATTTTTTTATTTCTGACTATATCCTCATAAAATATGGTGACATTTAGAGTATCGTATTTCCCCTCATCACAGAAATGTGCCAACTTAGCTTCTAGCACAGAGAACTTACCATTCGCTTTTATGAATATACTATCGGATAGAGATTTCAAGTCATACAGGCCAGTAGTTATATAAAATAGAAAACCCCACTCCTTACCTTTCTGAACTTTATCCACACTGATGACACCAGCCTGATTCTTTATCTTGTCCTTTTCTTCAATTAGTTTCGCTAATATCCCTGATGCTTCTTCGTAATTATAGTTTTTTCGTGAAGGCGCTTTTACTGCATTGAACAATGTTTTTGCAATCGCGCCCGAAGAGAAGTAAATATTGAAAGTATCAGATTTTAAAAATCTACTTATTGCTTGCAGTCGAAAATTGTATTCTTCTGGGGTCATTTTTACTAAATAAGCGTAAAGTTCGTTGTATGATTTAAAGTCTCTCATGTCAATGAAGCATGCCTCTGGTATATATTCCTTAACATTATTTGCGCCCATATAGATTGGTATCGTTCGCGCAAAAAATACATCAAATATTTTTTCTGAAATATATCCACGCTGATTAATATAAGAATCAAACGTGATCGCAAATTTATATCCACTGAGTTTATTTATCTTATCGCCCCTATTCACAAATCCTTTAAGTATTTTCGAAAATTCATCAGACCAACCGGTACCATAAAGATCAAGATCGTCGGGGTAATTTGTGAGAAAAAAATCTGCAATCTGCTGCCGTTTATGGTAAATCGCCTTGGGATGATATTTAATATTTTTACTATTGTAAAAGTTTGAGTAATTCCAGCTATTTAAAACATTAATGATTTGGGTGTTAGAGGTGGCATTTGTAATCATGCAGACCATTTTTCTTTTATCAAATGCGGTTAGTTTTTTTGGTGGCATTGCATAAAAATTAGCTACATTCCCTTTTATGAAGTTATCTTTCCCGGCTAAATCATCATCGTAAGTCACTACAGATTTAAATAGTCGAGAGAGTTCACTCATAGACTCAGGCTCGTGTTTTTTTGCATGCCCCGTTGGTGGTTCGTAGTCAATATAAATCGTTTTTCTCAACAGGCTTTTTTTATGGAGGCTTACTAAGTCATCTAGGTTATGGTAAAAAAGATTGTCAAAAAATATAACACCTATAACGTTTCTGTATGATGCTTTGTCGGGTGTGTGAATCTCGATACTATTTTTGTCTGCTAAGATTTTTAACTTTTGTGTCCAGGAGTACTCACCCTTAGATAAATCAAAAGGCTCATCATTTAACTTTTCCCCAATATATGGGTAATAAACGATTTCAGGTTTATGCTTCACTATTAAGATCTCTATTTAATACGTTAAGTATTATGTCTGCTGTATACGCAGGGGTAGCTGCAGGAAACATTTTTGACAGTTCGCCATAGTTTAAAGCTATAGTTTTTTTATCAAAAAAAGACTTTAGTTTTTTTACATTAGCTTTGGTATCATCTCTCTCATCTACAATTAGCGCATTTGGGTATTTTTTATAACATGGCAACATCGGATCTTTATCATGTTTAATAAAGTGTACGATCTTTTTACTTGTAGACATATACTCAAACCCTTTTGCCGAGATTTGATCTGATGATTCATTTCCCACACCAAACAATACATCAGCGGTATTTTGAATACTTTTTATTTCGCTCCACGATTTATTCCCCATATATTTAATACCCCTGATATTAACGGAACGTTTTTTTATCATTTCTTCGGCTTCACCTTGGCCATAGAATTCAAAGTGTGCTTTATGAGTTTTTAGGTACTCTTCGAATATTGATAGTATCTTTTCAACTGAGTTACGAGTTTTCGAAAGAGTTCCTGTATAAACAATATGTGGCGAGCCTCTGTGGCGACTCAAATTAATGTTTCGCTTACCCATTAGGGGTGGTTGAGCAAAGCTCATTTTATTAAAATATGTATTATAGGGAGCTTTTTTATAGTGTTCTATGTGCGTCGACATCATAATAATTTGTGCTGATTTATGAAAAATACGATTTTCAATTCTTAATCCGTACTTCTTAAAAAAATCGCCGCTAAAACCGAAGCTACCTTCCCCAAGATTAGATATTCCATCAACCCAATAAGGGATGAGTTTAATGCCAGAAAATCTCTTCCTGATCCAATATGATCCTATTAATCCGTGAAAGACACTGTTTATCGGGATTATTGCGTCATAAGCATATTTTTTTTGAAGGTTTAACAAATTTTTGTACGTTACATAGAATAAATATTTTGTGTTTGTGTATGGTGTTTGATCAAACTCACCAAAATATAATCTGGAAAAATGTTTAATAATCTTATTATTTTCGTATTTCTCCTCATACTTATTATTTGGCTGGTGAACAATTACGTTATTAATAACTTCTTGTTCACGAAGCTGACCTAATCCCCCGTATACTGCATATACGTGTACCTCTACTCCTTGATTCGATAGTTCTTCAGCAACCGCACGCGTACAAGCATCAGTCACATTGTCAGTAGGATGATACCACGCCGTAACAAACAGTACTTTGCCCTTCTTGTTACTTTTTATCACTTCCGCCATGTTCGAGAATTGATTATTGGCACGTAGCTTTGCACAATCCTTAAAACTTTATCAGAGACGTTAGTATCTCTATAGTTTGGTACCATAATTTCGTTCGTGTCGTAGTTTGTGCCCACGGCTATATCTATCGCGCTGAACATACTGTCTTGCTCTATTCCACCCATTATCAACGTTCCGGCATCTAAGCCCTCTGGACGCTCTTGCGCTGTTCTTACAGAAACTGCCGGGAAGTGCTGTATAGTACCTTCCTCGCAAATCGTTCCACTATCTGATAGAACACAGTAAGCATTTTTTTGCAGCTTGTTGTAATCAAAGAATCCCATTGCTGGCATATTCATTATCAACGGATTGAACTTTATGTCTTCGGATTCAATTCTCTTCTGAGTGCGTGGATGAGTAGAGAAAATTATTGGCATATCATATTTCTCAGCGACGGCGCTTAAGGTAGCACACACTGTCTTAAAGTTGTCACCAATATCGAGATTCTCTTCACGATGCAAACTAACGACAAAATATTTATCGCTCTGTAGTTTAAGCCGATTCAGTACGTCGGATTCATCAATTTTGCTGGTGTACTTATGAAGTATCTCGGTCATTGGAGAGCCAGTTACAAATACTTCATCTTTAGTTTTGCCTTCGGATATTAGATATTGTTTGGCGTTATTAGAATACGCAAGATTAATATCGCTCAGATGGTCAACTACCCTGCGATTAATTTCTTCGGGAGTATTAAAGTCGAAGCAACGATTTCCTGCTTCCATATGGAAGATTGGTATCTTAAGGCGTTTAGCTGAATACGCCGCAAGACAACTGTTCGTATCACCGAGTATTAAAAGTGCATCTGGTTTTTCTTGGGCCATTATTTCATAGGTCTTGGCAATGATATTGCCCACTGTTTCTCCAAGTGTTTCGCCAGGGGCATTCAAATAGTGGTCTGGTGCTTTTAGTTCTAGCTCTTCAAAAAAAACTTGATTGAGATTGTGATCGTAGTTCTGGCCGGTATGTACAAGCACTAGCTTGAAATACTGGTCTATTTTCTTGATAGTTTCCGAAAGACGTATAATCTCTGGTCGCGTTCCCACAATTACCATTATTTTATTTTTAGCCATTACTATTCTTCCTTTCCTACTAGATTTTTTGCACCTTCACTCACCACATTCTTGGCATAAGTATCAGGGAAGTCTTTATTAAATAGTTCGTTACCCCATAAAACCATAATCATATCATTGACTCCGACATTTTCGATGTTATGTATGTATCCTGGAGGAATTGTTATTATCTGAATTGACGAGTCATCCACATCAAAATAGTAGTTATCGGCGGCGTCAAGTATGTTAGTAAAACCTACTCTTGCTTTGCCCTTTACTACTATAAATTTCTCAATCTTTGTATGGTGATAGTGTTGGCCACGAATAACCCCTGGCTTGGTTGTAGATATGGACACCTGTCCAGCCTGGTGAGTGCGAATAAGCTCAGTGAAGTCACCTCTTTCATCACTATTTTTTACAGCAGTTGCAATAAGTTCATTAAACGGCAGGTAAGTGACAAAAGTAGCGTGCAGCTTTTTAACAAAGTCGTCACCACTCGCAGGAACATATATACTCTGAGATTCATCTTTAAATTGCAGCAAAAGGTCCACTATATAACCAAGAGAAACCTTGTATCTTGGGCTTATAAAGCAATAGTCGCCTTGTCGCTCTGTGGGTTCCCCGTCCAAAATAATTTTCTTAAATTCATAGGCGATGTCGTCTATATAAATGAGTTCTAGCTCTTTATTTCTATCATCTATGGTTATGCTTTGGCCCGTGGCTATATTGTTACAGAAAGTTGCAACGACTGAGTTGTAGTTGGGCCGACACCACTTGCCAAATACATTGTGGAACCTATACACGAGAGACCCATTGCCGTAGCTTAATATAGAATTTTCGGCCTGTTTCTTACTCTTGCCGTAGTCATTATCTAACTCTGCCTGTATGCTTGAAGCATATATTATTGGAGTCTTGAGATTCTTTGATTTTAGTAACTCTACTAATTGCTGAGTAAGGTCTGTGTTTCCCGCGTAAAACTCCGTTACATCGTTTGGTCTATTAACTCCAGCTAGGTGAAAGATGTATTCTATTTTTTCGATGTCTTTTTCGATATCAGAAATCTTTGTATCTTGATCCATTTCTAGGATTTCGATATTGTCCATTTCTGATAAATGCACAATAAGGTTTTTACCAATAAATCCCTTTGAGCCAGTTACTAGTACTTTCATTATATTTGTTATTGCTCGCCCTGTTTAAGTTTCTTCAGCAACTCTTTCATTCCATGAACATCTAAGCGTTTCGTATTATGTGAGTTGTAATCTTCTACAATCGAGAGGTCATCGCTACCGACATCTTCATATTTTTGGTAGTTGAGATTCCTATTATCTGCGGGAATACAGTAGTAATCACCTTTATCTTCAGCTCCAAGCATTTCCTCTTTTGTCACCAGCACTTCATAAAGCTTTTCTCCATGGCGAGTACCAATAGTTTGAATTTTAACATCTGATTTTTTGAGTTCCTTTATAGCCTGTGCGAGCACGCCGATTGTGGCGGCTGGTGCTTTTTGCACGAACAGGTCACCCTGCCGACCGTTTTCGAAAGCATAAAGCACTAGCTCTACAGCATCGTCTAGAGTCATCATGAACCTTGTCATTTCAGGATTGGTAATAGTCAACGGGTTACCTTTTTTTATCTGGTCTAGAAAAAGTGGTATCACTGAACCACGTGAAGCCATAACATTACCGTATCGAGTCCTACATATAACAGTCTGGCCTTCTTTGAGGTCTCTCCCTTTGGCTACGGCAACTTTCTCCATCATAGCCTTGCTCATGCCCATAGCATTGATTGGGTAGGCAGCCTTGTCTGTAGAAAGGACGATTACTTTTTTTACATCATGATTTATGGCTGCTTCGATTACATTTTCCGTTCCAAGCACGTTAGTTTTTACGGCCTGAATGGGAAAGAATTCACATGATGGCACTTGTTTCAGGGCTGCTGCATGAAAAATATAATCCACCCCGTCCATTACATCATCAACGCTTCGATAGTCACGAACATCACCAATATAAAACTTAATCTTATCGTTTTTATATTTTATGCGCATGTCTTCTTGCTTCTTCTCGTCACGCGAAAAAATCCGGATCTCTTTTATATCTATATCGTTTTTGAGAAATCTATTTAATACGGCATTGCCGAAAGATCCTGTACCACCGGTTATTAATAGTGTCTTGTTGTTGAACATTTCGATTACTCCTATTGGTCTATATTAATAAATTAAAGCGACCACTATATTTGATTAAGCTCGTTATACTTCTTGATTGCTCCCTCTGGGTCGCCAATAAACTCTAGCTTACCATGATCAAGAAGCGCAGCTCGGTTACAGAACCTTCTGATTGAGCCCATATCGTGCGTCACTAGGACGATTGTTTTTCCTTCTTTTTTGTATTTTATGAACTGGTTAAGACACTTTTCTTGGAAGTTAGCATCTCCAACAGCAAGCACTTCGTCAAACATAAGAATATCGTTTTCAGCCTTTATGGCAATCGAAAAAGCCAGCCTAACTTGCATGCCAGACGAATAATTTTTAATTTTTTGATCCATGAAAGGCTCAAGCTCTGCAAACTCCACGATTTCGTCATACATCGCACTCATTTGCTTTCGATTAAACCCAAGTAGGGCGCCATTAAGAAAAACGTTGTCTCTACCAGAAAGTTCGGGGTTGAATCCAACACCTAGTTCAATAAATGGGGTTAAGCCACCGTTTATCGCAATTTCACCAGAATTTGGAGAATACACACCTGCTATGAGCTTCAGGATCGTGCTCTTGCCACTTCCATTTCTTCCTATTATTCCAAAAAAGTCACCTTTATGGATATCAAAACTAACTCCATCTAGTACTTTTTGGGTGACAACATTATTTTTCTTTACAATGTTAACGACTACATGCTTGAAAGAGCTGTTTTTGTGCTGTGGCAAAACAAAATTTTTATGAATATCGCGAACCGAAATTGCTACATCTTGATTTTTAGCAGTCATCTAAATATCCTCCGCAAAATTTTTGGAATTCTTCTTGAAATACATTCCTCCAAAAATTATTGTCAAAATAATCACGACGAATGGAGTAAGTACAAATATACTGTGAACTGTTGACCAGATGGTGCCGCTCGTTGGAGTAACTATCGCATATCTGGCGTCTTGGATAATCTGTGAAAGTGGATTTATGAAAAGATATTTTTCAAATTTAACGGGTACTTTAGTTATAGGGTAGATTACTGGCGTAGCATAAAAGCCTGCCTGTATAAGAATCTCCCATATATAGGATACGTCTCTAAATTTTACAAACAAAGCTGAAAGATAAAATGAGACCCCAAGTGCGAAGGCAAACAACTCAACAATAAGTGGAAAAATAAGTAACCAGCTTAAGCTAGGCTCAATGCCATTTAATAGTGCAAAAATAAATACAACAACCAGGCTAAACGCTAGATTTATGAGGGCTGAAAAAGAGCTAGAAATAACCACTAGATATCGAGGGATACTTATTTTTCTTATTAGATCACCTTTTGCTACGACAGAACCTGCGCCAATAGTCGTAGACTCAACAAAAAAGTTCCACAGAACAACACCAAGAAGTAGATAGACAGGATAATGCTCGACACCTTTACCGAGAGGAATTATATAAGTAAATACGATATATAAGATTGTAAACAAAAACAGCGGCTTAAGGAGCGTCCACAAATATCCAAGCACTGAATTTTGATACCTAATTTTGAAGTCTGTCCGCACCATCTCGCTTAAGATTGCACGATTTCTAGGATTTAAATATCTCATCTCCTTAGATTATAGCAGTACTGGGTAACATTAAAAATTATATTAGTCTGTTATTTTTACAATTAAATTGGCGATGTTATTAGTCTAAAAATGTAATGGACGCCTGTTCTGGGTTATAATTTATGCCATGAACAACAAAAAATTAGTGCTTCAAATTAGAAATGCTAATTTTGAAGATTTTGGTGGCGCAGAAAGGTATCCGATTTTTTTATCCAAAAGTCTTGAACGGCTTGGATACAAAAGCGTCGTGGTCAGCAAGTCCCCCTCTTTACTTAGATATGCGAAAAGCGAAAACATAAAAACAATTGAGGGGTGGTGGTGGTCGCGGCAGAATTGGAGCGGAAGCAGGGTGCTGCTTTTACCTATTTATATAGTGTGGCAAATTACTTTATATTTTTGGTACTTACAATTATTTCTTTTAACAAAGCCTTCGATTATTCATATTCAAAGTAAGGATGATTTTATTGCGGCAACTCTGGCGGGTAAGACGCTGAGGAAAAAAATAATCTGGTCTGATCACGCAGACCTAAAGCACATTTTTAAGAATGCGGGCGTTTGGTATAAAAATCCTGTCGGTAAGTTAGTGTATTTTTGCGGCCTTAGAGCCGATTCAATATTAATATCAAGTAATGGTGAAAAAAAACTTATATGCGAAAATCTAAAAATTGATGCAAAAATTATTAAAAAAATGACCATCGTCTATAACGGTGTATCGGATAATTCTGAGAACTACATTAAAAAGAATCACCCAGCTTTTACTTATGGAGTCGTTACTCGAATGGTCATAGATAAGGGGATTGGTGAAGCAATAACCGCTTTTAAGCTGCTCAACGAAGTACACCCAGAAACAAGATTAATTCTTGTTGGAGACGGGCCAAACATTCAAATATTTAAATCTAAGGCAAAAGACAATAAAAATATAGTTTTTACGGGTCATATGAACGACCCGCTTGGTGAAATGAATAACCTTGACGTCTTGCTGCACCCAACCTACCACGAGTCATTCAGCATTACGCTTCTTGAAGCGTCAATGTTTGGATTACCAATAATTACAACCGACATTGGGGGAAATCCTGAAATCATCATAAACAATAAGACAGGTTTATTGGTTGTTCCAAAAGATGCAATATCATTATTTGACGCAATGGAAAAACTCTACAAGAGTAAAAAACTTCGAGAAACGTTTGGCAAAAATGCTAGAAAGCAATATTTAGATAAATTTAACTTCGATGATATTGTAAAAAATAGTTACCTGAAAATATATGAAAAATAAAAAAATTACAATATTATTTGACGCCAACCCAGTAGCTAGTTCGCAAAAAACCGGAATAGGTATTTACTCGGAAAAACTGCTTAAATCGATATCTGATAGTGGCGGAGATAAAATAAGGATTGTGGCTTTCTATTTTGACTTTCTTGGCCGTAAAAAAAATCTATCCATGCCCATTGCTGGGAATATTGTGTATCGACGAATACGCTTTTATCCAGGAGCCATAATTAACCTTATGCGAAGAATTGGCTTAAACATTCCTGTGGAATTTCTTAGCAAGTGTCGAGGAGATTTTGCAATCTACCCCAATTACTTGTCCTATTCAAGTATTTTTAAATCAAAAAATATTTCAGTAGTGCATGATCTTACTCATGAGTTTTATCCTGAATTTATGAGTCTAAAAAACCAACGAGATTTAAAAAAATTACTTCCCACTAGTATAAAAAAATCAGCTCTCTTAATTACGGTATCTGAGCAGACGAAAAAAGATCTTTTGAAGATTTATGGATACAAAGGGGAGATTTTGGTTACTCCGAACCCCCTTTCTCTCGACACATCTAAGCGTGGCGACATCACTCAGGTAAGAAAAAAATATGCAGTTAAAAATAAATTCGTTCTATTCGTTGGGACACTAGAGCCAAGAAAAAATTTAGTAGCATTAATGAAAGCTTTCGAATCAAACGCAGAGTTAGCTCAAGACTATAGTCTTGTCATGTGCGGTAAACTTGATTGGAAATACAAAGATACTTTGAAAAAATACAATGAGCTACTTAGGAAAGGTCTGTCTGTAGTTTCAACGGGATTTGTTGATGAGCCTACGAAAAATACCCTTTATGAAAACTGTGCCGTGTTTGTATTGCCCTCACATTACGAAGGTTTTGGGATGCCAATCGTAGAGGCGGCGCATTTTAATGCACCACTGGCTCTGAGTGATATACCCGTCTTTAGAGAAGTTGCTGGTTTGAATGCACAATACTTTGATCCGAATGATTCGTTAGATATTGCAGAAAAAATACTAAAAGCGGCCCATTCAGCGCGAAAAAAATATACCCTCCCCTATGCTTCGGTAAGTTGGGAAGAAATAGGTGAAAAGGTCTTAGAAAAAATATATGAAATTAACAAAATTTAACAGAAAAGTTATTTCCTTTATTTTCGTTGGACTTCTAAATACGGTCATTGATTTTGCTTTCTATAACCTAATCTTCTCCACCTTCAAGACAAGCCCTGTTCTTGCAAACATCTTTTCTACTTCAATCGCAATCACTGCTAGTTATTTCTTGAACAAAAAATTAGTATTTTCTCATCCCGGAAAAATGGATATTAAATCGGCGACTACTTTTGTGGTTTTTACTCTTTTTGGGCTTTGGGTGATTCAAGGATTTATTATTACACTCGTAGTGCACTTCATTAACGCTCATTATCATAGTGGCCTTATTGCAGACACAAAAATAACCAATAATATCGCCAAATTAATCGCAAGTTCGGTGACGATGGTCTGGAACTTCACCCTCTATGATTTGGTAGTTTTTAAGAGCAAAAACTCTAATTCTCGCTAGTTGAGGAATCGGTAAAAGGCATCATATGCAGTTCTTCAAGTGTCACCCCTTTTTCTGCTGCAAGATGTTCTCTTAGACCAGCGAGCGCGACACTGTATAGATGGTGTGCTTCATTTGAGCCTTCAAGATTATTTTCTTTAATGAATTGCTCAATTGAACCAATTGTTTCAGCCATAGTAACTCCTTTTGAATTCGTTATTTCATCATACTGCATACTTTTATCTATTGTCACGTGTATTTTTACTCAAGAGTAAAGATATAAGGTAAAATTGGGGTATGGCAAAAATAGCAATTGATGCACGCGAGCTCACTTCGAGCACTGGACGATATGTCGAGCGACTACTGCATTATCTTCAGGAAATAGATAAATCAAATAGCTATGTGGTGTTACTTCGCCCTCAAGATATGGACAAATGGAAGGCAACTAATCCAAATTTTTCGTCAATTGCTTGTCCATATAAAGAGTTCACCTTTTCTGAACAAATGGGGTATCGCCATTTTCTAAAAAAACTACACGTCGATCTTGTTCACTTCGCTATGGTGCAACAACCCCTTCTCTACTTTGGTAAGCACGTCACTACGATGCATGACCTTACTACTACCCGTTTTTCAAATCCTGCAAAAAATAAGGTAATCTATTTCTTCAAACAACAAGTATATAAGTATGTTAATTGGTACGTGCCGAGAACTTCAAAAGCTATCATCACGCCGACTGAATTTGTTAAAAAAGATGTCACCCAGTTTTCTAAAATAGAAGAATCAAAGATAGTGGTTACTTATGAAGCAGCTGACGAGATTCGTGAAGCTATCGAACCTATTAAGTCACTCCAATCAAAGCCCTTTATCTTCTACGTCGGTCGCCCCCAGCCACATAAAAATCTTGGTAGACTGCTTGAAGCTTTTTCGATTATTAAGAAATCTAATCCTGATCTACTGCTCGTTCTTGCTGGTCGGAAAGACGCAGTGTACGACAGCTTCCTAAAACAAGCTGAGAGACTCGGAATAGCCGGTTCAGTAATATTTACTGGCTACGTCACCGAAGGCCAGCTTAAGTGGCTCTATAGAGGCTGTAAGGCCTATGTATTTCCAAGTCTGAGTGAGGGTTTTGGTTTACCAGGGCTTGAAGCCATGGTACATCATGCACCAGTTGTGAGTAGCGACGCTACGTGTCTTCCGGAAGTCTATGGAGACGCTGCTTGGTATTTCAATCCACTCGATGTTCACGATATAGCTCGTAGTATAAGCGAGGTACTTAAAAACACAGAACTTAGGAAAGATCTTATTCGTAGAGGCGTAAAACAAGCTTCTAAATATAGCTGGAAGAAAATGGCTGAAGAGACACTAGAAGTCTATGAAAAAGCTTTAAAGAATTAGACTCTTTTTGTGTTTTATATCGCTTTAGCTCATAATTACAGATAATGAAATTTAAAACAACTACTGCCCTTTTGAGCCTATCTTTCGTTTTCTTGCCTGTAATAGCGAAGGCGGAATCTGCCCAACCAACTGCTACTCCGTCCCAACTCTATAGCTCATCATCTAATAGCAGTTTTCAAAATGCTACCTTTAGTCAAAGCGGAGCGAGTGGTGCTACAACGGCAAGTGGGAGCGCTTCGACACTTTTAAACACTCCCTCCAGTTCTCTTAGCGTGAGCGATGGCCCTAAAGATGCGCCAACAAAAGTAGCGACTAAGACTAAAAACAGCTACGTGGTGTATCTCTACGGCCTCATGGCTTTCTCTATCCTAGGATTCCTTGCAACCTTTAGAAAAAAAAGGAATACGCCCCAGGTTACAGAAGTTGAAGAATCTGCAATAATCGTCAAGAAACCAAAAAAACAAAAGAAAAAGCGGCGCAACAAAAAACACCACCGCTAAGTCGTCTATTCTTCTTCAGTTTTTTCTAGTTCTTGTGGCTTGAGTACGATATGTCGATCTCTGCCCACTCCAACTGATTCGGTAGCTATTCCATTATCTCCGGCTACTTTATGAACAATTCGTCGATCGGCTGCATTCATCGGCTTCAAAGTCATCGGTTCGTTTGAGCTCTTTACTTTATCGATCCATCCCATAGCAACTTCACTCAACTGCTCTTGTCGACCCTTTTTGTAATCTGCGACATCGACATTTACTCGGTGATACTCTTTGTCGTTATTCATGAGCGCAGCGCTCACCATATACTGAATAGAGCGTAGGGTGTCGCCACGTTGACCAATTAAAAAGCCGTTCATGTGCGTAGATGGGATAGAGAGCTCAATAACGTCGTCTTCGGACGTTGCGTGGATGTCTGTATTAAGCCCAAAGAAAGACAGTAAGTCCTCTAAATACTTCTTTGCGAATTGAATTGAATCTTCCATCTATCACCTCCGTTTTTTAGATTTATTTTTAGTGGAGGTGGATGTATTTTTTTTCTTAGGCTTTGTAATAATCTCGGCTTCAACGGGAACTTTGTCGACAGCTGCTTCCATTTCAGTGACGTCTTGGCGAAGAATCTTTGTCTGCTGGTAAAGTGCTATAAGGCCACCAATTGCCCAGTAGAGCGATAGCGCTGCCGGCAAGCTGATTGAGACTATAAAGAGCATGAAAGGAATGAATAGCAGTGTAAACTTCCCTGTTGCGGCTTGAATTTCTGTTTGATCAACTTGTTTGCCACTGGCAGTGTCTTTAAAGATCTGTCGCAAGCTTCGGGCATCTTTATCCTGCATCATTAGCTGCTTACTTTGGAAGAATTGCACGCCAACACTGATCACAACAAGAATCATCGCAGGCCAGTAAACACCCGTTTTTTCCATTGCATGCCGTGTAAGGTCAACAACGTTGAACAAAGTTTCATTGAAGCCATGCATGTTAAGCGCAAGATGCTTCATGTAGGGAAGATGTTGTACCCAACCATAGCTATAAGTAAAGAGCGTATTTGGGGTATGGATAAGCTTAGAGATTCCAGAATAAAGCCCAATAAGGATTGGGAGCTGTACGAGAATAATTCCAATAGAACCAAAAGGATTAATTTCTCTTTCCTTATAGAGCTCCATCATAAGCTGGGATTCTTTTTGCCTGTTTCCAGCAGCTGCTTTTTTAATGCGGCGCATTTCAGGCTGCAGCTTTTTCATCGCCATCGCGTGATGTAGTTGCTTTTTAAGCAGCGGATACATTGCAACGCGTACAAGCACCGTAAACAAAATTATAGCGAGCCCGAGGTTGTGGCCGGGAAGCAGCGCGAAGATAATAATGAGTAAATTGAAGATTGGCCGAGCAATCAATGCGTTGAATAAAACACCAAAAAAATGAAACATATATCCCTATTTTACCCTAACTCCACCCCTTTTGTCTAAGAACTCTCGGAGTTTTCTTTATTTATTTTCACCATTTGTTCTATTTGTCGTTTTAGTGAAGCAAATAATTCATCATGGGGCATTGTTATAAACTTTTCATCAAAAATAGTAACCACAATGTCCTGGTTAGTAAGTAGCTTTGGGGCAAGCTCACGAATTACTTCATAGACCCGTCGGCGTATTCTATTTCGATCAGGTGCCGATTTTGCAACTTTTTTACTCACCACTACCGCAACCCGAAAGGTATCGTGTTTTCCAGGAACAAACCGCATTGCACAGTAGGGGCTTCTTATTGTTTCACCTTTTCGATAGGTGAAATTTAAGCTGTTATGGCCGTGAAACCGGTGTTTTTTGGCGAGCAAAATAAGTCCTTAATAACTAATTTTAAGTTTATACATATAGTGTAGCGTGTTTTAGCTGTTTTTGATTTAACGAGAAATCATTTTACGACCTTTTAGTCGTCGTCTTTTCAAAACAAGCTTACCGGCACGCGTAGACATACGCTTGAAAAAACCGTGTTCTCGGCTGCGTCGTCGTTTTTTTGGTTGGTGAGTTCTTTTAGGCATAATTTCAGTTGGTTATAGTAGCACGAGAAGAGTGATACTTCAAGGAGTTAAATTATATACCCTTATTAGGGTTTGTAAAAAATACTCATTTAAAGAGAGAAAATCTATTGTTTGTCCACACTACCTAGAACTTTATCCACTACTTATACAGAGGTGGCTTCCCGATGTGTATAACTTTACCCCAGTTATTGGTTGTTACAATACAAAATGAATAATTTTTCAAAAAACTGTGGAAAACTATTCCCTGCTCTTGTATAGTTTCAAGTAACAAACAAAAGTTCTTGTAGGGAAAACGGGTTTATAAGTTTAAGAGAGGGTTAGGCGCTGTGGAAGAAGATGCAGTTTGGCAATCAGTACTTGGAGAAATAGAGCTGACTGTTTCGCGCGGCAACTTTGTTACCTGGTTTAAAAATACCCAGGTACTACGCCGTGATGATAGCTCGATGATTATTGGCGTTCCCAATATCTTCTATAAGCAACAGCTCGAATCTAAGTTCAAGCCCATGATCATGGAGCTACTCGCGAAGAATGGTCTTGGAGAAATAGCTCTTGAATTCAAAACTCATACTTCAACTATGCCGACTAAGCGACCGACGAATGATGATACTGAAGTAGTGATCATGTCTGAAAGCCCGAAAAAAACCAATCGCGAAATGTTTAGCGGCAACGGCGCCCCTTCATTAACGCACTCCTATAGACAAGGACTGAATGATCGATACACCTTCGATAGCTTTATCGTAGGATCAGGCAACGAGATGGCCTACGCAGCCTGCCAGGCGATTGCCCAAAATCCAGGTACAAAATATAACCCTCTCTTTATATATGGTGGCGTGGGACTTGGGAAGACGCACCTTATACAAGCGGTTGGCAATGCGGTACTTGCTAATAAGAAAGGCTCCAAAGTAGTCTATGCAACGTCTGAGCAATTCGTTCAAGAGTTCCTTGATGCGATTCGTTACAAAAAGATTACTGACTTTGCAGGGCATTATAGGAATGCGGATGTGCTTATTGTTGATGATATGCAGTTTATTGCTGGAAAAGAGAAGACCCAAGAAGAGTTCTTCCATACCTTTAATGCGCTCCACCAAGCCAACAAACAAATCATTATTTCAAGTGATAAACCACCAAAATCTATACCAACTCTTGAGGAACGACTACGGAGTCGTTTTGAATGGGGCATGATTGTAGATATTGGTGCACCAGATTTTGAAACACGCTGTGCTATTCTGCAAAATAAAGCAACGCAGCACAATATCGTTCTCGATCAACCCGTTGTTGAATTCCTTGCAAACCAAGTACAAACCAATATTCGAGAACTCGAGGGAGCACTGAACCAATTGCTGGCATTTTGCGAGATGCGTAACTTAACTCCTGATCTTTCAGTAGTAACTGGGTTGTTTGGTACACATCGTTCTCGACCTCGACACATGAATGCCAAACAAGTAGTTGAGCGAACAGCGAAACACTTCCAGATAAGTATTGAAGAAATACTTAGTCCAAAACGGGATAAAGATATTGTTTTTCCTCGTCAAATCGCTATGTATCTCCTTCGAAGCGAACTACACCTCAGCTTTCCAAAAATAGCTCAGGAGTTGGGCCGCAAAGACCACACAACAGCAATTCATTCAGTCGAGAAGATTGAAAAAGAGCTGCATTTTGACAATATCCTGAAAGAACACGTTAAAGAAATTAAGGAAAAGCTCTATGCGTAAAGCTATTTTTATGTCCTCCCTATGTGGAATAAATGTGTACAGCCGGGTGCACAACTTGCGTATAAATAAGGCTACTTATACACATATCCCCAACCAAAAAAATATACCTTCTTTTTCCACTTTTTTGTGCGCAGTTTATGCCGCATTTAACCACCGAGTTCTACACATGTTTTTTGTTCAATTAACTCCTGTAAAGATACCGTTATCCCCATCATCCACAGGGCCTACTATAACTACTACATAAATAAATAAGTAAAGGGAAACACAATCATGAAGCTACAAGTCACACAAGAAAATCTGAACAAAGCATTAAACAATGTTGCTCGTATTGCAATGGTGAATAAGAATGCATTACCGATTCTTAATAACGTACTTATTCGAACAGTAGATAATCGACTAAGTCTTTCTGCAACTAATCTAGAGATAGCTATTACCGAAAAGATTGGTTCAAAAGTGCAGACAGAAGGAGCTATCACCGTCCCTGCCCGCCTTATGCAGGAATATGTAAGTAGTTTACCGAGTGGTATTTTGGAGCTTGAACTCGATGAACATAAACTCCATATTTCAACCGAACAGTACAAATCGACTATAAATGGTGTTTTTGCTGATGAATTCCCCCTTGTTCCAGAAATAACAAAAGGTTTACAGCTCAAGATTCCCCTTAAAGATTTAAAAAAGAGTCTACAACAGGTAGTGTTTGCGGCATCATCCGACGAGACACGACCCGTGCTTACGGGTGTACTTTTAAATACTCAGGATGGTTCTTTGTTTGCGGCTGCCACCGACAGCTACCGATTAGCAGAGAAAAAACTCCTCAAAACAGCGCAGGATATTTCCCTTCTTATTCCAGCCTCAGCCCTACAAGAGCTACTTAGGGTACTTCCTGAAAATACTGAATCTGTTGAAATGCATGCAGATAACCAGCAGGTACTCTTTAAGGTTGGAGACATAGAGCTTGTCACACGGCTTATTGATGCAACCTATCCAGACTATAAGAAACTTATTCCTACCAAGTTTTCTACTACCGCAACGCTTGCAAGAGATGAATTTACTACTATCACGAAAGTGGCTTCCCTTTTCGCCCGCGAAAGTGCGGGTAGCATTACGATCAAAGTAGATGAAGGGGCTAAAAACGTCAGTATTACTTCTATTGCGTCACAACTTGGTGAAAATACCTCAAGTGCTGATGCGGAAGTATCTGGAACCGGCGAAGTTACCTTGAATTCACGATATTTACTTGATGCACTTAGTGCACTTGGAACAAAGGAAGTTAGCTTTAGTTTTAATGGAAAACTAGAGCCCTGTGTTTTAACCTCGAAAGAAGCTCTCGGCCAAACCTACCTTGTAATGCCATTAAAAAGCTAAATACCCTACCCTTTTAGTTATACAATTAACCAATGAAGGATTACATTTACACGTCACTGCATATCCAGCAGTTTAGGTCATATGAAGATTTTGCAGTCGATCTTTCACCTGGAGTAAATATTGTGGTTGGACCGAACGGCTGTGGTAAAACAAACCTGCTTGAAGCAATTCTTATTGTTAGTGGCTTCCCTTCCTTTCGCGCTCATATAAGTGAACTCCTGCAGCATGAAAAGGATTGGGCTCGTATCGATGTTGGGGCAGCGGGCGGTGAAAGAATCCTGAGACTTGAAAAGCGGAATGAGAGTATAGATAAAACATATGAGATAAATGGAAATAAGAAAAAAAGACCCGGCTTTAGTGATATTGTGCCAACAATTGTATTCGAGCCCGAGCATATGCGCCTGCTTACCGGGTCACCTGAACACAGAAGAGATTTTTTTGATCAAATGCTCGCAGAAACCGAAGCAAGCTTCTCCTCTTTAAAGAACCAATACAAAAGAACCCTCGCTCAAAGAAATAGTCTGCTTAAGCAAAATAGTACAGTTATTAAAAGCCAAATATTTGCCTGGGACGTGCGATTAAGTGAGCTTGCCGGTAAGTTAGTAGCTTCGCGCCAAAAGCTCGTTACAAAGCTTAATGAGCAGCTTGAGCGTATATATGGCGAGATAGCAGGCAAAGAAAATAAGGTTGTTTTGCAATATGAAACAAAACTACCTATTGCAACCTATGAAACGAGCCTGCTTGCGAAACTTGAACAAAATTTACATAAGGATATTGAGCGCGGCTTTACTACCTACGGGCCACATAGAGATGACTTTCTGATGCTACTTGATGGCCAGCCCGCAGAACACACTGCGTCAAGAGGTGAAACAAGAACACTTGTCCTAAGTCTTAAGATACTTGAGATAAAAATTATTGAAGAGGCGCGACTCCAAAAACCACTCATTTTACTCGATGATGTTTTTAGCGAGCTCGACGGCGCACGCAGAAAAGCACTCACTAATTACTTGAAAGATTACCAAACAATTATCACCACCACTGATGCTGATCTAATCGTTAAAGAATTTGCTCAGAAATGTAACGTCATTAGTTTAACGTAAGAGTATTACGGACTCTCGGTTATGTATTTTATGGTAAAGGATGTTGGATCATATCCTTGACCCTTAATCCAATTGAGGGCATCTGTTTTACTTTTCTCGTCAGGTGCAGTAATGGTAAGTACTACTCCCTTTACGTCAGGGAGATTTCCGTAATCGATTCGATATTCAAAGTTTGGCCCCGTCCACGGAAGAAGTTTTATGATTGGATTTTGGGCAACTTGCTGCTGAGAAGCTTGAGTAAATTGTCGACTCGAGACTCCTTCAGCTATCTTTTGATCATCGGGGTGATTAAGGTACCAGTCTTTCGTAGCTGATGAATTTGAGACAAGCGCCGTTAAAGCGGTCTTCTTTTCACCTTTATTGAATTGCATATCTATTGTCTCACTAGTAAATCCATCGTAACTAACGGTAACAATATGTTTCCCTGGTTTAATAGTATACGTCTTGGACGGATTAATTTTTTTTCCATCAAGTTTAACCGTACTTACTGAAGGAGCTATCAGAAAATCAATTTTTGATGAATAAATTGAATTATTGTAGATTAGGTAACTAAACAAACCTAAGATAATTACTCCAACTGAAAAAGATATAACTTTAACTCTTTGATCCATATTTACTCCCTATTTTTTTAACCTTGCCGCAAAATAAACTCCCCCCTTAAAATTTAGCCATGCATTACTTAATTCTCCACTATGATCACCCAAAGAGGCTTCCGCGCTATCATAGCCGCCCGATTGCTTGCCGAGATAAATAAACGTATGCCCATTTCCCCCAGCTCCAGTACCAACATTAACGATCAAAATGTCTCCCGGCTGCAATTGAGCAGTGCTTGTAATATTTTCAATAATTGTATATTTCTCGGGATGAGATTTTACATAGCTTGCTTCCGCCATAGTTCCTGATTGTGGGTAATTAGGGTCGGCTCCACTTGCCCGCATTACAGTAGAAACAAAAATTCCACAGTCATCACCCCATCGACCAGAACCAACAGGTGCACTTTCAGTATAATCAGCTGGATTATATTTTTTTAATGCCGCAAGATAAGCTGCCGTAGGGGTCTGGGGGTACTTCCGTTGCTCACTTTCCTTGTTCGTATCTTTATCGAAAGGTTCTGGCCAGGCTAAGCTGAGTGCCGTTTGAATTATTCCTCCTCCACAAATACTTGATCCACCCCCAGTAAGTGGCACACTCTTTACGATGCCATCGAGTAGACCCGTTTCATATTGCTTTAATTGGTCGGCGGTTATGCCGTTAGCCCCTACTTCGTTATACACCCAAGGCACGTTTGAGAATAATTGTACCAAAGGTATATTACCGGGACTCAACCCTTCTCGATTATCAAAACTAATTAGCTTTATAGCCGGTTGTATTCCACTAGCTGCTTGTCGAGCTTGCTGGATATAGGTTGCGTAAACTTTGCTTTTATCAGCAATCTGCTGATTCGTGAATGTTATATTTTTTCCAGCAGGTGTTGTTCTGTACGAACCAACTTCTTGGTCGCTTATCTGCTGAAAGTTTGCAAAGGTTGGACCGTGGTCATCGTGAATACTAATTGCTAGGGCTGCATTACTTGAGTTAGCTATATCCGCTCTTTGACGCAGGCTAACTGTATCATTTTCGTTTTCTTTCGTTAGGACTACTTTATAGCCAAGTGCCGTGAGCTTAGCTTGAAGATCTTTTGCTATTGTAAAGACTTCACTAATTTCCAGAGTATTTTTATAGTCAAAGTCAATTAGCCCTGTTGCGGGGTCTATCACCCTGTTTGATGTTCCACTATGACCTGGGTCGATAACAATAGTTGAGCCAGAAGTATCTCCTCCACAAACTCCACAGCTAGAATTTTGAGAAGTAGCTGATGTTTGAACCGCAGAGCTTTGTGATCCGCCTCCAGTTGTTAGGTTCACAAGTTCAGTTATTAGTGCCTGGACACCAGCTACATAGGCTGCAGTGTCATTTTCTGCAGGTGGAGCATAGCCTTCAAAAAACCCTACAAAGTCACTTTTGTCTAAATGGGAAGCAAACCGATTTCTTATATAGGAAGCTTCATCACCCCCTCCGCTAGCATTGGTATTTTCAGCTGCAGTGTAATCCACACTGCTCTTAATGGTGGTCCATTTATACCATAAAGTACTTGAAGCACTCCCACTCCCATTAAAATGTGGCTGAGTAGGTGTCGCTGTTCTTCCAAACGGATTATTTCCATTTTTTGTATTCCAGTCGTTTGGATTCGCTAAGCCCGACTCTTGCCTTCCGATTCCAACGATAATAAAAGGACTAACATTTGCCTGCTTGGCACTTGCTACAATTGTTGAACCAAGGCCATTCATTAAACTATTGGGATAATTTTTAGAAATATATGTATTGATTGCATTGGCCATTGCTGATGGGTCTAGATTGGGAAAGGTTGCGCCAGTTGGAGAACCAGTACCAGCTGAAACCGCCACATCCGGATTGGTCGAACAAGAATTTTCATCATAAAATGTCGTTTCCCTTATCACCGACAAGTAGTCTGAAGAGCTAATTGCAAAGACTTGAGAGCTCAGCATTAGAAGTATTAAAAAAGACTGTAGAATAAGCTGTAAAGGGGTTGTAAATTTAGCAAATATCCTCTTCATTATTATTGCCCCGTAGAGGATAGCCCGTTATCCCCGTTATATCCATAAACTGCACCAAGACCACCAGAGGTCGTAGTATCTAGAAGATGACAGTTATAGATTTGTTTTGCTATTTTACCAGGATCAGATATGCTACCGAGTTTACCGTAAATTAAAGTAGACCACTTCGTAGAATCAGTAACAATATCCCAACTTAAATTCAAGTTTGCCGAATCTACCCCGTTAGCATTAAAGATAGCAACAATATTTGTGCCCTTGGAATAATCTTCATCTAGAGGGCTTAAATCGTAGCACTCTTGCGGGAAGTCATAAGTCTGAATTCCTGAAAAACCTGCAGCAGCATAAGGTGTCTGTGAGGCATGAGTATCAAAGCTTAATAAAGAGAACACAATGTCTCCGGCGTTTGAGAAGAATTTGCTAACATGGGCCATGAAGTTGCCCTTTGGGGTATCAAGTACCGCAAATAAGTTTTGCGAAAGAAGCGAATTTGGATCACTAAGTGCAAAATATTTTTGAGATATAGAGGTATCTTTTTTAATTTGTGACTGATAGTCACTATCAGTTGCAATAGCTGTTTGTTGTGATTCTGGGGTTGTTGCCGAGGCGCCATTAAGCCTTGCGCTACTCTCAGCAGAATACGATGCGCCTTCCAGCGCTACATTAAAGAATTGTCCGCCAGGCTCATTGCCCTTAAGTAGGGGTCCTCCACCCAAAAACGATAACAACTGCGTGGACACCCATCCAATCAGAGTAGACATTAAATCACTCAATCCTGTCGCCGATAGTATGGGTTGAACTACTGCCATAACCACATCCCCGAAGACACTTGTAATAGAACCGAGTAAGCTTTTTGCATAACTAAGAGGCCAAGAGTCAGAAACTGCTGACCATGCATCAGCAATTGGTCCTATAACAGCACCAATGGTCGAGTTATACATATCCTCAAGCCCTCCCGCGAGAGAAGAGCCACCGCCGATTTTCTTATCACCACAAAGATATGCAAATTCACCGTTTGCAGATCGCTGATTAGTTGGGTTAGCTATTGCTGACTGATGTTTAGTAGAGCAGTAATCAGCTTTATTAGTGGTAGCCTGGAAATTTTCAGCTTTTGCGGTTGCAGTTGAAGGATTAATAACCGAGCTCCAGCCTTCACTCGCAGAGGAAGTATTGAAAATCTCCATAAACTTACCAACTTCTTTAGCATTCACGTTTCCCGACTTAATTTGGTCAGACGCTATCGTTAATGAGGTATACAAGGCTGAGGCTTGCCTGCCTCTTGCTAATGATACGAGTTCAGACATTTTGCCACTTTTAATATTTTTGTCAATTTTTGCATATTGATCAAGTGTCCCCACTATGTTAGCGGCGCTTAAAATAGGGTTAATTTTTTCAGTAAATTTTGTAACTATATCTTGCACTAGAGTACTGTCAATTTTTGATGCGACGATTTTTCCATCTTTATCTTTATGTGTGTCCGTTGTCGTGTCAGGACCCTTCCCAGGATCGGGTGCGTCTGCTTTTGCATCAGGGCTGTTCGGGTCATTAGATACATTGCCGCAATCGGCCATCCCCAGAAGGCACCTTAATAATTGTCCTGCGCCTGAATCAACCGGAAACACTTTTTGAATTAACTTATTACGCATATCAATCTTTTTTTGATCTATCTTGCCCCGCGTTCCTTCAAAAAATCGCCAGTCTCTGATTCCGTTAATACTCTGGAGATCTTTTCTTAGATGTCTGCGTTTAATAACTTGCCAAGTATGGGTATGATCATTCACCAGTTTCTTTAGTTCGCTTCTTGCCGCCTTGTCGTTTTCAAAAAGAGTAACATTTATTCTTCCTTGAAATTTATTAAGCGCATCTAAGTCTCCCCTCTTCAAGGCTTCCCTGTCTAATCCATCCATCATTGCACCCCAACGTGCATCATCCTTTTTATCGTTGAATTTTAGACCAATAACCCCAGGCCGAATTTGCCCGTCAGGGGTAAGGACTGTCACGAACTTCATTCCGCTTTTTTCAAAAACATCCTTTTCAAAACTCGAAGCACGCATAGTTCTATACCAGTTCTTGAATGGCCCACCAGCATTTACGCTGTCAGCTTGAAAAAAAATATTTTTTCGGTCCTCAGGCTTGATGCTGTTATTTTCAATTTCGCCAAGTCGCACCGCAATATATGCGGCCATCCATGACGTAGATCTTCTTTCTGCGGCTCCGCTATAGCGAGCGAAGGCTTTTTGCTCGATATTTTGTGTTATGGTATTGAGTTTGAAGACATTCAAAAAACTGAATATAGAACCTAATCCAATTACCAGTGTTAACAATAAACTAGCCCCAAGACCAAGAGCAGCCTTTTTTCCATACTTTTTTGTAGATTTTTGAGCAATTGATTTAATTTTTGAAGATTTTTGAGCAGTTGGTGCTATCTGGACTTCTGCGCTACTGTCTGCTGCTGTGGTTTTATCTGAAGTGTCTTCCATAGTAAAATCTCTCTCTAAATAAACAATAACATTTTAATCAGTAAAAAATACTAACTATAAGCATCATTGGGTAATTATTTCACCTGAACTTGCTTGGTTCAATGATATTTGCCCATGTTGTTCGATTGCTTTCACCTCTGTAGGGTTGGTTGTTATGAGTTGCGTCTCACTTGGGCTGGCAATAACCTGAATGTGCACATGATTTTGTCCTGCAAAGAACAGGCCTTGCCCTACTGGGAATTGACTAAGACGCTTCTTTTCTTCACTAGTTAGTTTGAATACGTCAGCAAGTTTGTCGATAGCGCTAGGGCTTTGCTTTAGTAGAAGTTGCATCGATGCATTTGCGACAATAGCTCGACCCATCCTAGACTCTATGAAGTCTTCGACATCTTGAGAGATCGTGGTAATACCGAGCGCATATTTTCGAGCACGTTTTGCGAGGCTAAAGATGAAACTGGCGCTGTCTTCGTATTTCATGAATTGCCATGCCTCATCGATAACGAGAATTCTTTTTCTCTTATCAACCTTAGTCTTGTTCCATATAAAGTTAAGAACAATATACATAGCAACAGGACGGAGCTCATCTTCCAGGTCACGAATATTAAATACAGCAAAAGGGTTGTTGATGTCTATGTTACTTTGTTGACTAAAAATACCTGCAAAAGTACCGGTAGTATATTTACGAAGACGTTGAGCGAGTTGCGGGCCTGTGCCACCAGCGTGCAAAAGTGTCTCATAAAGATCTGCAATCGTAGGAGGAGTGGACATATGAGTAAGCGGATCATTGGTGATCCCAGCCTTAGCATATGTTTCTATTAAAGCAGCGTCCAGATCAGCCTCCTCAACAGGAGAAAGTGCTGGGGCAACTTGTGCATTTGCCCCTAGCATTTGAGACTGTGCCCCGCCCATCATAAGTCTTAAGAGACCATGCAGAGTAATAAGATTGCTTCTCAGTGCATTATCTGCCTCTTCGGCATCAATAACTTTCGGAAGTTCAAATGGATTAATTCGTGTTGGGGAACCAAGCGATAGCTTAACGTAGGCCCCACCCACGGCTTCAGCCATTCGTTGATATTCATTTTCTGGATCCAGCACAAAAACTTCTACACCCATCATCAGGCTTCTTAAGATCTCAAGTTTAACTGCAAAGCTTTTACCTGCTCCAGATTTAGCGAACACGACGCTATTTCCGTTTTCCAAACTAAATCTATCAAAAATAACCAGGCCACTATTATGCATATTAATACCGTATAAAATGCCATGGTCATCAGTTAGATCTGCACTCGTAAACGGAAAGGTAGTACTCAACGCTCCAGTATTTACGTTTCGGCGAATCTGCAACTGATCAACAAACTGAGGAAGTACACTATTAAGGCCTTGTTCTTGTTGGGCAGAAGCAGGTTTTGAATACACAAGTTGTTGGCCAAGCATCGACTCCACTTTGTGGGTTACAAATTCAAGCTCATCCATAGAGTTACCATAGATAGTGAAGTAAAAGCCAAGTCTAAAGAAGCGCTCTTCTCCAACCTGTAGCTTGTCTCGCATCTCTTCAGCGTCCATTATGGCAGCTTCTTTACCCGGATCTCTAACTTTACCTTTTTCGGCATCAATTTGAATACCAGCTTCTAATTGACCTACTTTTTTCCGCAGGTTTTCAAGCACTACTTGGCTCTCGACAGGGTAGACGTAGAGCGTCATATCCATTACTTCGTCAAGATTTATCATGCCACTAAGCCAACCAGTATAGATTTGGCGAGGATACCCGTATACATAAAATGTTCGAGCAAATCTTGTACCTATTTGAAAATAGCTACTTGAAAACTCCAAAGAACTTGGAGCTATAAAATCTCTGAGTGCTGTAATTCCCTTTTGGAACGCAGACTGAGTCTCTTGTTGTTCTAAGATTCTTTGTTGTTCAGCCAGCGCAACAGGGTCCAGAGGTGCTTGTTTCTTTTTTCCAAATGCCATTACTTGTTTACTCCTATCATGATGGTAATTCCCTTGCCATGTTAGGTTGCGGTGCTTGTCCGACTCCCTGAGTTACGACAGGTACAGATAAATCAGAAAAGTTCTTTAATTGTTGTCTAGTCGCCGTGTCAGGATTGTAGGCGTCATAATACAGTTCAATAAGCTCCTGCGTATCCAATGGTAGCCCTTGAACACCCGCTTGCATGAGGCCGTTTAGCGCTGCCTGAACTCTATTTCTGAGCTCAGTTTTTGCATTTTCTAGAGTACCTTCATCAATCGTGATAACCTGCTCTTTCTTGCCAAAAATACCGGTAAAAAGATTCTTACTTTCTTGAACTGTTTTTTGTGCATCAGGAACAGGAAAGTATGGAATGCAGATGTAGAATTTTTTATCCATGATATTTGTCTGTGCAGCCAGATTATCCATAAAGTTTATATAATCATCCATGAGTAGCGCCAGCAACATATTATCGTGCTCCCCACGAATCTTCTCTAGCTTATCTAGATAAGGCCCAAGGTCTACTTTCTGTGAACGAATAAAGATTTGTACAGGAAAGTACAGTGAGTTAAGAAACCCTTGATAGGCGAACTCAACCCCTTCTCGCTCTTGAGGGCTCATAAGGTCAAAATTAATACTTTTGAGCATTAAAACACTTCTAAACGACCCGTCATTCATAATAACCACACCATCGCGGATTTCGTTTATCTGCAGGCTATTTTGGCTACTGTTTTTTGCCGCCTTGGAGAGAGGTTTATTTACGCCATTAACGGGTACCTTGTTCGTACCTTGGTCAGCTGTTGTATTAGTTCTTTGCGGATTCATTGTTATGCCTATATCTTTTTATTGAATAAAAATATTCCACCCTAACGAAGATTAATCACCACGTCACCGTTCGCTTCCGTTATTTGCGAGGACGGTACCTCGTGAGTAACGATTTTTTTGGTGTTTACCTCGTTAACTATAGCAGGCTTGGGTTCGGCTGTCATCGGTTGATGCGCTATTTTTACGAACGAAGGAGGATCCGCTATCGGGTTTACTGATTTATGGTGTGCATGACTCAGTTCTCTGTTTACTTCGTCATTTTTCATCTTTTTCTCAAGAATAGAGGCTATCATTTCTTTTTCAGCAATATCTTCTTTTGGTTCACGCACACTTGTTTCATTACGCAATCGATTCATTTTCTCTATAAGTGCATCACGCTGCGCTTTTTCTGCCGCCGCAACCATGTTCGAGAAGTTTTGAGCAACATGATTACTATTTTCGTCTAGGATATCGTCTGAAGGACTTACGTCTACTGCCTGCATCGTTTGGGGTAAGTTGGATGTGCTTATAAGACGGTCGGCACTTTCATTGATGTAATCGGGTTCAAATGCGATATTGACATCAGCGTTCTTAGCGGCCCAGCCACGACTATCCAGCGTATCAGCAAGGACCTTTAATCTACTCCGCACCTGATCCTGGTTAAGTCCATCTGTGTAAATTTTTTCTAACTTCCTAGGTACTGTAATATTAACCAGATTCTTGATTTCTGACTGAAGCCAAACACGTTTATGGGGTTTTAGGAAAAATCTAATTCTTGCAGCCAACCAAACGTCTGTAGATTGGTAGCCCCCAATGGGTGCCGCTAATATCCCAAATATTGCGACAAAAGGAAGCACAGGTATAACTGCAAAAAGCTGACCGGTCTTAGAGGCAAGTACGTAGCCCAGGAATGCGAAACCTACAGCAACCAGTGCAAAGATAAATTGCTTAAGAGAAAGTGGCCCAAACAACTTATCTTCTGCTTCAATATCTTGTATTACTTTATAGGTGGCCATAAGAATTTTTTACTCAAAAGAAGGATTTTCATAACCTGCCTCACCATCTTTCCTACCTACTTTATCAATATCACTAAACGCAGTCAGCGCCCCCTTTGGACTTACTATTTCTCCGATTGAAGCTTTTTGTACCTCATTTAGTTCCGTTGAAAGTGTAGGGCTATTTGCGAGCTCAGATAGCGTACTTCGTATATTATCATTTTGAGCTTTGGCAGCTTTGACGGCATCTGCTGAAGAGCTCGGATCTCTCATAATAGTTTCGTTTTTCGCCACTTGATTTTGCATAATCTTGAACGTTTCTGGTTTCATGGTTGACATCTGCTTTGCGTTAAGCGTGTGGAAATCCTTGCCAGCCAGGTCTGGCGCAATAGAACTTATCTCGCCAAAATTATCATCCTTTGCTTTATTCCAGAGAGTACCAACACCTTGGGCTTGCATCGCTTCTTTTGTTTGGCGTAATCCGACGCTATCTCCTTTTTGAGCAAGAATTTGTGTCGCAGCCAACCTTTCGGACTTACTTTTTGAAGAATCCATCGCTATAGATCTCACCATGGCGATCTGATCGTCGTAATCTTTGCCCTTGATCGATTGATTGATAGCTAAGCCTTGTTGCTTAATGGCTTCAGATTCTTCATTCGCTTCCATTATTTCTTTTGCTTGACCTGTCGCCCCATAAACTCCTGTACTAAAGCGACCACGAGCTCTCCGGAACTTATTATCGCTAAGCGAATTTAATTTTGCGTTTGTATCTTTTGTTTGCTGACGAACTTGAGCAGCCTTACCAAGACTTTTGCTGAGAGGATTACTTTCTTTGACTTTCCCGCCAATCTTTCCAATTCCCCCGCTTACTGCAGCCATTGTTGAGCCAGCAAACTTAAAGGTACTGGGGATTAAAAAGAAGGGGGCGAAATAAACGATCACCGATGCTATAAGGTTAAACGCATTACCGCCGTCTGAAATCATAGTAATTTTTGAAGCTATGGCCCCTCCGGCAAAAAGTAATGTAATTAAGGGATACATAAAGAGTAATTTGCTAAATAGCTGCCACCAACTACTCCATATTTTATTCGTACCCGGCAGAATCCACGCCAAAATTGCAAATGGGGAGATTACCAAAAGAAGTATGATGATCATTTTTCTAACAATAAGCGTAACTAAGGCCACTAGCATTGCAATCAAAGCTCCTAGTAATGCTAAAACTATACCAATCATAAGCCCTGGGTCTGCGACTAGTGCTGCGATTGCAACAGCTAAACCGCCAGTAGTGAGTAAAGCTAATATTCCGTCAGCACTAACAGCCTTAGCATCACCTAAAATGTTTATAATATCTGATGCACCGAAAGTACCGAGAAGCAAGGTGTAGAGCCCAACAGCCAGAGCGTTTACGAACTGAATCATTAATATGAATATAAACCAAGATAATTGCATTAATATCGTAGCGATAACTAATCGTGGCAACACTTTTTTTACTGTGTAGGCGCTAATAAAATCAAAACTAAATACTTGGCTAGCTACCATGATGACACCAATAAGTACAATTCCTGCCGTTGCAAAATTCTTGACCACCGACCAGACATTGTGGAGCTTCTGACCAGACCCACTTTCCGACTGAAGTGATGTGCTATCAATCTTGAGAAGACCAGATACCCAAGTCTGCATTGTTTTATAGAAACCATCCGCAAGATCTATTATTCCGCACATCACAAATCCAATGACCGGAAGTGCGCTGTAGCATGTCGAAGATATCGTATCCTTTTCTGTGCCTGTTGCGTTAGTAGAGCCCCCACCGGCTGCTGTTGCCGCCGCCGAACTATCAGTCTTCACTAGTGCTGCATATGCAGTTGCATATGTTCGGTCGCGCAGCTTATTGGCAATTTCTTCACAAGATGCATGAGCGCCAGCTCTGCTTCCCATTCCCCAGCTCATATTGTAGACCTCTCTTCCATGGCCCATTGAAGTTGAATGGTAAATACTGTCTCTCACTAATCCATCCGCCGTAACATCATAAATTCTGTACGTATAGTCTTCCGTAGTTGCCTGACGCTGAAGATCTGCGCTTGCTGAGGTGTAACTTGTCTTAAAAGTAGCTGCACAGCCACCTGCTTGATTGGTAAAAGAATCGAACCATAATTGATACTGGATGTCGTCAGGCGCTACCCCACCGTTGTTAAGCCCCCTCTTACCGTCAGGGAATAGATTCGCTGGTAGTGAATTTACGAATTTATCGTAATCAAAAGTTCCCGTTACAGAACCATCTGAGTTTTTCTTGTAGCCCATTTTTTGAAAAAAAGCTGCAGTATCGTTAGCGGGATCCCAAAAGCGCATTCCTTGCTCCATAATTTTTGAACAATCTTCTCTTCCTCCGGCAATAACCGTATAGCCAACAGCCTGATGTGTATTTCCTGAGAGTTCTATGTTTCTCGAAGATACATCTCTAGCACTAATAGTTCCTTCTTTGAAAGTGCAACCCCTATCAGAATTGTTGAATTCTTGAGAAGGATTGAACGCTTGCATGAGGGACCAGTTTTTGGCTCTATCTAATATTGGAGTTGCATTATCTGCCTTTGTGATTCTTGGGTTTAAAACTCCTACAAGAAGTGTGCCTACAAAAAGCGGCAGCATGAGAAGTATTTTTATATTAATCTTTGTCATAATTATAATCTGATAACTTAACTAAATTAAACACTAAAGATAAGCAATATGAAAGAATTAAATTTAAATTTCAATAAATTGTTAAGTATTTTCGATTTTTAATTTATAGTATATTTTAAGATATGCTTAAAAAAATAAATTTCAGAACAACTTTATCAATAATTTTCGCAAGCTTATTCATGGCTTCTGCCTTATTTGCGGCCAGCGCACCAGTTTCTGCTCAAACAATAGGGCTTGGACCCAACCCTCAGACAACTTGCGAAATAAGCCATGGATTAGATATTCCTAAGTCGTGTGATAATTTTGGATGTGACCCTGCTAATCAGAAAAATTGCATTATATACAATCCTCTTCTGCAGTGGATTAGATTTTTTATTAACGTAATCTCTTCAATCATAATCGTAGGAGCCATAGTTATGGTTACGCTCGCAGGCATAGAATATTCGGCCTCAGGAGATAATTCTCAGATGGTGCAGAATGCCAAGAAAAGAATAACTAATGTGTTGCTCGGTCTGGTATCGTATTTTTTTCTTTATGCATTTTTGCAGTGGGTAGTTCCAGGAGGTGTATTTTGATCAAGCAGTCTGCCAAGATTTTTAGTAAAAGTTTACTCATAACCATGCTGTTGTTCTCGGTTTTCTCGATGAGTGTTATGAGTCTTCCAGCAAAAACACATGCTGCCGCCTCCGAAACACAAGCAGCTGCCCCAGACTCCCAGTGTAAAGGAAATAGTTTTTTTGGTATTCCTACCTGGTATGAGTATTTGACCGTTACGCGTGATTCTAATGATAACTGCTCCGTAGATACAGCTAATACAAAAGGTAATGTCGTAGTACTTGTGGCATTAGCTCTAATAGACATTCTTCTAACAATTGCTGGACTGGTTGCAGTTGCTTTTGTAGTGTATGCGGGCTTTAGGCTTGCTTTGGCACAAGGTGCACCAGACGCAATCGCAGCAGGTAGAAAATCACTCCTAAATGCAGTTATAGGATTGGCGATCGCTCTTTTAGCCGGACAACTTGTTGGATTTATAGCAGGATTATTATCGAAATGAAACTAGCGTCTTTATATAATTTTGCTGCAAATGTATTAACTGGCGATAATGCGATAGATGGAATTCCAAAAACTCCTGCCAGCTCAACAAAAATACAAGATATTTTAACTTTCTCTTTTGAGCTTCTTGCAGCTATATGCTTTCTGATAATTATCATAGCAGGACTCCGTTTTATATTGTCAGCCGGAGAACCCGGTAAACTTAATTCAGCACGACAGGCGATTATTTACGCTCTCGTAGGTCTGGCAGTATCCCTGAGCGCCACCGTTATTGTTAAGTTTGTTATAGGGAGCCTTTGATGTTAAAAAAAACAATATTTGCCCTCTTTATGATATCCGTCACAATTGTCGGACTTCAGCTTGTTGCTAATAAAGCTACTGTTACTGCGGAGAGCTATGATTCAGTGAAAAGCGTGTGCGATGCAGCAGGCAATAAGGGTTCCGTTTGCGGAAACCAGGGAACGCCAGGAAAGGATCCAGTTACCGGTAAAGGTGGCGCGATTGATGTTGCCGCTAATATTATATCTTGGGCAGCAGGTGCTATTGCAGTTATTGTAATAATTTTTGCTGGGTTTAGGTTCACCACTAGCGGCGGAGATAGCGGAAAAGTCTCCTCGGCACGAAACACTATTATTTATGCAGCTATCGGTCTTTTAGTTATTGTTTTAGCAAGGGTTATTGTTAGTTTTGTCATTGGTAATATTAATTAGAAAAGGATAATGATGAAAAAAATGCTTATTATAATTTGGCTAGCCTTTTTGGCTGTAGCCCCCCTGTCTTTTTTGAGCAAAGGACACACGTACGCTCTTGACGACGCTACAAAAAATGCAGCCTGCCAGGCAATTCCAGGCGGAGGTGATTGTAGCGCAACAGGCAATGGGAGTAAGATTCAGGATAATATAAATTCTGTAATAAATATTTTTTCATGGCTCGTTGGGGTTGCTTCTGTCTTCATGATTATACTGGGAGGCTTTAAGTTTGTTACATCCGGTGGGGATTCCGGAAAGATTGCCTCGGCACGAAACAATATAATTTATGCTGTTGTTGGTATTGTGGTGGTTGCGGTTGCACAAATAATTGTGCATTTTGTTCTTGGGAAAACGAATGGCTAGCCAAAAAACTATTGCCCTAGAGTACGTCAAGTGCTATAAATTAAGCATTAACTATTAAAAGTAAAGAGAATATATACAATGAAAAGAATCAAACTTTTGCTAACGGTACTTTATACACTAAGTCTTACCATGGTCCCAGGATTTATGGTGTTGTCTTCAGCTTCAGCGGCGACTGGAAATGGAGCACTAAACTGTGGATCGCAGCTCAAGTATGGCACCGATTGTGCGACAACTCCTGCTGACGGGCAAGACAGTGTCAATAAAATTGTTAATCTTGTTATAAATATTTTTTCATGGCTTGTTGGCGTTGTATCGGTGATAATGATTATTGTCGGAGGATTTAAGTACGTGACTTCAGGTGGTGAATCAAGCGGAGTCACAAGTGCAAAAAATACCATTCTTTATGCGATAGTGGGACTTATTATAGTCGCAGTTGCTCAGATTATCGTTCATTTCGTATTAAGTAACGTGAACAATAACACTAGCGTAGGTTAGGTTTTTTGCTTAACAAAAAAAGACCCCTTCCGGGGTCTTTTTTAATTGTTACAATTTTTTCTATAAGACTTGAATCTTCTTCACTGTATCTTGTTTTACCTTGGTGAAACTTACGGTAAGAACGCCGTCTTTAAGAACTGCCTCAATCTCATCTTCTTTTACTGGTATTGGTAGAACGAGACTTCGTGAGAATTCTCCCCAATAGCATTCCTGTAGATGATAATTTTCTACATCTTCCTCGTAACCTGCGTTTAGAGAGCCACGAATAGAAAGTGTATTATCTGAGATACTGACATCTAGCTCGTTTTTATTAACTCCAGCTGTTCTTGCCTTTACGACAAGCTTATCTTTCGTTTCGTATACATCTACAGCAAGTTGACCAGGTACGGCTTCTTCTTCGTCCCATTCGTCTTCTTGTTGCATTGGTTGCTGTACTTGTTGATGTTGAACTATTTCTTCTTCACCTAAAAAGGCTGCCGTTAATTCATCTTCCATTAATAAATCGTCGTCCGTCGTCCGTCGTGCCATGTCGTGATACCCTCCACGCTTTAAAGTTAACAAATTTGCGTTTCTGTATTTACATAAAGTATATAGCTGTTTTATAGAGGTTGCAAGAAAGCCTCCCTAGATTTACAACATAATTTATACAACAGAGCGACAAAATTAAAAAAACCAGAGTAATTCTGGTTTCTTTAATTGGCGGAGGAGGAGGGATTCGAACCCTCGCGGGAGATTGCTCCCCCCTAACGATTTAGCAAACCGTCCCCTTCAGCCACTTGGGTACCCCTCCGCATAACTAATAAACAGATAAAATTGGCGGAGAGGGTGGGATTCGAACCCACGGTACCATTGCTGGCACGCTTGTTTTCAAGACAAGTCCCTTCAACCGCTCGGGCACCTCTCCAAAGCCAATTTACTGTTATCAGCCACAATATTGTACATTCTTATCTGTTATAGAGCAATAACGTTCTCATAATCCTTATGCTGGTATACAATAAGTTCAATGAATGACGACAAACAGTCCCCCACCAAGAATAGTTTGACTTCAAATTTTTCGTACAATTCCGGCCAGTTGCCTGATATGAGAAATGCACCAGATTTAAAAAACGCAACAAACCAAGTGGAATGGTCTGCATCTGAATTTATTGCACACCAAAAAGGCGCCAGTTGGTATTTTGTCCTTGCTGCCGGAACCGTAATAATGGCGGCCCTTATCTTTTTCGTAACTCGAGAATATATTTCTGCTGGTGTTGTTGCAGTACTTGGGCTGACTTTTGGTGTTTATGGTTCAGTTCCTCCAAGAAATATATCCTACAAGATTGATTCAACAGGTGTAACCGTAGAAAAAAAACATTTTCCCTTTGAATCATTCAAGGGAGTTCAGGTCATAGAGGGGGGCGTCGTGCCAAGCATCACTTTTATCCCGTTGAAACGTTTCACGGTGCCACTTACTATTTATTTTTTACCAGAACAAAAAGAACAGATAACCAATATGGTTGGCGAGTTCCTGCCCTCAGAAGTGAAGCAAATTGAAAAAATAGATCAACTAGTTGCTCGGTTGCGATTCTGACCCCTAGAAGAATTAATCTATATCTGTTATAGTGATGAAGCTTTGCACCCGTAGCTCAGCTGGATAGAGCGTTGGCTTGCGGAGCCAAAGGTCGTAGGTTCGAATCCTGTCGGGTGCACCAATTTTATAATTATTGTTCTTTTCGAAGTTTGGTATAGATGTTTACTCCATACCCTACACCAGCAGCTTCAAGCGCATACTCAGCAAGATGGGGTGCTTTAACAAGCGAACCCCCGAGCACAAATAATGGAATAACAAAATCCTTAAGCGTATCTCGGGCGAGATAGCCTTTGATTCCTTTTGGTTTTTCGTGGACCGTTCCATCAGCCTCTGTATGTGGGCGTAAATGATCAGCTACTTCATGACGATTTGCAATGAGAGCAATTGAACCAAAGGCAATTGCTGTTATTGACGACATAGCGGCTAAATTATTGAACCCAACTGCATCCATTTTGCCGAACCAACCATCTTGCATTACACCTTCGTGAATAACGTCATAGCCTGTCCCAACGGCCGCTGCCAAAGCTGTTGCGCCAACAAATTTCTGCATCCTTTTTCGATATTTTTTTGCATTCCCTTTTTGGTTCGCATTTTCTGCCTCAAGGTCTTTGGCAGCCCCACGTAGTGCTGCAGCATCAAGTGTTTCTTCCAGTCCTTCTATGCCGCTCGCAATGCCTGCCCCACCTTGCGTCGCAGCGGCAACAAGCTGAAATCCGCCAGATAGTAATCGAAGCCAGCTAACAAAACGAAGCCGTTCGGGAGTGAGCTCTCGTTTATTTTTTTCAGGTTCCGGAACAAAACTTTTTTCTACCATCAAACCTATCCTCTATATGGTAATATAATAAAACTTTTATGATATTTTGTCAAAGAATCGGGGTATATTATTTAATTAAATGAGAATAGAGCGCATACACTACCGTAGAACTGGTCATCGTAACAAAGCTACCCCAAAGAAGGTCTATCCCCGTAATAGTCCAAGGCCAATTCTTAAATACAGCCTGCGAAGTCAGGTCGAAGGTTGCATAGGTAAAGAACCCGAAGAGTGCTCCATAGCCTATTGCGTGGTTGATGCTCCCCATATTTATTGCAGGAACCAATACGAATACCAACAGACCGACAATATATAGGCCATAAAACAGCCCTGCGGCCTGTAGATTGGGTCTTTTAGCCATTAGGTGCCCAATGTACTGCTTATATAGTTTTGGCGCAATCTTAACGAGCCACACACTGTCGAAGGCTAAAAATACTAATAGTCCTAAAACAAATAGTTCAATTACTTTTCCTGATGTCATTACTTTCCTCCCTTAGGTTGCATTGGTATGAAAATTGAAGTTCTTTTGGCGTAAGCCTTGAACTTCGAATTTTTCATATATTTTTTTTCAAGCATCGGTACACCTGAAACGAAGAGAATGAGATAAGTAATGAGAAGTGGGCTTAGGATAGCGAAAAGACTATAGGTTCCACCAAGACACAGTATCCAAAGCGCCCACCACTGTGTTACTTCCCCGAAGTAATTGGGGTGTCTTGTGTATCGCCAAAGACCGGTGGTCATAATGGAGCCTTTTTTCTTTTTAGTCTTAATCCAGCGGCTGAGTTGCCAATCACCAATAGACTCAAATAAAAAGCCTATAATCCAAAGTCCTACCGCAAAAATGTGCAATAAGTGCGTGCCATTGAGACCGCCAACTTTAACGATTGCATAGGACAAGTTGTAGGCAATAACGAGAGTTGAGGCGGAAATAATTAATGCGAGTAATGCCTGAAAGAAAAAGTTCTGAAAATAGCTTCGAACGGCAAAAGAGTTACCCCATTTTTTTCTATTTTCCGCATATCGCCAGTCCTCCTCTGCACCAATTTTCCTATAGCCAATATGCCACGCAAGACGAAGGCCCCATATCGATACGAGTATGAGGTCGATCAATTGAAGGCGGGTATGAATAGGTAGGCCAACGTAAAGTGCGACCGCAATAATGATGAAATAGGGCCCCCAAAAGACGTCGGCGATACTAGCGTCCTTAAATAGCAGGCTGAGTAGCCAAGCAATAACAGATAGCCCTATCGCAGCACCTCCAGCTAATAGAAAAACATGAAGCATTACCTTTATTCTAGCACTGAGTAGATACAAACACTGAATTTAATTTACAGTAAATCTACGCTACACTACATTGTCATGGAGAGGTGTCCGAGTGGTTGAAGGAGCTGCTCTCGAAAAGCAGTATGCCGGCAACGGTATCGTGGGTTCGAATCCCACCCTCTCCGCCAGAAAATGAACTATTTTCTCCAATCTTCTTTTAGAAATTCTTTTGCATTAGCCAATTTTTCATTTAAGCCATAGAAGTTTTTTATTATAACGGTGCCTCGTCCACTGATGCGGTTGTAAACATCATCGACTGTCGCGGTTTGGGACTTTAGAATATCTCTTAATTCTTGCGGTGTCAGGGTTTCGGAGTAATGCTCGCCGCCTGTATCACTATATTTTTTAAGGGTTGCCAATATCTCATCGCTGACTCGGTTAAATCTGTCTATGCGATCTTGAAACATAGGTCGATAGGTTTGCGAAACGCGATTAATTTTTTTTCTTAAATTAACTGCGGTATCTTTGGTGTTTAAAGAAACTGCATAGCGATCGCAAAAATCTTCCCTATCTTCATCCTTTGTCATTTCTTTGAAGCTCCGAAAAAGGGTCTCGCTGAGATATGCGGTTATAACGGGATCAAAAAATTGCCGTAGGTCGATATTTTCAAAATTTTCATTAACTGCGATCTCCTGCGAGAGCTCTTTGAGCACTTTTTCCTTTTCAAGGCCACTCATGTATTCACTGTCGAGTGCATCAAGCCGTCGATAAGTATTTTTTTCAAATTTATCAGTAATCTCTCTAAAATCTATTATCTCTTCTTCGATGATACTATTTTTTGAGACTATTAATTCGTGCTGAGTTTTTGTCTGCGAGGGAGCTGTAAATCTGCTCCTAAAGTTTGCTCTATACAGATACTCATGTTCACGTCTGGAGCTATACATCGCTCGCATAGCTTCCTCGTTCGATTCCAGTAGCCGGTTTTCTACTTTTAGATTATCCATCGCCAGCTCACCTATTACAGGCTCAGCGAGACGAATATAGCTATTTAAATTTTTTTCTTGCTGCAGTTGCCGGCAGATCTCAAAGAGTTGTTTTTTCTCTTCAGATAGTAGATTCTCTGTGTGTTCACCCAGTAAATCATTGAAATATTCTTCCAGAGCTTTGGGTTCGTTCGCTTCTTCCAGTAGCCGATTAATTGAAACGCCCAGTTCCTCGAACGAATCATTGGTTAGTTTATCTGAATAGTTAGAATTTTCTGATTTTTCCTGAGAATTTAACAAACTGCTGAGCTCCTTGATTACATTTGTAGTGGGGTTTAATTATACCAAACCTGTCGAATACTTTGAAGTATCACGGGCTGAGTCGATGGTTTAGGTGCTATTATATTTGGGATGGAAAAAAGTATTTTTAGTCGCATAATTGACGGGGAAATCCCTTCATATAAGGTGTACGAAGACGAATATACGTTAGCCTTTTTGGATATTCACCCCGCTCAACCAGGCCATACACTTGTTGTACCCAAAAAGCAGGTAGATCATTTTGAAGATCTCGATGATGAGGACTACGGGCAACTTTGGGAAGCTGTTAAGATTGTGTCCCAGAAACTACATGTTTTTGGTAGGAAAAGAATTGGCGTACAAGTAATTGGAGTAGATGTCCCTCACGCGCACGTTCATCTGATACCTTTTGATACCACTAAGGAATTTCGTACCATTCCTGATATGACTAAAGAGCCAGATTTCGTTATACTTGAAAAAACCCTAAATATAATTCTACAAGGAGAACAAAACAGATGAGTAACGCACTAATCGCTTTATTTTTTGCCGGCGGAGCTGGTGCATGGATCTATGCAAAATTTAACCGAAGTACCGGTAATAATACAAAATCTGCCGGTATCGCTGCAGCTGCTTCAGCTCTTCTCATATTTGTCCTTATGTATTTTATCCTTGGTCTCATAGTTAAAAAATAATCGTGAAAATAACAATTCTATCCGTTGGAAAGAAGAACGACCCCCTTTCCGCTGCTGCAATTGAGGAATACGAAAAACGGCTCAAGCAGCGCTTTACTATTCAATGGATCTTTGTTCCTTACAGTGGACTTTCGGGCGCTGAAGCTCGACGGGATGAAAGTGCAAAAATAAGGGTGCATCTTAAGGGTAGTGAGACGGTATGGCTGCTTGATGAAACAGGTGTACAACTAACTTCTCCCGAACTGTCTGAAAAAATCGAAGCATTGAAAAACGGAAGCACAAAAGATCTTTTTATTATTATTGGCGGCGCCTACGGAGTCGATCAAACTATTAAAGATCGAGCAGATTTTACCTGGTCGTTATCTAAATTGGTCTTTCCCCACCTACTGGTTCGACTTATATTGGTAGAACAGTTATATCGAGCACACGAAATTGCTCGAGGTAGTGGCTATCATCACGTTTAAGAAACGATAGTTCCCTTTTTAGTATCTCCCTTAAGTACCGCAAGCACGACTTCGGGGTCTGGCTGGCAAATAACAAGTGTTATTTCTTTATCTGCAGCAAAAGCAAGTGCCGCTCGATCCATAATCTGTATTTCCTGATTCGCGAGTGCCTCATTGAAGCTAATTCTCTCATAGCGTTTAGCATCTTTGTGTAGCTCAGGATCGCGGTCGTAAATGCCATCGACTTTAGTAGTCTTAATTACCGTATCGCAGTGGAGCTCAAAAGCCTGCGCAACGACACCCGTATCTGTCGTAAAACCAGGCTTACCGAGTCCTCCGGCGATAAGAACGGCACGATTATCTTTCATGTATTTTTGAGCGCGCTGATAGGAGAAGCGCTCCGCTACACTTTCAACCGGAATGTTACTAAAGAGTCTTCCCTCTACTTTTCCTCTTTGATTAAGCACTTCGTTTAGAAATAGTCCGTTCTGTACCGTTGCCAGCATTCCCATCTCATCAGCAATCACTTGATTAGTAAAACCATTTTTATGTAGTTTTTTACCACGAACAATATTGCCGCCCCCCATAACAACCGCTACGTTATAATCTGCATCTACGAGCGCCTCTATGACCGAGCAGACTTGCTGGGCCATTCCCATATCAAAGTTATATTCTTCTGATCCGAGCTGCTCACCGGATACTTTTAGCATTACATTTTTTCCCATATAACTCCTCTTCATTCGATCTTATTGTACTTGATATAAGAAATAAATTCTAAATAGCTCTTTTCGGTTATATTTTTCATACACAAGTAGCCGTATCGTGCTAGAATTATGACTATATGGATGGGGTGGAAACCGCAAAACAATTAGGCCATGCTATCGCAATGGCACGTCGCTCGGCAGGGCTTACCCAGCAAGAGCTTTGTGCTCGTGCCCAGCTTTCCTATTCCACGCTTGCGAAAATTGAACGTGGTGCCATCAGGACGCCAAGCGTGTTTACGGTGGTCGCAATTGCAGCCGCTACCGGCACTAGTGTTGAGCAGCTGGCTGGAGGTGTAGGTGAAACCATGCAACCGGTTTCGAAACAATATAAAGTTGCCAAAAACGGTATTGAGTTTGTCTATTTTGATGTAAACGGTGTACTTGTTCACTTCTTTCAAAGAGCACTTTCTCAACTTGCACATGATGCTGGTGTTTCACCTGATGTTGTCGAGAGTATTTTTTGGCGATATAACGATATGGTTAATAAGGCAGAAATTACCCTTGAGGAGTTTGAGCAAAAAATGGCTTTACAGCTTAACCTGACTTCCCTTTCCTGGAAAGAATATTATTTAAAGAATATTGAGCCGATTGAAGAAATGCATAATTGCGTACGAGCAGTCGCAGAACACTTCAAAGTAGGCCTTATTTCTAATAATATGCCTGGATTTATTCCGGCCATGATTGAGCGAGGATTACTTCCTAATATTGCCTATGATGCCATCGCTGATTCGTCAAAGCTTGGCATGCTTAAGCCAGAACAGCAAATGTACCAAAAGGCAGCTGAACTAGCACATATGACTCCTGATAAATTGCTACTTATTGATGATGGAAGAACCAATATAACTGCTGCCGAATCACTCGGTTGGCACGTGTTATGGTTTGATGATTTTCATGCCGCTGAAGGCCGAGAACGAATAGAACAGATTCTTCAGTAGACTAGACAAAACTGGCTAACTCTTTTTCGAGAGTTTCGAGTATTTTTTGCTCGTTTTGTAGGCTATTTCGAGTTTGTGCAACCACTGCTTCCGGCGCGTGATCAACATAGCTCTTGTTAGAAAGTCTGCCTTCTAGTTGGGAAACGTTTTGGCGGGCGCTCTTGATGCGCTCCTCAAGCTTTGTTATGTATTTTTTTGTGACACTGTCATCAATCGCAAGCCAACAATTCTCGCTAGAAGTTGCAAGGCTGACTCCTTTTTTCTCTGTTTTTTGATTGATTGAACCAAGTTTCGCCAGTTGTTTTAGCAGTACTTCATTTTCACTAATGAGGGTGCTGTCTGAATACTCCAGAGCTACCTTGGATATCCCGAGTGCACTTGTAATTGCGCGAACTTCAATCACGATTACCTGCAAACGATCAAAGGCGTGGGCTTTTTCTTTAGAAAAAGTTATAACAGGCTCTGCCTGCTTTGCAATTAGGAAGCTTCCCGCGTGGCGTTGTTGCCAGATCACCTCTGTTACAAATGGTGCAAATGGATGAGCGAGTTCGAGTGATTTATCTAAAATATACCCAAGCAGCGGTGTATTAATACTTCCCTTGCTTGCCTCGATATACCAGTCGGCAACTTCATTCCAAATAAAGTGATACAGTACTTCGTATGCTTCACTGAAACGAAAGCTCTCGATGAGTACGCTTATTTCTTTTTGCGCAAAGCTGAGCCGGCTTACGATCCAGTTATCGGCAATAGATTCTGGGGTCACTCCCCCGCTCGCTGTATTTTCTTGGGATTGCACGTAACGAGCAATATTCCAAAGCTTATTGCAGAAATTGCGGCCTGCAATAATTTTTCCGGGAGCATAGGCTGCGCTATAACCAGCGCTTCTTCCAGCTATGATTCCCATGCGAATAGCATCAGCCCCATAGGCTTCTAATACTTCCTTTGGGTTGATTACATTGCCAAGACTCTTGCTCATTTTTCTGCCGTCTTCAGAGCGAACCATGCCGTGTAAATAAACGTTTTTAAAGGGTATTTCCCCGGTCATATACGTTCCAACACAGATCATTCGAGCAACCCATTGGTATAAAATATCCTGGCCAGTTTCCATGACGGAATTAGGATAAAACTTCTTAAAGTCGTCGCTGTCTGGATAATCGAGTGTTACGAATGGCCATTGGCTTGAGCTGAACCAGGTATCAAAGACATCAGGGTCGCGACGGTAGGTTTTGCCGTTAATAACCAATTCTTCTTTGTCTACTTCTGTATTAAAAATCCAATCATCACTGTCGGCAACATTTTGAAATGCTGGTATAGGGATACCCCAAGCTATTTGCCTACTAATATTCCAGTCTTTAATCGATTCTAGATATGCCAAAACTTGATCTGCTTTTGCCGCAGGGTAAAAAGTAATTTTTTTAGCCTTTAATGCCTGGATGGCTGGGGCAGCTAACTTCTGCATGTCTATAAACCATTGATCAAGCAGCATCGGCTCAATGACAGACCCACACTTATAGCACGTCCCTACCCTGTTCTTGTAGGCCTCATCAACTTTAAGGAGCAAGCCTCTTTCGTCGAGTTTCTTAGCAACTGCAGCGCGCGCTTTGGCAACCGTCAGTCCCTCAAACTCTTTGGCTAGATGGTTCATCGTTCCATCATGGTTTATAACCCTTACGTGCGGAAGGTTATGTCTTCCAGCTACTTCGTAATCATTGAAGTCATGGGCAGGAGTTATCTTCACCACTCCCGTACCAAAAGTACGATCAACCATTTCATCAGCAACAACGCGCACTTCAAATGGACCGCTTGGACCCTCGATTGTAACAACGGTATTTACGAGCTTTTTGTAGCGTTCATCGTCTGGGTGCACTGCTACGGCAGTATCGCCATAGATAGTTTCCGGTCGAGTTGTTGCTAGCTCAAACGGGCCATATTTTAAGTAGTAAAGTGGACTTGTCCTATCTTCGTGCAACACTTCAATATCCGCAAAACCTGTTCGGTGAACGGTACAGTAGTTAACGAGCCTTTCACCTCTGTAGATATACTGCTCGTCCCACATTTTTTTAAACATTTTGTAGGATGAATCAACGACTTTTTTATCTAATGAAAAAGTAAAGTGATCCCAGTCAAGACTGGCGCCGAGTTCTCGAAATTGTGACGCAAAAACTTCTTTATTCTTTGCTACAAAGTCCCAAATCTGCTCAAACAGTTCCTCACGTGAAAAGTCAAAACGACTCTTCCCTTCTTTGGCAAGCTGTTTTTCGTAGACAACCTGCGTTTCGAATCCAGCATGATCAGCACCCGGTACCCATAAAACAGATCTTCCCTGCATTCGGTAGTAACGAGCCATAACATCTTGAATCGCAAACATAAGTGTGTGACCTATGTGTAGACTTGCATTTGCATTTGGCAAAGGTAGCACAATACTAAAGGGCTCACCTTTTTTAGTTGGAGCGAAAAGATTATTATCTTCCCAAAGCCGGTAAATGGCAGCTTCGTGTTTCTGGGGTTCATATACCGTATCAAGTGCCACTCGTTTTTCTCCTGTTATTCTTTTCCCACGTGAAAGGTTTTTAACTATACCTCTATTTTACCTGTTACAACGGATATGACAAAACTACATTTTGAGATTTGGTGCGGTAGCCAGCGTATAAGGATCTGCCGTTTTGGCATGCTGCATCGCTTTAATGCAGCCAAGGGTGGCGATCATAGCACCGTTATCAGTACATAAATCGATGGGGGCATAGTCGATAGGTATGGGGATAGCGGCCGAGAGTTGAGTGCGTAATTCTTGGTTGGCGGCAACTCCACCAGCAATAACAACAGAGGTGGGATGAAGTTCGTTGAAGGCTTTAAGGGTCTTATCTACCACTGTTTTTATAGCGGTATATTGAAAGCTGGCGGCTAAATCACTTTTTTGAGCTTCTGTGAGGCGCTCAGGCAGCTCAAATGAGGGAAGACGATAATCTGCGCCTACGGCAGCTTGTGCAGCCCTTAGAACGGCTGTTTTGAGGCCTGAGAAGCTAAAATTATATGGACTATCAAGCTTAGCAATAGGAAAGGTGAAGGCATGTGGGTTTCCGGCGAGCGCTGCTTTTGCAACTGAAGGGCCGCCAGGGTAGGGGAGTCCTACGATTTTCGCCACCTTATCGAAGGCTTCACCAATAGCGTCATCTACTGTTTGGCCAAGCAGGTCATAGTCGAAGTGATCTCGAAAATAGACTAATTGGCTATGCCCGCCGCTTACGATCAAGGATAGAAGGGGGAAGGTGGGTTGGGGTTTCACTAGAAAGTTTGCATAAACATGCCCCTCTACGTGGTTAATGCCGTAGAGTGGCTTGTTTTTAATAATGGCGAGGGTACGGGCTGATAGCACGCCCACTAGAAGGCTCCCCGAAAGACCGGCCCCGTAAGTAACCGCAATGCCGTCGATGTCATCCCAGGTGCAGCCACTTTCACTGAAGACGTTCTCTATAACTGGAGTTATAAACTCGATGTGACTGCGAGCGGCTATCTCTGGCACTACACCGCCAAAAGCAGCATGCAAGTCCATTGAGCTTGCAACTGATTGCGCCAGAAGTGTTGAGCCATTTTCTACAATGGCTGCTGCTGTCTCATCACAACTGCTCTCTATTCCGAGTATTTTCATATAAAAAGTACTGTAACATAGCACCTAAAAATAGGGTATTATAGGATGATATGAGTTATGTAAAACGGGTTATCAAAAAGGCATTGCCTGTGACCAAAAAAAGAGAATTAGAACAAGCCTTTAGATTACATAAAGCCCATTTGGCATCGACGGTATTTCGATCTCCGGCATCTGGTATGCGGGTGATTGGTATTACGGGGACAAATGGGAAAACGTCGACCTGTTCGTTCGTAAATGAAATTATTAAACATTCGGGTAAGAGAACGGCACTGTACACAACGGCATATAGTGAAATCGCAGGAGTCAAGACCCCTAATCGAAGCCACATGACGGTAGCAAGCGCTTGGTCTGTTCAGAAATTCTTCGCAGAAGCTAAGCGCAAAAAAGTAGAATGGGTAATTTTGGAAATCACTTCCCATGCGCTTGATCAGTATCGAATTAATGGAGTACCGCTCGAAATTGTAGCAATCACCAACTTGTCGCAGGATCATCTTGATTACCACGGCACGATGGAGAACTATGCGGGTGCCAAAGCCCGAATTATTACCGACTTCTCTCCTAAGACTGTCGTATTAAATGCCGACGATGAATGGTTCAGTTTTTTTGCAAAGAAAGTTAAAAACAAGCTCATCACTATAGGAGAGGGAAGCGCTAATTACCAAATCAAGGAGCTACAGCTGCTCCCTACTGGAATGAGCTTTAACCTTATAAGTGCCAAGGGAATTTTAGCGCTCACCTCGAAGGCTGTGGGGCATTTTAATGCCTATAACATTGCCATGGCAGCAACTATTTGTCAGTCGATGGGTTGCAAGAAAGAAGTTATTGAAGAAGCAGTAGCGCATCTTCCAGTCGTACCTGGCAGAATGGAGCCAGTTTTTGAAGGTCAAAACTTTGCGGTACTCGTAGATTATGCCCACACACCGGATGCGCTGGAAAATGTCTTAAAGGCGGCGCGTACTATTTCGAGTAGTAGCGTACGAATTGTCTTTGGAGCAACCGGGGATCGTGATACCACCAAGAGAGCCCCAATGGGTGCAGTCGCCGCTAAGTTTGCTGATTTTATCTATCTGACAGATGACGAAACTTATTCAGAAAATGGCGATTCCATACGAAAAGCAGTACTTGAAGGGATTGAGCAACAGGGTGAATTTAAAAAGTGTAGCGAAATTGCCGATCGCAGGAAAGCAATTAAACAGGCATTTGCTGATGCCAAAAAAGGTGATGTAGTGATTCTTGCTGGTATTGGCCATCAAGATTATCGGGCAATGGGAAACACAAAGCTTGCCTGGGATGAGCGTGAAATAGCCCGAGACGTACTTAGGGAAATGGATAACGAAAGGAAAGTATGAAAAAACTAATAGCATTTGATCTTGACGACACGCTAGCCATCACTAAATCACCAATTACTGACAGGATGTCTGAATTACTTGAAAAATTACTCGTCCACTACGATGTATGCGTTATAACGGGCGGATCATTTGAACAGATTAAAAAGCAGGTAGCAAGCCGTCTTGAAGTTGAAGATTTGCTCCTTAGAAAATTACACCTTATGCCTACCTGTGGAACAAGATATTATCGCTATCATGAATCGAAACATGAGTGGGAACAGCAGTATGCAGAGGATTTATCTCCAGCTCAGAAAAAGAAAATTATAGAAACACTTGAGGAGGCCGCAAAGAAGCTCAATCTTTGGGAGGCGAACCCTGCAGGAGAGATAATTGAAGATAGGGGTAGCCAAATCACCTACAGCGCTCTGGGCCAGCAAGCCAGCCCCGAGGAAAAATATGCGTGGGATCAAGATGGTACAAAAAAACATGCAATTAGAGATTATGTTGCTGAACGACTTGATGACCTTGAAGTCCGAGTGGGCGGTACAACATCTGTTGACGTCACAACAATAGGTATCGATAAAGCCTATGGAATGAAGAAACTAATTGAAGCGCTTGGTATCTCAAAAGAAGAGATTCTTTTTATTGGTGACAAGCTGGAAGAGGGCGGAAACGATTATCCCGTGAAAGCCTTTGGAATTGATACCATTGCTGTCGATGGCTGGCAGGATACTGCGTTAGTCCTTGAGGGTATATTGGCGATTTCATAACTCTTGACAGTCCACCAAGCAATTCCTACTATAGAAAGACAAATTAGCACTCTAGCTATCTAAGTGCTAATACCTAAGTAAATAATGGAGGTACGAGATGGCATTAAAGATACAACCACTTGCAGATAATGTTGTTGCAGAGCAGGACGCAGCGGAAGTGAAAACTGCCAGTGGCATTTTTCTCTCTGCACAAGCAGCTGAAAAACCTAAGACCGCAAAGGTACTCGCCGTGGGAGACAAGGTGAAGTCTGTAAAAAAAGGTGATCGAATTCTCTACAAAAGTTACAGCACAACGGACGTGAGATTAGACGGATCAGACTATATACTTCTTAAAGAAGAAGACATTTTAGCAACAGTTAACTAGACAGAACAGGGAATACAATGGCAAAAAAAGTTTTTTATGATGAAGATGCACGTCGACGAGTTCTTGGTGGCGCAGAGATTCTTTATAACGCGGTGAAAACAACCATGGGCCCAAAGGGTCGAAATGTGGTGGTCGGTAAAAGTTATGGCGCCCCCAGTGTTACGCATGATGGTGTTACTGTAGCTAAGGCAGTAGATATTCAAGATGTTGATGACGAAACGCTTGGCTATAAAGTAGGTGCTGAACTTATAAAACAAGCAGCAAATAAGATGAATGACGTTGCTGGCGACGGCACAACTACTGTTACTGTTTTAACGTATCATTTGCTTAATGAAGCGAATAAATTAATCGCCGCAGGACACAATCCTATGCAGCTGCGTAAAGGTCTTGAAAAGGCAACCGAACAGGCGCTTAAAAAACTTTCTACTCTTTCTGAATCCATAGAGGGAAATAAAAAACGCGTTGCAGAAGTAGCAACTATTAGTGCCGGAGACGCTGAAATTGGAGCCCTTATCGCTGAAGTTATAGAAAAAGTTGGTAAAGATGGGGTGGTTACGGTTGAAGAAGGACAGGGGCTGAAGCTTGAAAGCGAAGTTGTCGAAGGTTTTACGATTGATAAAGGATTCGTTAGTCCTTATTTCGTTACCGATCCCGCGCGAATGGAAGCGATTTATAATAAACCAGCTATTGTTGTAACTGATAAAAAGCTTAGCTCTACGCAAGATTTTCTACCACTACTCGAAAAACTTGCTCAAGCCGGTAAGAAGGATCTCGTACTAATTGCAGAAGATGTTGACGGAGAAGCGCTGACGACACTCGTTTTGAATAAGCTTAAAGGAGTATTCAACACTGTAGCTATCAAAGCACCTGCATTTGGAGATCGCCGCAAGGATATCTTACAGGACATCGCTATCCTAACCGGTGCGCAAATTATTAGCAGAGACCAAGGTGATGATTTCGAAAGCGTAGATCTTTCCTTCGTGGGCTCTGCTCGCAAAGTCATTGTAACCAATGACCAAACGACCATTATCGAGGGCAGCGGAAATCCAGTTGAAATTACTGCTCGTATAAAGCAGATTAAGGCGCAGGCTGAATCTGCTAGCTCAGATTATGAAAAAGATAATTTAGAAAAAAGACGAGCTGCACTGGCGGGTAAAGTAGCGGTTATTAAAGTTGGCGGAGCAACAGAAACCGAAATAGAGGAGAAGAAGTATCGAGTAGATGATGCAGTCGCTGCAGTTAAGGCAGCACTCAGCGAAGGAATTGTTCCTGGTGGTGGAGTAAGTCTTATTAATTTATCCGAATCGATCGTACTCTCAGGTGACGATACTCTCAAAGCGGGTGGTCAATTGCTCAAAAATGCGCTCGAACAGCCGTTTCGCGTACTTCTTAGTAATGCCGGCCTAAATCCAGACGAATGGTTACCAAAGATTCGATCAGGAAAAGCTGGCCAGGGCGTTAACGTCAATAGTGCAACTGGACTCCTTGATTTGAAAAAAGAGGGGATTATTGACCCGGCTCGAGTGACTAAAGAAGCGCTACAAAATGCGGCATCAATCGCAGGTACTGCGATGACTATGGGTGCACTTGTGGTTGATGTTCCCGAAAAAACAAATGCAACTCCTGACATGAGTGGCATGGGAATGATGTAGCAAAAGCAAGAACTATAAAAAAAGGACTCCGCGTGGAGTCCTTTTTAAAAAACACATATCTTTATTTGTTTTGCATGAAGTAGTTGATCTCATTAATTACATCAAGAAGTGCTTGAGCACGCACGTTTTCGTCAGTAATTTCGTGAGCAGCTTTATAGGCCATCGGTACTAATGCTTGATCATCTGACGCCTGAATCATCATCATTAGTGTTTTGAATTTTTCTTCTGGGGGCAAATTGAGTTGTCCAACTAAAGGAGATAACTCTTTTAGGGCTTCTTTCTTAATATCTAGAAGATCTTTGTCTACTCCAGGCGCTTCCACGGTACTCGCAGGATTTTCAAAAACAGGGGTTCCGTCATCACTGATTGATGGTGCTGCCAACGACTCAACGTCATCATTTGCAACTGGCTGCGCGTATTGCGGTGCAGCTGGCATTGCAGGAGGCTCTGGCGGCATGACTGTTTGCCCGACAGTACCTACTACCGGTTGATTAGTTTGTGCCGGCATTACCGTTCCGGGTTGTTGAGCCATAGGTTGCCCAGTTGTTTGATCGAACATACCACCCCCATTACTATTTTTATTGGTTGTTTCTACAATAACATAAGCGTATTCAATAAATAAAGCTTTAAGCTTTTTATTTTGGTACTATAAAATGCATACAGTTGAACCTATAAAAAGTGAGGGACCCTATGTTAGATGATGTTGTAATGATTCATGAACGAGATGCGCAAGATGCGCTTGGAATTGCCGAAAAGCAATGGCAGCAACTTTTAGTAGACTTCTCAATCCAAAAAATGAGCCAAAAGCCTGCGAATATTGTATTTGCTGGTATGGGCGGTTCTGCCCTCGGAGCCCTACTTGCGTCAACCTGGCCGGGCTTTACTATTCCCTTTGAAATCGTTAGAAATTATTCAATTCCTAAGTATGTCGGCAGTACAACCTTATTTATTGCATCAAGTTATTCGGGAAATACAGAGGAAACGCTTTCTGCCCTTGAGCAGGCCGAAAAAACTGGCGCACATATTGTGGTTATAGCTGGAGGCGGAAAACTAGTAGAGATCGCCCGCGAAAAAAATTATTCGGTTGCAGTTTTACCAGAAGTTACGCAACCGAGATATGCGGTTTTGTATAGCTTTAGGGCATTTTTAAGCGTGCTTGTTGCTGCGCAACTACTCGATGAAGTGCAGATGAAAACAGAAGTGCAAAAAGTAAGTGATTTTCTTAAATCACAAACAAGCCTCTGGGCGCCAACCATCGAAACCGCTAAAAACCCGGCCAAGAAACTGGCGCTTGATCTCGTCGGTAAATCGATCGTAATCTATGGTGGGCCACTAACGTATCCCGCTGCATACAAATGGAAGATTAGTTTTAATGAAAATGCTAAAAATATCGCCTGGGTTAATCAATTCCCTGAATTTAACCATAATGAGTTCCTCGGATGGACCAGCCATCCACTGGATAAGCCGTATGCTGTTGTTGACTTACGCTCATCATTTGAACATCCGCAAATACAAAAACGTTTTGAAGTAAGCGCAAAGTTACTCAGTGGCAAACGACCAGCATCTCACACTGTGCAAGCAGAAGGTGAATCAATGCTAGAGCAACTATTATGGCTCGTTGTTATGGGGGATTTTGTCAGTCTCTATCTCGCACTCTTGAATGGCCTTAATCCGACGCCCGTTGATTTAATCGAAAAATTCAAAAAAGAACTCATATAATTTTTATTTATTAGTCTAGCTTCGCTATACTTAGAACCAATTGGTATCTGGAGGGGTCGCCTAGTGGCCTATGGCGCTCGCTTGGAAAGCGGGTTGGGGCGTGAGTCCCTCGAGAGTTCGAATCTCTCTCCCTCCGCCAATTCCTTATTTCGTTATTAACAGTTATAGATGATACAATTTTAAGATATGGATCATGTAATTTCATCTCTTGAAAAAATACTAAAAGACACCTTTGGCGTTGATGAAAAGGTTGTTTTCTCTGTACCCGATTTTGAGTTTGGTGATGCCACTACAAACTGCGCTATGCAGTTATCCAAACCGCTTAAAAAAGCTCCTCGATTTATTGCGGAGAAGATAGTAGCGGTGCTTGAGGATGAGAATCCAAGCTGGTTTGCATCAGCCAAGGTTGAAGGACCTGGCTTTATAAACCTAGTATTCAAAGATGATTTTTTATTTAAATTTATTAATTATAAAAAACAAACAATCGCTTCAAGTGAATCCTATGTTCTGGAATATTCATGTCCAAATGCTTTTAAGGAACTCCATGCTGGGCATTTGTATCAGACGGTAGCGGGGGATAGTATTGCAAAACTACTTGAATTTGTTGGTGCCACCGTGCATCGAACAAATTTTGGAGGCGACGTCGGTTTGCACGTCGCCAAGGCTATGTGGGGAATTCAAAAAGAACTTACAGGCGAAAATGGAATTGCATCAATAAATAAAGCTGAACGACCGAAATTTTTGTCCAAGGCGTACGTTTCCGGAGCTGCGGCTTACGAAAATGATGAAAGCGCCAAGCAAGAAATTGAACGTATTAATAAAAAAATTTATGCACTGCATGATGAGAATGACCATGAATCGAGCTTTGCAAAAATTTATTGGACCTGTCGACAGTGGAGTTATGACTATTTTGACCAATTTTACAAAAAGATAAAAGTTGCACCATTTCGTTTTTATGCTGAAAGCGAGACGGCGCCAGTTGGAATGAAAATCGTTGAAGAAGGGAAAAGACAAGGTATCTTTGAGGAATCAGAAGGCGCGATAGTGTATCGTGGCGAGGACCAAGGACTTCATACCCGAGTTTTTGTAACCAAGACCAGACTCCCAACCTATGAAACTAAAGATCTAGGGGTTATATCAAAAGAATTTGAAGACTACCATTTTAGTAAAAGAATTCTAATTACCGGGCGAGATCAAGCAGAGTATATGCGCGTTGTTTTTGCTGCCGCTGAGCGAGTTATGCCGGAAACTAAAGACAAAATGCTGCATATTACGAATGGAATTATTAAATTTGCTAGTGGTGCCAAGATGAGTTCACGACTTGGTAATGTAACCACCGCAAATGATGTCCTTGAGACTGTTTATGCAAATACGCCACAAGAAAGCCCGGAATCGGCACGAACGTCTATTACGCTAAGCGCTGTAAAATACAGCCTGCTCAAACAACGACTTGGATCTGACGTTGCCTTTGATGTCGAAAACTCCGTCAGTCTTCTTGGGAATAGCGGTCCATACCTGCAATATGCTCTCGTACGAGCCTACAGTATTCTTGAAAAAGCGCACTACCGAGAAGCAGTAATTGCTGAAATTGACTCACTTGAGGCCGGGGAACGACGGCTCGTACATCAACTCGCTAAATTTACAGAAGTAAGCAAGACTGCAGCTCTTACTTATTCGCCTCATATTTTATGTACGTATCTCTATGAAACGGCAGCAACGTTTAATGTTTTTTATGAACACAATCGTGTTATTGGAGATGAGCGAAGTGATATTCGTTTAAAAATTGTTCACGAATACATGAAGATACTTGAGACGGGCCTCAAGTTGCTAGGAATTGATCAACTAACAAAAATGTAGGGTATAAAAATGAAGGGCATACAACTATGAATACTAAAAAAACATCAGCTCTTTTGTTATTTCCTAACCAACTTTTTGAGGCAAAACATTTGCCAACTGCTGACGTAATATATGTGCTGGAAGAACCATCTTTTTTTGGTATTAGCCCTGATAAACCACGGAAGTTTCATAAACAAAAACTCGTACTACACAGGGCAAGTATGAGGATTTATAGAGATGAGTTGCTGCATCATGGACTTGATGTTGCGTTAGTTGAACTTCCAGAGATTATGGATATTGAATCATTTATAGTTCAACTGGCAAAAAAAGGGATAGTACATTTAAAGTTATTCGATCTTGTTGATCACGCACTCGAAGAAAGCGTCCTTAAGGCAGTTGAGCAGATTCGTAATACTCATTTTGAATTAGAAGTATTACCTTCGCCTAGTTTTATTTTAAATAAGCGTGAGGTTATTGTGTATTTTGGGGGCAAACAGAGTTATTCATTCCAGGATTTCTATAGCTTGCAGCGCAAATCTCTTAACCTACTAATAGATAAATACGATAAACCGGTCGGGGGGAGATGGAGTTTTGATACAGAAAACAGGAAGAAGTTTCCTAAAGGCGCATTACTTCCGGATGATCTGAAGACTCATGAGAACAGCTATGTATCTGAAGCCCAAGATTGGGTTGCTGATCATTACTCTGATAATCCCGGTGAGATGGAGCATTTTATGTGGCCCACATCACGAGCCGATGCGAAAAAACAATTAACAGTTTTTTTGAGAGACCGGCTGGAGAACTTTGGGCCCTATGAGGATGCTATCGAACAAAGCTCTGTTCTACTTTTTCACTCAGGGATATCGGCACCACTTAATATCGGCCTACTTACCCCGAATGAAGTAATTGAGGCGCTTAATGAATATGCTCAAAGTACTACAGTATCCCTAGCAAGTGTCGAAGCATTTATGCGGCAGATTATTGGATGGCGGGAGTATGTACGCGGTATTTATGACGTTAAGGCGGACGTGCTACTGCGTAGCAATGAACTTGGGCATTATAAAAAAATGACCGACGCATGGTGGAAGGGGACAACCGGGCTTGCGCCGGTTGATGCAGCGATTGCTAAAGTAAATAAATATGCTTACGCGCATCATATTGAGCGGCTCATGATACTAGGAAACAGTATGCTACTTTCTGAAATTGATCCAATTGAAGTAAATGAATGGTTTATGACTCTTTTTATTGATGCCTACGACTGGGTGATGTTACCTAATGTTTTCGGGATGAGCCAATATGCAAGCGGCTCCCTTATGACAACGAAACCCTACATTAGCGGGAGTAACTACATACTCAAAATGAGTCACTATAAAAAGGACGTGTGGACGGAAACGATGGATGGCTTGTATTGGCAATTTGTCGATAAACACAAACAATTACTCGGTTCTAACCCACGAACCAGCATGATGGTGCGCATGTACAAAAAAATGCCCATTCCCCGAAAAAATGCCCTCCTCCTAAAAGCAAATGCATTTAAAAAAGAGACTACAAAATAGGCCGTAGTGTCGATATACTAAAGGCATGAAAAAGAGCCCAGAAGAATGGAAAAAAGTACTGACTAAGGAGCAGTACGACGTTTTAATAGATAAGAAAACGGAAGTTCCATTTACCGGAGATTATCTCTACAATGAAGAAGATGGCACCTATGATTGCGCTGCCTGCCATGCACCATTATTTGCAAGTGAAACAAAATTTGAGGCACACTGCGGTTGGCCTTCTTTCAATAATGTTATTAGCGAAAAAGCAGTAGTCCTAAAAGAAGATCGTTCTGAGGGTATGCAGCGAGTTGAAGTTGTTTGCGGTAATTGTGGTGGCCATCTAGGACATGTTTTTAATGATGCCCCCGATCAACCAACCGGTGTACGGTTTTGTATCAATTCTGCTGCACTTAATTTTAAGGCAGAGTAAAAGCGTACCGTATAAGTACACTATCAGTGTATAATCTCTAAACAATGAATAAAAAATCAGCACAAACGCCTGAAAAACTACTGTGGCTTGACCTTGAGATGACGGGGCTCGATCCTGCCAAGGATCGAATACTGGAGATTGCCGCTATAGTAACCGATTTTAACTTTAATGAATTAGCGCAGTTTGAGTCTATCGTTCATCAGTCTGATATGGTAATCGCCAACAGCAATCAATGGTCATTGGATGCGCACACTAAAAGTGGATTATTAGAAAAAATAGCGCTAGCACCAAAAGAAGAAGATGTGCGAGATGAATTCGCGGCATTCATTAAGGCGAACTTTAAAGATGAGCCCGCGACCCTTGCCGGGAACAGCATCCATCAAGATCGCCGTTTTATAGATGCATGGTGGCCTGATATCGCCCAACTTTTACACTACCGAATGGTTGATGTCAGCAGCTTTAAAATTATTATGCAAACTAAATACAGCAGGGTTTTTGCTAAGACGGAATCACATAGAGCGCTTGAAGATATCAGGGAATCAATCGCTGAACTTAAATACTATCTTTATTTAGAGGAAAGAAAGCGATGAATCTAAAAGTTATTGATGAAACCCTCATGGGGTACAAGGATGTGAGTAAGACATTTCCCTATGGAGATGATGTATCTGTCTATAAGGCAGGGGATATCCTTTTTGCTTTAGTGCAGAATACGACTGACCCACTCCGGGTGAGCCTTCGATGTGACGAGCAACTCGCTAAGTTGCTAAGAGAAAAGTATGAAACAGTCTTGCCCGGCCAGAAACTAAATCAAAAAAAATGGAATACTATTATTTTGAGTGGCCAATTAAGCGAAGATGAGATTTTCGATCTGATTCGACACAGTTACAATCTCGCTACTAATTCTTAGGTATATTTTGTACTAATGCCTGAGAGTCGTCGTAAAAAGCTTTTAGTTGTTTTTGCGTAGCCGTACTTTTTGTAGCAGTATAAGTTGTCTGGATAGCTGCTGAATAATCACCTAATCGTGCAGTCATGAGCGTATCGTAGGTTGCGTCATAGGTACCCCCATTGAAAGCAAGCTGTAATTGGCTAACGTATTTGTTGTCAGCATATTTAGCAATAAGTTTTGTGGGTTTCTTTTGTCCAAGCTTCGCAAGTATAGCGTTGGTCTCTGTATTTTGGCTTGTTAGTACTGCTCGAATTGTCGCAGCATTATTTAGGGTCGTAGTATTTTGAGAGTTTTTGGTGGCATCAGTTGTAATCGCAATCATGTCATTTTGTTTGGCTGCTAATTTATAGAAATCTACCAGAGATGAACTGCCTGACCCAGAAAATAGCGCGATTATGACAAAGAAAATGATTAATAATCCGACTCCACCAATAGCTACCTGTAGTAATCTTTTATTTTGCGAACCACCGCTAGGCATGCGAGAGGGCTTATTCTTTTCGGGATTAAGGATAAAATCGTAATCAGATGAGGGTTGATCGTTATTCATAATATAGTACCTATAGCATAACCAATTTTATTCGGGGGTGCTAGTGCTTGTGCTTGTTTACCCTATCTACGTGTACAATTACAAATAGTATGGACGCAGTTGAAGATATAAAAAGTAGATTATCAGTTGAAGATGTAATTGGTGATTATATGGAACTGAAAAGGGCAGGAAGGAATTTCCGAGGTCTTTCTCCTTTTAATAGTGAAAAAAGTCCGAGCTTTATGGTGAGTCCAGAAAAGCAAATCTGGCATGATTTCAGTAGCGGTAAGGGCGGCAATATCTTTAGTTTTGTTATGGAAATGGAAGGGGTAGATTTCAGGGGTTCTCTTGAAATTCTCGCTAAAAAAGCCGGTATTGATTTAGGTGTTTATCAAAAAAATGACGGCAAATATAGACAACAAAAAGAAAAATTACTAGAAGCGGTTGAGCTTGCCACCAAATATTACGAACAGACACTTTTAAAAAATAAATTAGCGCTTGATTATGTGCTAAAGCAGCGGAATTTTAATAAAGAAACGCTACAGGATTTCCGGCTTGGCTATGCGCCATATTCTGGGTCAGCACTCGTAGATTTTTTGAAAAAAAGAGGTTTATCGGAGGATATCATTTTGAAGGCAGGTCTGGGCTCCCGTCAGTATAGAGGGGTGGCGGATATGTTTCGGGGGAGAGTAACCGTCTCACTCGCTGATCCTCAGGGTGCACCGATAGGTTTTACGGCTCGAATACTCAGTAACGATATTGATGCACCAAAGTACATCAATACTCCCCAGACGCCACTTTATGACAAAAGTCGCCATGTATTTGGACTACATCTCGCTAAAGATGCTATTCGTCGATCCGGCTTTGTGGTTATCGTCGAAGGAAATCTTGACGTTATAGCATCCCATCAGGCTGGTATAAAAAATGTTGTTGCCACCGCCGGTACAGCCATTACGCCTTATCATTTGAAGGCTTTGCATCGTTTTACTTCAGATATACGTCTTTGCTTTGACCAAGATAATGCTGGTATCAATGCAGCTGAACGAGCCATTTCTGTTGCTCAGGGCGCGAAAGTGCAGCTTTCGATTATCTCCATAACTAATTCCAAGGATCCGGATGAGCTTATCCAAAAAGATCCTAAGCTTTGGGCTGAAGCCATCGAAAAACCACAATATGCACTAGATTGGCTTGTCGATCGTTACAGCTCGATATATGACATTTCTTCCGCCCGGGGCAAGAAGGATTTTACCGACAAACTCATGGAGACAATGACGTATCTTGAAGATGAAGTAGAACGCGACCATTACTTAATGAAGCTTGCCAAACTGCTTGGAATTGGCGAACTAGCTATAAGAACTAAACTTGAAACGTTCGGTGAATCCAAAAAAGAAAAACAGCCCAAGAAAATACTCGCGAGCCCTGAGCAAAATATTGTTGATCCATATATGTATCAAGATCAGATACTCTGCCTCCTGGTAGCGTTTCCAATAACCAGGCGTCTGCTTGAAACCGAAACAACACCCCTTAACTTCGATGGTTCTAATAGACAAAGAATTTACGATTATATGCAGTCAAATCCACACACCTCTTTAAACGAAAATATACCTAAGGAGTTGCAAGATGACGAAGACTATGTCAAAATACTGCTATTCAAAGCTGAAGAGCTCTATAACGGATTCGACTCTAACGAGCGACTGAGAGAGCTAAGAGATTTAATCCATAAACTAACAAAAAAATACCAAAAAGATCAGAAAACACAGCTCACAGAAGAAATTCGAAATGCTGAACTAGTGGGTGACGAAGTTTTGGTGGCAAAACTACTCAATAAATTCAACGAATTATTAAAAAAAGAATAGGAGCCCTCTATGGCCGATGACGCACAGGCAAAAGATTTAACAGAAGCTAAAAATCTATTACTCGAAAAAGCAAAAAAAGAAGGAAAGATCGAGCAGAAAGAAATTTTTGCTTCAATTCCTGATGTACCAGAAAATCTAGATTTACTTGATGCGCTGTATGCAGAATTATCTGAAGGTGCTATTGAATTAATTCCTCTCGATGAGCCAATTGCTGAATTTGAAGCAGAATGGGTAGCTGAAGAGGAAGAGGAAGAGGTTGTCGTAGACCAAGCAGCGTTTTTAGATGACGTTTCCGACGACTCAGTTCGCCTATATCTCAGAGAAATAGGTAAAATCCCACTACTTACTTCCGAACAAGAGCTTAAACTTGCACATGAAGTTGTTTCTGGAGATAAACGAGCAAAAGACAAAATGGCGGAAGCAAATATGCGTTTAGTTGTTTCTATTGCCAAAAGATACGTTGGACGAGGTCTCGATTTACTTGATTTGATTCAAGAGGGTAATACTGGGCTTCTACGGGCAGTAGAAAAATTTGATCCTGATAAGGGATTCAAATTTAGCACCTATGCAACATGGTGGATTCGCCAGGCTATTACGCGAGCGATTGCTGATCAAGCGCGCACAATCCGTATTCCCGTTCACATGGTTGAAACTATCAACAAACTGCTAAGAACACAACGAAGACTTACCCAAGAACTTAATCGCGAACCAACCAACGAAGAAATAGCGAAAGAGATGGACATAGAAGTCGAAAAAGTTGAACACATTATGAAGATTAAGCAGGATATTCATAGCCTTGACCAAAGCGTTAGAGATGACGAAGAAGACTCAGTTTTAGGGGACTTTGTCGAAGATGAAGATACCGTAACACCAGAAGAATCTGCCGCAAACCAACTCTTAAAAGAGCAGGTAAAAGATTTGCTTGGTAGTCTAAGCGAGAGAGAACAAAAAATTGTTCGTTTGCGTTTTGGACTTGAGGACGGCAAAAGCCATACACTCGAAGAGGTTGGCCAAGAGTTTAGCGTTACAAGAGAGAGAATTCGACAAATTGAAGCTAAGGCGCTTGCTAAGCTTCGAAAACATAAAGATAGCAAGAAGCTACTCGACTATATTCGTTAATCCATGATTATAGGTATTTCAGGAACCTTTAGTAGCGGAAAAGATACGCTTGCTGCGCATCTCGCTGAAGAGTTCTCAGTTCCAGTTGTTAGCACCGGAGACATAGTGAGGCGTGAAGCGTTGAAGCAGTTTAATTCTATTGAGCGGCCCGTTTTGCATGAAGTTGCTAGCGTACTTCGCCAATCATATGGCGGAGGCATTCTTGTAGAACGAGCATTACTAGAAAAAGAAGAAAGTGGCGTAATAATTACCGGCATTCGCTCGATGGGAGAAGCTAAAAAAGTCATTGAGCAAGCCGGGATTATGATTTTTATTGATGCGCCAATTGAAGTGCGTTACGAGAGAATGAAGCAGCGAAACAGGGACCAAGAAACCACGATATCATTACAGGAGTTTATAGCTCGCGAAGATGCTGAGCGAACTTCAGGGGATGGGGATGAAGATTTCAATATAGATGCAATAGAAAAAATAGCGCAGGTAAAGCTCATTAATCTCAAAGATCAAGACGCCCTTTTTTCTGAAGCTGACATGAAACTAAAAGAACTGATTTAAATAACCCTTGTAGAAATACTTGACAAAGTATTTATGCTTTGTCTATGCTATAGGTATTAGAAGCGACGGTGGTTGCTAGAAAAAATTAAAATTTATTTTTAAAATAAAAGGGAAAAAATGGACATCAATTTTAGGCGTCCAGCGTATCACGGTGTTGATGCGCAACTTTTAGCAGTTCAGGAAATTGCTACGCCAAACATACAAACAAATGAAATGCAGACAGCGGTAAACGAATCCATCGCCGGTGTTATTCCTAAGAGACTCCCGGAACCGATTGACTTTGAATTAAATGCTCGTTTGTATCGAAGAAAATTATTGGCAGAGCGTTGGACGAGACGACTCAGCAATGTTATGTATAGTTTGCTTGCGCTCACTGTTATTTTAGCCGTTGTCGGCTTTTATGTTGATCATATATACCGGGGCAGAGCACTTCCTTATAGTTATGTTGGGTCAGTAGCTATTGGTGGCATGAGTGAAGCGCAGGTAATCACCGCATTACGCCAGCAAGAATCTCAATTAACTATTCGCTTCACTGATGGGGGACTAGCGACAACTGTTCCAGTTTCTAAACTAGGTATTGAATTTAACATTCAACAATTAGCAGCCCAGATAACGCACCATTCCTTTAACCCTTTCTATTATCTTTCAGTTCATCATTTTACAGCGAGCCCTAATTTTACCGGTAATCAGCTTTCTCAATTTTTGAATCAGTACGTAAATAATACTAAAACAGCTCCTGAGAATGCTGTGATCATAAAGACTAAGTCAGGATTGGCTATTAAACCAGAGCTTCAGGGCTTTCAGGCAAACATAGAGTATCTTTCCAAAAATATACTTTCCAAAACAGCAGATTTTTCGAATCCAACCATTAATGTAAATACAGTCAGTACAAATCCACAAATATATAAATCAGATCTAGCCGAACAACTAAGCAAAGGGAATGCTCTTTTAAAGAACCCTATAACAATTAAATATAGAAATACCGTCATAACTCCTTCGATCCAGGACAAGTTAGACTGGCTAAAGATCACACAGGTACCCGGGACGACAAGCGATTCACTTACGTTCACCTCTGCGCTTGTTAGGGCCTACGTGCTTGCTCAGGCAAATAAGTTCCAGCATCATATTTCATCTTCTAGTGCACAGTTGCCGGGCCAAACAGTATCGACCTATCAAGGAACGGTGATTAATAATATTGATGATGTAACAAATCAAATCGTTCAAGCCATGAACAGTAGCACTCCCGCTGTCGTGACGTTCACTGCTTCACAGCAAACGTATAACGCCCTCACGACAGCCTCGCAGTAACTCCAGGGGACAATTTTAAGCTGTTGTCGTATACTTAAAAGTGTACAACAGCGAGGTACCCCAAATAGCAAGCAATATTCCGAGTAAAAGATTAGTCCTCATAGACGGTAAAAGTATCTTTTATCGAGGCTACTATGCTATGCCTAATCTCAGCACACAAGATGGCACTCCAACGGGTGGAGTGTATGGATTTGCGACACTTAGTCTTGAGGTCATTAAGCGGCTAAAGCCAGATTATGTTGCAGTTGCTTGGGATAAACCGAAAACAAATATTAGAAAACGACTAGAACTTTATCCCGAATATAAAGCGGGACGAAAACCAGCTCCAGCAGATTTTTATGCACAAATTCCCATACTTCACGAGCTTTTGGATTCGTTGGGGTGGCCACTATATGAACTTGATGATTATGAGGCAGATGATATCATTGCAGGTCTTGCCAAGAAAGCCGACGCCGAAGGTGATATCGAAACATTTATCATTACTAGTGACATGGATGCGCTTCAGTGCTTGAGTAGCCATACTAAAGCATACTTACTTAAAAAAGGTCTCAGTAATATAGAGGAGTTTCATCCTGAAAGCTTTGAGAAAAAATATGGCCTTAAGACAGAACAATTTTTAGATTTAAAGGCGCTTCAAGGAGATAATAGCGACAACATACCAGGTGTTCCAGGAATTGGTATTAAAACTGCCACTGAGTTGCTTCAAAAATATGAAACACTCGATGGAATTTATGAAAATGTTGAGCTGATTAGTGGCTCAGCGCACGACAAACTCGTGAAGGGTAAAGAATCTGCTTATTTAAGTAAGCAGGTCGCAACGCTTTTTATCGATGCCCCAATTCCACTGGACTTGAAAAAGATGGATGTTCATAATTTTGATCTACAACGATTAAGAGAAAACCTACAGAAACTTGAGTTTCGAGCCATATTGCGCCAACTTGATGATATTGAAGTCCCCACATCGAATGCGCCTATTGTCACGAATTCTGAAAAACAACAGCATTCCCCAAAACCCATTCCGACCTTAGCGATTGTGGCCCCAAGTAAAAACTTTTTTGCAGAAGCAAAAGAAGTATATATTTATGCACGAAGTAGCCAAAAGCAGGGGAAGAGTCCGCTTTTTATTGTTGCCGGAACGGATAAAGGGGTTACGATTTTAACGAAAGAAGATCATTCGTTCATTCAGGACGTATGCAAGAAGCCCTTGATTGGCTATGATCTGAAGAAGTCTCTAAAAACACTTATTGAAGTAGGTGGTGAAGATTTTATCGTCGGGCACGACGTACAGGTCGGAGCTTTTTTGCTCAATTCACTTGATAGAGCGCTCAGCCTACAAGAAATCGCTGAACATGAACACATAGCGATTGAAGATTTAAGTGATGTACCCAACGAAGATATAGGTGAGTTCGCTGCTCAATACATTTCTGGGCTCATTGAAATGACGAAAAAACAGCGAGAGGATATAGAAAAACTACCGAAACTTGCAAAACTCGCCCAGGAAATCGAATGGCCTACCATACCAATCCTTGCGAAAATGGAGAAAAAAGGAATTTTACTAGATACAGATTATTTAGCAAAAATGTCCGTTGTTTTGGAAGACAAAATAAGTGATCTTGAGCAAACAATTTATGGATTCGCCGAAGAAGAATTTAATATTTCAAGCCCTCAGCAGTTAGCTAAGATTTTGTTTGAAACAATGAAGCTACCAAGTAAGGGAATTAAAAAGGGTAAAACTGGCTTCAGCACCGCTGCTAATGAACTTGAAAAATTGCGCCTACTTCATCCCGTGATTGATTGCATCAGTAGCTACCGCGAATATACAAAATTAAAAAGTACTTATGTAGATGCTTTGCCCGGGCAGATTGATGAAGAAAGCAGAGTGCACACCACCTTTAATCTTACCGTTGCGCAAACGGGTAGGCTCAGTAGTACTGACCCTAACTTACAAAATATTCCGGTGCGAAGCGAACTCGGTAAAACTATTCGAACAGCTTTTGTTGCCGACGAGGGATGTATTTTTGTGAGCGCAGACTATAGTCAATTTGAGTTACGACTTGCAGCAGTAATGGCGAATGATAGTGACATGATTGAGGTGTTTAATAACGGTGAAGATATTCATGTCAGAACGGCATCCGAAATATATGGCATTGCACTTGAAGATGTCACGAACGAACAGCGTAGCGCAGCTAAAACAATTAATTTCGGTATTCTTTATGGGATGAGTCCGCACGGACTCGCTGCGGCTACAGGAATGTCATATGAAGAAGCCAAGGATTTCATCGATCGATATTTTTCTACACGTAAACCACTCGTAGACTATATAGAATCACTGCGTGAAAAAGCTAAAGTTAAGGGTTATGTTGAAACACTCTATGGACGCATACGCCCAACGCCAGACGTAAACGCACAGAATTATATTGTACGCGAGGCAGCGCTGAGGCAGGCGGTAAATATGCCCATACAAGGAACCGAAGCGGATATCATGAAGCTTGCTATGAAAAAGGTTGAAGAGCTTTTGCCGAAAGATTGCCATCAATTACTGCAAATTCATGACAGCATTTTAGTTGAATGCCCAGTAGATAAAAGGGAAGAGGTAGAGACTATCCTTAAAGAATCTATGGAGCAGATCGCTCCAAAACTAGGAATTAAGTTACTCGTAGAAGTACATTCTGGAAAAAATTGGGGAGAGTTGTAATTAAAATAAAAATTAAAAAATTCAAAGATACCGCGCAGATTCCTTTTTTTCAGACAAAAGGAAGCAGTGGGGCTGACTTGCATGCTGCTATTGATAGCCCGATGGAAATTAAGCCAATGCAAAGAGTACTTATCCCATCTGGAATTGGTTTAGAAATTCCCGAGGGCTACGAGATTCAGGTGCGCGCCCGGAGCGGGCTCGCCTATAAAAAAGGACTTTCGCTCGTAAACGGTCTTGGCACTATCGATGCTGATTATAGGGGTGAAATTAGTGTCATTGCTATAAATCTTGGTGATGAAACGATAACCATAGAACCCGATGAACGTATCGCACAAATTATTTGTATAAAGACTGAACAATTTGAATTTGAAGAAACCGCTGACTTATCTGCTTCTGGCAGAGGCGATAAAGGTTTTGGAAGTACTGGTTCGCGGAAGGTTTAGTAAGCGATTCGAATAACTAACTTTTGCGTTAGCCCACAGCGCATTTGAATATCTGTTATGCGCATTCGCAGTTCTGAGGCGATAATGCCGTTGGGAACTTTAAGCCATATACAATCATTTTTGATACTTATTTCAGGCAAAAAATTAAAAAGATTTTGACAGTATTCCCTAAGCGCGGCAATTTCGGTCGGTTCATCTAGGTTTTTGCTTGCTAGCAGATCTTTTATACTCTCCATACACTTACAGTAATTCTTTTCTTTCAAGGAGTAAAGAGCGTTACAATAGTACAATGCCAGAATTACCTGAAGTGGAAACGGTGCGAACGGGACTAAGTAGATTGATTATAGATAAAACTATAATCAGTGTAGATTTTGATACCCCAAAAAGTTTTCCCAATACGAACGCCGACATTGAACGTTTTCTTTTGAATACACATTTTATTGCAATAAGACGTCGCGGCAAGGTACTTATGCTCGATTTATCTTCCGGATACAGTTTAATGGTACATCTGAAGATGACTGGCCAGCTTGTCTATAGGGGGGAAGAATCATTTGGTGCAGGACACCCAAATGATAGTTTGATTGGCGTACTCCCTGACAAATCGACAAGAGTTACAATGCTGCTCGATAACGGCGGAACACTCTTTTTTAATGATCAAAGAAAGTTTGGCTGGATGCGGTTACTACCAACAGCCATTATTCCCGACGAGCCTTTTATGATGAAACTTGGCCCTGAGCCACTTGAAGATAATTTCAACTTTAGTACATTCGCCGCACAGCTTAAGCGGCGGCAAAATACTAGTATCAAAGCCGCCCTGCTCGATCAGACGGTGCTGGCGGGCGTTGGTAATATTTATGCTGATGAGACTCTTTTTGCTGCAAAAATCCACCCTAAGTCGATCGTAAAATCTGTTCCCCAGACAAAATTAAAACTTCTTCATATAGCAATTAAAGAAATACTCCTTTTTAGTATAGAAAAGGGTGGATCAACTGATAGAAATTATGTTAACGCGGAAGGCGAAAGGGGCAGTTATATCGATTTCGCCAAAGTCTTTAGGAAAGAAAACATGCCTTGTCCTGTTTGTGGGCATGCGATAATAAAGATACGCGTTGCGGGGAGGGGCACACATGTTTGTTTGCACTGTCAAAAGCTCTATAAGGAAACAGCAAAATGATCTATTCATATTTTGGAAATAATAAATTTTTAAAAGACGAGCTTATAAAGAAGCTCGTTGCTGATTTTGAAAAAGAGCACACCACTCTGGCGATCGATCATTTTAATGGCGAAGAAATGAGTAAAGAAGCAGTAATAGATGCACTGAGCACCGCTCCTTTTTTAACAGAAAAAAAGATGGTTATTATAAAGCAGCTGGGGTCTAATAAAGAATTGAGCGACAAGATAGTCGGTTTGCTTGAAATGACAGCCGACACAACGGATCTCGTGCTTATAGAGAATAATTTCGATACTAAGTCCATGCTCCACAATTATTTAAAAAAGCATACTTCGTTTTCAAATAGCAAAGAACTTGATGAGCGCCAGTTAGCTCAGTGGGCACAAGAGTATGCAAAAAAATCAGGTGCCACACTGAGCGCGACAAATGCACTATTTCTCGTTGATAGAATTGGACGCAATCAATTAAAGGTTGCGCATGAACTGGATAAGCTGGCACTTTTTAGTAAAGAAATTACAAAAGAAGGAATTGAGCAGCTTGTCGACTTCACGCCACATAGTCTAATCTTCGCAATGCTTGATGCAGCGCTTAGCGGCGATCTGGCTAAGATGTTGAATTATTATGAAGAGCAGAAGATGCAAGGAGCTGAACCACTTGCCCTACTCGGGATGATAACCTGGCAACTACATAATCTTGCGTTAACGCAAGCGGGGGCAGGGCTTTCAATGGATGAAATAACATCTAAAACAAAGCTAAAACCTTATTCAATTCAAAAAAACCAAGCAAGCCTGCGCTCTATCAGTCGTAATACGCTCATTTCATATATCGATAAAGCAATCGAAGTCGATAGACAAATAAAAACAAGCTCCGTTGATCATGATGATGCAATACGGAACTTGCTTGTTTCTTTTGCTAGGTAATTATTTCTTAGCAGCAGGTTTTGCAGTTTTCTTAGTAGCGGGTTTAGCTACTTTTTTTGCTGCTGGTTTTGTAGCTTTTTTAGCTGGCGCAGCTACTTTTTTAACTGCCTTTTTAACTTCTGCTTTTGCTCCGGCTGTTTTTGCCATTTTAGCAAGTTGGCTTTTCTTGCGAGCAGCCTTGTTCTTGTGAATAACATTTTTCTTAGCTGCGGTGTCGATTGCACTGGTTGCTTTTATTTGTGCTGCAGCAATAATTGCGCTTTTTCCACCGCTAAGGGCAGTTTGAAATTCTTTCATAGCTTCACGAAGTGCTCGCTTAGTTTTTGAGTTTCTTGCAGCTGCCTTAGCTGCTACTTTAACTCTCTTTTTTGCTGATTGAATGATTGGCATTAATGATTCCTTTATCTTTTTATGCTAGTAATTACAACTATTATTTTCGTCAATTGGCAATTATAGCCTAAAGAAGTAAATTTTGCAATCATCTCTCTTGTATTGCTAATGCTTTTATGGTATCGTTTGAAAGTAATCATAAATAAAACAAAAAAATAAATGGATACTACCTCTAAAACACAAGCAGTCGATCGCTTAAAAAGCGCACAAAACATACTTATTACGGTAAGTAGTAACCCTTCGGTTGACCAACTTTCTGCAGCGATAGGAGCAGCGCTGCTTCTTTCTAAGGCAGGCAAGCACGCAACGGCCGTATTTAGCGGTCAAGTTCCCTCAACTATAGAGTTCTTGAAACCTGAAGAGACCTTTGAAAAAAATACTGATAGCCTCCGTGACTTTATAATATCCCTCGATAAATCTAAGGCAGATAAGCTTAGATATAAGGTAGAGGACAATGTTGTCAAGATATTCATTACTCCGTATAAAACAAGCTTATCAAGCGCAGATCTTATTTTTAGTGATGGAGATTTTAACGTTGATGTTGTGTTGGCGCTTGGTGTGGATAAAAAAGAACACCTCGATAATGCAGTTATGTCGCAAAGTAGAATCCTGCACGATGCAGCAGTAATTGGGCTTATGGCGGGTACTCTTCCAACTGATACCGGTTCAATCAACTGGCAAAGTGAAAAGTCATCAAGTTTGAGTGAAATGATAACAAGTATTGCAGATTCATTCGGGGCTAATCTTCTTGATTCACAAATTGCAACGGCGCTTTTAACGGGTATTGTTGCAGAAACAGAACGCTTCAGTAACGAAAAAACTACTCCGCAGGTAATGAGTACGAGTGCACTTCTCATGAATGCAGGAGCGAATCAGCAGCTTATTTCAACTGAATTAAGTGAAGATAATGAACCAGGTCCAACAGATTTGCCCAAACCAGATGAAGAGGGGCTTCTTGCTTTGCCGAAAGAAGAAACAGAAGTACCGCTTCCAGTACAGATGCCAGCGCCACAACCTGCTCAGGAGACCCCACAACAACCCCAACAAACAGCACCTCAGTTTATAATGCCTCCACCGATGCAGTCAGAAGCTCAAGCCTTGCAAGAAAAGAATAGGCTTGATCAGATTAATATTGATGATCAGGGTAATTTTGTAAGTGCCGAAGATCAGGCAAGTGGTGATGTTCCCTTAACTAAAGGTCAAAATATGCCAGAACATCACGATAAGACGATTCAGCCACCCGTTCACCAAGACGCCGAAACTTTTAGTAAATACGTAGAGCAAGCTCCAATGAGCGGTGGCACTTTGACAGCTAACACTGTTCCAGAGGCCCTAGATCCTAGTGTCGATCCTCTTGTGGATTCAGCTGTAAATGCTACGCCAGGTATCGTGAGTGGCTTAGGTCCTGAGCAGCAAATGAATCCAGATGCAGCACGTCAAGCTGTTTTGGATGCAGTCAATGCCGCAACACCCGAGCAGCCAAACCAACCATTGCCCCCATTGCAAAACATCGGTGCACAAATTTTAGATGAAATTCCACACCCTCAAATGCAAGGAGCAAGCGTGCCTCCTGAGCAGATGGCTCCTCCTATTGTTCCACCGCCGTTACCACTTCCAAATCAGCAAGTTTAATAGGGTTTAAAAAAGTAAAAGTTTTCTGTTTTTGTAGGCAGATTTTCCATTCTTTGAATTATCATTTCAGCATCATCTCGCTGAGAAACATGCGATCGCATGATTTGCTTTTTTAATTCAAAAACAGAAGCTATATCTACGCTTAAATCTACTTCACTCGGTGACCTACCTTTTGAGCGATAAACGAAACTCGTATCAGGAGTTGGAAGCATGGCTTCTGGAATGCAGGCAAGCCACAATTGTTTAATTTGAGGGTAGTGCTCTTTTAGTTTCACATAAATAAAGCAGCTAACGAAGCTCATGACGATGTGATCGATGTGACCAGATATACCATTTTGATCCATTGAAATGAGTGTTATTTCGCTCTCAGGCTCCTTTTCGCAAATTGATGAAACAATAGCTTCAACTTCGCCTGCTATAGCAACAAATTGATCGTTTGAAAGCTTTCCGTCTTCGTAATCAAGGTGAAATTGTTGTTTTACGCCCAGCAATTTTCCAGCAGCCTTCCATTCCTTGAGTCGAATGATACCCAGTGCTTCATGCTGGTCTGGGTTATTGCCGCTACTGCCATTAGTGGCAAGGATGAGATAGACGTCAGCACCTTCTTTAATTTTGAGCGCTAATGTTCCCGACGGTCCAAAGGATTCGTCATCGGGGTGAGCAAAAATACCTATAAAAACTTTTTTCTTCATGCATCTATTGTACAATTGCAAAATGATAGAAGGACTACTTTTAGTAGATAAACCAGAGAATATCTCAAGTTTTGGTGTTGTTTCTCGAGTGAGAGGTTGCTTAAAAGCCTCCCTAAATGTAAAAAAACTGAAAGTGGGCCATTCTGGCACACTTGATCCTGCTGCGACCGGACTTTTAATACTTGCAATTGGAGCATACACGAAAAGAATTCCTGAGCTACTGCTCAAGGATAAGGTTTACTCAGTTACAATGAAGCTTGGTCAAACATCATCAACGGGCGACAAAGAAGGGGAGCTTAGTGCTATTTTGGATACCCAGCCTACCGAGGACCAAATTCTTACGGCCCTTAAAAAATTTGAAGGTGAGATTAGCCAGATTCCACCTATATATAGTGCTATTAAGATAGATGGCAGAAGGGCTTATAATCTTGCACGAGAAGGTAAAGAAGTGATAATGAAGCCCCGAAAAGCCACTATCTTTAGTAATTCATTTAAAACGTATGCCTATCCGTTCGTTACTTTTGAAAGCCATGTGGGCAGCGGTACGTATATACGAACCTTGGTCGAGGATATCGGTAAAGAACTTGGGTGCGGGGCATATATGTCGGATCTTAGAAGAACGCAAATTGGCGATTTTTCTGTTATTGATGCGATGACTCTCGATGCTCTTTCTTACTCAAAAATTAGTCAGTCGCTAATTTCTCTTGAAAGGTGAGTACTTTTCTGGTACAATACACACCTGTATGATTTCAACAGCTAAAAAAGCAGACCTAATTAAGCAACACCAGACCAGCAAAACAGATACTGGTTCTCCTCAAGTGCAAGCAACTATCATGACTGCACGCATTTCAGAGATTACCGAACATCTTAAAGCAAACAAGCATGACAACATGGCGCGACGCGGCCTTTTACAACTCGTTGGTAAAAGACGACGTGCATTACAATACCTAGCAAGCAAAGACCCCCAAGGGTACCTTGATATCATTGCAAAACTTGGCATTCGCCGCTAGTCTCTGGTTTTTAGTCGTTTAATAATTTTATTAAAAATAGTATAATTTAACAGTAATCATTAAGGTGATAGAGCACAGCTATACAAGGGTATATCTGAACCCTGTCACTTTGATGAAAAGAAAGGATTATTGCACTTATGAGCGATATCATTAACCCATTTGGGAAAAAAATAATAACTGTCGAAACAGAGTTGTTTGGACGAAAACTAAGCCTCGAAATTAATCGATTAGGTTTTAGAACTACGGCTTCTGTTTTAGTTACTTACGGAGAAACTGTAGTACTTGGTAGCTCCATGGTGAGCCAGCATCGTTTAACTGGAATGGATTATTTTCCACTCAGTATCGATTATGAAGAAAAAATGTACGCAGCTGGTAAAATCAGCGGTTCACGCTTTATCAAAAGAGAAGGTCGTCCCAGTGATGACGCTATTTTAATTGGCCGATTGATTGATCGACCAATTCGACCACTATGGCCAAAAGGCTATCGCCATGAAGTCCAAGGTGTTGCGACAGTACTTTCACTTGATCCTTCTTTCCGGCCTGATGTTATCGCAATGATTGCCATGAGTGCGGCGTTTAGCCTAACCGGTGCTCCCTTTGATGGCCCTGTAGCTGGCCTTCGCGTTGGCCTTAAAGAAGACGGTAGTTTCGCAGCATTTATGACAAATGAACAATATGATAAAGGTGACCTTGACCTTGTCGTAGCTGCCACACAAGACGGCGTTATGATGGTAGAGGCTGGCGCAAGTGAAGTGTCTGAAGAAGTGATTGCTGAAGCAATCACCTGGGCCTTTAAAGAAATGCAGCCTGCTATTGCCTTACAGAAAGAGCTTGTTAAAAAAGCTAAGGTTGTTATGCAAGACTATGAGCTTGATCTACCTAAAGAAGAAATTCAAAAAGAAGTTAATGCTTGGGTTGACGGTAAGCTTGGACATAAACTCCGCGCAGTGTATCCAGAGCGTAATGAACTAGTTAAATCGCTTCGTGCAGATTTCCATGAAGTACTTGAAGCGAAACACGGAGAAGCTGCCTATAAAGAGCTACGCTCTCAATATGATGAAGCTTTTGAGCTCGCAGTACACAAAGATGTACGTGCTGGTATTATTGCAGACGGCATTCGACCCGATGGACGCAAGCTGACTGAAATTCGAACATTGAGCAGTGAAATTGGTATTCTTCCTAGAGTGCACGGATCAAGTATTTTTACTCGTGGAATGACACAGGCGCTTAATATCGTAACTTTAGCACCACTTAGTTACTCGCAAATTGTTGATACGATGGAACGGGACACTGAACGCCGTTACATGCATCACTATAATGCACCGGGTTATACCGTTGGCGAAGTGCGACGACTCAATGGTCCTGGCCGTCGAGAAATTGGACACGGCTACCTTGCGGAGCGAGCCCTAATGGCTGTGCTTCCTGACGAAGTAACGTTCCCATACGCAATTAGAAGCGTAACTGAAATTATGAGTCAGAACGGTTCTACCAGCATGGCAGCTACCTGTAGCAGCACACTTGCACTCATGGACGCCGGCGTTCCACTTAAGGCGCCCGTTAGCGGAATCGCAATGGGCCTTATGCTTGAAAAAGACACGCCGTACATTTTGAGTGATATTGCTGATGCTGAAGACTTTGCAGGTGATATGGACTTTAAGGTTACTGGAACTGAAAAGGGAATTACCGCACTTCAGATGGATATGAAAGTACATGGTCTTAAGCCAGAAATTCTTGCTTCAACACTTGAACAAGCTAAAGAAGGCCGAAAGCATATTCTTAAGCACATGCTTTCAGTAATCGAGACCCCACGCAAGACATTGAGTCCTTATGCGCCTCGAGTCGAGAGTATTAAGATTAACCCAGATAAAATTCGCGATGTTATTGGTAAGGGTGGCGAAATGATCAATAAGATTATTGCTGAAACCGGTGCTGATATAGATATCAAGGACGACGGAACAGTCTTTATTGCAAGTCCCGATCAAGCAAGTATTGAAGCGACTAAGAAATGGATAGAACAATTAACAGAAGAGCCTGAAGTGGGCACAGTGTATGAAGGTACCGTCGTTAAGATTATGGACTTCGGTGCATTTGTGAACATTATGCCTGGCATTGATGGCATGGTGCACGTCAGTGAAATTGCTGAACAACGAATCGGTCATCCTTCTGATGTTCTCAAAGAAGGTGAAAAAGTTACCGTTAAGCTCATGGCAATTGATGAAAAAGGACGACTAAACCTAAGCATCAAAAAGGCAAAGTAAATAGCTCGTTATGCCCCTCGAAAAAAAGGAGCAACTTGAACAAATTAGGGCAGACATTGAAAAGAGTAATGTCTGCCCAGATTTGGCCAAGACAGCCAAGCACCTTGTTTTTGGATATGGAAATGTAGATGCAGAGATTCTCATAATAGGAGAAGCGTCCGGAAAAAAGGAAGACGAAACAGGCATTCCTTTTGTTGGAGCGAGCGGCCGATTACTTGATGAAATGCTTAAGAGCATTTCATTATGCAGGGATGACGTGTATATCACTAACATTGTGAAATACCGACCACCCAATAATCGTGATCCACTGCCTATTGAGAAAGAGCAGTTCTTACCCTATCTAAAACAACAAATTACCACCATAGCACCGCTACTTGTCATTACGCTTGGAAGACATAGTATGCAGTGCTTTATACCAGATGCCATCATCGGTGAGTCGCACGGATTACTCCATAGAGTTAAACAGGGAAACATACTGCCTCTGTATCATCCGGCTGCAGGTATATATAACAGAACATTACGCGAGACTTTGAAAAAAGATTTTGAAAAAATCCCAGAAATGCTCGCACTAATAAGAAATGAAAAGTAGGAGAAATACTATATGAACGAACAAGATAACCGACCCAAACTTCCGAGGAAGCCAATGAATGCTGGCGGACGTAAGGATCAAAATGGATCTGCGAAAGCCCCAGCTCGAGCGCGAGCAGTATCCCGTGGTGCCGCAATTCGGGCCCACAAAAGAAATCAGGACGACGCTAATCGAATGATCAGCCAGTATTCTGACGCTAACCAAAAAACAAGAAAACGAGCTAATGTCATCAAGGATGAATTTGATAAGCTTAAGGTAACAATCTTAGGCGGACTTGAAGACGTCGGTGAAAAGAACATGGCGATTATTGAATATCGCAACCAAGCTATTATTCTCGATTGTGGTAATAACCTAGGAGTAGATCTTCCTGGTGTTAATTATGAAATTAATGACGTTGCTTATCTTGAAACTATCAAAAACAAGATCCGCGGTTATGTTATTACACATGGACACCTTGACCACATTGGTGGGCTGCGGCATATTGTGCCAAAATATCCTGCACCAATTTTTGGTTCAAGATTTACTATTGGCATGGTTGAGAAAACGTTTGATGATGAAACAGCAGATAAAAACTTTACCCCAGAACTTGTTACCGTAAATATCGATAACCATGAAAGACTGGCTATTGGCGAATTCTTTGTAGAGTTTATACGTGTAACGCACTCAATTCCTGATCCGACTGCAGTCTGTATTGATACACCAGTTGGACGAATCATTGCAACGGGAGACTTCCGTCTTGATCCAGAGCCGCTCGATAACCTTACGACCGACATTGCTCGACTTAAAGAGCTTGGTGATCAAGGGGTAATGCTGCTTATGAGTGAGAGTAGTTATTCTGATGCAGAAGGGCGTACTCCAACTGAGCATACGCTCCAAAAAAGCTTCCATGATGTTATCGCTCAGGCATCAGGCCGAATCTTTGTTGCAGTTTTTTCAAGCAACATGAACCGAACACAAATGATTATCGATGCTGCAGTTGCTGCGGGTCGTAAAGTGGCTCTTGATGGCCGCAGTATGCTTGCATATGCAGAAATTGCGGTGCGGCAGGGAATATTGAAAGTTCCTAAAGGAACAATTGTATCAATGCAACAAGCAGCAACTATTGCCGGAGGTAAGGTACTCGTTATGTGTACTGGTGGCCAGGGTGAACCGAATGCTGCGCTGGCGCGTATGAGTGAAGGTGATCATAAATTCATTAACCTTAATGAAGGCGACACAGTACTGATTAGCTCATCACCAATTCCTGGTAACGAAATAAGCTATGATGCAATTAGCAACCGACTTAGTAGAAAAGGTGTTCATCTTTTCCGTCACCCAACCCACGAATTAGACGGCTGTGGTCCACTGCACGTTTCTGGGCATGCAAGACGTGAAGAACTTCGTGAAATGATAAATCTTGTTCGACCCAAGTATTTAATGCCAGTGCACGGTGGAGCGCTAAGACGAAGATATCACGGGCAACTAGCGATTGAAGAGGGTATTGCGAGAGATAACGTAATTCTAGCTGAAAATGGTGATAGCTATTATTTTTCAAACGAAGGTTTTGAGAATGGTGGTCAAGTACCGCACGGTAGCCTTCTGGTTGACCAAACTGGAACAATCGTCAGCGGCATTGTCGTTAAGGATCGAATTATGATGGCCCAGGATGGTATCGTGGCTGTCGTGCTTACCATTGATAGAAAATCTGGAGCAAGTCTCACTAGTCCTGACATTATTAGTCGTGGATTTATCTATATTCGAGATAATGAAGAACTTATGAATGATCTTAGAAATGAACTACGACGGGCTATTCAACAGCGCTTTAAACGAGTAGATCTTGATCGATTCAAACAAGAAATTAAAGAGCATGTTACGCATTTTCTATTTGAAAAAACGCAGCGTTCACCAATTGTAATTCCCGTAATTAACATCGTAGGTAAGAGTGGAGCCGCACCTGATGGTCGATCGAGCCGACCTAACGCTCCAGTTCCAAAAAATGGAGACAGGCAAAGAGAAGACGCTTCAGAGCAGGCCAAACGTTTTGCGCAAATGCGACAGCAACTGCTCAACCCAGAATCCAAAACTGAATAGACTTTTTAAGCTTTCTGTGGTATAATATACATCGTAATATACAAATGTATATATCTGTTTTATACATAATAAAAAGAACAAAATAGGGTAAAATAAAAAGCATATGCCAAAGAAGAAAAAACAAGTAAAAAAGAAAGACAAGAAGCAGGATGCAGAGCGGAGCGCAGCATCTAAAACTTTTTGGCGGCAAGTTAACTCATTCATTCTTATTGTCGCAGCATTCTTTTTACTAATTGGCGGTTTCCATTGGGGTGGCGCACTTCCCGAAGAGCTGTATAAGCTTACGAGCTGGTGTATTGGATGGGTAGCGTATGTGCTTCCTTTTGTTATGGTCCTTATCGCCTATTTTAAAATCCGTGATAAAGAAAATATTGTTCCAAAGAGTAAGCTCATAAGTGGCCTTGTGCTTTTACTGGGTCTAGCTGCAATGTTGCAAATACCAGCTGGTGAAAACGGAGCCAGCTCATCGGTAAACGGAAGCTACGGTGGAGCGTTTGGTAGTATCACTGAAAAAGCTCTCCATTTGTTTTTAAATAGTATTACCGCCTTTATTGTTAGTGCTGTTATAACAGCAATTGCAGGGATGTATTTTGTCGGTTTGACGCCTAAACAAGTCTTCAAGTTACTTAAGAAGTTGATGAGAAAATCTGAAAGCGGCGATACTGATTTAAATGAGCTGAAGAATAAAGATAAAGAGCCGTCATTCCAGATGCATGAAGGTGTTCCAGTCGTTCATCATAATGGTGACGGTAAGCCATCTCCGCGCCTAAGTTCTCTTAAAAACAGTGCGTCCAAATTAACTGGCATCGAAGATCACGCAGCACTCACAGCTGCAAGCGATCCAGATTGGAAATTTCCAGGAATAAATTTGCTTAACCAAAAACAAGATAAAGCAGATCCAGGAGACGTTGGTGCAAACGCCGAAATGATCAAGTCTACACTTGGTGAATTTGGTATAAAAGTAGAGATGGAAGGGGCGAATATAGGGCCTCGAGTTACGCAGTACACTATGAAGCCGTCCTCAGGCCAAAAGCTTAGTAAGATTGCATCTTATGAAACTAATATTGCTTACGAGCTTGCTGCTGAGGCAATCCGTATTGAGGCGCCAATTCCTGGAAAACGTGCGGTTGGAATTGAAGTTCCAAACTATAAAGCAGCAACAGTCCGGGTTGCAAGTATTGTTGGATCGAAGGAATGGTCTGAAGTAAAATCTCATTTGCCATTTGCAGTAGGTAAGGATATTTCTGGAAACCCTGTTATCGGATCACTCGATAAGATGCCCCATCTCTTGATTGCCGGTCAGACTGGATCAGGTAAATCTGTCATGATCAATACCTTGTTAACGTCACTACTTTATAGAAATAGCCCATCAGATTTGAAGCTTATCTTGGTAGATCCTAAACAAGTTGAACTAACCCCATACAACGCTATACCGCATTTGCTCACACCGGTTATTACCGAGCCAGAAAAGACGATAAGTGCCCTTAAGTGGGCAGTTGCAGAAATGGAACGCCGTCTTCGAGCATTTGCAGCCGACGGTATGCGAAATATTGCTGATTATAATGACTTCAAAAAAGAAGAGGGTATGCCATATATCGTTATTGTTATTGATGAGCTGGCTGATCTTATGATGGTTGCTGCAAGAGATGTCGAAAGTCTTATTGTTCGCATTGCTCAAAAGGCACGTGCAGCAGGAATCCATCTTGTGCTCGCGACGCAGCGCCCAAGTGTTGATGTTATCACTGGTCTTATTAAGGCCAATGTGCCAGCTCGTATTGCTTTTACTGTTGTAAGCTATGTTGACTCAAAGACCATCATTGATCAGCAGGGTGCTGATAAGTTACTCGGAATGGGTGATATGTTGTTTATGACGAGTGATATGGGTAAGCCTATTCGCGTACAGGGTGCGCTCATAGACAAAGAAGAGATTGATAAAGTTACCGATTTCCTTCGAGCCCAGCGAGATCCTCAGTATGATGACGAAGTTGTTAGTATGCCGGTTCAGCTCAATGGTAAGGGCGGCGTCGTCGTTGATCATGGAGCAAGTGAAGCAGACGACGATATGTGGAAGGATGCCGTAACTGTAGTCGTTGAAAGTGGCAAGGCGAGTACTAGTTTGTTGCAACGTCGGCTTAGAATCGGTTATGGTAGAGCCAGCCGGATTATTGATGAGATGGAAGAACGCGGTGTAGTTGGGCCTGCTGATGGTGCAAGACCAAGAGAAGTGCTCGTACGAAACGTAGAAGAAGTTTTTCGCAGTTCAAATGAAGAAATTAATGAAGTAATATCGGACGATCCACGTGATGAACTCATTACCTAGCAAAGACGATCCTACTCTTGACTTATAGGGGTAAATAGGATAAAATTACATCATTATTAATTAACTTCAGGTTACCATTTTTAGAAGGGGTAGCCAGATCCGAAGGAAGGGACTTACATGCAACAATACGAGATTGCAGTGCTCTATCATCCTGATCTTGAAATAGATCTTGATAAGTCAGCACAAAAAGTTACAAAAATTTTCACTGACAATGGCGGGAAAGTAGTAGCTGAGGACAATTGGGGCAAAAGAAAACTTGCCTACACAATCAAAGGGCACGATCACGCAGTATATGTTTTTTATACGGTTGACTTGCCTGCTGAAGGTGTAAGAAAAGTTGAATCTATCCTTAACATCACTGATGAAGTGGTACGGTTCCTTATTACCAAGCCTGACATCAAAGCCATCAAAAAAGCGGAAGCTTTCAAGATAGCACGAGCCAAGAAGCAGGCAAATAGGGTTGAACAAAAAGAAGAAAAAGAAGAAGATAACGAATAACAGGGAATTTAAGAGGGGAGAACAAGATGGCAAGAAGCTTTAATCAAGTAGTACTTATGGGAAACCTAACAAGGGATCCAGAGCTAAGAGCAACGCCTAATGGTCAAAATGTATGCAGTTTCAGTCTTGCTCTCAATCGATCCTACAAAGGATCTGACGGTAACTGGCAAGAAGCAACTGATTACGTTGACGTATCAGCTTGGGGCCCAGTAGGTGAACGAGTTCACCAATATGTCACCAAAGGACGCCCAGTGCTCGTAAGCGGACGTTTACAGAGCAGCACATGGGAAAAAGATGGTCAGAAGCGAAGCAAGGTTGAGGTTGTCGCACAAGACGTTACATTCTTAGGCGGAAGAGGTGAAGGTGGAGATGAATCATCGGCACCATCAGCTTCTGCAAAAACTACTAAAAAAGCTTCTGATAAAGATGTTGTCATCGATGACATTTCTGACGAGCCAATTGATCTCTCCGAGATTCCATTTTAGAAAGGAACTATACATATGGCAAAGAACAAGCACAAACAAGTTACAGGCGCAGTATATTTTGATTACAAAGACTTTAAGACTCTTCAACGTTTTGTTAACCAATTTGGTCAAATCGAAGTTCGTAAGCGAACCGGTTTAACTGAAATGCAACAACGAAGACTTGCAAAGGCAATCAAACGAGCTCGTCATATTGCGTTACTTCCATTCGTTTCGCACGGATAGAAAACGACTAATACATCTCTTAAAGTAAAGTGAGTAAAAGCCATGGCTTTTGGTATAACAGATTTAAAAAAAGGTACTATATTTCAACTAGACGAAGTTCCGTATAGAGTACTTGCGTATGGTCAAAAAGTAATGGGCCGTGGTGGCTCAATTGTTAACGTTCGTATCAAAAGTTTGATAGACGGCAAGGTCCTTGATAAAACATTTAAGGGAAGTGAAGACATTCAACCCGCAGATGTTAACTATTCAACCATTCAATATCTCTATAACGACGGAACCATATTCTATTTCATGGACAATAACAGCTATGAGCAGATTGAATTATCCAGTGAAATCGTCGAGGAGAACGCGGGCTATTTGAAGGAAGGCGATGAAATTAAGGCACAGCTCTATAACGGGATTGTGATTAATATTGAACTTCCTAAAAATGTGTATCTTGAAGTAACGTATTCTGAAGACGCAGTAAAAGGTGATACTTCAAGCAGTATCCAAAAAGATGCTGTTCTTGAAACAGGTATTACCGTTAAAGTGCCAGCGTTCATTAAGCAAGGTGATGTCATCAGCGTAAGTACTGAAGACGGCACCTATAGAGAACGCAAGAAAGACTAACGTGACTAAGTACCGGCTTGATCATGAGCTTTTGAAGCGATCAATGGTCAGCACAAGATCACAAGCTGAAAGTTACATTAAACTAGGGTTAGTTTTGGTGAATAAAAAGCCAGTAACTAAGCCTGGTTTTTTTGTTGGTGGGGAAGCATCGATTGAATTAAAACAAAAAGAACAATACGTCTCCCGAGCAGGGCTTAAGCTTGAAAGTGTGGCAAAGGATCTAGACCTTTCTTTTAAGAATAAAGTGGTGCTTGATGTAGGTAGTAGTACTGGTGGTTTTACCGACTTTGCCCTTAAAAATGGAGCCAAGAAGGTTATTGCTGTCGATGTTGGGTCAGATCAGCTTCACCCCTCACTTCGTAATAATGAAAAAATTGAGCTACACGAAAAAACAGACATTCGTGACTTCATAACAGATCAGGCGATAGATGTTGTAGTGATAGATGTCTCATTTATTTCACTCCGAGAAATTCTGCCCGCAGTTGTAAAACTTGTGAATACAAAAACCGTTATAGCTGCGATGTGTAAGCCTCAATTTGAAGCAGGTTCAGAAGGACGACACAGTGGAGTTGTTAAGAATGATTCGCTCAGGCGAGCGATTCTCAAAGATTTTGAAATCTGGGTTAAGAGGCAATTTGTGGTGCTTAAAAAAGCTGATTCAAAAATAGCAGGCGCAAAAGGTAATAAAGAGCGTTTTTACTTGCTTAAAAAGGTGTAGTTTAGACGTTAAAACGAAACTCAACGACATCGTTTGGTTTCATAGTGTAGGTTTTACCCTCAGTGCGAACTTTTCCAGCACTTCGAGCTTTCGTAAGGGATCCGGCTTCTATAAGATCGCTGTAATCAACGATCTCAGCAGCAATGAAGCCTTTTTCAAAGTCGCCATGGATAACGCCGGCTGCCTGAGGGGCGGTATCGCCAATGTGGACTGTCCAGGCTCTCACTTCTTGAGCCCCAGCAGTTAAATAACTTTGTAGGCCTAATGTTTTGTAGGCACTTTTTATGAGCTGTACAAGACCAGACTCTTTAATGCCATATTCCTCAAGCATTTCAATTCGGTCGGGTCCATCAAGCTGCCGTAGCTCGTCCTCAAGCTTGGCGTTGACAAACAGGGCTTCGCTCGGGTGCACGATGTTTCCGAGCTGCTGCTTTTTTCCTTCGTTTTTTAGTGTCGCCTCATCAACGTTAAAAAGATAGATAATTGGCTTGGCCGTAAGCAGCTGTAGCTGCTTGTATTCAGATATTTCTTTTCGAAGAGTTTCATCGCTAAAGAGGGGATTGCCATCATCTAGATGCTTTCTGGCATTCCCAAGAAGCGTAACAAAAGATGCAATTGTTTTATCGCTTCGGGCTTCTTTTTCTAGTCGGGGTAGAACTTTATCAATGGTTTGAAGATCGGCAAGAACAAGCTCTGTGTTTATGACATCTATATCCTTTGAAGGGTGTAGTTCATTTTCGACATGCAGCACATTACTGTCTGCAAAATCCCTGACAACTTGAACGAGTGCCGTACATTCTCTGATGTGCGATAAAAACTGGTTACCAAGCCCTTCGCCCTTGCTTGCGCCTTCAACGAGACCTGCGATATCCGTAAAAGTGACCGTCGCAGGTATAATTTTTTTTGTATCATAAAGAGCAGCCAGTTTGCCTAGGCGTGCATCATCAATAGGAACAATACCCGTATTGGGCTCAATGGTCGCAAATGGATAATTTGCTGCCAAAATATTATTGTTAGTAAGAGCATTAAAAAGGGTGGACTTGCCAACATTCGGCAGGCCAATAATGCCAATACTCAGCATTTAAACCAACCTATATTTTTCATCTGTTAATAATACCATAAGTTGGAATAATTATGCAGTATAAGTATATTGACAAAATAGCAATAATTTGCTACTATACTCTCTGTAAAGTAATAAAATAAAAATGAATCAAGATGAAGCACCAAATCCACATCATCATGAAGCTAGTATGGCTGTATTCGCGCATGCTGAACTTGATGCCTCAAATCGATCCAGAGTGTTTGAAGGGCTTGGCTCCATGGTATTGGATGTCGTCGCAAACGACGAAAATCATGAATTACCTGGCTTTGCCCCTGATGACTTTAGGTATTTTGAAGCGCAACGCTCACCACAAGAGCAAGATAGAGTAGAGGATATGAATAGGCAAAACGAAGAAGAAGCTCGGGAATCCTACACCCCGATAGGCAGTAATGATTATGAACAAGCGAACGCAGAGCGGATAAAAGACGGCAAGATAAAAGTTGAGAAACTAGGGGACGATGAGCATTCAATAACGCTCGTTGCGTCAATAAAAGTTGACCCTGAAACGGGGCAAGCTATTTCTGGTCACGAAAATCGTCCTGACGCTGAAAGTATGAGGGACACAGAGCAGGCTTTTGCAGATTATCTTGCTGCTACACCTGCTGAACAAAGGTTTGTGGTGTACGAAGGCGATGAACGAGTATTTGACGACAGGGACGAAGCAATTACCAAAGCTGCTGATTCTGGCTTAGTGCAACATCTCGCAGCTAAAGACCATATACCAACTGTATCTGGCGAACCTACCGAAGCTGAAACAACAGCTATCATGGAACAGCTTGGAGTTAACCAAGAGGAGTTGCTGGCCCTGTATGTAGCTAGGGGGTTAGAATCCCAAATTGCTAACGGTGAGGCTGATTTTCTAGCGGGATACATAAATTTTCAAGCTGCTAGGCTTGGTATGGAGGGATTTCATAATTATTCTGAATCAGAGAAGCAGGAGATTTTGGCTAGCGGTAAGCTCGATGAATTGAAGGCTGAGCTTAATCAAAAGGTAAGTGAACTTCTACCAACGCTCAATGAGCTATACCGACCTAACCTAGATAGTAAAGACCTGTTGGTTGCTGCGGAAGACGGCAGCATTGGTGTTAATCCTGAATTTGCTGATAATATAGCCGAAATAACGATGGACAGGCTTAATTGGTCAGGTGAACATAGACTCAATGAGGTAGCAAAGCTGAGTATGGAAATGCGTGACAGGGTTATACTCCACCGAGTTCTTGAAGCTTACGACAGTGGCAAAAGTCCGTTCGTAGTCTATGGCGGTTCACATGTCGTAACTCTAAAACCTGCATTACAGGCTTATTCAGAGCGTCAACAAAATAGCTAGGTAGTTCTCGCTCACTAACCAAGACTAAGCTCTTTAGTTGCTTCGGCAACCATTTTGTCTGAATAGCCACCACCCCCTCTATCGGTCGGCGGCATAGTCAGTTTTAGTTCAAAAGGTAGTTGGGTTATAAAGTCATCATACCAATTGATATGTTGCTCATATACGTACAGTTTAACAGGGGCAACCTAAGTTGACAAATTAGCATAAGCGTGCTATAGTGAAAAGGTAATTTTAAAACAAAAATATGTTAGAAATATCACCTCCAGCAGTTATGCAGACTAGACTTGAACACTCAAGGAGCATTGAAGATGCGGAGCATTTTCGTGCTTTAGATACTCTAAAACAAGTTGGTTTACTCATTCCATTAAGTGACGTGGAGACTTATCATGGCAGACTTGGTAGTAATAATGAAGAGAGTGCATGGCAGGTAGACCCAAGCTTCTCTAACGGTAGTAATGACAGTGGTAATCGTAATGTTAACAACCGCTCAACCTTATATACTGGTGAAAAGCAGGTTGCGGAAGATTTTGCCCAAGAGAGGGTTCGATTTGCGATTGATTCTGTCCTGCGACGGAAACTATACGAACAGGTGAAAGGTTATCCACCGTATGAAAGACTTACACAAGAAAGACTTATAAAACAAAGACTTACACAAGAAGAAAAAGATGCAAACCGAAGGCAAGTTGCCAAAGATTTCAGAGCTGAAGTACATGCTATAGTTTCTATCGACCCAGACGCTGCTGTGCTGGACTGTGGTTTCGATAGTGCAAAGTTAGGTGATGAAGACAAGCTAAGGTATGAAAAAGCGTTGAAAGATTTATTGATTCCAATGACCGAAGGTTCGCCAGTTGGATTCTGGCACAAGGATGAGGTACCGCAATTTGCTGAAGCAGTAAAACGTTTAGGTTTACGTAAAAGTTTTATTACAACAGAAGACGTGACAAGGATCGATGCTGAGTCTAATATTGCCGAAGCAACGGCACAACAGTTAGCAGGTGCCTATAACGCTAGGCAAATAGCTGCTATAAATCCTGTTTATTTGGTTAGCCAGCTAATACAAAACAAGCAAAATATTGTGACGAACACAATTAATATGAATGGTGTAAAACAGGAGATTCCTTTAAATCTTGAATATGTTGAACGCTATCTAAGACTTGCCCACATAGTAGGTGTTAAGCAGAGTGTTGATTCAGCGACTCTAATGAGAACCATTACTGTAGTTTCATTTATTGATTTAGAAAGAATCAAGACAGCAGATACCTATGAAACTGAGCGTCGAACTACCTGGCAGAAGTTGGGCGGAACTGCCGGTGCTTTGAGCAAGCTATTACCAGTAGAAGGGATGCCTCGTGATCAGTTTCACGCATTATTAACAGATACTCATGCTAAGCCAGAAAAATTAGTTTCTGCTGCAAGATTGATCGAAGGTTACGATGACATTTTTGCTGCAGATGCTGGTAACTGGGAGGGTTTCACTTTAGCAGAACATACTGAAACGGTTTTACGGAATTTTGATGAGAACTTTGCTGACAAAATTCCTGTAGAATTTTTGGCTCCGATGAGACTTGCGATATTATCGCACGATGTCGGCAAGCCCATTGCTACTACAAAAGGAGAAAAGCATTTACAAAAGAAGTATAACGTTTTGCAGGCGGATGATTTCTTGACAAAAGCCGGTGTCGACGTACGATTAAAAGGAATTTTATTGGCTGTTATTGGTGAAGGTGCTGATTTAGCTTATAAGATTGATATAAGAGGTGCAGGAAAAGTTGCTGAAGCAGAGCTCGAGAGTCTTGCTAGAGATACGTTAAGTAAATTTGGCACGGGCGATGATGTTGATGGTCAGATTGCTGGTTTTGTAGAAATGTGTAAGATGCTTCAAATTTCTGACGGCGGAGCCTATACAAGCATGGCAGTCACTAGTAGAAGTGGCGGTAGGGGTAAGCATAGAAATGCACCATCATTCAATAGCAGCTTTGCCCAGCCTGTTGGTTTAGGCAAGAGATCTATAAGCGCTAAAACAGATCGAGATGTACCTGCACCACATGACTTGACTCCAAAAGCTGCTTAACGGCAGTCAATGGTGAAGATATCGCACATGGGTCCTGGTCGCAAAGCTCTGAGTCTAACTACTTAAATATAAAAAGTTGTGGGCATAGTGGGTGTACTACGGCCACATTCTTTCTGTTGTCTTTTTTAGTTTCTCGATTTGAAAAGGTGCGTTAAGCCTCTAGTTCTTTTGTCTAGTGGAGGCAAAGAGAAGGAGATGTCAAATGGTATTGTTGCGTCTTGTGAATTCCGATTAAAAACTCATAGTAAGTAAATTATAACAGATTAGAACGTAAAGTTTTTAACTTTACGTTATAAAACATAAGGAGTATTATCTAACTAAGCTATGGGTACAAAAAAGAAACACTTATCACTTAGATTAGGCGCTGCTTTCATTATTTTTGCTGTATTGATTATTGGGGCGGGAATATTTATTTACATAAAAAATAATAATCAACTAATTTGCGGTTCAGATACTGGGCTAATGAACCAAGCAAGCAATGCCATAAAAAACAACGATAATAAAAGTCTTTTGAGCAGTGTGAATAAAATTACTAAAAAGAGCAAATATGCTAATGATCCAAATTGTGACTTTATCGTCATGTCCTATTATATAAATATTAGTGATGGAAAAAATGCTCAGACTAGTTACAGCGAACTTAAAAAAGTATTTAATTCTAAGACCGGTTTTAACTCTAAGATATCGGATGTGGCACTACCGATCGATACCTATAATGGCATAATAGAGTTTTTAATCACTCAATCAAATCAGCCTATAAAGAGGTCCTTGCCGGAATCGGAATTAAGTAAATGATGAAAAAAAACTTTATTAAAATCCTTCCAATTTTTGCTATTTTTTTCATACCTCTGTTTTTTAGGGTAAATCTTGTTCATGCAGCATCCGGGGCGGGTGTACCATACGGTTCAGTACCGACATGGGTAGCAGCAGATATAAATAAGCATTGTAACCCACCGTACAACTGGGGACTCGTTTCCGATACATGGTTATCTCCAGTCGGGCAGCCATCTCAAACTAACGTTAATGTATCGCAAGGAGCTACTTCTGTAGACCTGGAACTTAACCAAATTTATTATAGGTGTCATGTAAATGGAGGCAGCAGACCGGTAAATGGCCTTCGGGACGTTACGTTTATTTTACGGGCAGATAATACTGACATCCCGGTGCCCATTTCTTTTACTGGATCGTATCCTTCGACAAGTTTAGGAAATGGTCAATATAATCAAACAGTTGTTCGCCAGGTAAAATATACTCCGTCAAGTCCTTTTCAGGCTTCTCGTTCGATAACTGTAAATCTTTATAATCGAGGGTATTACTCAGCAACAAATGATATAAATAGATGCTCGATATGGAACACGGGTGACTATAATGGGGAACCAAATCAAAACTCTTCAGATCCCTATTCAGGTGGAGTGAATTGTGTAACGGGAATTTCTCCACTTACGATTAATGTCACTGTTACGAGAGTAACGATCCAAGGAGCAGTTTATTCATCTTCTGGGGTCCCTTTGAAGAATGTTCCGATAACTGGCACCAATATTAACCCGGGATTAAAAACTGGCTCACCCTTTAATGGTTGGTTTCAGTTTGCTATTAACATAGGTAAATGGTTTTCAATTTCAGCTCAAGATCCTTTTATTGATTCGACAAATGGCCATACACATAGCGATGTTAAGATAATTCCGTACATTGGCAATAAAAATAAGGCACCTGACACGGTGGGCTGTAATTTTAACGGAATCAAAAAGAGCGGAGCGTTAAACTATAAATCCTATGAATGGCAAAACGCAAACTCTCCAAAAAGTGGAACAGCGCAGTGTGACTATGGCCTAACGGGTAATGGCGGCTATGACTTCCGCTATTCAAAAGAGCAATATGCCGTCATTTCAGCTTCAGCATCCGTATCCGCAAGCGGCGCTTATCCCGGCAGTGTTATCAGCATGAATGGCTCTACGTCGGTTTCGCAAACACTTCCTGATGATGGAAGCGACACATACAGCTATTCGATCAGTCCTTCAGTGGTTCCCCCAAATGCAAGTGACACGACATTTAATGGCGCTAACTGTAGTGCATCAAACACAATTGCACTTCGACCACAAGGTACGCATTCCCGTAATTGCTCTATTACTATTCCCGCCTCATCAGCCCCTGGTACTAAATATTGCATCACAACAACTATTTCAAGTAAACCTTCATACGCCTTGGTTTCAGGGTCACCTGCACAAGCATGCGTTAAGGTTCTCAAGGCTCCAAGTATTACTATTGGACCACGTGCATCACACGAAATAGGATCATCCACTCCAGGCGATATAAGCTATATACTAAACTGCAATAGCTTTACGGGTTCGCTAACGTACAGCATTGCTGTTTCGCCAGCGGGGCCCCATAGTATTTCAAGTGCCAACGTATCCTGTAGTAGTGGTATTTCAATTAATGGGGTAGTTGGAAATACTCCCTCATTCTTGGATACTCTTGACCCAAATATTTATTCATATACTCCTATTATCACCTCCGCAATTCCTGTCTCAGGGCAGGCTGCTGTTCCAGGAATTCCAATTAGCGGCTTGTCGGGTGCAGTAACTGTTTACACCGTCCCCTACGCCCGCTTCTACGGCAACAACATAGCAAGCGGCTCCGGCTCTATTTATTTCAACAATCTCGACAACCAACCACTGACAACTTCTAGCTCTAGTGCAGGCTCTGCTGCTCAATACGCTGCCATAGCAAAAACAACCATCCTCGTAGCTACTGCAGCATTCCGTAGCACTAATCCCGCTTCACCCATCGGCCTTAA
>Ga0209499_1000041_pt1 | contig 90889 bp, 72 predicted proteins | sample C_130208_EF_Meta_FD_187306 | JGI IMG/M metagenome (GOLD analysis project Ga0209499, IMG submission 187306) | Freshwater microbial communities from Lake Croche, Canada to study carbon cycling - C_130208_EF_MetaG (SPAdes) (version 2) | ecosystem: Environmental > Aquatic > Freshwater > Lake...
AATTGTGGGCTATAAAAAATATTTAGAAAAAAAGTTTAATGATGCTGCAGTTGTTTCTAAAGCACGAATAGAATTTTAATATGCAATTATTTTACAATCCATCTATATCCGAAACTGAAAAATCATTTATTTTTGATAAAGAAGAAAGCAAACATATAATTAAAGTGTTACGAAAGAAGGAAAATGATATATTATTTGTTACTAACGGTTTAGGTGTTTTTTTTAAAACTGAAATAGCTTTGGCTTCCGATTCAAAATGCACCGTTAACATTCTGTCTTTTGAAAAACAAAAACCTTCTAACTATCGTTTACATTTAGCAGTAGCTCCAACCAAAATGAACGAAAGGTTTGAATGGTTTTTGGAAAAAGCTACTGAAATAGGAATTCACGAAATCACACCATTACTCTGTGAACATTCCGAACGGAAAGTGATAAATATTGAACGATTTAAAAAAATAATTGAATCGGCAATGAAACAATCACTTCATTATTACATTCCAAAATTAAACGAACCGATTGCTTATAAAGATTTTATTAAAAAAGAGTATTGTGAGCAAAAGTTTATTGCGCATTGTGAAGATTCAGATAAAAAAATATTGAAAAATGAATTGAAAATAAATGAGGATGTACTTCTATTAATTGGTCCGGAAGGAGATTTTTCTGTTAAAGAAATTGAAATGGCATTGAACAATAACTATATTCCAGTATCTTTGGGAAAGACTAGATTACGAACTGAAACTGCCGCTTTAGTAGCTTGTCATAGTATAGTTTTATTAAACGAATAATACATGAAAAAGTTATTTAATTTGTTTTTTATCGTATTGATGAATCATTGTATTGCTCAAAAACAAACTTTGTTTTTAGACAAAACCTATGATGCTGTTCTGAACCAATCAAAAATTGAAAAAAAACCAATTGCCTTGATGTTTTATGCTACTTGGTGTGAACATTGTAAAAAAATGAAAAATGAGGTTTTTTTGGATAATGATGTGATTAATTATTACAATGCCAATTTTATTTGCATGGCTATTGACACCGAATCGAAAGAAGGAACAGAATTGAAAAATCGACTTCAAAGTAAGTTTAAAGTGAAATTCTATCCAACTTTTGGATTTTTAGACAGCGATGAAAATCTTTTAAATTCAGTTTCTGGGGAAATGAAAAATGAGAATTTCATTAAAGAAGGCAAAATAGCTTTAACACCAGAAAGCCAATTTACAACTTTAAAAAACAATTTTTATGCTGACCTAACCAACCCTAATTCATGTTTAAAATATATTATAGCTCTAAGAAAAGCTGGTCTTGACGCTACTATTGTTGCTGAAAGTTATTTAAATACCAAATCAGAACAAGAATTATTTTCGGAAATAAATTGGCGCATTATAGCCAATGGAATTAATAACATTGAAGCCAAAGAAATTCAAATTATTACCGCTCACAAAGACGAATTTGCCAAAGTTTCATCTGCAGTTAGAGTTGAAAAAAAATTGGTTTATGTAGCTTCCGATAACTTAAAACCTCTGGTAGAATTGAATGATACTATAAATTATTTCAGATTAAAACCCATAGCCGAATCATTTAAAATTAGAAAAGTAGATTCGTTGCTTTTCAAATTTGATTTGTCATTGTATGAAAATAACAAAAATTGGAAAAAATACCAAGAAATAACTCAAAAATCGGTTGAAGTGTTTGCATACAAAGATTCCAATACTTTAATTGAAATTGCAACTTTTTATTTGGATTTTATTGAAGATAAAAAAGGGTTAACTAATGCTGTAAACTGGGCTAAACAGACCTTAAATTTAGGAGAATCATTAAATAAATACTTATTGGTTTCTAAATTATTTTTAAAACAAAAAGATACTAAAAACGCTCTCGAGTATGCTAATAAAGGGAAGCAAAGTGCTTCTAATTTTGGTTGGAATACCAATGAAATTGATGCCTTAATTTTGGAAATTAAAAAAATAAATCATGAGAAATAATTTAATTACAGCTTTCATTATTTTAATATCTTCTTTAGGTTTTTCGCAAGATATTGCGCTTTTAAAATATAATGGTGGAGGCGATTGGTATGCCAATCCAACTTCGTTGCCCAACTTAATTAAGTTTTGCAATCAAAGTATTTCTACCACAATTGTTTCTAAACCTGCTACCGTTGAACCTGGTAGCCCTGATATTTTTTCCTATCCGTTTGTTCATGCAACAGGTCATGGAAACATACTTTTTAGCGATTCGGAAATTTTGAATTTAAGAAACTACATGATGTCGGGTGGATTTATGCATTTTGATGACAATTATGGATTAGATGAATACCTTAGAAGAGAAATTAAACGTATTTTTCCAAACAACAATTTAGTTGAAATTCCGGCCAATCATCCTATATTTCAAAAACCGTTTAACTTTCCTTCAGGATTACCTAAAATTCATGAACACGACGGAAAAAGACCTCAGGCCTTTGGTATTTTTGTAGCAAATAAATTGGTTTTATTATACACTTATGAATGTGATTTAGGGGATGGTTGGGAAGATGCAGAAGTTCACAATGACCCAAAAGAGGTTCGAGAAAAAGCTTTGAAAATGGGCGCCAATATTCTTAACTATGTATTTAATTATTAATTCATTATGAATGCTAAAATACTTTCTAGTGGAATATTAAGAGCTTTAGGAGTATTAGCTTTAATCGGTGTAGGTCTGTATTTTATATATTTAATACAAACGGTAATTGTATATGTAATTATTTCAATCATTTTTTCAATGATAGCCAATCCGATAGTGGAGTTTTTTATAAGAAGACTAAAATTTAAAAACACCATAGCCGTTTCGACCACTTTAATTTTATTTCTATTAGTCATAATTGGATTGGTGTTACTTTTTGTGCCTTTGATAACTTCTCAAAGTACTAATTTATCATTATTAGACACCAAATCAATAGAAGTTAGAAGTATAGAATTATACAATCAATTTAGTGTTTATTTAGAAAGGCATCGTATTGATAGCTCTAAAATAATTAAAGAATCGGATATTACTTCTCGATTAAATTTTAACTTTTTAACTGATTTTTTTAATTCTATTATCGGTACACTCAGTAGTTTAGGAATTGGATTAGTTACCGTTTTTTTTATAAGTTTCTTTTTCTTAAAAGATAAAGTTCAATTTATAATTGGAATGAAAAAAATTCTTCCTGATGAACACGAAGATAAAATTCTAAATTCTATTGAAAAAATAAGATTGCTTCTCACAAGATATTTTATAGGATTATTAGTTCAATTAACCGTAGTCTTTATTCTATATCTAATTGTTTTACTTATTTTTGGAGTTGAAAACGCGATAGTAATTGCTTTTTTATGTGGGTTGTTAAACATTATACCCTACGTTGGTCCTTTTATAGCTTCTATTTTAGCTGGAATATTAACGATGTTAAATAATATTGGAAGTGATTTTCAAACGGTTATTTTACCCACAACAATCTATGTTACCATTGGATTTTTTATTGTGCAACTGATTGATAATAATATTTCTTCTCCAATAATATTTTCTAAAAGTGTCAATTCACATCCACTGGAAATATTTTTAATAATTCTTATTATTGGAACTTTATTTGGAATTACCGGAATGATTATCGCGATTCCGTTATATACCATCTTGAAAGTCATTGGAAAAGAATTCTTTCCAGAAAATAAAATCATTAAGATTTTAACTAAAAACCTTTAATTTAGTTACTTTTAAATGGATTATAAAGAAATTTTAAAGCCCGAAATTCAGAACTATATTAATGAAAAAACTGGAACTGATACCTCTAAATTGGCGCTTCATAAAAATCCATTTCCTGAAGTAGATTTTAAAATTATACTCAATCAAATTGAAGCGCGAACCAAAAGTAAATACAAACTACCGACTTGGTTTGAGTCAAAAAAAATTATCTATCCAAATAAAATAGCCATTGAACAAACTTCTTCAGAGATAACAGCATTATATAAATCGGATATTGTTAATGGCAAAAATTTAATTGATTTATCAGGTGGATTTGGTGTAGATGATTTTTACTTTTCTAAAAAAGTACATCAAGTATTTCATTGTGAAATTAATTCGAATTTATCAGAGATTGTAGCTAACAATTTTAAACAATTAAAATGTGAAAACATTAATTGCATTTCGGGAGATAGTACTGAAATTTTAAAAAATTTGAATCAAAATTTCGATTGGATTTATGTAGATCCGTCAAGAAGAAATGAAGTAAAAGGAAGAGTTTTTATGTTAAATGATTGTCTTCCTAATGTGGCCGAATTACAAGAATTCTATTTTCAATATTCCAACAACATATTAATTAAAACAGCTCCGTTGCTGGACATTACTGCTGGATTATCGGAATTAAAAAACGTGAAAACTATTCATATAGTAGCGGTAGAAAATGAAGTGAAAGAGTTGTTGTGGGAAATTGAAAAAGATTTTCAAAATAAGGTGACTATTAAAACAATCAATTTCAATAAAAATGAAAAGCAACTTTTTAATTTTGTTTTAAATTCAGAAACTAATGTAAGTTTTAGTTTGGCTAAGAAATTTATTTATGAACCCAATAGTGCGGTTATGAAATCAGGTGGTTTTATGGAAATTGCTGTTCAATATTCACTTGACAAATTGCATCAAAATTCCCATCTCTATACTTCTAATGATTGCATCAGATTTCCTGGGCGCGTATTTCATATAGAAACCATTATTAATTATACCAAAAAAGAAATTTTAGAAAATCTTACAAATCAAAAAGCAAATATTACTATAAGAAATTTTCCTGATTCCGTTGAAACTATTCGAAAAAAATGGAAAATAAAAGAAGGTGGAAATCTCTATTGTTTTTTTACAACCGATACAAATGAGAAAAAAATAGTTTTAATTTGCACCAAAATTAAATCGTAAATGAAAAAATTAGTATCTATAGCATTTTTATTCTTTTTCATAACTTCTTTAGCACAAAAACAATGTGAATACAGTAGCAATGTTAATGACAGTATAGGAATTTATAAATCGACAAAAGATTATATAATACACGAACGAATTTTTGGAAGCAGCCAAAACACTATTTACTTTTCTTTAATAAATGCGGATGGTATTTTATCTTTAAATGTTCAAATAATTCAGAAAAGTAATGATTTTATTTCGGCAAAATGTTTTGATAAGAATTCAAAAGTTTACATTCAGTTGAGTAACGGAAAAGTAATCAGCTTATTAGGAGTTAACCAAGAAACTTGTGGGAATTCTGTTATCAACAACAATCAAACCAGTAGAATCGTAAGTGGGTATTTTTTGTTTGTTAAAGAGAACTATAAAGAATTAAAAAATAGTCCAATTTCATTTATCCGAATTAAATATGCGGGCGAAACCATTGACTATTTGACAAAAAGTGAATTAATTTCTGAAGTTGATAAAAAAACATACAATCCAGATCATTTTTTTATGGATTATTTAAAATGTATCGAATAATCTAATTGCAATTCCATTTAAAATTAGCTACTTTATCTTTATTACTGTCCACTAAATTGTAATGCCACCATTCGGAATCAAACGATTTAAAATGATTTTTCAACATAATGTCTTTTAGCAATAATCGATTTTTTCTAACTTTTCTAGAAAACCCTTGATAATTATGAGCGGCTTCTGGTCCGAAAAAATCAAAAGATGTACCCATATTTAATTCTTTCCCATTTGCATCTACTAAAGTAATATCGACTGCACCTCCTCGATTATGAATGGAACCTTTCTTCGGATCGGCAACATAATCGGCATTGGGAACTAATTCCCACATTTTCTTTTGAATATCTATCGGGCGGTAACAATCAAATAATTTTATTCGATACCCTAAAGATTGAAATTCTGAGTTTGCATTGATCATGCTTTTAATAGTTTTCAATCTCAAATAACAAGCTTCACAATCGTAAACTTTTGTCTTAAGAAAATTAGCATCAGTGGCATACTTCATGTCAAACACAAAAGTATTACTAAAATCAGAAAGTTTTACAAAAGTGGTGTCATTAATTCCTTCAAAAAGCGCAATGGAATTGCTGTTTACGTAATTATTTTTTAACACCCTACTCGATTTATAAGTAGTAACATCTGTTGTTTTACAACCTACGAAGGCAATTATAAACAAACTAAAAAAAAGAGGATAATTGAAGCGCATAATGAATTTTTGAAATAGAAATTCAAATATAAGAATTCTAGATTATAAAAAAAGTCGATTTCAAAAGTGAAGGATTTAAGGCATTAGCTAAAAGTGAATACAGAAAACTAAAAACCCTCAACCATAATCTAAATCAGAATAAATTCATGACTCAAAAAAAGAAGTATGGGACTAATTATTTGATTAGAAAACTATCGTTTCACATCGCGAACAGTTTTTAAATTATCTCCTTGAGTCACAATTAAGTTGTAAACTCTAGAAATATAAAAAAATTGATAAAATATAGACCAGTTGATTATTAAAATTATTAATTTATAATTAAAAGTTGATTTTTTTAAGATTTTCATAAATCGATAGATTTGCCATATAATTTAGCTGTTGTCTAACTATAAATGTTAAGAGCTTTTTTATTTTTGCATAAAAAAATGAAAGTAGGAATAGATAGCATCTCGTTTGATACACCAAAACTATATTTACCAATAAAAACACTTGCTGAAAACCGAAATATAGAACCCGATAAACTAATAAAAGGGCTTGGTTTACAAAAAATGAGCATTCCGGATGTATATCAAGATGTAGTGACATTTGGAGCTAATGCAGTTTATAAACTTATTCAGCAAGAAAGTTTAGATCCAAAAGATATTGCACGTATTTATGTTGGAACAGAAAGTGGCGTTGATTCATCTAAGCCAATTGCATCATATATTACTGAACTTTTGGAACAAAAATTTGAAACCCGAAGTTTTAATAATTGTGATACTTTAGACATGACTTTTGCTTGTATCGGTGCCGTAGATGCTTTGCTAACAACATTAGATTTTATAAGACTCAATCCCGATAAAAAAGCTATAGTAGTAGCAACAGATAATGCCAAATATGATTTGAATTCCACAGGGGAATATACGCAAGGAGCAGGTGCAATTGCTATGCTAATTACAGCAAATCCAAGAGTATTATCTTTTTCTAATGAAGTGGGAGTTGCTACTCAAGGTGTTTTTGATTTCTTCAAACCAAGGCGATACTTTTCAAAAAATGATATTTTAAATACAACTGATAATCCTGAATGGTTTGGGATTCAAGAAAATGAAGTTGCAATCTACAAAGAACAACCTGTTTTTGACGGACATTATTCAAATCAATGTTACATTAACAGAACCAATGAAGCTTATCAACATTATAAAGAAATCACAAATCAAACGGGAATTTTATATCAGAAATGGGAAAATATATTGATGCATCTTCCCTACTGCTTTCAAGCTCGAAGAACATTTGTTGAAATCTATGCAAAAGAAAATAATTTATATGAAGATATAAAAATAATTGCAAAAAGTACTGCCTATTTGGAATTAGTTAATAAAACTATTTTTCCTTCAGAAATTGCTTCTGGTCAAATTGGTAATATGTACACAGGTTCTATTTTCCTGGGAATGCTATCTACATTGTGTTTCCATTTACAAAATGAAGCCGATTTAGCGGGAAAAAAAATGGGGTTTATTGCTTATGGAAGTGGATCTAAATCAAAGGTTTTTGAAGCAGAAGTAGCATCCGATTGGAAATCTATAATTTCAAAAATCAATCTTTTTGAAACTTTAGATAATTCAACAGAAATTGATTTCGGAACCTACATAGAACTTCATAAAAAAGAGCGGAATCAAGCAGTTTTAGTGCCCAAAGACGAATATGTATTCGATTATTTAGAAAAAGAAAATCCTGTTTTAATAGGAGCTCGGTATTATAAATTTATATAAAAAGTATTAATGAGGTAATTTGTCTTTTATATAACCATATAAAAAAGTTCCGAATAAAGCACCAAATAAAATAATTCCGACACTCATAAATCCGGCACCAATTAATATAAAAATTGGTCCTGGACACGAACCAACTAATGCCCATCCCAAGCCAAAAATTAAACCTCCAATCCAATAACGAAAAGTGCCTTTTTCTTTGTCTAAAACCTCAATAGGCAAACCATTTAAATCTTTAAGTTTATTTCTTTTAATGATTTGAATACCAATCACTCCTGTTGCAATTGCTGTCATTATTATTCCATACATGTGAAACGAATCAAATTGAAACATTTCATAAATTCGATACCAAGATACCGCTTCTGATTTGGTTAAAACTAAACCAAAAACAAATCCAACTAGTAAATATTTTATAAATTTCATAAGACTACTTTTAGAAAATTAGAGGAAAAATAAGATTGACCATAATCAATCCACCAATAAAAAAACCAATTACCGCTTTTAAAGAAGGTAGTTGAAAATTACTTAATCCCGAAATTGCATGTCCCGAAGTACAACCACCCGCATATCGAGAACCAAAACCAATTAAAATTCCACCAACCATTAGAAATAAAATCTTTTTAGGTGAATTAAAAACATCGGCACCAAAGATAGCATCGGGAAGCAATTTGCCATTTGGAATATCAACACCAATTTTTTGTAATTTTTGAATCGTAAGAGGATTAATCGAAACATTAGAACTATCATTTAAAAAATGAGAAGCAACATAACCTCCAATCATGGCTCCAGAAACTACAATTAAATTCCAACGTTGCGATTTCCAATCCCAATCAAAAAAAGAAACTCGTTTGCCAGCTCCAAGAATAGAACATATTGTTCTTAAATTTGTAGACATCCCAAAGGTATTTCCAAAATAGATTAATAAAATCATAACTAATCCAATAATAAAACCAGAAATCGACCAATGCCAAGTATGTGTTATAAATTCCATAATTATTATTTTTTACAAAAATAAAGATAGTGGTTTGATATTTGATTATAAATTAACATATTTGATTAAAAATAGTTAGTCATGAAAAAAAATAATTTATTTCTGTTTATTTTAGCTTTAACTTTAGTAACATCCTGTGGTAGTATAAAATCTTCAATAAAAAACATTGACAACAATGCAAATAAGCCAGCAGTTAGAGGGAACCAATTCATATTAACGGAATATGCAACTGATTATAAATACGGATATGACAAAGATTATCCTGTAAATTTAGGTTTTGAAAATGAAACCTACTCACCTAAAAATATTGTTTGTTTTTTCAATGGCTTGACAGGAACAAATGGAGAAAAAATTAGTTATACAAAGATTGATAATTGTTGTCCGTTTCCAAGTAAAAAAAGCGTAATGGGTGCAGGAACATTAGATATATATGAAGTAAAAATTGAAAATTCTAATAAAAAAATATTGTTATACATCAATATTTATGAAAAAGGAAAAGTTCTCTGTCCAAAAGGATTTTCAATAAAAAAAATCGACAATTAATTAACTGTTTTTAACAATACAAAACCTTCATAATGGATTCATTAGAAGATTTTTCTTATTATATTTGCAAAACAAAATTTATATCTGATGAATTTAAAAAACATTCCACAAATCAAACATCTTGATAGTGGTAATTTCTTTCTTCTAGCTGGTCCATGCGCTATTGAAGGAGAAGAAATGGCAATGCAAATTGCAGAAAAACTGATCTCTATTACAGATAAACTTCAAATTCCTTATGTTTTTAAAGGTTCTTTCAAAAAAGCAAATCGTTCTCGAATTGACAGCTTTTCTGGAATTGGCGATGAAAAAGCATTAAAAATACTTCGTAAAGTTTCTGAAACTTTTCATGTACCAACAGTAACTGACATTCATACCAATGAAGATGCAGTTATGGCTGCCGAATATGTAGACGTGCTTCAAATCCCTGCATTTCTTGTAAGACAAACTGATTTAGTTGTTGCTGCAGCAAATACAGGTAAAACTGTAAACCTGAAAAAAGGTCAATTCATGAGTCCGGAAAGCATGAAACATGCCGTTCAAAAAGTATTGGATTGCCAAAACGAAAACGTTATGGTAACCGACAGAGGAACGATGTTTGGCTATCAGGATATGGTGGTAGATTTTAGAGGAATTCCAACTATTCAACAGTATGCCACAACGGTTCTTGATGTTACGCATTCGTTGCAACAACCCAATCAAACTGCCGGTGTAACTGGTGGAAGGCCCGACATGATTGAAACCATCGCTAAAGCTGGAATTGCCGTTGGAGTTGATGGTATTTTTATTGAAACTCATTTTGATCCAGCACATGCAAAAAGTGATGGCGCTAATATGTTACATCTTGACTATTTTGAAGATTTAATGACCAAATTAGTTGCCATAAGAGAAACTATAAATCAATTTTAAATATAGCATAAAACTATGAAAAAAATAGTAGTACTTTTAACAGCATTGTTCTTTACCGCTTCATACGCTCAAGACCAACAAATACCAAAACAAATAAAATTTACTGCTCATAATAAAGGGAAGTTTTACTTTTATTGGGGAGGAAACAGAGATAGTTATACAAAATCTGATATTCATTTTAAAGGAGATCATTATGATTTCACTGTCTATAATGCAATTGCTGATGATAAACCAAAAGGATGGCATTTAGATTATGTGAATCCAAGTAGAATGACCATTCCACAAACAAACTTTAGAATGGGATATTTCATCAATGATCATTATAACATTTCAGTTGGTCTAGACCACATGAAATACGTAATGAGACAATACCAAGTAGCTAATGTTACTGGAAATATTAATATACCTAATAATGATTCAGGATCAATTTATAATGACACATACAATAATACTCCTGTAGATTTTAATGAAAATGACACTAATAAACCTTTCCCTATGTTAACATTCGAACATACCGATGGTTTAAATTATGTAAATACAGAAATTTCAAGATTTGATGATGTATCAAAGATATTTAAAATAGGAAATACCGATAATTTTCAAATTAATTTAACCGAAGGAATTGGAGGAGGGATTTTATATCCTAAAACAAATGCTCAAATATTAGGATACAAAAGACATGATGATTTTCATGTTTCAGGTTATGGTGTTTCAGCTAAAGTAGGTTTAAACTTTACTATTTATAAATACTTTTTTATTCAAACCGAATTAAAAGGAGGTTATATAAATATGCCGGATATCCGAACCACTGCAGTTACAAATGATACCGCTAGTCAACATTTTATGTTCTTTGAAAGAATTATCGCTTTTGGGGGAATCTTTACTATATAAAGATTAAATATTATCCTTTAAAAGAGACTTTTATTAGTCTCTTTTTTTGTTTTAAACAATTTGAAAAAACCCTTTATTAACGCAATTCAAGTTTAATAAAATATAACCTATCTTTGTCAATCCTTGATAAAGTTCAAGACGATTATAATTATGACATTCAACGATTTAAACTTATTAAAAAATATACAACAAGCACTTACTGAAGAGGGCTATAAATCACCAACTCCTATTCAGCAACAAGCCATTCCTATTATATTAGAAGGAACTGACTTGGTTGGATGTGCACAAACTGGCACAGGTAAAACAGCAGCATTTGCGATACCAATTATAAATTCTCTTCACCGATTGGTGGGTTCTTCTGCCAAAAGAAAATTGATAAGAACTTTGGTAGTTACTCCTACTCGGGAACTTGCTATACAAATAGACGAGAGTTTTAATACATATGGAAAATACACCAACATTCGTTCCATGGTTATTTTTGGTGGTGTTAGCCAAGTACCACAGGTAGACCAATTAAAAAAAGGAATTGATATTTTAATTGCTACTCCAGGGCGGCTTTTAGACTTACACAAACAAGGATTTATTGACTTAGACCACTTACATTTTTTAGTGTTAGATGAAGCCGATCAAATGCTGGATATGGGTTTCATTAACGATGTTAAAAAAATTGTCAAGCTTACACCAGACAATCGACAAACTCTTTTGTTTTCTGCTACAATGCCAATGGCTATCAGGGAATTAGCAGATACTTTTTTAACAAAACCAAAATATGTTTCGGTTGATCCAGTTTCATCAACGGCCGAAAAAGTAAATCAAAAAATATATTTTGTTGGAAAAGAAGACAAACGTAAGTTATTATATCACATTATCAGAAATGATAAGATTGAAAGTGTTTTAGTCTTTACCCGAACCAAACATGGGGCGGATAATGTAGTAAAAGCATTAAAGAAAAATGGTGTTACTGCCGAAGCAATTCACGGTGATAAATCGCAAAATGCCAGACAACGTGTATTGGAAGCTTTTAAAAACAAGGAGATTTCGGTATTAGTTGCCACAGATATTGCGGCACGTGGCATTGATATTGAAAGTTTGCCTTATGTAATCAATTTCGATATTCCAAATATATCTGAAACTTATGTACACCGAATCGGAAGAACTGGAAGAGCAGGAAATACTGGTTTAGCGATTTCTTTTTGTGCAAAAGATGAACAACCCTATTGGAAAGATATTGAAAAGCTAATAAAAATTAGTGTTAAAGTTGAGAAAGAACATCCGTATCCATATACCGATGAAGAACCAAATCCAGATGCAAAACCCGATTTGAGAAATAAGAAAAAAGAAAATACTTCCAATTCAAGAAAGTCAGAGGCATCAAAACAAAATAAAAAACGTTGGTATTAATTTGTGTATTTTTTATTTATCACATTATTTATTACTTGAACTAATTTAGATTGTTCAAATGGTTTAATAATAATATCATTCATTCCAGAAGACAGTGCTTGTTCTAAAATATCTTGTTTATCAAAAGCGGTTAAAGCTATTATAGGAATTTTAATATCATTATTTCTAATCAACTTTGTAGTTTCAAAACCGTTAATAATAGGCATATTAATGTCCATTAAAATGATGTCAAATTGTTCCGTTTCTAACAGATTTAATGCTGCATATCCATCATCCAATATAGTACATTTAAAATTATTATTTTCTAAAATCTTTTTAGTTACTACTTGATTAATTTTATTATCCTCTACCACCAATATTTTATGTAATTGGTTCATTGATATGTCAACATTAATGTTGTTAATTATTTCATTCTTTTTTGATTCATCTACATCAAAACCTATTGTAAATGAGAATGTTGCTCCTTTATTTTCATCACTTTCAATATAAATTTTACTGCCGAAAAATTCGATTAGTTTTTGAACTATAGACAATCCCAACCCTGTGCCTTGATAATCGCTCTCTTTTCGTTCAATTTGAACAAATTTGTCAAAAATCTTATGTTGATCTTGTTTTGCTATTCCTACACCAGTATCTTTTATTTCAAAATAAATGTAATGTTTAGAAGCTTCTACTCGATCTAATTTTGCACTAACAGTAACACTACCGTCTTTCGTGAATTTAAGCGCATTACTTATTAAATTCATAAATACTTGGGAAAGTCGCAATTTATCTCCAATTAAAAAATCTGGTATATTTAGATCAATTTTTGTAAATAACTTATTATTATTTTTAAGGGCTAAATATTCTAAAGAATCTATAATAGTAAGAATTTCATCGGTTACATTAAAAATCATGTTTTCTAATATAATTTTATTTTCTTCGATTTTATTTATTTGAAGTAAATCATTCACTAATGAAAGTAAATATCTAGCAGAAAATTTTAACGAATTTAAGTGTGGACTATTTGCTAATTCTTTATGTTCCTCCAAAATAATATTTGTAATTCCAATTACACCATATAAAGGAGTTCTTAATTCATGACTGACAGTAGAAACAAATTGTGTTTTTAATTGTGAAGCAATTTCTGCTTTTTCTTTGGCTAGCTTTAATTCTTCGTTTGCTAATTTTAATTCTTTATTGGATTGTTCTCTTAAAAAATTAGTTTTATACAATGAATAAATAAGAAACAATAAGACAACTATGATAATTATGAAAAGAAAAATATTTATTTTCAAATCTATTAAATCATTAAATATATTAGGAGAATAAATCAAATTCATACCACTATAATTCATAAAAATTTTACTTTCTTGAGAATATGTAAATTGATAAAAAATTATTGCAAAGAGCAAGGCTATTTTTTTTATATTCAATATTAATTTAATTTAAATAGGATAACTAACTTCTATTGGGAATTATTTTCACAAATTTGTATAAAAAAATCCCAACTAATTGGGATTTAATACAAATATAATTAATTTCTAATTAACTTTTTATATTTTAAGCGTTTTGGTGTTAAATCGCCACCAAGGCGTTTTCTCTTATTTTCTTCATATTCAGAGAAACCTCCTTCAAAATAATACACTTGAGAATCGCCTTCAAAGGCAAGAATATGTGTGCATATTCGATCTAAAAACCATCTGTCGTGCGAAATGACAACCGCACATCCAGCAAAATTCTCCAATCCTTCCTCAAGTGCGCGTAACGTATTAATATCTAGGTCATTAGTTGGCTCGTCTAATAACAGTACATTTCCTTCTTCTTTTAAAGTCATAGCCAAATGAAGTCGGTTGCGTTCTCCTCCAGACAACGCCGCTACTTTTTTATTTTGTTCACTTCCTCCAAAATTAAAACGAGAAAGATAAGCTCTTGAATTTACTTGCTTTCCTCCCATCATAATTAATTCTTGACCATCGCAGAAATTTTCCCAAATTGATTTATTAGGATCGATATTGGAATGCGCTTGATCAACATAGGCAATTTTTACAGTTTCTCCAACTGCAAAAACGCCACTATCAGTTTCTTGTTCTCCCATTATCATTCTGAAAATAGTAGATTTTCCTGCGCCATTAGGGCCTATGATTCCAACAATTCCAGCTTGTGGTAAGGTGAAGTTTAAATCGTCATATAATAATTTATCTCCAAATGCTTTGGCAACTCCTTTTGCTTCAATAACATTTGTTCCCAATCGAGGTCCATTTGGAATATAAATTTCTAATTTTTCGTCCAATTCTTTTTGGTCTTCATTTAATAGTTTGTCATAGTTTTGAAGGCGGGCTTTTTGTTTTGTTTGTCTTCCTTTTGCACCTTGACGAACCCAGTCCAATTCTCGTTCTAAAGTTTTTCTTCGTTTGGAAGCAGTTTTTTCTTCTTGCTCCATTCGTTTTGATTTTTGATCCAGCCAAGAAGAATAATTTCCTTTCCAAGGAATACCTTCCCCTCTATCTAATTCCAAAATCCATCCAGCAACATTATCTAAGAAATAACGGTCGTGCGTAACCGCAATTACAGTTCCGGCATATTGAGCCAAATGTTGTTCCAACCAAAGAACTGATTCAGCATCCAAGTGATTGGTAGGCTCGTCTAGTAATAAAACGTCAGGTTGTTGCAACAGTAAGCGGCATAGAGCTACTCGACGACGTTCTCCACCTGATAAATTCTTTATTGGAGTGTCTCCTTCTGGAGTTCTCAAAGCATCCATAGCAATTTCTAGTTTAGTATCCAATTCCCAAGCACCAGACGCATCTATTTTATCTTGTAAATCAGCTTGTCGGTCCATTAGTTTTTGCATTTTATCTGCATCTTCATATACTTCTGGCAAACCAAACATATCATTGATTTTGTTAAACTCTTCCAGTATTTCAACCGTTTCGGCAACACCTTCTTTGACAATTTCTATTACCGTTTTGCTATCGTCTAATTGGGGTTCTTGTTCTAAATAACCAACACTATATCCAGGTTGAAACACCACATCTCCTTGATAATTTTTATCAACACCAGCAATGATTTTTAATAACGAGGACTTTCCCGAACCATTCAATCCAAGTATCCCAATTTTAGCTCCATAAAAGAAACTCAAATAAATATTTTTTAACACCTGTTTATCACTACCCTGATACGATTTACTCAATTTTTGCATTGAGAAAATCACTTTTTTATCGTCTGACATTTTAAATTTAGATTTATAAACTATTAACTTTTAATTATATCAACTACATTCGTCCTTTTAATGCATTAAATACCCATGAATTAGCTAAAAAACCTACGCCTACTGCGCCAAACCCCCAACCGGCTGTGTCGGCATATCTATATATACCGAGAGCTATTAGTGTAAACCCCATAATAAACATAATTAATGTAGCCCAGCCTAAAACTGTATTTTTATTCATTCCCATAAAAAACTTTTTTACAGTTGCAAATATCGTTATTAATTATTTTTAATTAAAAATTTTAACCAACATTTCCTTGAGCAAATCATGATTAGTAAGAGAATTTGCTCCAACTCCTTTACTTTTCAAATCAATATCTCGAAGTGCAGCCACAATAGTACTCACTTTTTTCATTGGAAAATTCTTAAGCGCTACATCATAATCTTTCATAAAAAAAAGACTTACTCCAAGTATTGGAGCGACTTTATTCGGATTTTTATCCTTTATTCCATGGTATTTTAAAAGTTTTATAAAAAAGCTAAAAACCAAACTCGTAGTAACAACCATCGGATTTTCTTTTGGATTATCAGCAAAATATTGAGCAATTTGATATGCTTTTAATTGATTTCGAGACCCAATAGCATTTTGCAGTTCAAATACATTGAAGTCTTTACTGAATCCAATGTTTTCTTCAATATCTTTCGGATTTATTGTATGTCCTTTTGGAAGAATAATTTGAAGTTTATTCAACTCATTGCTAATTCTACTTAAATCATTACCTAAAAACTCTACCAACATGGCATTTGCCTTCGGTTCAATTGAATATCCTTTTCCTTGCAAAACTCTAGAAATCCAAGTTCCTACTTGATTTTCATACATTTTTTTACTTTCAAACACTACTCCATGTTTTGCTAAAAGTTTGGTAACTTTTTTACGTTTATCAAGCGTTTTATATTTGTAAGCAAAAACTAAAACAGTAGTTGTTTGGGGATTTTCAACATAACTTTCTAATTTATCTATAGTTTTTGAAAGTTCTTGTGCTTCTCTAACAACAACTACTTGTTTATCCGCCATCATTGGATAACGTTTTGCGTTTCCTATAACATCTTCAATAGTTACATCACGTCCATATAAAATAGTTTGATTAAAGTCGCGTTCATGCTCTAGAAGCATATTTTGCTCAATAAACTCAGTTATTTTATCAATATAATAGGGCTCATCTCCCATTAAAAAATAAATCGGTTTTACATTTCCTGCTTTTAAATCGTTGATGATTTTTACAACTTCATCCATTTATCTATTCTCTTTTATCTATTCTCTAAAAGTATTACTTTTGTGAAATGCAAAAACTCAATTTTCCATCTTTTATGTTTCGGTTCAAAAATAGTGAAAATAAAGTAGCTATCTTCGATGAAATTAGGAAAAAATTCATCATTCTTACACCTGAAGAATGGGTTCGTCAGCATGTAGTTCACTATTTATTACAGGATAAGAAGTATCCTAAATCTTATATTAATGTTGAAAAAATTATTAAAATAAATAATTTAAATAAGAGATATGATATTGTTGTTTATCAACCTAATGGTGAAGTTTTTTTATTAATAGAATGTAAGGCTCCAGAAATAACTATTAATCAGCAAACTTTTGATCAAATTGCAAGATATAATTTGGTTTTAAATGCAAAATACTTGATGGTAAGCAACGGACTAAATCATTACTTTTGCCAAATGGATTTTGAAAATCAGAAATATATTTTTTTAGAAGAACTACCTGAATTTGAAAAATAGATGAAAACTAAAAAAATAGCAGTTGTAATTTTAAATTGGAATGGTGCTAAATTGTTAGAGCAATTTTTACCTTCAATTATTTCGTTTTCTGAAGAAGCTAACATTTATTTAGTAGATAATGCTTCAACTGATAATTCTATTCAAGTTATAAAAGAGCAATTTCCATCAATTAAAATCATTCAAAATAATGAGAATTTTGGATTTGCAAAAGGATATAATTGTGCGTTGAAATATGTTGAAGAAGAATATTTTGCCTTAGTAAATTCAGATATAGAAGTTACTGAAAACTGGCTTGCTCCTATTTTATCATTATTTGAAAATGAAAAACAAATTGCAATTATTCAGCCAAAGATTTTAGATTATAAAGCTAAACATAATTTTGAATATGCAGGCGCAGCAGGCGGATTTATTGATAAATATGGGTATCCGTTTTGTAGAGGTCGAATTTTAGATACTATTGAAAATGATCATGGTCAATATGATGATGAGATAGAAATATTTTGGGCAAGTGGTGCTTGTTTTTTTATTAGAAAAGAAGTTTTTTGGATGCTCAACGGTTTTGACGCCGATTTTTTTGCTCATCAAGAAGAAATTGATTTATGCTGGCGCGCCATAAATTTAGATTTTAAAATTAAATATACCTTTAAATCAGTGGTTTATCATGTAGGAGGCGCAACTTTAAATGCGAGTAATCCTAAAAAAACATTTTTGAATTTTAGAAATTCATTATTAATGTTGTTGAAAAATTTACCCAAGAACAAACTATTTTCTATAATTTTTATTCGCCTTTGTTTGGATGGTTTAGCAGGAATTCAATTTATTTTGAAAGGAAAATTTTCGCACTGTTTTGCTATTCTTAAAGCTCATTTTTATTTTTATTCAATGATTTTCAATAACTTAAAAAAAAGAGGAATAGTTCAAAATCAAAATTATTATTATACTCAAAGCATCATTTACAATTACTTTATAAAAGATAACAAAAAAATAAGTTAGATTTTTAACAATAGTTTACACTATTCTTTGGTAATAACAATTAAGAAGTTGTAATTTTGTAAAATAAAAATAATATGATATGAAAAAATTAATTTTTACGTTTTCTTTAGTAGCATTAATATTAACTTCATGTGGGGCTAAAAAGAAAATTGCCGATTTAGAGAAACAAAATAAAGAATGTCAAGATTTATTGAATTCATCGACTGTTAAGTTAAATCTTTGTTTAACTGAAAAAGAAGCTTTAAATCAGCAAATTGATTACTTGAAAAAAAATAATTCCGAATTAATGAGTGCTTCAAAAGAAATGACGGTACTTTCCACAAAAGGTGCTCAAAATATTGAAAAAGCATTGGAAGCGATTAAAGAAAAAGATTTGAAAATCTCCAGAATGCAAGATGCTTTAACAAAAAAAGACAGTGTTACTTTAGCTTTAGTTACTAGTTTAAAAAGTTCGGTTGGAATTGCAGATCCAGATATTAATGTAAACGTTGAAAAAGGAGTAGTTTTTATATCAATTGCAGATAAATTATTATTTAAAAGTGGAAGCTATGTAGTTGGCGATAAAGCTAAAGAAGTTCTGGCTAAAGTAGCTAAAGTAATAAACGACAAACCAACATTTGAATGTATGGTAGAAGGACATACCGATAATGTTCCGTTTACTGGCAATTCATTATTGATTGATAATTGGGATTTAAGCGTCAAACGTTCTACTGCAATTGTGAGAGTGTTAACAAGTGAATTAGGAGTAAAACCATCCCAATTGATAGCAGCAGGAAGAGGTGAATTCATCCCTTTAGTAGAAAATAATACTGCTGAAAATCGTGCTACAAACAGAAGAACTAGAATTGTAGTTCTACCAAAAATTGATGAGTTTTATGATATGATAGAAAAAGAGATGAAGAAACAATAAGTTTATAAGATACGAGTTAGAATAAACAAAATACAAATAAATACCACAAGAAACCTTGAGAAATCAAGGTTTTTTTGCTATAAAACATCCAAATTACCTTTTCCCTCCCTTATCACAACAGGTTCAAATCCAGATAAATCAATAACGGTTGAACCAATATTTTCGCCGTAACCTCCATCAATTACTATGTCAACAAGGTTTTGCCATTTCTCAAATATTAGTTCTGGATCTGTAGCATATTCTAAAACTTCATCGTCATCATGAATGGAAGTTGAAACAATTGGATTTCCTAATTGGCGAACAATTTCTAAAGCAATTGCATTGTCAGGAACACGAATTCCAACCGTAGATTTTTTTTTAAATTCTTTGGGTAAATTATTATTTCCAGGCAGAATGAATGTGTAAGGACCAGGCAAAGCTCGTTTTAAAATTTTAAACGTTGCTGTATCTATTTGTTTTACATAATCGGAAATATTACTCAAATCACAACAAACAAAAGAAAAATTGGCTTTTTCTAATTTAATTCCTTTAATTTTTGCCACACGTTCAAGTGCTTTGGTATTGGTAATGTCACAACCCAATCCATAAATGGTATCTGTAGGATAAATTATTACCCCTCCATTGCGCAAAACATCAACCACTTTTTTTACAGCGCCTTCGTTGGGTTTATCTTCGTATATTTTTATGAATTGACTCATTATATTTTATTTAAAGTTTAAAATTTTTAAAAAAATTATAGTATTTTTTAAGAAATAAAAAAACATCTTAAACAACATTAAACCATTCAAACTACCCTATAATATCAAACTTAGCAAATCGCAATAATAATTTCTTTATGCCTCCCACTTCAAATCGAATTTCAGCTTTTTTGTCGGCACCAACACCTTCTAAATTGATAACTTCCCCTTTTCCGAAACGTTCGTGTATTACTATGTTTCCAGTAGTTAATTTATTATCAAATAAATTTGAATTATTAGTAGCAGAACTAGCAACAGGTTTTAGATTACGAATTGCAGCAGCAGTTGGATCATCGCCATATCTTTTGGGTGGTGTTCCAGCAACAGGTTTTGCCAAGCGCAATTTGGATTTGTCAACATCACCAAAAATATCAATATCCATCATTGGTTTGTATCGATATCCGCCAGAATCACTTGGGTTAATATATTCTAAGTAGTCTTCTTTTATTTCTTCTATAAAACGGGATGGTTCACTATCTGTCAATTTTCCCCAGCGATAGCGAGATTGCGAATAAGTTAAGTACGCTTGATGTTCGGCACGAGTAAGCGCTACATAAAACAAACGACGTTCCTCTTCGAGTTCGCTTCTGGTATTCATACTCATTGCACTTGGAAATAAATCTTCTTCCAAACCGACAACAAAAACATAAGGGAATTCCAAACCTTTTGCTAAATGAATGGTCATTAAGGCTACTCTATCGTCGTCGCCGGTATCTTTGTCTAAATCTGTCGCTAAAGCTACATCTTCTAAAAATTCTGATAATGCACCTCGTGCTCCATCAATTTCTCTTTGGCCTTCAATAAAATCCTTGATTCCACCCATTAAGGTTTCAATATTTTCTATACGAGCGATACCTTCTGGAGTACCGTCTTTCTTTAATTCTTGAACCAAACCCGTTTTTTTGGTAACATGATCGGTCAAATAAAACGCATCTTGATTTTGATCAATAACTTGAAAACTTTTAATCATTGTTACAAAATCTTGCAACTTAGCTTTGGATCCCGAATTTAATTTTAAATCAATTTTATCAATATGTTCCATTACTTCAAAAATAGAACGCTTATAATGATTGGCTGCAATTGTTAATTTTTCAACTGTTGTATCTCCAATTCCACGAGCAGGATAATTGATAACTCTAATTAACGCTTCTTCGTCTTTTGGGTTAATAACCAATCGCAAATAACAAATTACATCTTTAATTTCTTTACGTTGATAAAATGATAATCCACCATAAATTCTATACGGAATGTCGCGTTTTCGCAACGCATCTTCCATAGCGCGTGATTGCGCATTTGTTCTATATAAAATGGCAAAATGACCATTCTGCATTTGGTTTCGCATTTTTTGTTCGAATATTTCTCCGGCTACAAATCTACCTTCTTCAGCATCAGTTACACTTCGATGAACTTTTATTTTGGATCCAAAATCATTAGCTGTCCAAACCACTTTATCTAATTTGGTTTTATTTTTATCTATAATAGAATTGGCTGCTTCTACAATATTTTTTGTGGAACGGTAATTTTGCTCTAATCTATATGTTTGAACATTTTCATAATCTTTTTGAAAATTCAAAATGTTATTGATATTCGCACCACGAAAAGCATAAATACTTTGTGCATCATCACCAACAACACAAATATTCTGAAATCTATCCGATAAAGCTCTAACTATTAAATATTGCGAGTGATTAGTATCTTGATACTCATCTACCATAATGTAACGAAATCTATCTTGATATTTTGACAAAACATCGGGATAACGATTTAATAACTCATTGGTTTTTAACAATAAATCATCAAAATCCATCGCGCCCGATTTAAAACATCGTTCTACATAATTTTCATAAATTTCTCCCAAACGAGGTTTTTTAGACATAGCGTCTTGTTCTTGCAATTCGGGATTATTGTTGTAGGCTTTTACAGTTATTAATGAATTTTTATAAGATGAAATTCGGCTTAAAACTTGCTTTGGCTTATAGACATCTTTATCCAATTGCATTTCTTTAATAATTGCCGAAATTAATCTAACCGAGTCTTGAGTGTCGTAAATAGTAAAATTAGACGGATAACCTAATCGATCGGATTCACTTCTTAAAATTCTAGCAAAAACTGAGTGAAAAGTACCCATCCAAAGATTTTTGGCTTCATTGGTTCCAACAATTTCGGAAATACGTTTTTTCATTTCTCGAGCCGCCTTGTTGGTAAAAGTTAATGCTAAGATATTAAAAGCATCCACGCCTAAACTCATTAAAAAAGCAATTCGTATAGTAAGAACACGTGTTTTACCCGAACCAGCACCCGCAATAATTATCATAGGCCCATCTTTTTGTAAAACAGGTTTTTGTTGCGCTTCGTTGAGTTGGCTAATATATTTTTGCATTTTATAAATCTTAAAATACAAAAATAGTCTTACTTGCTATTAATTACAATATTTTTGATGCCGATTTATCAACTATTTTTTGCATCAAACTTAAAAATTGATTTACTTTGTGTGTTGAGTTCAACTAAAACATTTAAAATTTAGATTTTGATTTTTTATTGTTTAAAAAACAATTTTTAACTGTTATTGATTTACAAAAAATAAAAACTTCTATTTATTTAGAATTTTATATCTAGATACATTATTTATTAATATGAATACAGACAAACTTATCGAATTAGGATTTTATACATTGCCTGCAGTTGTTACAGGAGTCGTAGCATTATATTCCTTCAATGTTTTTTTTAAAAACGATGAAAACAAAAGACGTTTTCTTTTAAAAAGAGAAAATCAAAAGCAAGCTTTGCCTCTAAAACTTCAAGCTTATGAAAGATTGTCTTTGTTGATAGAACGAATTAATCCTTCAAAATTATTAATTAGAGTAGCTCCATTAAATAATGACAAAATAGAATATCAAAACTTACTGATTCAACACATAGAGCAAGAATATGAGCACAATTTAACCCAACAAATTTATGTTTCAGATGAATGTTGGACGATGATTTTATCTGCAAAAAATACAATAATTCAGAACATTAGAAAAACTGCTATGAGTATTGAAGTGTTTACTGCAGACCAATTAAGAGAAATAATTTTGACTAGCTTGCTTCATGACGAATCGGTAACTAACTTGGCAATAAGTTATTTGAAGTCAGAAGTAAAAGGATTTTTATAAAAAATCAATCAGAAATAATAAAACCTGGTTAAAGTAAGTGCTTTAATTGAATTTGCTCATTATCTGGTAATTCAAGTAAAATTGAATTAAATATTTCTATATAACCCTCTTCTTTTAATAATTTTCTAATTTTATCACGGCAATATTTAACAAATTGCCATTTATGATGTATTGTTCCATTCACTAAGTTTTTAAGCACTTCAACATTTTTTGGATACATTGTTATAAAATTTTCTAAAGCATTTTCACGTACAGAGCTCTCATACTTTGGCGATGTATAGGCTATTAATTCTCTTAAATATTTTAAATAATTTAGCGCAAGGTTTTGATTGTCTTGATTTTGGCTAACATAATTCAAATAAGCAGATATATAAAGAATTCGGAGTTCATTATCGTTTTTTCCGACCCAATCTTTAGCCATTTCAAGATATTTTAATTGATCCTTCGGAAAATTATTCCATAAAGTTGTAAACGCAATTTGTTTAGTATCATAGGAATAATCCGTTAGTAGTGATTCATATTCAGACTTAAATTCAACCGGAACGGTAGTTATAGTTTCTGCTACAGATTGTCTCACTTCAACAGAATTAGATTGCATCGCCAATTGAATTAAATCTCTTTTTTCGTCAAACGGCACATTGACAATCTGATGTATTATTTCCTTCTTTAAAGCATAAAAACCATTCGACTTCATGATTTCAGTAAAAAAGAGTTCTTTTTCGGTATAAGATTTATTTTTCTGAGCTTGAATTTCGAATAAAATTCTAATAAATTCACTTTTATTCAATAATGTGTTGGCTTTTTCGGTTTGAAAATGATAGTCTTCCAACCATTCTTTTTGAAATTCAATAATATTAAAATCAGAAACTTTTTCGATTTCATTTAGAAAATCAGAAGATTCTACATTTTTGAATTTATATTTGTTTAAATAATTTTTAACTGCCATTTGAAATTTATGTTCACCTATTGATTCTTTAATTACATGCAAAGCCCATGCTCCTTTTTGATAAAAAGAATACGAACTGGCTTTTTCATTTAGAATCGGAATTGTATCCGTTTTTGCTTCTTTTCTTAATAAGATAGCGTTTTTATATAAAGCATAATAAAAATAATCGTCACCAAAAACTTTACGTTCAGCAAGCAAAGCATAATAAGTTGCAAACCCTTCTTGCAACCAATGATGTTTACCCGATTTTGCCGTAATCATATCGCCAAACCATTGGTGTGCCAGTTCGTGAGCATTCACATTAATGTAATTTCTATCATTAAAACCGCTTTCATCAACCACATAATCTCGATCAAATACTGTTGATGACGTATTTTCCATTCCGGCATACAAAAAATCCCCTATAGGTATTTGACGGTATATTTTCCAAGGGTACTTCACTCCTATTTCTTTTTCTAAATAATCAAAAATTTGTTTCGAATATTTATACGTAAAATCAAATTTAGCGGTATCCTTTGGTTCTATAAAAAGATGAATAGGTATTCCTGATTTTGATAGTAGAGTTTGGTTCCTAAAATCTCCAATGGCAAGCATAACCAAATATGAACTCATAGGTTTTTGCATGATATAGGACCAAGTTTTTTTGGATTTGTAGAGATGAACTTCTTTTAAAACCCCATTTGAAATTACATTGAATTGTTTATCAAATGAAATATTCAAATTAAAAACAACTTTCTCATTAACATCATCAAAACTTGGCAACCAATGACTTGTGTATTTCCCTTGTCCTTGTGTCCAAATTTGTTGCCCATTCCCCATTCCAGTAAAATATAGGGTTTGCTTTGGTATTGCTTTATAATTAAATGAAATATTATTTTTCCCTTTTTTAAACCCTTCAAACAAGATTATTTCTTTCTTATTGTTTTTAAAATTTACTGATTTTCCGTTAATTAAAACAGCATTGAAATCCATGTTTTTCGCATCGATTCTAATAGTATCAATTTCTGAAAGCACTTTAAATTCATAGGAAATAGTTCCTTCAACATACTTTAAATCAAAATTTAGATTTATGAAAGCATTACATTTAATAAAATCAACTTTCGAAATTTGTTGACCAAAAGACAAAGCAGAAAAGAAAAAAAGTAGTAAATATTTCATGCATTTTGAAATTGAATTACAAATATAGACATTGAAATTGAATTTGGTTTTTGAATTTGAAATTGAAATTATATCTTCGCTTAGTTAATATTGAATTTTGACATTGCAATTACCATTTTAATGAATCTATTACAAACTCCTATTGAATATCTTAAAGGTATTGGTCCAAGTCGCGGCGAACTGCTTCGAAAGGAACTAAATATTCATCGTTATGGTGATTTGATGAATTTATTTCCGAATAGATACATAGATAGGACAAGGTATTACAAAATTAATGAACTTCAGAATTCTAATGCCGAAGTTCAAATAATTGGTAAGATTATCCACATTAAAACAGTCGAATTTGGCAAAAACCAAAAACGCCTAATCGCTTCATTTGTAGATGAAACGGGACAAATAGAACTTACTTGGTTTCAAGGAATAAAATGGATTAGAGAAAGCTTAAAACTAAATGAAATTTATGTCATTTTTGGAAAAACTTCCAATTATGGCAGTCAATTTTCTATGGCACATCCAGAAATGGAATTTATGGAAGAACACCAAACAAATCTAAGAAGTGCCATGCAACCGGTTTATCCAAGTACTGAAAAATTAATACAACGAGGAATAACCAACAGGGTTATAAACAAAGCTATTCAACAATTATTTATAGAAATTAAAGGACAATTTATAGAAACACTTCCTGTATCCATTTTAGATCAATTAAAACTGATTCCCAAGAATGAATCCATGTTCAACATTCATTTTCCAAAAAGTCAAGAACTTTTAGCAAAATCTCAATTCCGATTAAAATTTGAAGAATTATTTTTCATTCAATTGCAATTAATCACCAAAAACTTAATCCGAAAACACAAAATAAAAGGACATCCATTTGACAAAGTAGGCGATAATTTTACTAATTTTTATGCAAATCATTTACCTTTTGAATTGACCAATGCTCAGAAAAGAGTGATTAAAGAGATTAGAAATGACATGGGGAGCAACGCCCAAATGAACCGATTATTGCAAGGCGATGTTGGGTCTGGCAAAACTATTGTGGCTTTAATGTGCATGCTAATAGCAAAAGACAATGGGTTTCAAAGTTGTTTAATGGCGCCGACAGAGATACTTGCCAATCAACATTTTACAGGATTGTCAGAATTGGCTAAAGGATTAAATATTAATATAAAAATACTTACAGGTTCAAGTAAAACTTCCGATAGAAAAATCATTCATGAATCACTAGAAAATGGAACATTAGATATCATAATTGGAACTCATGCTCTACTGGAAGACAAAGTAAAATTTAAAAATTTGGGACTAGCGGTTATAGATGAACAACATCGTTTTGGTGTGGAACAACGCTCCAAATTATGGAAGAAAAACGAAATACCACCTCATATTTTAGTGATGACCGCTACTCCAATTCCGAGAACTTTAGCAATGAGTTTGTATGGCGATTTAGATATTTCAGTAATAGACGAACTACCGCCAGGACGAAAAGCTATTCAAACCGTTCATCGATTTGACTCCAACCGATTAAAAGTTTGGAAATTTTTAAAAGAAGAAATAGCAAAAGGAAGACAAATTTATATTGTCTATCCATTAATTAACGAAAGTGCCACTCAAGACTATAAAGATTTAATGGATGGTTACGAAAGTATTTCTCGTGATTTTCCGCTACCACAGTACAGCATTTCTATTGTTCACGGACAAATGAAACCGTCTGAAAAAGAAGCCGAAATGCAACGCTTTGTAGCTGGTAAAACTAACATTATGGTAGCTACAACAGTTATTGAAGTTGGTGTAAATGTACCGAATGCAAGTGTTATGGTTATTGAAAGTACAGAACGGTTTGGATTATCACAATTACACCAATTGCGCGGTCGTGTAGGTCGTGGCGCCGAACAAAGTTATTGCATATTAATGACCGGATTTAAATTGGGTGACGATAGCAAAACTCGAATAGAAACGATGTGTCGCACTAATGACGGATTCGAGATTGCAGAAGTTGATTTAAAACTTCGGGGGCCAGGTGATATTATGGGGAAACAACAAAGTGGTGTGTTAAATTTGCAAATTGCTGATTTAGTTAAAGATAGAGCTATTTTAATGACCGCAAGAGAATATGCTATTAAACTTCTAAAAGAAGATGCTTCTATGACAAAACCAGAGCATCAAAAAATGAGAGAAATTTTTATAGAAATGAGCGCCAAGAAGAATATTTGGAATTATATTAGCTAAAAAATTCAGCGTAAATGATACTAAAACTAGTCAAGATGCACATCAAAAAAATTGTTTCGTTTAGTATTTAACTTTACCTTTGCAAATTAAAAAATTAATCAAATAATGAAGATTTCATACAATTGGATAAAACAATTTTTAAAAATAGATTCCAATTCGGAGGAGGTTGCTGCAATCTTAACAGATTTAGGACTTGAAGTTGAAATTGTAGAAAAATACCAATCCGTTAAAGGGGGGTTAGAAGGAGTTGTTGTAGGTCATGTATTAACTTGCAATAAGCACCCTGATGCCGATAGACTGAATATTACGACTGTTGACTTAGGCGATGGAATTCCGGTTCAAATTGTTTGTGGTGCTACTAATGTGGCTAAGGGATTGAAAGTTCCAGTTGCGACTATTGGTACTAAGCTATTTGATAAAGATGGAAATGATTTTGAAATTAAAAAAGGAAAAATCCGCGGACAAGAAAGTCACGGAATGATTTGCGCCGAAGATGAATTAGGTCTTGGGACTTCTCATGACGGAATTATGATTTTAGATTCCGAAATAAAAGCAGGAACTCCTGCATCAATAGTTTTCAATATAGAAAATGATGAAGTTTTTGAAATTGGATTAACTCCAAATCGAGCCGATGCAATGTCCCATATGGGTGTCGCTCGAGATTTAAGAGCAGGTTTATTACAAAAAAATGCTGCCTTAGAATTGATTACACCTTCGGTTTCTAAATTCAAAGTTGACAAACGTACTTTAAAAATAGATATTCATGTCGAAGATTCAAAACTGGCACCTAGATATTGTGGTGTAACCATTTCGGGGGTATCAATTAAACCGTCACCAGATTGGTTGCAAAATCGTCTGAAAGCCATAGGATTGAGTCCTAAAAACAATGTGATTGACGTAACAAATTATGTTTTACATGAATTAGGCCAACCTTTACATGCTTTTGATGCTGCAATGATTCACGGAAAAATTACTGTAAAAACTATAACGTCGGGAACTAAATTTGTTACCCTTGATGATGTTGAAAGAACTTTAGATATAGAAGATTTAATGATTTGCGATGATAAAGGGCCTTTGTGTATGGCTGGTGTTTATGGTGGTAAAAATTCGGGTGTTTCAGAAAGTACAACTTCAATATTTTTAGAGAGTGCTTATTTTAACCCTGTAACTATTCGTAAAACAGCTAAACGTCATGGTTTGAGTACGGATGCATCCTTCCGTTTTGAAAGAGGAATAGATCCTGAAATTACAGAATATGCTTTAAAACGTGCTGCTTTGTTGATACAAGAAGTTGCGGGTGGCGAAATTACCTCAGATATCATTGATGTTTATCCTAAAAAACTAGAAGATTTTTCAGTTTTTTTAAACTATGAAAAAGCATTTAAATTAATAGGTCAAGAACTACCTAAAGAAACCATCAAGAAAATATTAGCTTCTTTAGATATTAAAGTAAATAGTTCTTCGGATGCTGGTTTGGGATTGACAATACCAGCATATAGGGTTGATGTACAACGTGATGTTGATGTTATCGAAGAAATACTACGTGTGTACGGCTACAATAATATAAGTTTCTCAAAAAAACTTAATGCTTCCGTAGCTAATTCATCGAGAACTGAAGATTATAAAGTACAAAATATTATTGCTACTCAATTGAATTCTCTTGGTTTTCATGAAATGATGGCAAATTCATTGACAATGCCTGAATATGTTAAACTCTCTGAATTGTTGAAAGACGAAAACAATGTAACCATATTGAATCCATTAAGCAAAGATTTATCTGTAATGCGTCAATCGATGTTGTTTTCAGGTTTGGAAGCAATATCTTACAACATCAACAGAAGAAATAGCGATTTGAAATTATTTGAATTTGGTAAAAGTTACCGCAAATTATTGACTGAATTTAATGAAAAGAAACATTTAACACTTTTTGTAACTGGGAATAAAACACCAGAAAGTTGGACAAATGCAAAACAAAAACCAACCGATTTCTTTTTGTTTAAAGGATATATTAGTGCTACTTTATCGCGATTAGGATTTGAAAAAGCTCAAAACTTTCCAACAAATAGTGACTTCTTTGCAGAAGGCGCTGCTATAGGAATTGGCAATGATATTCTGGTTGAATTTGGAACAGTAAAAAAATCAATTTTAAAGCATTTTGATATTAAGCAAGATGTTTTTTATGCTGAATTCAATTGGGATTTGTTAATTCAACTATTATCCAATAAAATTAAGTTTACAGCTATTCCTAAATATCCCGAAGTGCGACGCGATTTTGCTTTATTAATTGATACCTCTGTTACTTATGAATCCATATATAAAGTGGCACTTCAAACAGAAAAGTATCATTTAAAAGACGTTACCTTATTTGATGTTTACGAAGGAGCTAATTTATCAGAAGGAAAAAAATCATATGCGATAGGTTTTACTTTACAAGATGAGGATAAAACACTTACAGATGTTCAGATTGATAAAATCATGAGTAAATTACAATTTAATTTTGAAAGTCAATTAGGAGCTCAATTAAGATAAACGAGGAACTTTTAAAACAATTAGAAAACACTCAGTACTGGAGTTTTTTTTTTGTTTTTATATAAAATTATAAATAAAATCTATCATCAAACTCTGTAAAGGATTTTAAAAACACCTCTATATCTAAATATTAGTGACAAAAAAAAGCGCTACATTTCTATAACGCTTTTAGTACTATAAGAATAAGAAAAAATTATTTCCCTCCTTTTTCCATTTTAGCTTTTAATTCAGCTAAGATATCATTATTATCTCCTAAAGTTGAAGCTTGATTGTTGCTATTTGATGCAGCAACAGTTTCAGAAGCAGCTTTTACCGCTTTTTCTTCTTCTTCTCTAAAGATAGCAGTATGTGAAGCCACTACTCTTTTGAATTCTTTATTGAATTCAATAACTTTGAATTGTGCTTCTTCTCCTTTTTTCAATTTTTTACCATCTTCTTTTTCTAAGTGACGAGTTGGAATGAAAGCAACTACATCATCTCCAAAATCTACAGTAGCCCCTTTGTCAACAATCTCAGCTATAGTTCCGTTATGTATGGTTCCCACTGCGAAAGCTTCTTCATGTTTATCCCAAGGATTAGCCGTAGTTTGTTTGTGACCTAAAGATAATTTACGTCCGTCAACATCTAATTCTAAAACTACTACATCAAGATTGTCACCTACATTAACAAATTCTGATGGGTGTTTGATTTTTTTGGTCCAAGACAAATCAGAAATATAAATTAATCCATCAATTCCTTCTTCAAGTTCAACAAAAATACCAAAGTTTGTAAAGTTTCTTACAATACCAGTATGTTTAGATCCTACAGGATATTTAGCTGTAATATCTGTCCATGGATCTTGAGTCATTTGCTTGATACCTAAAGACATTTTTCTTTCATCTCTATCAAGAGTTAAAACAACAGCTTCAACAACATCTCCCACTTTTACGAAATCTTGAGCACTTCTTAAGTGAGTTGACCAAGACATTTCTGAAACGTGAATTAAACCTTCAACACCTTCAGCAACTTCAATGAAAGCTCCGTAGTCAGCAATAACTACAACTTTTCCTTTTATTTTATCACCAACTTTAAGTTCTGCTCCAAGAGCATCCCATGGATGAGCGTTTAATTGTTTTAAACCTAATTGAATTCTTGTTTTCTCGTCATCAAAATCAAGAATAACTACGTTCAATTTTTGGTCTAATTCAAGAACTTCACTTGGGTGATTGATTCTTGACCAAGAAAGGTCTGTAATGTGGATTAATCCATCTACACCACCTAAGTCAATAAACACACCATAAGAAGTAATATTTTTTACAATACCTTCTAATACTTGTCCTTTTTCTAGTTGACCTATGATTTCTTTTTTCTGAACTTCGATATCTGCTTCGATAAGCGCTTTATGAGATACTACAACATTTTTGAATTCGTGGTTGATTTTCACAACTTTAAATTCCATCATTTTATTCACATATACATCGTAATCACGAATAGGTTTTACATCAATTTGTGAACCTGGTAAGAATGCTTCTATTCCGAAAACATCTACAATCATACCTCCTTTGGTTCTACATTTAACAAAACCTTGAACAATTTCACCAGTTTCATTTGCAGATATAACTCTATCCCAAGATTTAATTGTTCTTGCTTTTCTGTGAGACAATACTAACTGACCTGTTTTATCCTCACGGATGTCAATTAATACTTCTACTTTGTCACCTACTTTTAAGTTAGGATTGTAACGGAATTCGTTTAACGAAATAACACCTTCTGATTTTGCGTTAATGTCAACAATAGCATCACGGTCTGTAATTCTAACTACTATACCCTCTACTACTTCTTCTTGATCGGTATCAATAAAAGTTTTTGATACTAAATCTTCAAATTCTTGTAAGTTTTTTTCGTCAACTAAATCGATTCCTTCCGAATAGTTGTGCCAATTAAAACCGTTTAAAAAATCTTGCTGTTCTTTGTTAATTTCAGACATGCTGATAAAAAATTTGTATTTTGTTTTTCATGAGTTTCTTTAAGCGATAGAAAAACAAAAGTGTTTTACATAAATAATTGATTTCCAAACAAAACTCTACTCTGCATTTTGGACTGCAAAAGTAGTTATAATTTATTAATTACAAAAATATTTGTGACAACAAAAAGTTAAAAACAGTACAAAAACAGAAAACCCTTTCAAAACAAGACTTTGAAAGGGTTTTTATTTTAACATATTGATTTAATGACTTGCGATTGCTACTTGATCAGGTTTGTGGCTGTGTTTGAAGAAAATCGCAAAAAGAATTGTAATTACTAAAGCGTATCCTGCGAAAGAGAGCCAAATATTGTGCCAATCTCTGATTCCGTCATGAGTAAAGTATTTATCGATAACCATTCCGCTAAACAACCCTCCAAAGAATGCCCCAAAACCATTGGACATCATCATAAATAATCCTTGTGCAGAAGAACGAATTTTAGAATCAGTAGTGGTTTCTACAAACAATGAACCAGAAATATTAAAAAAATCAAATGCCATTCCATAAACAATACAAGACAAAATAATCATCCAAAGCCCATCAACTGGATTTCCAAAAGCAAATAATGTAAATCTTAATACCCAAGCAATCATTGAGATTATCATCACTTGTTTTATACCGAATCGTTTTAAGAAGAATGGTATTGCCAGAATAAATAAGGTTTCTGAAATTTGAGAAATCGACATTATTATAGTTGAATATTTTACTACAAAAGAATTAGCATATTCTGGAATTTTTGAAAATTCCGAAAGATAAACATCTCCATACATATTTGTTAATTGCAAGGCACCACCTAGAAACATAGAAAATAAAAAGAATAAAGCCATCTTATAGGTTCCAAACAATTTAAAAGCATTCAAACCTAATTGTTCCACTAAAGAAGCACTTTCTGAAATTGTTTTTTGTGGCGGGCATTTTGGTAATGAAAACGAATAAAATCCTAAAACAAAAGCTGCAATTGCTGACAGATAAAACATATTTGCTGACGCTTTATTATCTGTTAAATTAGTTATCCACATGGCCGCAATAAAACCAATAGTTCCCCAAACTCTAATAGGTGGAAAAACTTTTACTACATCATAGTTATTATTTTTTAGAATATTATAAGCAACCGAATTAGATAAAGAAATTGTGGGCATATAGCATAGCATTGCTGCGAAAATAACGTAATAAAAAGTCGTAGGATCTTCAACTTGTGGAATAAAACATAATGCCAAACCGCCTAAAATATGAAGAAAACCATATAATTTTTCTGCATTAATCCATTTGTCAGCAATAATTCCAGTAATTGCTGGCATCACTATTGAAGACAATCCTAGTGTTGAAAATATCGCTCCAAATTGCTCGCCGCTCCATTGTTTTGTTCCAAACCAATAATTACCAACCGTAATCAACCAAGCTCCCCAAACAAAAAATTGAAGAAAACTCATAAGAGTCAATCTAAACTTTACACTCATAATAAACAGGATTTTTTAATGTAAATTACTTGTAAAACTACTATTAAAAATGAATAAAGCAAATGATTTGAATATGTTTTTATTATTTGCTTCGTATAAATCAAATGAAATTTAGTTGTAAATTGAGGGTATAATTTCTACTTCGTTGAAATGAAAAACTGAATTTACTTTTTTATGAATTGATTATTTCTTCAACCAATTCCAATACAACATTGAATTGTTCTTCTCTAGTTAGATAAGAATTATCAATTTCTATAGCATCAACAGCGATAACTAATGGTGAATCTTCGCGATGTGTATCTATATAATCACGCACTTGAACGTTTTTTAAAACTTCTTCATAGGAAACATTATCTCCTTTAGCTTCTAATTCGTCAAATCTTCTTTGTGCACGAGTATCTGGGCTTGCAGTCATGAATATTTTCAATTCGGCATCCGGAAAAACAACAGTACCAATATCGCGACCGTCCATTACAATTCCTTTGTTTTTTCCCATTTCTTGTTGTTGTTCAACCAATTTAGTGCGGACCTCTGACACCTCGGCAATTAAACTAACAAAATTAGAAACTTCAATAGTTCGAATTTGTTTTTCAACATTTTTGTTATTCAAAAACATTTCCGCAAATCCTAATTCGGAATTAAACTCAAAATGTAATTCAATACTTGACAAACTATTTATTAATATTTCCTTATTAAAAAATAATTGGGTTATGTATCCGTTTTGCATTGCAAAAAAAGTTATGGCACGATACATGGCACCAGTATCTACATAAATATACCCTAAATGTTTGGCTAATTGCTTGGCTAATGTGCTTTTTCCAGTTGATGAATATCCGTCGATTGCTATAGTAATGGTTTTCAATATATAGTTTATTTATGTAATATATTATTCTGCAAAATTAATTGTTAATCCAAAAAGACTCGTGTTTCCTGCTAATGAATATCTAGAATGAGAGTAATTAAATTTCAATTTACCCATTTTTAATCCAAAACCCAAAGAGATTCCAGAAAAATTTCTCTGGTCTACAACTCTAAGTTCTTCAGCTCTTCTAAAATTATATCCTAATCGTAAATTGAATGATTTTTTAGGAAATAATTCTATTCCAAAAACTACATGCCGCAAAGCATTATTCATAAAGCTTATTTTTTCTTGAGTGGCAGATCCATCAATACTTCCGATGGCACGATTTGGATTTGAAAAGGCAATATTCCATTGTTGCAAATTCTCAATTGTCAGATGCCAACGAATTGGAACATTTTCTACTTCTTGAGATACACCAGCCAAAACTTCTAAAGGTAATTTTTCTTGCGTTCCCGAATAAGTTGTGATTTGAGTACCCAAATTTCGAACAACTAAAGCCCAATTTACATCATTTCCTTCATCAATAAATAATGCTCCTAAATCAACCGCGCCACCATAAGACGTATAACTTTCTAATGTTGATGAAATTAACTTTGCATTGGCACCAAAATAAAAATTAGTATAAGGAACATTATAAGAATACCCGAAAGAAAGAGCTATATCGCTGCCTGTAAATGAAGTAGTTTGATTTCCATTCTCGTCATAACCATCAAATTTACCGTAGTTTACATAATTTATACCGGCATGAAATGTTTGTACATGTCGGTCATAAGTATATGCGTAAGCTGCAGTTCCATAAGTTATTGCGCCCAAATAATTTCCGTAATTAACAGCCAAATGATTGTCCATTTCTGGATTTATAGTAGCAGGATTAAAATGAGCTTGATTCACATCTTCGTCAAAAATCGTAATTACTTTACCACCAAGAGCCGCTTGCCTTGGAGAAGTAATCATGTTAAGAAATTGATATACCGACTTACCTCCTATTTGACCGTAATTTGCGGTGCAAAAAAGTAAAAAAATGGAAATAAGTATTCTATTAAACATACAAAATGAGCAATTTACTTAAGCTATAACGGAATAGCGAAGATATTATTTTTAAAGTTAAAGAAAAAGTAAAATCAAAAAAGGCATGAGAGTAAAATTCACATGCCTTTTAGATTTTTTTTAACTGTTTATTCTATAACTTTTGGATTTTTCACTTTATCTTTAGTTAACGCAATTTCAATTACCTCACTCATTTCTTTTACATAGTGAAATGTTAAACCTTCCAGATAATTGGCTTTAATTTCTTCAATATCACTTTTGTTTTCATAACAGAGAATAATTTCTTTAATATTAGCTCTTTTAGCCGCGAGAATTTTTTCTTTAATTCCTCCAACTGGCAACACTTTTCCTCGTAAAGTGATTTCACCTGTCATGGCTATACCTTTTTTTATTTTACGTTGGGTTAGTAAAGAAACTAAAGAAGTTAACATTGCAATTCCGGCACTTGGACCATCTTTTGGAGTAGCACCTTCTGGCACGTGTAAATGAATATTATATTTTACTAAAACCTCTTGATTTAATCCAAAAAGTTCAGTATTTGCTTTTATATATTCCAAAGCAATTGTGGCAGATTCTTTCATTACAACACCTAAATTTCCAGTTAAAGTAAGTACTCCTTTACCTTTAGAAATCAAAGATTCAATAAATAAAATATCTCCTCCTACAGATGTCCATGCTAAACCTGTTACAACTCCTGCGACATCATTTCCTTCTGCTTTATCGCGCTCTAATTTTGGCGAACCCAAAACCGTCACGATATCTTCGACTGTTACTTTTTTATTATATTCTTCTTCCATCGCAACAGATTTTGCTGCATTTCGGATAACTTGTGCAATTTTTTGTTCTAAACTTCTAACGCCCGATTCACGTGTATATCCTTCCACAATTTTTTCTAATTCTTTTTTACCAATTGATAAGTCTTTAGGTTTTAAACCGTGTTCTTTCAATTGTTTTGGAAATAAATGTTGACGAGCAATTTCTACTTTTTCTTCCGTTGTATATCCCGACATTTTAATTACTTCCATTCTGTCTTTCAATGCTGGCTGAATAGTTGACATAGTATTAGAGGTAGCGATAAACATCACTTTAGATAAATCATAACCCATTTCAAGGAAATTATCATAAAAAGCATTATTTTGCTCTGGATCTAAAACTTCTAGTAAAGCAGAAGATGGATCGCCTTGATTGCTAACTGAAAGTTTGTCGATTTCATCTAATATAAAAATTGGATTTGAAGTGCCTGCTTTTTTAATGCTTTGAATAATCCTTCCTGGCATTGCGCCAATATAGGTTTTTCTATGTCCACGAATTTCAGCTTCATCTCGTAATCCACCTAGTGAAATTCTAACGTATTCTCTTCCTAGAGCTTCGGCAACTGATTTTCCAATAGATGTTTTACCAACTCCCGGGGGTCCCGTTAAACAGATTATAGGCGATTTCATATCGTTACGCAATTTCAAAACTGCCAAATGTTCAATCATACGTTTTTTGACATCTTCCAATCCAAAATGATCACGGTCTAATACTTTTTGAGCATGTTTTAAATCAAAATTATCTTTTGAGAATTTGTCCCAAGGTAAATCCAAAAATAGATCTAAATAGTTTCTTTGAATACCAAAATCTGGTGCTTGAGGGTTCATGCGTTGCATTTTTGAAAATTCTTTTTCAAAATGTTTGCTTGTTTTTTCATCCCATTTTTTTGCTTTAGCTCTTATTCGCATTTCTTCAAATTCTTGCTCATTTGAAACTCCTCCCAATTCTTCTTGAATCGTTTTCATTTGTTGGTGCAAGAAATATTCTCTTTGTTGTTGGTCTAAATCAAAACGAACTTTAGATTGAATGTCGTTTTTAAGCTCTAATTTTTGAAGCTCAACATTCATGTATCGTAATGTTTCTAAAGCTCTTTCTTTGAGCGCACTCATCGCCAATAAATTTTGTTTCTCTTCTACTGAAAGATTCATATTAGAAGATACAAAATTGATTAGAAACGATTGACTCTCAATATTTTTTATAGCAAAAGTAGCTTCGGTAGGAATATTTGGACTTTCTCTTATAATTTGAATGGATAATTCTCTTATTGAATCAACAATGGCACTAAATTCAGAATCGTGTTTGCCTGGTCTTTTTTCAGGAACTTCTTTGATTGTAGCTTTTAAATAGGGATTTTCAGAAATAACAGTATCAATTTCAAAACGTTTTTTTCCTTGAAGTATCACTGTTATATTTCCGTCAGGCATTTTTAAAACCCTAAGAATTCTGGCAACTGTACCAATTTGATTAATATCCGAACTTGTAGGATCTTCATCTTCTTCATTTCTTTGGGATACAACACCAATAATTTTATTACCAGCATTGGCTTCATTAATCAGCTTGATGGATTTATCTCTACCAGCCGTAATTGGAATTACAACACCTGGAAACAAAACAGTGTTTCGTAAAGGTAAAATAGGTAAAAAAGCCGGCAGTTCTTCATTAGCCATTTCTTCTTCATCTTCTGGTGTTAAAAGTGGAATTAACTCGGCCTCTGTATCGAACTCTTGCAGTGACAAATTGTCAAAGGTTAGTATTTTTTGATTTGACATAATTAAAATAGGTCAATATGACATTAAAAGGATTATAAAAACTAAACAAATATAGGTTTTACGTTATTAATATTCTATAAAAATCGATGTACTACACCGAAAGAATGCTAAAAACAACAAGTGTTAGACATTGTGAATATTATTCTAACAAAACAATGATTATGCCACAAAAAAAATCCGCCGAAATGACGGATTTAATTATGTGTTTTTTTTTAATTATGGTAAATCTACACTAAAAGCACCTTCTGTAATTGTTTTGGTTACATTGGTTGTAAAGTTTTTCACTATGATACTAAAAGTTCCATTCATGTGGGTAGCTGTTTTGGAAGTTATTGTAATCAAACCAGAATCTACACTATACAAAACACCTCCTAAAAGATAACTTGATGAAATGTCTTGGGAAAGTGGACCCGTAAATTGATAAGTTCCAACCGATAATGATTGAGATATTCTTAAGCCAATATTATCCCCATTGTTTTTTGAAGCAACTATACTATATGAATCAGGAAATCCTTGAGAAATTACAGCCGAAACATCTATATTGTCTTCTACAAATTCGGATCCATCTACTTTTGCAAAAAAAGTATCAGTACTTGGATTTTGTGAAACATAAGGAATGTTGGTAAATGTACCACTTGAAAAAACAATTGGTAAAATATTGGTGACTGATGAATCACTCCAATACCCAGTAAATCCAAAGGTTCCAGAAATGGTATGATGAACGGTATCTATTGAGGTAACAATTACATTACCTAAACTTTGAGTTGGATTTGCATAATTCAAACCAATATATTCATAATAAGAATTAGCGGGAGTAAAAGACAACAAATTTGAAGTGGAATCATAGGTACCGATTGAAGTTCCATTTAATAAAAATGCAAATCCTTGCTGTTGGGCTCCAGTACCTTTTGATCCTGCAATCTGAATTTGTCCATTATAAATATTAGCAATGAAATTGTCTGCAACCCAATTCTGTCCGCTAAAATCAGCTTTAAAAACTCCTGCTCCTCCCGAAGAACTTCCATTATTTGAAGGGTTATCTAGTTGACTTGACAGTACTGGATCTATTGGTTCATTAGAACATGAAGTCATAAAAACAGAAAAAAGAACTACTAAAATTGAAGTGATTTTTATTTTTTTCATTTTTGAAATTTAAATTTTGTTCAAATATAATTATTTTTATATACTAATTTATTTTTTTTGGGACTCGAGTCAAAAGAATCAGTCCGATTACAAAGAATGCTCCTAAAAAAACAATGGCATTCCTCATAGATCCTGTAATCAAATCAATGGTACCGTAAATGGTCATTCCGATAACAATTCCTACTTTTTCAGTTACATCAAAAAAACTAAAAAAGGAAGCAGTGTCTTCTGTTTCTGGTAAAAACTTAGAATACGTTGAACGAGCAATTGACTGAATTCCTCCCATTACTAATCCAACAAATCCAGCTGTAGCATAAAACTCAACTGGTGTGTGAACAAAATAGGCAAAGGCACAAAGCACAGCCCAAATACCATTTAAAAAAATTAAGGTGTTGATATTTCCATATTTTTCTGAAGCTTTTGATGTTATTAGAGCTCCAACAACGGCTACTAATTGTATTAAAAGAATACTAATTATTAATCCCATTGTTTTATCATCAGAACCCCATTCAATTTCTGTTGCACCAAAATAAGTGGCCACTAACATAACAGTTTGTACAGCCATACTAAAAACAAAATAACTAAACAAAAATCTTTTTAATCGCAAATTTGATTGTAATTGTTTCCAAACTAATTTCAATTCATGAAATCCTTTAAAAATAAAATCTTTAGAAAGCGGAATAGTTTTTTTACTCCCTTTAGGTAAATAATAATAGGTAATGTGACTAAATCCTATCCACCAAACGCCAACCATAACGAAAGATATTTTCATTGCTATTTTAGATGTTTCAATCCAAAACGTATGCGGAAACATTACCATGAGTAAATTAATAATCAATAAGAAGGTGCTTCCAACATAGCCCATCGAAAAACCTTTAGCACTAACACTATCTTGTTGCTCAGGAAATGCAATATCTGGTAAATACGAATTATAGAAAACCAAACTCGACCAAAAACCAATTAATCCAAAGAAATAAGCCGTATAACTCCAAAATAAATTATCCCTATCAAACCAATAAAGACAAATACATGATAGTCCTCCTAAATAACAAAAGAAGCGCATAAATGCTTTTTTATTCCCTAAATAATCCGAAATTCCTGATAATATAGGAGAAGTAATTGCTACAACTAAAAATGCAAAAGCGGTCACAAAACTAATCATCGCCGTATCTTTGATTTTAGAACCGAATAATACAACATAGTTTTTACCACTATCTTTGAAAATCATTTCATAGAAAATTGGAAAAACTGCCGAAGCGATTACTAAGCTGTAAACTGAATTTGCCCAATCGTAAAAAGCCCAAGCATTCAGTAATTTTGGGTGTCCTTTTGGTAAGTTTGGCATAAAATTATTATTTACATTATTAAAAAAATTCCGAAATAAAGGAATTCAAATATACTTATTTTTTGATTAGTTGTAGGCTATTTGAAAATTACACCAAACTTTGCGGCCTCTGCTTTGGCTTGAGGAATTAATTCTTTCAATTGTTGAATTCTTGTGGCGTCTGATGGATGTGTACTCATAAATTCAGGCGGTGCTTTTCCTCCGGAATTAGAAGCCATTCTTTCCCAAAAGATTATAGCTTGCTCTGGATTATATCCTGCAATAGCCATTAACGTTAACCCAATTTTATCCGCTTCACTCTCATGACTTCTGCTAAAGGGTAACATCCCCCCATATTGAGTAACAGCACCATAAGCTGTCATGGCTAATTGTTGTGTTTCTGAACTTTTAGTACCTGTAGCCGCTGCAATTCCTGCTCCACCTATTTGCTGCAATAAACCAGCACTCATTCTTTGTTGTCCATGATTTGCTAATGCGTGAGAAACCTCATGACCTAATACGGTAGCTAATCCGGTTTCATCTCTAGTAATGGGAAGAATTCCTGAGTACACTACAATTTTTCCCCCTGGCATACACCAAGCATTAACTTCTTTACTATCAACAAGTTTATATTCCCATTTATAATCCGATAAATATCCTTGATAACCATTTGCATTTAACCAGCGTTCAGCGGCATCTTTTATTTTTACACCAACTGTTTCTACCTTTCTGGAGTCTGTTGTGCCAACAATAATCTTATTTTCAGATAGAAACTGGCCATATTGCTGAAATGCCGAAGGTAATATTTGAGAATTTGGAACCAACGCAAGAGTTTCTTTTCCTGTAAAAGGATTTTTAGCACAGGAAAGTACCAAAGCGAAAATAAACAATCCTACAAGTAAACGTAATTTTTTCATATTATAAATTTAATATACAAATTTAAAACTTTATTATCTAAATAAATCATTTCTTTTTAGCTATATTTATTATGTATATAACTATGATCTTATTGAATTTAATAAAAAAAAACGCCTCAAATTTTAATAAATTCGAGGCATTGTGCTTAATATATTAGTATGTAATTTTAAAGATTACTGTTCAGCTTTTAGAGCTTTTACTTTATCTGTTAGTTCTAAAAAGCTATATACAGATTTTAAATTGCTTTTAACAACATCATTCTTGGGTTCTAGTTCATGAGCTTTCTCTAGAATTGGCATTGCTTTGCTGAAAAGTTTTTGTCTATCTATTTTTAACGCTTCATATTTTTTCGTGTCTTTATCTGAAGTAGTTAATTTATTCATTTCTTCAACTATTTTTGAATCGGGTTTTAAAATTAAATCTGCCAAATTCGTGTAAGCATCAACATAAGTTGGTTGAATTTCGATTACCTTTCTATAATATTTTTCGGCTTCGTCAAATTTTCCTGCATTAGCACTTGTAACACCCAAATTAAAAATTAAAACACCATTATTTGGATTTTTTTCTAACGCTTCGTTTATTAATTTTTGATAGTTTACAATATCATTTGCTTTTAAATAAATATCAGCTTCAGAGGTAATTAAATTCACATCATTTGGATTTTCTTTTCTAGCTTCAGCAATAGCAAATTTCGCCTCTTCTAATTTATCTTGTTGAATAAGAATTAATGCAATATTTCTTACTATTTCACCTTTTTTTGATGGAATTTTTTCTTCTTTAGGTGAAATATGGGTTCCTAATTTAACCATATTGTCTCTTGTCTCTTTAGAACCAAATGATTCATCTAAGTTGGAAGCTTTATTTTTTGCTATATAATTTGTTCCTTCACCTGTATAATTTTGTTGTTTTAATTCTTTATAGTAGGCCAATGAACTTTCATAATCTTGTCCTTCAATAGCAAAATTGGCTGCATAATATAATGTTTCTAAATCTTTTTTATCTAATTGATAAATAGAATACAAAACATTTGCAGCTTCTTTATAACTCTTATTTTTTCCTAAAGCATCGGCATAATTCAATAACTCTGGCCTGAAAGAAGTAATTGTTTCGTTAATATCATCGGTTTGAATCTTTTTACCTGTTTTTTTCTCATACTCTAAAGTTGCATTTAAACCTGTAGCTATATCAGAAATAGATTTTGGATTTAGAAACTTTAAATAAGCAGCCTGTATTTGAATGGGAGTCATTGATTTATCAATACTCAATGATTCTAGAATTGGAGTCATGCATTTGTAAAAATTGGCATAAACCTTATCGCCTTCTTCTATTGCTAATGGCAGCACTTTATTTACTAACGATTTATATTCAGACAAATCCTCTCCTTTAATTTCATCTTTTGCATAAATTTTTTTTAAAGCTTTTAACTCCTCTTTTTGCGCGAATGAAGTAAAAGAAACGAAAAGTATACTTGCAATTAGTATTTGTTTAGTTTTCATAATTATATTAATTTATAGTTTTATTACTTTAATTAAAAAAAGCTATGAACCAAATTAAAAAATAAGGAAACATAGCTTTTAAATAGTCTTAATTTAAAAAATTATTCTTCTGAATCATCATCCGTTTCGTCTTTTTCATCGTCTTCATTATCAACGACATCGTCTTGATCAGAATCATCTTCAACAACTGCATTTGGATCAATTTCTAGTTCTTCTCCATCAATTGCAATAGCTTCTTCCTCTTCATCTTTCATAACTTTAGTTACCGCAGCAATAGAGTCACTTCCTTTTAGATTTATTAATCGTACGCCTTGAGTAGCCCTTCCCATAACACGAAGAGTCGAAACATCCATTCTAATGGTAAGACCTGATTTGTTTATAATCATTAAATCATCAGCATCAGTAACGGTATTAATAGAAACCAACGCACCCGTTTTTTCAGTGATATTCAAAGTTTTTACACCTTTACCACCTCGATTCGTGATTCTATAAACTGCTTCACCTTCGTCCTCTAGTTTGGTTCTTTTTCCGTAACCGTTTTCAGTAACAACTAATAATTGAGTTTCATTAATGTTGTTTTCATCAACAGAGACCATTCCAATTACCTCATCTTGATCATCACGTAAAGTAATACCTCTAACACCCGATGCAGTTCTTCCCATCGGTCTTGTTTTGGCTTCTTCAAAACGAACTAACTTACCAGATTTAACAGCAATTAAAACTTGGCTTTTTCCGTTAGTTAACTCTGCTCCTAATAATTCATCGCCATCTTTAATTGTAATTGCTGCAACTCCATTTACTCTTGGTTTGGCATATTTTTCTAATGAAGTCTTCTTAACCTGACCCTTTTTAGTAGCCATGATAATATAATGGTCTTTAATATACTCTTGATTTTTCAAATCTTGAGTACATATAAAAGCTTTTACTTTATCATCACTTTCAATGTTAATTAGATTTTGAAGCGCTCTACCTTTACTTTGTTTATTTCCTTCTGGAATTTCGTATACACGCATCCAATAACATTTACCTTTTTGGGTAAAAATCAATAAGTAATTATGATTTGTTGCTACAAATAAATGCTCTAAGAAATCTTGATCTCTTGTACCAGCACTTTTTTGTCCAACTCCACCTCTATTTTGTGTTTTATATTCGGTTAAAGATGTACGTTTGATATACCCTGCATGCGAAATTGTAATGACTACATTTTCATCAGCAATCAAATCTTCAATACTTACATCGCCACCTGAATATTCAATTGACGAACGACGAGCATCGCCATATTTATCTCTAATTTCAATTAATTCTTCTTTAATTAAAGCCATACGCATTTCTTTGCTAGCTAATAATTCTTTCAAATAATTGATTAATTTCATTATTTCTTCATACTCCGCTCGAAGTTTATCTTGTTCAAGACCAGTCAGCTGACGCAAACGCATTTCAACAATTGCACGAGCTTGAATATCGGACAGACTGAATCTTTCCATCAATTTACCTCTAGCTTCCTCACCATCTTTAGAAGAGCGAATTAAAGCGATAACTTCATCTATATTATCGGAAGCAATAATTAAACCCTCTAAAATATGAGCTCTTTCTTCAGCTTTTCTTAATTCAAATTGGGTTCTTCTTACAACAACTTCGTGACGGTGTTCTACAAAATAGTGAATCAAATCTTTAAGATTCAACATTTGCGGCCTTCCTTTTACCAAGGCAATGTTATTTACACTGAAAGAAGATTGTAATTGTGTAAATTTATACAAGGTATTCAAAACCACATTGGCAACAGCGTCTCTTTTTAAAATATAAACGATTCGCATACCATTTCTATCCGACTCATCACGGATATTGGCAATACCTTCAATTTTTTTATCGTTTACCAAGTCAGCTGTTTTCTTAATCATTTCAGCTTTATTAACTTGGTATGGAATTTCGGTAACTATAATCGATTCTCTACCGTCAACTTCTTCAAAGCCTACTTTAGCTCGCATTACAATTCTACCTCTTCCTGTTTTGAATGCTTCACGAACACCTTCATAACCATATATAATACCACCAGTTGGAAAATCTGGTGCTTTAATATAGTTCATCAATTCGTCAATTTCTATTTCTTCGTTATCTATATAAGCTAAGGTACCATCAATAACCTCTGTTAAGTTATGTGGTGCCATATTAGTAGCCATACCTACCGCAATACCCGATGCTCCATTTATTAATAGATTAGGAACTCGAGTTGGCATAACTGTTGGCTCGTATAAGGTATCGTCAAAATTTAATTTAAAATCTACAGTTTCTTTGTCGATATCAGCCATGATGTCTTCCGACATTTTTTTCATTCTTGCTTCAGTATAACGCATTGCTGCTGGACTATCACCATCTACCGAACCAAAGTTACCTTGACCATCAATTAACAAATAACGTAAACTCCACTCTTGTGCCATACGAACCATTGCGTCATATACCGATGTATCTCCGTGTGGATGGTACTTCCCTAGAACTTCTCCAACAATTCTTGCCGATTTCTTATGAGCTTTATTAGAAAAAACACCTAAATCATACATTCCATAAAGAACTCTTCTGTGAACAGGTTTTAAACCATCTCGCACATCTGGCAATGCTCTAGATACAATAACCGACATCGAATAATCGATGTAAGCTGATTTCATTTCGTCTTCTATGTTAATTGGAATTAACTTTTCTCCGTCAGACATATTACATATTTTATTTAAATATTATTTTAAAATTCAAACGTGCAATATAGTTATTTTTATAATTTTTAAAAGCATTTTTAACTACTTATTTCAAAGATTTATTAACAAATTTACAGTACTAAATAGTTAATAAAATTAATCGGTCATGGCTTTTATATATGACTATTTTTTTGTCATTTTACTGACAAGTGTTTTGCTGGGAATGATTTTTGTATCAATTCAATTAATTCACTAAATTTACATTATTTAAATTACTATTAATATGGATGATAATTTTTCTCCTAGAGTAAAAGACGTAATTACCTACAGCAAAGAAGAAGCATTACGATTGGGTCATGACTTCATTGGCACTGAACATCTTATGCTTGGAATTTTAAGAGATGGGAACGGAAAAGCAATAACTATTTTAAACAGTCTTTCAGTAGATTTAGACCATTTACGTAAGAAGGTTGAAATATTAAGCCCTCCAAACCCAAATGCCGAAACGAGTTTAGAAAAAAAGAACTTACACTTAACACGTCAAGCTGAAAGAGCACTGAAGACGACTTTTCTTGAAGCAAAAGTTTTTCAAAGCACCGCAATTAGCACTGCACATTTATTGTTGTGTATTCTTAGAAATGAAAATGATCCCACAACTAAGCTACTCAATAAACTCAAAATTGATTATGAAATAGCCAAAGAACAATATCTAAATATGATACCAAGCGAAGATGATTTTCTAGAAAACTTACCAAAAAATGAATCTTTTAATGAAGATTCAGGACAAGATGACAGTTTGAAGAGCGATAATTTTAACACTCCAGTCAACAAAACCAATAAAAAGTCTAAAACTCCAGTATTGGATAACTTTGGTCGCGATTTAACAGAAATGGCGGAAGATGGAAAGCTTGATCCTGTTGTAGGGCGAGAAAAAGAAATTGAACGTGTTTCTCAAATTTTAAGCCGTAGAAAGAAAAACAACCCACTTCTCATAGGAGAACCTGGAGTTGGTAAATCGGCAATTGCTGAAGGCCTAGCTTTAAGAATTATTCAAAAGAAAGTATCTCGAATCCTTTTTAACAAGAGAGTTGTAACACTCGATTTGGCTAGCTTAGTGGCAGGTACAAAATACCGTGGACAATTTGAGGAAAGAATGAAGGCAGTAATGAATGAGTTAGAAAAAAATGACGACATCATTCTATTTATTGATGAGATTCATACCATTGTTGGTGCAGGTGGAGCAACAGGTTCACTTGATGCTTCAAATATGTTTAAACCTGCATTGGCCCGAGGCGAAATACAATGTATTGGTGCTACTACGCTTGATGAATATAGACAATATATAGAGAAAGATGGCGCTTTAGAAAGACGTTTTCAAAAAGTAATTGTCGAACCAACTTCGGTTTCAGAAACGATAACTATTTTAAATAACATCAAAAACAAATACGAAGACCACCATAATGTAACCTATTCGCAAGAAGCAATCGATGCATGTGTGAAGTTGACGGATAGATACATGTCTGAACGATTTTTACCAGACAAAGCGATTGATGCTTTAGACGAAGCTGGTTCTAGAGTTCACATTACCAATATTGATGTTCCAAAACAAATTTTGGATTTAGAACGTCAATTGGAAGAAGTTCGCGAACTTAAAAATTCGGTTGTAAAAAGACAGAAATACGAAGAAGCTGCCAAACTTCGAGATGATGAAAAAAAATTAGAAAAAGACCTTTCAATTGCTCAAGAACAATGGGAAGAAGATTCTAAAAACAATCGAATAGAAGTTACTGAAGACAATGTTGCTGATGTAGTTTCTATGATGACTGGAATACCAGTAAACAGAATTGCTCAAACCGAAAGCAATAAATTAGCTAATTTACCCGAACTACTTGAAGGAAAGGTTATTGGGCAAAAAGAAGCGGTAATGAAAATTGCGCGTTCTATTCAAAGAAATCGCGCTGGATTGAAAGACCCTAATCGTCCAATTGGTTCATTTATTTTCTTAGGACAAACGGGGGTTGGTAAAACCCAGTTAGCAAAAGTACTCGCAAAAGAATTATTCGATTCAGAAGATGCTTTAATTCGAATTGACATGAGTGAATACATGGAAAAATTTGCTATTTCAAGACTTATAGGTGCACCTCCAGGATATGTAGGCTATGAGGAAGGCGGACAATTAACAGAAAAAGTTAGAAGAAAACCCTATTGCGTGGTGCTTCTAGACGAAATTGAAAAAGCGCATCCTGACGTTTTTAACATGATGTTACAAGTTTTAGATGATGGTTATTTAACGGATAGTTTGGGTAGAAAAATTGATTTTAAGAATACAATCATTATCATGACATCTAACGTTGGAGCGCGTCAATTGAAAGATTTTGGTCAAGGCGTTGGATTTGGAACTGCAGCCAAAGTTGCTCAAGCGGATGACAACTCAAAAAGTATTATTGAAAATGCCTTAAAGAAAACATTTGCTCCTGAATTTCTAAACAGAATTGACGATGTAATAGTGTTTAATGCATTAGAAAAACACGACATTGATAAAATCATTGAAATCGAATTAAAAAAATTATATGCTCGTGTATCGGATTTAGGATATTCTTTAAATTTATCAGATACAGCAAAAGCATATATTGCTGAAAAAGGATTTGACAAACAATTTGGGGCACGTCCGTTAAAAAGAGCCATTCAAAAATATGTTGAAGATACGCTTGCAGAAGAAATAATTACATCAAAAATTGGTACAGGAGATGAAATATTCATGGATATTGAAGAAGGTGCCACCGAGTTGAATGTTACAATCCAAAAAGCTGGAGAGCCAACCAATTAATCATTGAATCAATTGCTTTAAACCATTAAGATGCTAATAAAATTAAGTTTCACTACTTAATAGAACTTAACCTCTTAATGGTTTTAATTTTAAAAAAATTATAAAAAATGCAACAAAACAAAATTATACTAGGTTCTGAAGAATGGTGTTCTTTCCCTGAACTTGGAATTCCTGCAATAAAAGCCAGAGTAGATTCAGGAGCTAAAACTTCTGCTTTACATGCTATTAACATTACCCCTTTTACAAAAGAAGATGTGAATTGGGTAAAATTTGATATTAATCCTATACAAAACAATCTTAAAACAGTTATTCATTGTGAAGCGCTGTTAATTGATAAAAGAGTTGTAAAAAGTTCTAGTGGTTTTAGAGAACAACGTTATGTTATTCAAACTGAAATAAAAATTGGTGAAGATAATTGGAAAATAGAAATGACACTAACCAATAGGGATTCGATGGGGTTTCGAATGTTACTTGGTCGTGAAGCTATGAGTGGGAGAATTTTGGTTGATCCCGAACGCAATTATTTATTGGGACAAACCTCAACCGAAAGTCTTATAGATTTATATGTTAATGCGATTCCCAATAAATCGGGTTTACGAATTGGTTTGTTGGCTAGTAATCTCGAATTATATAGCAACCGAAGAATAATGGAAGCAGGAGAAATGCGTGGACATGAAATGCACTTTCTAAACATCAAAGAATGTTACATGAAACTCGATGCAGACAAACCCGAAATACACTATCGTGGGGGAAAAGTATTAGACAATTTTGATGCAATTATTCCAAGAATTCGTCCAAGTATTACCTTTTATGGCTGTGCTTTAACACGACAATTTGAAGCAATGAAAGTTTATTGTTTGAATTCTGCAGCTGCAATAACACAGTCAAGAGATAAGTTATTTTCATTGCAATTATTACTTCGAAATGGTGTTGATATTCCAACTACTGGATTTGCAAATTCACCTTTAGATACTGATGATTTGATAAAAATGGTTGGCGGTTCTCCTTTAATTGTAAAATTACTTGAAGGAACACAAGGAAAAGGGGTTGTATTGGCTGAAACCAAAAAGGCAGCCGAATCGGTAATTAATGCTTTTAAAAGCTTAAATGCCAACATATTAGTTCAAGAGTTTATTAAAGAAGCCAATGGAAAAGATTTGAGACTCTTTGTAGTTGACGGAAAAGTCGTGGCAGCCATTCAGCGTGAAGCTGCTCCTGGGGAATTTCGAGCCAACATTCACATGGGAGGTACAGCATCTATAGTAAAACCAACATCCGATGAAAAACGAATAGCTATAAAAGCCGCAAAAGCAATGGATTTGAGAATTGCAGGTGTCGATATAATCCGTTCTGCAAAAGGCCCTCTTTTATTGGAAGTAAATTCGTCACCAGGATTAGAGGGTATTGAAGGCGCAACCAACAAAGATATTGCTGGAGAAATGATTAAAGCCATAGAAAATAATATTAAGAAAAAGTAATAAAAGAAAAGTAAATAGCTTATGAATCCTTATTTAGATATTACAATTCGAAGTGTATGTGTTTATTTTTTTATGATAATTGCACTACGTGTTTTTGGAAAGAAACAATTATCACAATTGAATACTGCCGATGTAATTCTGATTTTATTAATTAGTAACTCAGTTCAAAATGCAATGGTTGGAAGCAATACTTCTCTTTATGGAGGAATTGTGGCAGCTTTAGCACTTTTTATAATCAATTTTGCCTTCAAAAAAGTAATGGCAAAATCTGATTTCATTAAAAAAATAGTTCAAAATACTCCAGAAATTCTAATTCATAATGGTAAAATTGAATTTGACACCATTAGTAAATTAGGTATATCTAATGATGAATTACAAGAAGCAATGCGCGAACACGGTTTAGAATACTTTAAAGACGTAAAACTGGCCATGTTTGAAATTGACGGAAGCATTAGCATCATATCGGGAGCAGAAAATTTAAAACAAACACATCACAAACGAAGAATTCACAAAACATTAGGCAATGTAAACAATTAAGATTTCTCTTAATATATACCAATGAGTTATTCTTCCAAATCAATATAAAAAGTATTCAAAAAAGCCACCGAGTTTTCAATATCATAATGTAGAATTCGGTCTTCTTTTACCAAAGGAACTTCATTTCTATACGATTTCAAAAACATTTCGATAAAGTTACTAGATTGCAATGGTCTTCTGAACTCAATAGCCTGTGAAGCATTCATTAATTCGATAGCCAAAATTCGTTCCAAATTATCCATAATACGTAGACATTTAGTTGCTGCGTTGGCTCCCATAGAAACATGATCTTCTTGTCCGTTACTAGAAACAATACTGTCGACACTGGCTGGCGTTGCCAATTGTTTATTCTGACTTGCAATACTAGCAGCGGTATATTGCGGAATCATTAATCCTGAATTTAATCCAGGGTTATCTATCAAGAAAGGGGGTAAACCACGTAAACCAGATATTAATTGATAGGTTCTTCTTTCAGAAATACTTCCCAATTCTGATAAAGCAATGGCTAGAAAATCTAAAGCTATTGCCAAAGGTTGTCCGTGAAAATTACCACCTGAAATAATCACATCTTCACCCACAAAAATGTTTGGATTATCTGTAACCGAGTTGATTTCTGTTTTGAATACTTTTTTAACATAATCAATCGCATCTTTGGAAGCGCCATGTACTTGAGGAATACAACGGAACGAATATGGGTCTTGTACGTGTGACTTTTCTTGTGTTATGATTTGACTATCTTCCAATAAATTTGACATTCGTTTGGCAGTGACAATTTGCCCTTTGTGTGGACGAACATAATGAATTAGTTCGTTGAAAGGTTCTATTCTGCCGTCAAATCCCTCTAAAGAAATGGCAGAAATCACATCGGCTAAATAGGAGAATTTCATGGCCTTGAGAAGAACATAACAACCATAAGCGCTCATAAATTGCGTTCCGTTAAGCAAGGCCAAACCTTCTTTAGATTGCAACACGATGGGATTCCACCCCATTTTTTCTATTACTTTTTTTGTAGGTTGTCGGAATCCATCATAATATACTTCGCCTTCACCTAATAAAGGTAAAGACAAATGGGCTAAAGGTGCTAAATCGCCACTAGCACCAAGAGAACCTTGATTATAAACTATTGGTAAAATATCATTATTAAAAAAATCAACCAAACGATCAACAGTTACCAATTGCACCCCCGAATGACCATAACTCAAACTCTGTATTTTAAGCAATAGCATTATCTTTACAATCTCATGTGGCACTTCTTCACCGGTTCCGCAAGCATGCGATTTTACTAGGTTTTCTTGTAATTTCGATAAATTTTTATTTGAAATTTTAACATTACACAACGAACCAAATCCTGTATTAATTCCATAAATAGGAGTATTGTTGGAGGCCATTTTTTTGTCTAGATAGGATCTACATTTCTGAATATTTATTTTAGCATCTTCCGATAAAGCAATTCTTTTATGTTGGGAAATAATTTCTTGTAAAGTCTCTAATTGTAGTACTTCTGAACTGATATAATGAGTGTTTTCCATTGCAATTTTCAATTTTGTGTTCAAAATTCAACAAACAATTATTAATAAACAACTATTTTAGAATCTATTTTATTGAGAATTCATTAAAAATAATATGGAAGTACTATTTTAATAAAAATAATCAAAACTCATATAGTATTTAAATTATGAAATTCATAAAAATGACAATTCAATTATATTAATAAACAAAAAAGATTACTTTTGAAAAGTATGATTTTAAACAAAAAAATAACATCTTCTGTTGTCACAGCCACTACTTTGGTTGCGCATTTTTTTGGCACTACTACTACAACAACTACAACCCCATTCGGGGTATAAATTTCACATATAATCCAATTCAAGGACTTTCAAATGAGAGTAATAATTTATATGTAAAACACAATAGTCATAAAAATAATTAAATCATGATAGTATTAAAATTTGGCGGAACATCTGTAGCCAATGCGCAAAACATTCAAAAGGTAATTACAATAGTAACCCAAAAAGCAAAAGAGAATAAAATAGCCATAGTAGTTTCCGCTTTGAGTGGCTTAACGGATATGCTCATCAATGCATCAAAAAAAGCAGCGGCTAAAGACGAAACCTATAAAGCAATTATTGAAGAAATCAAAGAAAAACATTTTGAAGCCATTTCCAATTTAGTCGTTGCAGCCAATCAAAATCAATTATTGATTAAAATTAATAGTCAAATTAACCAATTGCAAACCCTACTAGACGGGTGTTTTCTTTTAGGAGAATTATCCGATAGAACAGCAGATGCTATTGCAAGTTTTGGCGAGTTGTTATCCTCTCAAATTATTGCAACTGCACTAGAACAAACCATTCCAAACAGTAATTTTAAAGACAGTCGTGATTTGATTAAAACCAATTCCAACTTTGGAAAAGCATCTGTTAATTTTGAGTTGACCAACAAAATAATTGCCGATTATTTTACTTCTAATAAATCGCAAGTAGTTTTATTGCCCGGATTTATTGCGTCTTCGGAAGATGGTAATACCACAACTTTAGGTCGGGGTGGTTCGGATTATACCGCAGCAATAATAGCTAATGGAGCGAAAGCATCTTCATTAGAAATTTGGACAGATGTAAACGGAATGTATACCGCCAATCCGAAAATTGTAAAACAAGCACAACCTATCGAATCCATATCTTATCATGAAGCCATGGAGTTGTCCCATTTTGGCGCTAAAGTTTTGTATCCTCCAACTATTCAGCCCGTATTAAAAGCCAATATTCCAATTTGGATTAAAAATACTTTTGAACCGGAAGTTTACGGTACACTTATTTCGAGTAATCCAGACGCTAATACCAACCCTATTAAAGGGATTTCTCATATTGACAATATCGCGCTATTGACCTTAGAAGGTTCCGGAATGATTGGAGTTGCCGGTTCTTCCAAACGATTATTTGAAGTGCTTTCGCAAAACAATATTAATGTGGTTTTTATTACTCAAGCATCATCTGAACACTCCATTTGTATTGGAATAGTGAATGACGATGCTGATAAAGCCAAAGCATTTATAGATAAAGCGTTTGAACTTGAAATAGCTCAAAATAAAATAGATCCTTGCATCATAGAAAAAGATTTATGCATTGTAGCATTAGTAGGAGAAAACATGAAAAACCATCAAGGGTTAAGTGGTAAAATGTTTAGCACTTTAGGTAAAAATAACGTCAATATTCGTGCTATTGCTCAAGGTGCTTCCGAAAGAAACATATCGGTAGTAATAAACGAGAAAGACGTTAAAAAAGCACTGAATACACTACACGAACGTTTCTTTGAGGACAATACTAAACAGTTAAATCTCTTTGTAATGGGTGTTGGAAATGTAGGTGAAAAATTCATTGACCAAATTAACCAACAAAATAAATTCCTAAAAGAAAATCTAAAAATAAACGTTAGAGTCATTGGGATGTCAAACTCTCGAAAAATGGTTTTTGATGAAGAAGGAATAAATTTAAAGGATTGGAAATCTTTATTAAAACAAGGATTGTCTGCCAATGTGAACAAATTTATTTCAACAGCAATAACATTGAATTTGCGTAATAGCATCTTTGTAGATATTACTGCAAACTATGATATTGCTGCTATTTACAATCAGTTCTTGAAACAAAATATTGCAGTAGTAACTTGCAACAAGATCGCATGTTCCTCACAATACGATAATTACAAATACCTAAAATCACTATCTAGAAAATACAATGCTCCTTTCTTATTTGAAACCAATGTTGGAGCCGGATTGCCTATCATCGACACCTTAAAAAATTTAATTGCATCAGGAGATAAAGTCAACCGAATTAATGCCGTATTATCAGGAAGTTTGAACTTTATTTTTAATAATTTTAGCGATACCTACAACTTTCATGATGTTGTAAAAGAAGCAGGAGTTCTAGGATTTACAGAACCTGACCCAAAAATTGATTTAAGTGGCGTTGATGTAGCTAGAAAGATATTAATACTAATTAGAGAAAGTGGTTATGAAATGGAAATGGAACATATAGAAAACAATTCGTTCCTTCCAAAAGAATGTATGGAAACTACAAACAATGAAGATTTTTTTAAGTCTTTAACTAAACATGCGGCTCATTTTGAAAACCTATTAGCAGAAGCCAAATCAAATGAATGTAGATTAAAATTTGTAGCTTCGTTTGATAACGGAAAATCGAGCGTTGGTCTGCAATTCATACCAAAAGAAAGCCCATTTTACAATTTAGAAGGTAAAGACAATATTGTAGAATTTTACACCGATAGATACATCGACCAACCATTAATCATCAAAGGTGCTGGAGCAGGTGCAGCGGTTACCGCATCAGGGATTTTTGCCGATGTAATCCGAATTGGAAATATATAATTTATGGTTTAAAATTATTTAATATTTTTTTAATTATTTAATCCTTTTAAACTTTTAAATCTTCAAACAAAATAAATGACTGAAATAAAAATATTTTGCCCTGCCACCATTGCCAATCTTTCTTGTGGTTTTGACGTATTGGGTTTATGTCTCGAGACTATTGGAGACGAAATGATAATCCGAAAATCGGAGGAAAAGGGAATTCGAATCTCAAAAATAACAGGTGCTGATTTACCTTTGGAACCCGAAAAAAATGTGGCTGGAGTTGCCGCTTTAGCTTTATTAAATGCAGTATCAACAGATTGCGGATTTGAAATGGAAATTCACAAAAAAATTAAAACAGGAAGCGGCATAGGAAGTTCTTCTGCTAGTGCTGCCGGAGCTGTTTTTGGAATTAATGAATTACTAGGAAATCCATTTTCTAGAAATGAATTAATCGAATTTGCTATGAAAGGAGAAGCTGTAGCAAGTGGTTGTGAACATGCTGATAACGTCGCACCTTGCTTATTGGGGGGATTTACTTTGGTAAGAGGTTATGAACCATTGGATGTCATTCGAATTGATAGCCCAAGCGAAATCTTTGCCGTGGCATTACACCCGCATATTGAAGTAAAAACCTCAGATTCTAGAGCAGTGCTACACCCAACGATTCCTCTAAAAGACGCCATTACACAATGGGGAAATGTAGGAGGATTAATTGCTGGTTTATATACCAATGATTACGAATTAATCGGGCGGTCTTTGAACGATGTCATTGTGGAACCATTGCGAAAAAAATTAATACCTGGATTTGATGCTACTAAAAATGCGGCTATTCAAAAAGGAGCTTTGGGAGCGGGTATTTCAGGAGCAGGCCCCTCTATTTTTGCACTATGCAAAGGTTCAGAAGTAGCTAAAAATGTGGCTGTTGCCATGACAGATGCGTTTAAAAATACAACAATAACATCAGATATTTATATTTCAAAAATTAACCCAATAGGAGTTAAAATAATTGAAAGTAAATAGAGGCCAAGTGGTAAAGGGACTCAGAGACAAAGGGACTTAGATAAAACATAACATTAATCTATGAAAACTATGTTGAGTAAAACGAGTTTAACGACAAACAAAATCCTTTGATTTCTTTGAAGTTAATCAATAAAAACAATAAAAATGAACTACTACAGTTTAAACAATAAAAACCACAGCGTTTCTTTTAAGGATGCTGTTATTAAAGGACTTGCTCCTGATAGAGGATTGTATTTCCCTGAAACCATCACTCCTCTAACGAAATCTTTTTTTGACTCAATAGAAACACTTACAAATGAAGAAATTGGTTTAAAAGTAATTCAACCTTTTGTAAGTAATGAAATTCCGGAAGCCGAGTTAAAGCAAATCATTGCAGAAACCTTGTGCTTTGATTTTCCCTGTATAGCAGTAGAAGAAAATATCTATTCATTGGAATTATACCATGGTCCTACAATGGCATTCAAAGATGTTGGAGGACGATTCATGTCACGTTGTTTGGCTTATTTTAATAAAAATGAAAATCAAAAGAATACAGTTTTAGTGGCAACTTCTGGAGATACAGGAGGTGCTGTTGCTAGTGGATTTCTTGGAGTAAAAAATGTTGATGTAGTCATATTGTATCCTTCTGGAAAAGTAAGCGATATTCAAGAAAGGCAATTGACTACGTTAGGACAAAATATTACAGCTCTTGAAGTTAATGGTGTATTTGATGATTGTCAAGATATGGTTAAAAAAGCTTTTTTAGATAACAATTTGAGTCACAAAAACCTTACATCTGCCAATTCAATTAATATTGCACGTTGGTTACCTCAAATGTTTTACTTTTTCTTTGCTTACAAACAATTGAAAAAACACAACAAACCTTTAATAGTCTCTTGTCCGAGTGGGAATTTTGGAAATATTTGTGCTGGAATTTTGGCTAAAAAATTAGGATTGCCTATTGCCCATTTTGTAGCTGCTACTAATGCAAATGATACCGTTCCGCAATTTTTACAAAACGGAAAATACGAACCAAAACCATCTGTGGCTACTATTTCTAACGCAATGGATGTTGGAAACCCAAGCAATTTCGTGCGAATTCAAGAAATGTATCAAAACGATTTGTGCAAATTCAAGAAAGACTTTTCATCTTATACTTACACTGATGAAGATACTAAAATTGCCATGCAGGAAATCTACTACAATACGAGATATATTGCCGAACCTCATGGTGCCGTTGGTTATCTCGGATTGAAAAAAGAAATGCAGAATTATTCCAACAGTATTGGTGTCTTTTTAGAAACCGCTCATCCAATTAAATTTTTAGATGTAGTTGAACCCGTTTTGAAGATTCAATTACCTATCCCAACTCAAATAAAAAGTTTATTAGATAAAGAAAAAACAAGTATTAAAATTAACAATTACGATGATTTGACAGCATTCTTAGAATAAATTTCACAAGTAATCAGGGTAATATTTTAAAATATCGCTATGAATTAAAGAATCGGTCAACATCATTTAGTCAAATCGAACTAACGAACTAAAAAAAATCTGATGAATAATCGTAAATTTATTAAAAAGTAAAAAACTCTTTAAAATTCAATCTTAAAAGAAAAATCAATCTATTTTATTTCTTTAATTGTCTAAATTCTTAATTTGGTTTAACTATTTTTGCATTACAAAACTAAATTCTGAATTCAGAATAAACACACAACAAAATGCAGCTAACAGAATTAAACGCTATTTCACCTATTGACGGAAGATACCGAAACAAAACCGTTTCATTATCGCCATATTTTTCGGAAGAAGCGCTTATTAAATACCGAGTTTTAGTCGAAGTTGAATATTTTATTGCTTTGTGCGAAGTCAATTTACCGCAACTTTCAGGAGTTCCAACATCATCATTCGAAGCATTACGAAAAATTTACACGCACTTTTCTACTGAAGACGCACTTTGGATCAAAGAAACAGAAAAAACGACCAACCACGATGTAAAGGCCGTTGAATATTTTATTAAAAGTAAATTTGACGGATTGGGTTTAGCTGCTTTCAAAGAATTCATTCACTTCGGATTAACTTCACAAGACATCAATAATACTGCAATTCCCCTCTCTACAAAAGAAGCATTTGAAAAAGTATATTTACCCAATTTGATTTCGGTTATTTCAAAATTAAAGGAGTTGACTGTTGAGTGGAAGGATATTCCAATGTTGGCTAGAACTCACGGCCAACCTGCCTCACCTACTCGTTTAGGCAAAGAAATTTTAGTTTTCGTTGAACGCTTGGAAGAACAAATGCGCTTGTTATTCAACATTCCGTTTGCAGCTAAATTTGGTGGTGCTACTGGAAACTACAATGCACATCACGTAGCTTATCCAACAATTGATTGGAAAAAATTTGGAACTGATTTTGTAGAATCTACTTTAGGTTTACACCACTCATTTCCAACAACACAAATAGAACATTACGACCACTTTGCAGCCTTTTTTGATGCTTTGAAACGAATTAATACCATAATTATAGATTTAGATCGCGACATTTGGACCTATGTTTCGATGGATTATTTCAAACAAAAAATCAAAGTGGGTGAAATTGGTTCATCGGCAATGCCACACAAAGTAAATCCTATTGATTTTGAAAATAGCGAAGGAAATTTAGGAATTGCCAATGCTATTTTTGAGCACCTTTCGGGAAAATTACCCCTTTCTAGGTTGCAACGCGACTTGACTGACAGTACTGTTTTGAGAAACATTGGCGTGCCTATAGGACACACGTTGATTGCCTTTGAATCGACTTTAAAAGGGTTGAATAAATTGCTTTTGAACGAACCAAAATTTCACGAAGATTTAGAAAAAAACTGGGCGGTTGTTGCTGAAGCAATACAAACCATTTTAAGAAGAGAAGGATATCCAAATCCATACGAAGCATTGAAAGGATTAACCAGAACCAATGAAGCTATTGATAAAAATGCCATTCATACGTTCATTCAAACGCTAGAAGTTTCAGATGCAATTAAATCAGAATTGATGCAAATTACACCGAGTAATTTTGTGGGGATTTAATTTTACTTCTAAGAAACAAAACTCTATAAGTAATTAAATTTTTGTGAGATTTTTGGTTTTTATTCTTTACCAACTTTATGTTTAAAATACTATCTCGAATAATTTGGAGCTTATTTGGTTGTGGTTACATTATGTTTGTGTATTTAATAAAATTCTTTTCTCCAAAGAATTCCTTTAAAAGCTAAAAAAAAGCTCCCGTCTTTACTTAATTTTTATATCTTACATAACTTCACCATAAACCAAAAACAGAAAGAAATCGTTACCTTTGCACAAAATAATATGTAATGAATACTTTTGAGCCATTCAATCTTCCTAAATCTTTACAAAAAGCAATTGATGACTTGGGGTTGACTACACCCACTCCAATTCAAGAAAAATCGTTTTCAGTAATCATGTCGGGACGCGATGTAATGGGAATTGCACAAACCGGAACCGGTAAAACATTAGCGTATTTATTGCCTCTTTTAAAACAATGGAAATTTGTCAATACCGATTCGGCTCGTGTGGTTATATTAGTTCCAACCCGTGAATTGGTTGTTCAAATTGTTGAAGTGATTAAAAGTTTAACTCAATACATGTCTGTAAGAACACTCGGAATCTACGGAGGTGTTAACATCAATACACAGAAAAAAGCAGTTTATCAAGGCATCGATATCTTAGTTGGAACTCCCGGTAGAACAATGGATTTGGCATTGGATAATGTTATTCGATTTGATTCGCTACAAAAGTTAGTTATTGATGAATTTGATGAAATATTGAATTTAGGATTCCGAGCTCAAGTCATGTCATTATTAACAATGATGAAGAACAAACGTCAAAACATTTTGTTTTCTGCCACTATGACTGATGAAGTAGATGCAATGTTGGAAGATTATTTTGAATTACCCGAGGAAGTTTCATTAGCCGCATCGGGAACACCAATAGAAAAAATAGAACAATTAGGATATTATACGCCCAATTTCTTAACAAAAATAAATCTATTAACCCATCTTTTGTCAACAGACGAAAGTACGTCGCGCATTTTAATATTTGCCAACAATAAAAAAACTGTGGATTTAATTGCTAATAGTATTGAAGCAATTTATCCAAATGAATTTGGCGTAATTCACTCCAATAAATCGCAAAATTATCGTTTGAATACGATGGCATCTTTTCAAGCAGGCGAATTGAGAGGAATCATCACCACCGATGTTATGGCACGTGGATTGGATATTTCAGATGTTACCCACGTCATCAACTTTGAGTTTACCGAAATACCAGAGCAATACATTCATAGAATTGGAAGAACTGGTCGTGCCGATAAATCGGGAACAGCGATTAGTTTCATCAGTCCGAATGAAGAAGAGATTCAAATTCAGGCGGAGATTTTAATGGAAAAAGAAATCCGATTTCTTGATTTTCCTGACGGTGTAGAAGTGGCTGTTCGCTTATTGGAATTTGAGAAAGATAAAAAGAAAGTCAAACAACTTCTAAAAAAACCAAAACAAGAAGGTGGCGCTGCATTTCACGAAAAGTCTAAAAAGAATCAAAAGGTAAATCTAGGAGGACCTGCTAAAACAAAACCTAGAAAAACAGAATCCAGAAATCGTGGGGTAGAACGAAAGCGTGATGCAAAGAAGAAAAAATAATTGATAATTGATAATTGATAATTGACAATTGATTCTTATTTTTGACAATTAAGAAATCACTGAACTTAGCTAAAAATAACACTTTGTGAAGTAAACGATAATTAAAAATGCAATTCAAACATCCAGAACTTCTTTATTTCCTCTTCTTATTGGTTATTCCAATTCTGGTGCATCTTTTTCAATTACGAAAATTTAAAACTGAATATTTTACGAACGTAAAGTTCCTGAAAGAGTTAGCGCTTCAGACTCGTAAAAGTTCGAAACTTAAAAAATATTTACTACTTGCAACCAGAATGTTGTTATTAGCATTTATAATAATTGCTTTTGCACAACCTTTTTTCAAAGCAAAAGACAGTAAAAATTCGACTAATGAATTGTATATTGTATTAGACAATTCTTTTAGTATGCAAGCCAAAGGTCAGAAAGGCGAATTATTGAAACGAGCTGTTCAAGATTTATTGGAACATACTCCCGAAAACGTAAACTTCTCTTTAATCACTTGTTCGGATAATTATTGGAATACCGATATTAAATCGATTCAAAAAGAATTACAGAACTTAAAATACAGTGCAGTGCCTTTTCAATTGGAGCAACTTTTGGCAAAAATAAAAGCACACAAATCGGCTTTCAATAAAGATATTGTGGTGATTACTGACGCCGTGGGTTTGCAATTTAATCCAATTAAAAATACTAAAGAAGACGCAAACTTGCATTTCATTATTCCAGAAGCTGAAAAAACAGATAATATTGCAATTGACAGTGTTTATGTGAATCAAACCCTAGATAATTTCTATGAAATTGGTGTGAAATTGGAAACTTATGGCGATGATTTTAAAGACATTCCGATTGCTTTGTACAATAAGAAGAAACTCGTTGCTAAAACGGTGGTCAACTTTGAAACAAAAATCAAAACCATAAATTTTACGATACCAAAAGAAGACTTTCATGGCTACGTTACCATTTCAGATAATAGTTTAGAATACGATAATACCTATTTTTTCAGTTTATCCAAACCACAAAAAAACAATATCATTTGTATTGGCGAACCCGAAAAAAGTGGTTTTCTTTCTAAAATTTATACCACTGAAGAATTTAATTATTCAAACTATTCTTTACAAAAATTAGATTATAATTTATTGGACAAACAAGATGCAATTGTCTTAAATGAATTGAAAGATATTCCGCAAGCTTTGCAAACTACGTTAAAATCGTTTGTAGAAAAAGGCGGAAATTTAGTAGTTATTCCTAGTTTAGAATGTTCTATTTCAAATATAAATTCCTTTTTATCAAACTTTGGTGGCATTCAATTCAAAGTCCAAGTAACTTCTGAAAAAATGGTGACCAAAATCAATTTCAGTCATCCGTTATACAGTAGCGTTTTTGAGAAAAAAATTGAAAATTTTCAATATCCAAGTACTAAAACTTCATTTGAAATTAGCAATTTGGCTCCAATGATTTTGGGTTACAGTGATCAAACTTCGTTCTTGAGCGCAGTTCAAAATGGTATTTCTTCAGTGTATGTTTTTGCCGCACCAATTAATAAAACAAATAGTAATTTTCAGAACTCGCCCATCATTGTCCCAACTTTCTATAATATGGGACAAAATGCACAGAAATCTGGAATTTATACAACTTTAATTGGTGAAAACAAGCCATTTATTATTGAAACAACATTGGGTAAAGACGAAATTGTACATGTAAAAAATCAAAATGAGAGTTTTATTCCTGTGCAACAAATTTTGAACAGCAAAGTAAAACTTACTTTTAACGACAATCCAAAAGAGGCTGGTAATTTCAGTATTTTTAACAACAATCAAAACATAGAAAATATTAGTTTTAATTTCAATAGAGCCGAAAGTAATTTATCAAATATCAATACAGATGCTATTTCAGATTTTAAAGAAATTAGCCATGTCGATTCGATATTTGAAACGCTCCAAGCCAATCGAGCCGACAACCAACTTTGGAAATGGTTTGTTATTTTAGCCCTACTATTTGTGGCAATAGAAGTTTTAATTCAAAAATTTGTAAAATGAAAATCATAATCAGAGAAGCTAAGATTATTGACCCTAAAAGTCCTTTTCACAATCAAGTAGTTGATGTAAAAATCAACCATACTATTATAGAAAAGATTGAAAAAAACCTCCCTTCTGAATTGGATTATGAAGAAATAAAACATTCGAAGTTGCATCTTTCTCAAGGATGGTTTGACAGCAGTGTTTCACTAGGTGAACCAGGATTTGAAGACCGCGAAACTATTGCTAACGGATTGACCGTAGCCGCAAAAAGTGGTTTTACAGGTATTGCATTGCAACCCAACTCCTTCCCAATTATAGACAACCAATCACAGGTGCAATTTGTAAAACAAAAAGCCAATTCTGCTGCTACTGAATTATTTCCAATTGGGGCTTTAACCAAAAATAGTGATGGTAATGATTTAGCCGAATTATTCGATATGAAAAACTCAGGTGCCATCGCTTTTGGAGATTATGAAAAAAACAGCACCAACGCCAACTTATTAAAAATTGGTTTGCAATATGCACAAGATTTTGATGGATTAGTCATTGCTTTTTGCCAAGACGAAAAAATTAAAGGAAATGGCGTTGCCAATGAAGGAATTGTCTCTACACGATTGGGATTAAAAGGAATTCCAAATTTGGCCGAAGAACTAATTGTAGCTCGAAATCTTTTCTTATTGGAATACACCGGTGGAAAATTACACATTCCTACAATTTCAACTGCAAAATCGGTCGAGTTGATTCGGAGTGCTAAAGCCAAAGGATTAAAAGTAACTTGTAGTGTTACCGTTCATCATTTGGTATTAACTCACGAAAAACTAGACGGATTTGACACACGTTACAAGGTATCACCACCATTACGAACAGACAATGATCGAATCGAATTAATTTCTGGGATTTTAGATAATACAATAGACCTTATTACCTCCGATCACAATCCCATAGATATTGAACATAAAAAAATGGAATTTGATTTGGCTAAAAATGGAACAATAGGTTTTGAAAGTGCTTTTGGTGCTTTATTAACTGTTTTACCTTTAGACAAAATTGTAGAAAAATTAACAGCAGCCAGAAGCATTTTCAATATCAAATCAACAGCAATCGCTGAGGGAAATACTGCCAATTTAACATTGTTTACTACAGAAAGTGAGTGGATTTTTAATAAAGAGAATGTACTTTCAAAATCTAAAAACTCCGCTTTTTTTGGAACCAAAATGAAAGGAAAAGCGATTGGGATTTACAATAATGGACAATTGATTTTAAACTAATTTAAAAAAAACTATTCTATTCTAATGAAAAACGAATCTGATAAAAAATGTTTTTTTGAAAATTACTTTGCTTATAAATTTTTTACACTTTTTGTAGTAATAATCATTTTTATTATAGCTATAGTGTATCAAAAACTATTCAATTAAATAATGGACAAACAAACTATAGACGAAGGAAAATCGGCAGCCGTCACGAGCTACATTTTAATTGTTGGAGTTTTAATTGCCATATCCATGAATTCTGAAAATAAGAATCCGTATGCCTCTTTCCATATTCGTCAAGGGTTGGGATTGACCTTAACCTTTATCACCCTCGGAATATCCATAAGTTATTTTGAAAGCATAATGATTGCAGCTCCCATGTGGATTTTCATATCTGTTTTGACTATTTACGGAATTTTTTCTGCTGCAAAAGGAGAAACTATTCCATTACCTTTATTAGGAAAATGGTTTCAAAAATGGTTCAGTAACTTTTAATTTATATCAAAATGACGTTACACCATTTAGTTCGTGAACCCAAAGTAAAAAAAGACAAAAATCCATTATTATTGCTGTTACATGGTTATGGAAGTAACGAAGAAGATCTGTTTTCATTTGCAACCGAACTTCCCGATGAATATTATATCATTTCGGCTCGAGCCCCTTTTGATATGATGTATGGAAGTTATGCTTGGTATGCTATTAATTTTGATGCTGATGAAAATAAGTTTTCGGATATTGTTCAAGCCAAACAATCAAGAGATTTAATAGCTGAATTTATTGATGAATTGGTTTTGAATTATACAATTGATGCGTCAAATGTTACGTTAGTAGGATTTAGCCAAGGTTGTATTTTGAGTTATGCCATTGCGGTCTCCTATCCTGAGAAAGTACAACGAGTAGTTGCTTTGAGCGGCTATTTTAATTCGGATATTGCCACCGACAACCTCCAAGAAAATGATTTTAGTACTTTAAAAATATTTGCTTCTCACGGAACGGTAGATCAAGTTGTACCTGTAGATTGGGCGCGAAACTCAATCCCGAAATTGAAACAACTAGGAATTGCTATTGTTTACAAAGAATACCCAGTTGGTCATGGTGTGGCACCCCAAAACTTCTTCGATTTTAAAAATTGGCTCCAACAATAAAAGAGTTAATTAATTTGTAAAAATTGTTTTTTAACCCATTATGAATCATAGGATTTAGTATATCTTTAAAATCATTTTACTTAACTTAGTTTTCATCTGAAGCTTTGCAAATCTATTACTTTGCAACTCTGAACCTATTTAAAAAGATTATAACAACCTATTCCTGTCCGTCAGGATTGTCACTTCCAGTAACTTTATTACCAATTTGTCCGTCTCCAGTATAAATTGATTCACCATCTTGGATTAAGACATACCCATTTTTACGAATTAATTGATAAGTATCAAAAATCCAGGGTTGACCTTCACTATTTCTTGTTAGAATAAATGATTTTTCTTCTGGAAGAAAAACTTCTGCTTTATCCCCTTTTTCATTAAAAAGAATATAAGCACATAAAGTTTCATCTTCTGTAGTAGTATTTTTTACCGGATTTAATTGTATACCAGTAAAGGCGCGAACACATTCTTTATTTAATTTAGACCAAGTATAACCTGCAGAAGCCAAACACCCATTCTCGTCTTGGTCGGCACCTACAATAGTAGAATCTTTAGGATGTACGTTATTTTTTTTGGTGTCTTCTATATTTGCATCGTTCCATTTGCAAGAAACTAAAGTAATTGCAAAAAGAAACATTGTGATTATTTTCGTATTCATTTTTGTAAGTTAATAGTGTTGTTTTGGATAAATATAAGAATCCATTACTGTAAAAGTAATTTCTCCGTCTGTTTTTACAAAATATTTAATCACAACATCCCCCCAAAAGGTTCCATCGCTATAATCAGCAATGATCCAACGGTGATTGAGTATTTTAATTTTATTGATAATAAACTTTTGCGCACTTATTTTTTCTTGTCCGGTATAAACATTACCATTCGGATTGTCATTATAAGCTAATAAAGCATCTTTTATTTGCGGAATTAACTTTGAAATACTTTGGGATGGAAAATAATCTTGAGCTCTTTCGTTCTTATCCAAAGAAAAATAATCGGCATCGTTAAGTTGATTAGAAATCAAACTTGAACTATCTCTCAAATTTTTAATTTCGGCTTTATTATTGGTTCTTTCAAAAGCCAATTGCTTCGAAAAATACATATACGTAAATGCCAAAATCAGTGCCGATACTATGAATAAATATAAATATAATTGTCTTTTCATTTTAAATATTAATTTCTAAATTATCATAGGCCAGAAATACATTTAGTGGTAACTTTTTTTGTACTTCTTCATGAAAACCCAACATGTGACTTATGTGTGTCAAATAAGCTTTATCTGGCTGAACCAAAGTTACAAAATCTATAGCATCTTGCAAACTAAAATGTGAATGGTGGGGTTCTTCCCTTAATGCGTTAATAACCAATACTTTTATACCTTTAAGCTTTTCTACTTCTTTGGCATTAATTGTTTTTACATCAGTTAAATAAGCAAAATCATGAATACGATACCCAAAAACCTGCAAAGTTCCATGCCATGCATTTATCGGAATAATATTCATTTTTCCAATACAAAAAGAGTTATTATTAACTACTTCAATGGCTTGAACCGAGGGTGCTCCTGGATATCTATTTTCGGTTTCAAAAATATATTCAAATCGTTTTTTTAGATTCTCAAGAACTCTTACATGACCAAATATAGAAATTTTTCCTTGCATGGAATTATACGGACGAATATCATCCAAACCAGCAGTATGATCGGAATGCTCGTGGGTAAATAATATTCCGTCTATTTTTGAACACTTTGAAGCGAGCATTTGTTGCCTAAAATCGGGACCGCAATCAATTACTATCGAATGATCTTCATCATGAATCCATACCGAAACACGCAACCTTTTATCTCTAAAATCATTGCTAAGGCAAACAGCATTGTCACTTCCTATAACGGGAATGCCTTGGGATGTTCCGGTACCTAAAAAATAAACTTCCATGTTGAATGATTTTTTGATTCTGAAAACAAGAAACAAAATATATTTCTATAATTTTATTACAAAATTAAAACAAATATCTTTTATTAAAGTACCAATTTACTAACTTTGCAAAGAATTATATATTTTATGGAAAATTCTGGATTAGATATTAAATTAAAAGGCGATAGAATAATTGAGCATGTACCTTCAATAAAGGATAAAGCATTACGCATCAACCTTAATGAAAATATCTATGGAACCTTTGCCGAAATTGGCGCGGGTCAAGAAACAGTTAGGCATTTTTTCAGATCGGGCGGGTCTTCTGGAACTATTGCAAAAGCTATGTCTGCCTATGACAAAGATTTTAGCGATGCTATTTATGGAATTGAAGCCGATGGACGATATGTAACCGAAAGTCGATTAAAAAAGATGCTTTCGCATGAAGTTGATTTAATTGAAAAACGTTTAGACCGAGATAAACATCCTAATAAAATGTTTTTTAGTTACGCCAATACCGTTGCAACGATTGATTTTGCAAAACAATTTAAAGGTCATGGTTGGGTTGGAATAAAATACCAAGTTGAACCGGATGAAGAATACAACGAGATTACACTTCACATTCGTTTTAAAGAAACCGATGCACGATTGCAACAAGAAACACTAGGAGTTCTTGGCGTAAATCTTATTTATGGAGCTTATTATAAATACAATGACCCTAAAAAATTACTTCGGTATTTATACGACCATTTAGATAAAGACCAATTAGAAATCGACACCATCAACTTTTCGGGACCTCGATTTGTCAATGTTGACAATCGATTGATGAGTTTGCAATTGGTTAAAAACGGTATGACCGATGCCGTAATGTTTAGTCCCGATGGTCATAACATTTTGCCTGCAGCCGTTTTATACAAAAAAAACATACTTGCTTTACGAGGAAGTTTTCGTCCCGTAACCAATGTAAACATGGACATGCTTGATCGTTCTTTAGAAATGTTTGTTCAAGAAAATAAAGTTGAAAAAGAAAATACTTTTGTGATTTTTGAAATTACGCTCTCCAATCTTCGTTCTGAAGGTGAAATTGACGAACGCGATTTTATGGACAGAGCCGAATTACTTTGTTCTTTGGGACAAACGGTAATGATTTCAAATTTTCAAGAATATTATAAAGTAGTAGAATATTTCTCTAGTTACACCAAAGCCCGAATGGGATTGGTAATGGGAGTTAACAATCTAGTGGATATTTTTGACGAAAAATATTACCGTCATTTGAGTGGTGGAATTCTAGAAGCGTTCGGAAAATTATTCTATCGCGATTTGAAAGTGTATCTCTATCCTATGGAAGAAAACGGAGAAATAGTTACCTCACAAAGTTTGAAAGTACATCCTCGAATGAAAGAACTATATAAATTCTTCGCTTATAATGGAAAAGTGGTTGACGTTCCTGTTTCTGATAAAGAAAACCTTAAAATTTTCTCTAGAGAAGTACTGCGCATGATTACAAAAGGAATACCTGGTTGGGAACGCATGTTACCAAAAGGCATCTCCGACTTGATAAAAAGACACAAGTTATTTGGATACGACCCAAGCAGAGTACTTGAAGAAGCATCTAAATAATTATTATATCTAAAATCCTCAAAATTGAATAGTTGGGGATTTTTCATCCTCATTTCGTACACAAATACTTATAAAAATATAGATAAAGATGTACTGATTTTTATACTTTTTAATCTATAAATTTAAGGCGATAAAAGAGTATTTTATTTGTGGAATCTTAATGATTATTTTGACTAAAATATTATTTTTTTATTAAACCTTAAAAATTAATCTTCTTGAAAGTCATAGTAACCTTACTATTCATTATCTTGTTTGGGACTATTAATGCACAAGAAAGTACCAATAATATACAAGTTTCGACTTTTAGTATTGAAGCACCTCAATTGAAAGCAACAAAGAAGATTTGGGTATATCTTCCGAAAGATTATACTTTATATACTAAAAAAAAATATTCTGTAATTTATATGCACGACGGTCAAAATTTATTTGATGCCAAAACTTCCTTTGCAGGCGAATGGAATATTGACGAAACACTAGACAGCATTTCAGCACAAGTAATTATTATAGGAATTGAAAATGGTAGAGAAAAACGAACGGAAGAATTAACACCATTTAAAAACGAAAAATACGGTGGCGGAAATGCTGATAATTATCTAAAATTTATTGTAGAAACTCTAAAACCTTTTGTAGACAAAACCTATAAAACCAAATCCAACTATAAAAATACAGGACTTTGGGGAAGTTCTCTTGGTGGATTAGTTTCTTTTTATGGTGCATTGAAATATCCAGAAGTATTCGGAAAAGTGGGTTGTTTCTCTCCTTCATTTTGGTTCAACCGAAAAGAAGTATTTGATATAATGGAGCATACTAAAATCTTCAAAACCAAAATTTATTTCCTTTGTGGTGATGATGAAGACGATTTCACTATGGTTCAAAATTTGAATAAAATGGAGTACCAGATTAATACAAAACGCTGCGAATGCCAAATGCTCAATAAAAAAATCATTGTTAAAGGCGGAAAACACAATGAAAAATTATGGCGCGAAGGTTTCAAAAAAGCTTACCTTTGGCTATTCTAAATATAGGAATCGGGTGTTGGAAGAAAACCATATAATCATAATAATGTAAACAATGAACAATAACGATATTTTCAAAAAACTACGCGTTGCCTTAATGCTTCGAGACGACCAGATAGAACAAATTTTAATGCTGGTTGATTTCAGAATGTCAAAAGGAGAAATAGGAAACTTTTTTCGTACCGCCGATCATCCAAAATATGTAGAATGTGGCGATCAAGTGTTACGTAATTTCTTAAATGGATTGGTAATTCACCTGCGTGGAACTAAAGAAAATCCTAAAAATCCTAGAGACGTAATTGCAATACATAAAACGGAAGCACGTCCTAAAGAATTTACAAAATCGGAAGGAGCTACTCCGAAAAAAGAGTTTAAACCAGGTGACTTCAAGAATAAACCTGCTTCTAAATCAAAATTTGCAGTTAAAAAGCCAACTAAGAAAATTGAAATTGTAGAAAAAGTACAATATAAAAACGGAAAGAATAAAAAAGATTAAAACATACAGAAAATCCCGAGCAAACTCGGGATTTTCTGTATAATATAAATTCTATCTAATTAAGAAAGCGCCTTTTGAACTTGATCCGCAGCTTCTTGGAATTCAACCGCAGATAATATTGGCATTCCTGAATTATCAATTAATTCTTTTGCGATTTCAGCATTGGTACCTTGCAAACGAACTATAATTGGTACTTTAATAGCATTACCCATATTTTTGTAAGCATCTACAACCCCTTGAGCAACTCGGTCACAACGGACAATTCCTCCGAAGATATTAATCAAAATTGCTTTTACGTTTGGATCTTTTAAGATAATTCTAAACGCCAATTCTACACGTTTTGCATCAGCAGTTCCTCCTACGTCCAAGAAGTTTGCCGGCTCAAAACCTGCATACTTAATCAAATCCATAGTTGCCATAGCTAAACCAGCTCCGTTCACCATACATCCTACAGTTCCGTCTAGATCAACATAATTCAATCCTGCTTCCTTAGCTTCCACTTCAATTGGATTTTCTTCTCTAATATCACGCATTTCAGCATATTTTGGCTGACGGTACAAAGCGTTATCATCAATATTTACTTTAGCATCAACTGCTAATATTTTATCATCTGATGTTTTAAGAACTGGATTAATTTCAAACATTGAAGAATCAGAACCAATATAAGCATTATATAATGAATCTACGAATTTCACCATTTCTTTAAAAGCATTTCCAGAAAGTCCTAAATTAAAAGCCACTCTTCTCGCCTGAAAACCTTGTAATCCTAATTGTGGATCAATTTCTTCAGTGAAAATTAGATGAGGTGTATGTTCGGCCACTTCTTCAATATCCATTCCACCTTCAGTAGAATACATAATCATGTTTTTTCCTGAAGCTCTATTCAATAAAATTGACATATAAAATTCAGAAGTTTCATTTTCTCCAGGATAATATACATCTTCTGCAATTAAGACCTTGTGTACTTTTTTTCCTTCTGGTGGAGTTTGGGGAGTAATTAATTGCATTCCTATAATTTGCTCCGAAATTTCTGTAACTTGATCTAAATTCTTAGCCAATTTAACACCTCCACCTTTACCTCTTCCACCTGCGTGAACTTGAGCTTTAACTACATACCAACTTGTACCTGTTTCAGCAGTTAGTTGTTTTGCAGCAGCGACAGCTTCTACAGCATTATTAGCAACAATTCCACGTTGTACGCGTACACCATATTTTGCTAAAATTTCTTTTCCTTGATATTCGTGTATATTCATAAGTATAAGTTTGTATATTAAATTCTGGAACAAGTTCAGAAAAATGTTTCGCAAAAGTAATTAAATAGAATGAAATCTAAAAGAAATGTATATCAATTTAGCAACTTTATTTTTGAAAAATAAAAAAACGACTTTATAGCATTAATTTTAAATATAAAGCTGTTATTTCTCCAAAACCTCTACTAAAACCTTTGCTTCAGTTCCGTTGGGAAATGCAATTTTAAGTTTTTGTGCTAACGTTGGCGCTACTTGCGTAATTTCTTTTCTGTCGTGGGATTCTCCTTTCGAAATATTCCAACCATAAAAAATTAGAGGTACATGGGTATCATAACTATATGGAGTGCCATGGGAAGTTCCTGTAGCACTATATTCAATATAACCCGGTTTATCCAAAACTACTAAATCGCCATCTTCAGTAGGGTCGTAGCCTTTAGCAATACAATTCAAATAAAAATCGTTTCCTGTTGCTGCTAGAATTTCTTCTTCGGTATAAACATGTTTTACTTGATCTTGAGTCATCAAAAAATATTTGAACGCTTGTTTTACTTTCTGAAAATCCAATCCTTTGGTTTTAATAATTTCTCTATTTAAAAACAGATTGAAATTGGAATAATTCAGCACTACATCATCTCCAAAAGTATCGGTAGAAAATTTCTTTAAAGCCGCTTTAATTTCATTGGGTTCTATATTGGTGACGTAGTATTTGTTGTCACTTAAAAACTTAGCATTTTCTGCACCGGCATGGTCTGCGGTTAAAAAAACCAAATAGTTTCCTTTACCAACCTTTAGGTCTAAATAGTTAAAGAAATCGGCAATTGTCAAATCCAAACGCAAGTAGGTATCTTGTAGTTCTATGGAACGCGGCCCTAAATTGTGTCCAACATAGTCGGTGGAAGAAAAACTAAGGGTTAAAAAATCAGTAATGGCATCTTTTCCTAATGCTTCTTTTTCTATAGCTTTTTTTGCAAATTCTTCTAACAAATCATTTCCGAAAGGTGTTGCACGAATGATTCCGGCATCATTTTTCTCATACATTTCTTTTAAATTGTAAGGAAAAACGGGTTTAGCTCCATTCAATTTTCCTTCATAAGGATTTTCATCTGCTAAACTTTCGTCATACATTGCCGCCGGTTTTAACAACTCCCATCCTTGGTTGATGTAGGTCATATAGTGCTTTTCGTTGTTAAAATCGATCACCCAATCGGGCAAAGCGGCACCATAAAAAGTACTAGAGATGAACGCGCCTGTTTTGCTGTACCAAAAAGCCCAGTTGGCAAAATGCCCTGCGGGAAGTATAGCCCCTCTATCCTTCAAACTAATGCCAATAACTTTACCTTTAAAGTTGGTGGCCAACCGCAATTCATCTGTAATGGTAGTTGATAATAGATTTTTAGGAGACATCTCCCCTTCTGCTTTAGTACCATCACCTACTGTTTTTACAGCAACATCATCGGTACAATACTTATCTTTCCCTGACTTACGACTGAACCATTCGTTACCTAAAATTCCGTGAACCGATGGCGTAGTTCCAGAATAAATAGAAGCATGCCCAGGACCTGTGTAGGTTGGCATATAATTATATTGCATGTTATGAAAAACATAGCCGTTATTCATCAATCTCTTGAATCCATTTTCGGAAAAATCATTTGAAAATCGGTACAAGTATTCCATTTTCATTTGATCTACTACTATTCCAACTACCAATTTAGGACGGTCTTGCGCTTGAAGATGCAGAACAATACCAAACACGAATACACTAACTAACTTTTTCATAAACTACTTGCTTCTTTTTTTGCCATTTCAAATTCGGTTATAATTTCTTTGATAATATCAGATGCTGGTTTAATTTCGTGAATCAATCCTGAAATTTGTCCAATTTCCAATTCGCCTTCTACTAAATCGCCTTCAAACATCCCTCGTTTGGCTCTGCGTTTTCCTAAAAGGTTTTCCAAATCTTCTTTAGACGGACAGGAAGTATACAACTCTTGTACATCATTGAAGAATTTATTTTTGATTAATCGAACTGGAGCTAGTTCTTTCAAGGTCAATTGGGTTTCTCCTTCACCAGTTTCTAGTACGGTTTTCTTAAAATTATCGTGTGCCGAACTTTCTGTTGAAGCTACAAAACGGCTTCCCATTTGCACACCATCGGCACCAAGAACCATAGCGGCAAGCATTCCACGCCCAGTTGCAATTCCGCCTGCGGCAATTAATGGAATCGATATATTTTCTTTCACCATTGGAATCAAGGTAAGTGTTGTTGTCTCTTCTCTACCGTTGTGTCCGCCTGCTTCAAAACCTTCGGCCACAACAGCATCAACTCCAGCTTCTTGTGCTTTTAATGCAAATTTAGAACTGCTCACCACATGCACCACGGTAATCCCTTTTTCTTTTAAAAAAGACGTCCACGTTTTAGGATTACCAGCAGAAGTAAAGACAATCTTCACGTCTTCTTCAACAATAATGTTGATGATTTCTTCGATATTGGGATACAACATAGGAACGTTTACTCCGAATGGTTTATCAGTGGTTGTTTTGCATTTCTGAATGTGTTCGCGCAACACATCAGGATACATTGAACCTGCTCCTATTAAACCCAAGCCACCTGCATTACTTACCGCACTAGCTAATTTGTAACCCGAATTCCATATCATTCCTCCTTGAATAATTGGATAGTATATGTTGAAAAGTTGTGAAATTTTATTCATTTATACCTAATTATTGTTTAATTATTTTTCCTGATTGAGAAAAGGAATTGCTTTCTATTTTATAAAAATATACTCCAGGATTTAATGTTTGTAACGAAATAGTTGGAGACGATGTACCCATCTTTTTTTCCATAATTAATTGCCCTAAAGCATTATAAAAAGTAATGTTTATGTCATTAAAATCATTCGGAAAAGAAACAGAAACATTATCAGTTGCTGGATTTGGCACAATTTTAAAATTATTCCATTCATTCTGTTGATTTTTTAATAATGCAATATTCAAAGCCAATTGAAAATCGGGAATTCCATATCCATATTGATTATCTGGATTAGAATATCTATCAGCAGATTGCTTAACAAACTGAACCACTTGTGTATTGGTTGCCCAAGGAATTGCTTGCCAAAAGCTAGCGATCATTCCCGCCATAATTGGACAAGAAAAGGAAGTTCCGCTACCTGAGACAATGTTTCCTGAAGTGTTAGACAATATAGAACTTTGTCCTTGAGCCATTACATCTGGCTTTATTCTTCCGTCAAAACTTGGTCCAACAGAACTAAAAGATGCAATCGTTCTATTTGCTTTTACAGCTCCAATTGCTAATACATTGTTTGCCTCAGCGGGTACTCCAACGTTAGGTTCAGTAGTATTACCTTCATTTCCAGCACTAGCAAGTACAATCATCCCTTTTGTATATGCTATATTTGCACCCTGAGAAGCAAAAGCACTATTACCAGTCATATCCGAATAAGTATGTCCATAATTGACATTATCAAAAGCAAAATATCCCAATGAAGTGGTAATAATATCTGCGCCAACTCTATCGGCTTGTTCCGCTGCTTCTACCCAATTACTCTCTTCTACAGGGTTTTCCGAAGAAACATCTTCGGTAATATATAAATAATATTTTGCATCGGGTGCGGTACCTATTAATTGTCCATCTAAATAACCGCCCATCGTAGAAAGTACCATCGTACCATGATCAAAACCAGAATAAAAATTGGTCGATTTATTAACATAATCATATCCCCCCAAAATTTGATTATTATCTCTTAACCTTTGAAAAGGAGCAATTGCATCCACATTTGGGAAACCTGCATCCAAAACAGCAATAATTATTCCAGTACCGGTATAATTAGACTGATGCAATAAATGTCCGTTTAGCATTTGAATCTGATTTGCAGAAGTACCATAATTATAATTCGCTTGTATGTCTAAATTCTTATTCACGGAAGAAATCGTTGTTGGAATAGCCATTTTATTATTAAGAGAATTATCTGCAAAATGAACATGATTCACAAAAGGAAAAGCCAACAAAGCATGAATATCATCAAAGCTACCTCGAATGTGAAGACAATTCAACCATTTAGATTTTGCCATCACTAAGATTCCGGGAGCATCAGAAATTTGAGAAATATAAGTAGTTTCTATAGGTGCATCATTTATTACTAAAGAAATATTTTGTGAAGTTCGTCTATCCAACGATCTTTGAGAAAGTTCAGATAATGGGTTACTAAAAAAAGTAGTCGCATTTGGTTTATCATTAAAATAGACCCAAGCATCTTCCTGAGAAAAAGAAATATAAGTAACTAAAAAGGTAAGGATGAGTAAGATATTCTTCATAGCTATATTTTTATGGGTTAATTTATGAAATTACTCCTGAACCAACTAATTCCTCGGCAATATTCCATGTAACGAATTGCCCTTGGGTTATAGCTGACTGTGGTTCGTCAAAAGAAACATACAAACCGCTTTCAAATTTATACAAAGTTGCTTTTTGTAATTCTTGACGATATCGAATGCGAGCCATGACTTTTATCGATTGTCCGTTTTCTAATTTTAAATCATTGCGTATCCAATGAATTTCTGAATTTTTAACTCGTAATGCTTTTTGAAACAAACCAGGATGACCATGACCTTGACCTGTATAAATTTCGTTTGTTACTACATTTGTAGCAATAATAAATAGCGCTTCTTTAGTTCCGCCAACATTCAATCCTTTTCGTTGCCCAATGGTAAAATAATGTGCGCCTTGATGTTTACCAACAACTTTTCCAACTTCTGGGATATATAAAATTGGTGTCGAATGAAAAATCAGTTCTTCTTCTTTAGAATCAAAAGAAGGCGCGACTTGATTATAAATTTCATTGTCAGCGGAAACCTCATATATCAAGCCTTCTTTAGGTTGTAGTTGTTGTTGTAAGAAATCGGGTAAACGTACTTTTCCGATGAAACAAAGTCCTTGCGAGTCTTTTTTTTCGGCTGTAACCAATTCCATTTTAGTAGCAATTTCGCGGACTTCAGGTTTGGTTAATTCACCTATTGGAAATAATGATTTTGCCAATTGTTCTTGTGATAATTGGCATAAAAAATACGATTGATCTTTGTTACTATCTTTTCCAGCGAGTAATTGAAACGTAGTATTTCCATCGTTTTCAATTTCGCCTTTTCTGCAATAATGTCCTGTGGCAACGTAATCGGCACCAATACTTAAGGCAATTTTCATGAAAACATCAAACTTAATTTCACGATTACACAATACATCTGGATTTGGCGTGCGGCCTTTTTCGTATTCGTTGAACATATAATCAACGATTTTTTCTCTGTATTGTTCGCTTAAATCGACGGTTTGAAATGGAATCCCAAGTTTTTCTGCGACTAAGAGCGCATCGTTACTGTCTTCTAGCCATGGACACTCGTTAGAAATAGTTACCGAATCGTCGTGCCAATTTTTCATAAAAAGACCAATAACTTCATATCCTTGTTCTTGTAAAAGATAAGCAGCAACGCTAGAATCTACTCCGCCCGAAAGTCCTACTACAACACGTTTCATTTGATAACTATTTTGAAATGCAAATTTACATCAAATAATAAAAAAAGTATATGCTTAATTAATTAAAACATATACTTCTTTATGTATTTTTATTTAAGATTATTTATCTTACTCTTTTGTAATTGGTTTTTTTACAAACTTACGTTCCTTTTTTGTAGACATATTTTCTTTAGTAACTTTACCATCAGTATTGAATTCCCACATACCTTCTTTCTTTCCTTTTATGAACATTCCTTTGGCTACAATTATATTATCAGGACTTCTAAAAATAGCAAAACCGTCAAATTCACCATTTTTATACAAGCTTTCTTCTAATACAATACCATTTTCAGCATATTTTTTATAAGAGCCCTCTTTTATTCCGTTTTTATAATAGGCTTCTTCTGCGATTTTCCCACTTGGATAGGTTACTTTTCTCATGCCATTTAATTTGCCATTAATATAATTTTCGGAAGTCATTACTATAGGAGAATCTTCATGATAGTATTTCCATTCGCCTTCATAAAATTTATTTACCAATTTACCTTCGCTTACTTTATTTTTATTCTGATTGTAAAAAATGGAGTAACAGGAATTGTCTTTAAAATTGAATTCGCGAGTTGCAATTAAAGTTCCTGCTTTGGTATCGTCAAAAAATTTAAAAATTCCAACTTCTTTACCATTTTCAAAAGTTCCTTCAAAACGAGCTCTTTTGGATTCTTCGTAAATTCCTTTCCAAATTCCTTGTTTTTTACCATCAGCGTCCAATTGATTTATGGCTTGTGCAAAAATCGAAGTGGTGAAAAATAATATTATTAAAAATTTCATGTTACTTAATTTACTAACTTGTATAACTGCTAATTTGAGATTTTAGTATTTAAAAAACCAATTAAAGGAAAAAAAGCCATCATCACTGACGGCTTTACTTCTTATTTTTTTCCAAGTTTCTTTTGTTCTTCTGCTTGTTCCATAACCTCACGAAGTTTCTTTTGAAATTTACCTTCTTTTGTTGGCTTCGTTTTATTTTCCTGAATTTGAGCATGAATTTTATCACTATCAATAAAGTATCTTTTGATAACTAACATGATTCCGATGGTAATCAAATTAGACATAAAGTTATATAAACTTAATCCAGAACCATAACTATTGAAGAAAATTAACATCATTAAAGGCGAAATATAAATCATGATTTTCATCATTTTAGCCATATCAGGCATGCCTTCTTGTTGGGGTTGCGCCATTTGATTATCACCCGAAGTCATTTTCATATAAAAGAAAATGGCAATTGCAGCCAATATTGGAAACAAACTCACGTGATCACCATACAAAGGAATATTGAATGGTAATTTAAAGATTTGATCAAAAGAAGATAAATCATCTGCCCATAAAAAACCTTTTTGTCTCAACTCAAAAGCGGAAGGAAAAAATCGAAACGAAGCCATTAAAAACGGCATTTGAATTAAAGCAGGAATACAACCTGCCATTGGATTTACTCCGGCTTTGTTGTATAACTTCATGGTTTCTTGTTGTTTTTTTGCTGGGTCTTTAAATTTATCTCCCAATTCAGCTATTTCTGGACGCAATACTTTCATTTTAGCTTGCGACAAAAATGATTTGAAAGTAATGGGCGACATGGCTAATTTTATCAAAATAGTAAAAACAATAATCGCTAAACCATAGGACATAAATCCACCCAAAAATCCGAATAATGGTATGAAAATAAAACGGTTAATCCATCCGAAAATACCCCAACCTAAAGGAATAATTTTATCTAGATTTTTTCCTTCGTAATTTCCTAGCGTTTTATAATCTGTTGGACCAAAATACCAATTCATTTTATAATCCAATTCCCCATTTCTATAAACTAAAGGCAAAGTAGATTTGAATTGTTTTGTGAAAATAGTATCTTTTTTAACATCATCAACTAAAGATGATGAATAAATTTTTGTAGTTTCAAACGGAGTGTTCGTCAATAAAATTGTTGAAAAAAAGTGCTGTTTGTATGCAATAAAACTTGTTTTGGCGGGTGTTTCTTCTTTATCTTTTCCTTGTCCTACATAACTGATTTTACCATCTTCATATTCGTAGTAAATTTCTGCATTTTGATTTTCATAAGAAATGCTTCTTTCGTTGCGATAGGTTTTCAAATCCCATTCCAAATCAGCTGGTTTTGAAGTATTTAAAGTTTTGCTTAAACCTTGAGAACGCAAATCAAAATCCACCATATAATCGTTTGGTTTCAATACATATTTGTATTCTAAATACTCATTCGCACTAGCTTTTAGCTTCATTGATAAGAATTGATTCTGTCCTACTTTGGTTAAAGTTGGCTCGAAGAATAAATCTTTAGTATTTAAAACACGATTATCAATTGTTTGTAAAGCAATACTCAAATTAGCATTATTGTTTTTAATCAACTCTACCAATTGGCCTGAACCTTTTTTAAATTTTTCGTATTTTTTTAGAATGACTTCCGAAATATATCCTCCTTTATTGGCTATAGTTAATTTAACTAAATCATTTTCAACTGTAGTATAAGTTTCTTTAGAAGAGGGCAACGTTGCTGAATAAGCAAAACTTCCCAAAGCTCCCTGTAGTTTTTTAAGTTTTACCGTATCGTTAACTGAAGAATCTGCAACAACCGAAGTAACTTCTTTAGTTTTTACTTCAATAGCTTTTTTAGCTTTATCTATTTTCTCTTGTTTAGCTTTTAAATCTTGTTCTTTTTTTGCTTCTTTTTGACTATTGATAGTCATCCAAACAAAAATCAAAACGATTAAAGTTATTCCAATTATTGAATTTTTGTCAAATTTCTTTTGTTCCATTCTATTTACAATTTATACATCAGTCGTAATTGAGACTGTTTTATTTCTTGTTTTCAGATTATTCTGAAAACCTATTTTTTATTTTTTACCATTGCGACCACAAAGCTAACAAAAATTGGTTGCGGATTGGCAACGGTACTTTTATATTCAGGATGGTATTGTACTCCAATAAAAAAAGGATGGTTTTTAATTTCCACAATCTCAACCAAACCAGTATCCGGATTGATTCCAGAACTTATTAGTCCAGCATTTTCTAATTTAGAAGCATACTTATTATTGTATTCGTAACGATGGCGATGGCGTTCAGCAATTTGTGATGTACCATAAATATGATGTGCCAATGTACCTTCTTTTAAATCACATTTCCAAGAGCCCAAACGCATCGTCCCTCCTTTATCAGTAATTGTTTTTTGATCATCCATTAAATCAATAACTGGGTTGGTAGTATTCGGATTCATTTCGGTTGAATTGGCATCAGCTAAACCTAAAATAGTTCTGGAATACTCAATAACTGCCATTTGCATACCCAGACAAATTCCGAAAAAAGGAATATTGTTTTCACGAGCATATCGAACGGTTTCTATTTTACCCTCTATTCCACGTTCACCAAATCCGGGTGCCACAATAATTCCGTCTAAATCTTTTAGTTGTTCCTTTACATTAGCTGCATCAATATGTTCGGAATGTATGCTGATGATGTTAACTTTAGTTTCATTAAAGGCACCAGCATGAATGAATGCTTCTAAAATTGACTTGTAGGAATCTTGTAATTCTATGTATTTTCCAATTAAACCTACAGTAATCGTATGTTTTGGGTGTTTTAAACGATGTAAAAATGTTGTCCAATTTATTAAATCGGGTGCTGCTTTATGAGGTAAGTTTAATTTATTTAAAGCCACAATATCAAGTCCTTCTTCTAGCATCAGCATAGGCACTTCATAAATAGTTGAAGCATCTATCGATTGAATTACCGCTTCTCGTTTTACATTACAGAATAATGCTAATTTTTGACGAATCTCATCGGATAATTCGTGTTCGGTTCTACATACTAAAATATCAGCTTTAATTCCACTTTCCATCAATGTTTTCACCGAATGTTGCGTAGGTTTCGTTTTCAATTCTCCTGCCGCAGCTAAATAAGGAACTAGAGTTAAATGAATTACAATTCCATTACTTTCACCCAATTCCCATACCAATTGACGGACCGATTCGATATAAGGTAACGATTCAATATCACCTACCGTTCCTCCGATTTCAGTAATTATAATATCAAAATCGCCCGAATTACCCAACAACTGCATCCGTTCTTTAATCTCATTAGTAATGTGAGGAACTACTTGAACCGTTTTTCCTAAAAATTCACCTCGGCGTTCTTTTTCAATTACAGAAAGATATACCCTTCCAGTTGTTACATTATTTGCTTGAGAGGTAGGAACGTTTAAAAATCGTTCGTAATGTCCTAAATCCAAATCGGTTTCTGCGCCATCATCCGTCACATAGCATTCACCATGTTCATAAGGATTCATTGTACCTGGGTCAACATTCAAATAAGGATCAAATTTTTGAATGGTAGTTCGGTAACCACGAGCTTGTAATAATTTTGCTAAAGACGCAGCTATAATTCCTTTTCCCAAGGAAGAAGTCACACCACCTGTAACAAAAATGTATTTCGTTGGATTCATGAGTTTTTTTTTTGGATAACTAATTTAGCTCTCCTTGCTGTTGTGTTGTTGTATGTTGTTGTAAAAAAACGATGCAAAAGTACGAATTTAATTAGTAAATTTTATAATAATCACATGAACTAATTTTCTAATTCGAACTAAGGTTTAGGATATTGTATTTTGATGTTTCGAATTAACTCTTCTAATCCGTTTAATTTTAATTCATAAACCAATTTGATTTGTTCACCAAGTTGTCCATTTGGCAATCTATTGTTGTGTATCCAAACGAGATAATATTCTGGCAAATCAATAAGGGAATAGCCCTCGTATTTGCCAAAAGGCATCTTAGTATGCGCTAGTTTAATCAGTGATTTTTGTTGGTCGTCCATTGGAATAGATTATAGATGGTAGACTATTTAAAAAATCTATGTTCAGTTCTCTCTTGATGCAAAATCAGTTCCAAATAAAGGTAATTTCCTTTTTAATATCGGGGTGTAAACTATAAAAAACTGGACAATTCATTGCAGTTCGTTCGAGAATAGTTTTGATTTTTTCATCAGCAGAAAGATTCATATTAAAGGTTACATGAATCTCCGAAATTCTTCTAGGTTCAGCAGCCATAATCTTCGTCACTTCAGCTGTTGATCCTGAAAAATCTACTTCTAAATCGTTGGCTTTTATCCCCATTACGGTAAACATGCATGATGCCAAACTATTTGCAACAGTATCAGTTGGTGAAAATGCTTCGCCTTTGCCATTGTTATCAATTGGAGCATCAGTAATAATTTCACAATCCGATTGGAAATGTATCGATGAAGTTCGTAAACCTCCTAAATAAGTTACTTTTGAAGTGGTCATTATTGGGCTTGCTTTAGGGTTAAATCTTCGTTGTAATATAAAATATAAATTCCATTATTGACATAACCTCCAGAGAGTTTTTTTGCATAATCAAATTTACTTTCGACCTGTTCTGTTACATCATTTTCAAATGATTCTTGCAACGATTTATCTTGAGACAAACGCAATAAGGTGTCAAAAGTGATATCAAAACCACGAACAGCATATTGATTAGGAAAAATTCTGTTTTTCTTTTTGTAGGCAATTTCAAAACGTTGTGCTTCTTCGGTATCATTATCTTTTGAAGTTGATGGATAAACCATTTTTAATTTAGTGAGTCGGTTTAAATCAATTTCTTCAAAATCTAGTGTTTCATTAGGTTCTAAAATAACCAATTGCACTTGATAGTCTTTTGCAGCCCCCAACATGGTGTTGGTTGTAGTAAAAACAGTACCCGTCTTTTCGGAAACCATAACTACAAAATTCATTCTATCTTTTATAAAATGTTTTTTAATACTATCGGAAACAAGTCCAATTTTATCTGAAAAACCAACAATTTTAACGTCTTTTTGAAAATCTTGAATATATTGTTTTACAGCTAATTTCTTTGGATCAATAACTCCAATAATATTTCCATTTTTAGAATGCATATAATCAAACATTGTCTTTCTAATATCATCATTTTGAGGCATTGATTGGTATAAATTTTTATATGACTTACCCTCATCTTTGGATAATGGAGAAATTACTGGAATATTTTGGCTTTCTAATGCACCAGCCACTTTTTCGATATTTACCTGGTAAAAAGGTCCGATAACGGCGTCTGTATTATTAAAGTTTTCAGATGAAATTACCGATAAAGCCGAGGTGGTATTTTTAGTTTCTTCGGAATCAAATATTTTAATATCAACGTTCATTCCAAGTACTTTGGCTGAATCGATTGCCATTAAAGCACCCGAATAAAAATCGAGAGTTAAGTTTAGAAATTTATCTTTTTTTAATCGCTCTGAAACCGAAGTAATGGAATCGTTTTGAATTTTAGATGCGTTAAAAGGCAAGAACATGACCAATTGTTTTTTCTTTAGAGACGAAATAGTTTTAGACAATTCTTTTAAACTATTTTTAGTTTCTTTTGAAAACGAAAGATTGGCTGGAACTTTCAGTACCATTCCTTGTTTTACTTCCTCATTCAAACTCGGATTCAACCCTATTAACGATGCTTCTGATAAATTGAAAAGATGCGACAAACTGTATATAGTTTCTCCAGATTTAACAACGTATTCCAATAAATCTATGGGTTTAGCATGAGGGCTTATAATATCAACTATTGGGGTTATTGAAGTTGCTTTATTAATTTTCAATTGAAAACCTAAAGGTAGATTATCTTTTATTTCGGGATTTTGTTTTTCTAATTCCTCAACCGAAATACCATATTTTTTAGCAATATTATATTTCGTATCTCCTACAATTACTTGATGATTAACTGCGACAGAAGGTACTATTTTTGGTTTAATCACAACTGGATTCTGACTTTGAATAACGGAACTGAGTTTTACTTTAAATCCGAGTGGTAAATTATCTTTAATATCCGGATTTAATTTTTCCAAATCAGCTACAGAAATGCCATATTTTTTTGCAATACTATATTTGGTATCATTAACAACAACTTCATGTGTTTTTTCTTTTGGTGGAGACGAACTAACAGGTTTAGACGCTAAAGAGACACTTTTGGGAATTAAAATAATCGAATTTGGAGCAATTCCATTTTTAAAATCTGGATTTAATTTGTAAATATCATAGGGAGTTACTCTATATTTTTCTGCTATAGAGAGAATAGTTTCCCCTTTAGTAACAGTGTACTTTATGTAACTCTGTGCAAAAGCCGTTGTTGAAAAAACAAACACTACAAGATAAATAACTCTTTTAAACATCTCTTTTGAATTTAAATTACAAAAATCAATTGCAAATTCAATAAACATTTCCTTTGAAAATTGCTATTGCTATTGAAAACTACTCCCACTCAATGGTTGCCGGTGGTTTAGAACTGATGTCATATACTACTCGATTCACCCCTTTGACTTTATTAATAATTTCGTTTGAAATTTTCATTAAAAATTCATATGGTAAATGCACCCAATCGGCGGTCATTCCGTCAGTTGATTCGACAGCGCGAAGTGCTACTACTTTTTCATAAGTTCGCTCATCACCCATAACACCTACACTATTTACAGGTAACAAAATCGCTCCCGCTTGCCATACTTTTTCGTACAATCCATGGGATTTCAAACCTTCAATAAAAATAGCATCTACTTCCTGTAAGATACGCACTTTTTCTGGTGTAATATCTCCCAATATCCGAATAGATAATCCAGGACCAGGAAACGGATGACGGCCCAGTAAGTCGGCATCAATTCCTAAAGTAGCGCCTACTCGTCTTACTTCATCTTTGAACAACATTCGTAGTGGTTCTACAATTTTCAATTTCATAAAATCGGGTAAACCACCTACATTGTGATGTGATTTGATGGTGGCTGACGGTCCTTTAACGGAAACCGATTCAATTACATCGGGATAAATTGTTCCTTGAGCTAACCAAGAAACATCTTCTATGATTTTGGATTCGTCATCAAACACTTCAATAAACACGCGCCCGATGATTTTACGTTTGGTTTCTGGGTCATCGACACCAGCCAATTCTGATAAAAAACGTTCGGAAGCATCAACTCCTTTTACGTTCAAACCCATACCTTTATATTGGTTCAATACATTTTCAAATTCATTTTTTCGCAACAATCCGTTGTTGACGAAAATGCAATATAAATTTTCACCTATCGCTTGGTGTAATAAAACTGCCGCTACTGTCGAATCGACTCCGCCAGAAAGTCCGAGTACTACTTTGTCATTTTGTATTTTATCTTGTAACTCTTTAATGCAATCACCCACAAAAGCATTGGGAGTAAATTTTTGGGGCACTTCTGCAATTTTTACCAAAAAATTCTCCAATAGTTGTTTACCGTCAGTGGAATGATATACCTCGGGGTGAAATTGAATAGCATACGTAGTTTCGCCTTCTATTTTGTAAGCTGCATTCTCTACATCACCCGTACTTGCTAGTTTTACACCATTAATTGGTAAATGCTTGATGGTATCACTATGACTCATCCACACCTGTGAATTGAGGTTGATCTTTTCAAAAAAAACTTCGTCTTCTTTAATATAAGATAAATTGGCTCTACCATATTCTCTTGAGTTGGATGCAGCTACTTCGCCACCCGAAAAATGAGCCAAATATTGAGCTCCATAACATACGGCAAGCAGCGGTAATTTTCCACGAATATTAGTTAAATCAATTTTTAAAGCATCTTCGGAACGAACCGAATAAGGACTTCCTCCAAGAATTACTGCTTTATAGGTCGATAGATTCTTTGGATAATTATTGTAAGGAAAAATTTCGCAAAATATGTTTAACTCGCGAACGCGGCGTGCAATGAGCTGGGTGTATTGCGAACCGAAATCTAAAATAAGTACGTTATGTTGCATGTGCAAAAGTATAGTTGTGTATTAATTTATTGATTTTCAATTAAATAATAATATTTTTATTAAAAGTGGGATAAACAGCTGGTAACTTTTTTCTTTTTAATTTATAATGACTGCAAATATAAGTAAAAAAAGAAATTAGTATTTTAATTGCTATAGGTAACTCTTGATTACAAATCAGTAATTGTGAAAAATATCTTCGAAATTTAATTTTTATTATTTACTTGTTATAACATCAATACTAAATTTGTAAAATTAATATTTTTGAATAGAGATACTTTTTTTCTATATTCTTCATAGTTGAATACTATTCTAGTAATAATTAAAGCAAACTAATGACAAAATAAATACATAATAACTCTGTAAAAATAGTTTTTTTTATATGTTTTTTTTATTTATTACACAAAAACTAGTAATATACATAGAATAGAACACTAAAACGTTTCGTGTTGTGAAACGATAAATTTTTGATTCAAAATAATTATTCCATTACTTGTTTTTTCGAACCAGTTTTTTTTGATTTAACTTAGCTGAAAGATTTAAAATTTTGGGGGTTGTATTTTGGTTGTTTGATTTCGGTAATCTGCCTTAAATTATGGCTTACAGCTTTTGATTTTCACTTTTGATTTTGACTTTTGACTTATAATACCCTAATATTTTAATTTCAAATTCTTATCTTTACAACATGGAAGAGCAACTAACCCGAATCAACAAATTTTTATCAGAAACCGGATTTTGTTCGCGTCGTGAAGCAGACAAACTTATTGAACAAGGTCGAGTTACTATTAATGGAATCGTTCCAGAAATGGGTACTAAAATTAGTCAAAAAGATGAAGTGCGAGTTAATGGTACACTGGTTCGTGAAAAAAGAGAAAAAAGAATTTATCTGGCTTTCAATAAACCCGTAGGAATTGAATGCACAACCAACCTTGAAGTCAGAGATAATATTGTAGATTACATTAATTATTACGAACGTATTTTCCCAATTGGCAGGTTGGACAAAGCCAGTGAGGGACTTATTTTTATGACTAATGACGGCGATATTGTAAACAAAATTCTAAGAGCTAGAAACAATCACGAAAAAGAATATATAGTAACTGTAAACCGTCCAATCACCGATCGATTTATTGAAAGAATGGCTAATGGCGTGCCTATATTAGATACCATTACCCGAAAATGCAAAGTAGAACAAATAAGCAAGTATGTTTTTAGAATAGTTCTTACACAAGGGTTAAATCGACAAATTCGTAGAATGTGTGAACATTTAGATTACGAAGTTACCGCTTTGAAAAGAACACGAATCATCAATATTTCTCTAGATATTCCTGTTGGTAGGTACCGCGAATTAAAAGATAATGAAATTATCGAACTCAATCAATTAATTGAACCATCAAGTAAAACAGAAGAAGCTAGTTTTCCTAAAGTAAGCCCGAAAATCTCAAATTCATCCGAAAGAAATTTTAGAAAATTATAGGAAATAGATGCCATTAAAAATCTTTCGTTTATTAACTTCTAATTTTAAATAAAAAGAACCTTTTATTTTTCGTAATTTAGTACAAAATAAATAAAGTGAAAAAACCAAACAGAATAGTCAGTTTTTGGAAAATATTAGGTCCCGGATTAATTACTGGAGCTAGCGATGACGACCCTTCAGGAATTGCTACTTATTCGCAAGCTGGCGCCGCTTTTGGCTTATCAACTTTGTGGACTTCTATAATTGCTTTTCCTTTGATGGCAGCTATTCAACAGATGTGTGCCAAGATTGGTTTAGTGACTTCTCAAGGTTTGACGGGTGCCCTGAAAACGCATTATCCAAGACCTATTTTGTATTTGATGTTGTTGTTTAGTTTTCCTGCTATTGTGATGAATATAGGTGCTGATATAGCTGGTATGGGTGCAGTGGGTAATTTGCTTTTTCCTAAAATAGAGGCCTCTTATTTTAGTGTGATTTTTACGATTTTACTTTTGTTTTTGATTGTTTATTTACCCTATCAAAAGATTGCCGCAATCTTAAAATATTTATGTATTGTGCTTTTGGTATATTTAATTGTACCTTTTTTATACCGCCAAGATTGGGTAAATATTGCTAAGAATACCTTTATTCCCACCATTCAATTCAACAAAAATTTTATCAGTGTTCTGGTAGGAATTTTAGGAACTACTATTTCACCTTACTTGTTTTTCTGGCAAGCTTCAATGGAAGTTGAAGAAATGGAACACAAGAAAAAACACCTGATTGTGAATAAGAAAATTATTCACGATATGAAACAAGATGTCGATTTCGGGATGACTTTTTCAGGAGTAGTTATGTTTTTTATTATTTTGACTACCGGAACCGTTTTATTTAAAGGGGGTATTCATCAAATTGATACCGTAGAACAAGCCGCAATGGCTTTAAAACCTTTGGCTGGTAATTTTGCTTATTGGCTATTCGCAATTGGTGTTATCGGCACAGGGTTATTGGCTATTCCGGTTTTAAGTGGATCATTATCCTATATTATTACCGAAACTTTTGGTTGGGAAAAAGGATTGGATAAGAAATTTCATGAAGCCAAAGCGTTTTACATTGTAATGGCCATTTCATTAGTTTTGGGACTTTCTTTGAATTATATTGGAATTTCCCCCGTAAAAGCGTTGATTTATACTGCTATTTTATACGGATTGACAGCACCCGTTTTAATTGCAATTATTCTTCATATTTCCAATAACAAAGCCGTAATGGGTAATTTTACTAATAGTCATACAGCAAATATTCTTGGTTTTGCCGCTTTAGCTATTATGACAATAGCAGCTGTAGTACTTATTTATCTTCAATTGGCTGGAGATTAATTTTTTTATAATAATTAGTCAGTTTGTAAAATTGCTTTCTTTTTTATTCATAATTTCCTGGCTTACTCCTTCTAATTGAATTATTACAATTGAGAAATTTAAAATATCAATTTAATTTATACATTTGCTTGATAATAGATGATTTCTCTCCACAAGAAGGAATTGTTATTTAAAAAATCAATAACAAAATTTTATGTCAGTTATAGAAAAAATAAGTTCCGATGAAGCTATTGTTTTAGAAAACAACTTTGGAGCTCATAATTACCATCCTCTTCCTGTTGTTTTGAGTCGAGGAAAAGGAATTTATGTGTGGGATGTTGAAGGTAAAAAATACTACGATTTTCTTTCAGCGTATTCAGCTGTAAATCAAGGGCATTGTCATCCAAAAATTGTAAATGCAATGATTGAACAAGCACAAACATTAACACTTACGTCACGTGCATTTTATAATAATAAATTAGGTGTTTACGAAGAATACATTACTAATTATTTTGGTTTTGATAAAGTCCTACCCATGAATACGGGTGCCGAAGCAGTAGAAACTGCTTTAAAACTATGTAGAAAATGGGCATACGAGATAAAAGGAATCCATGAAAATGATGCCCAGATTATTGTTTGTGATGGAAATTTTCACGGAAGAACCACAACCATTATTTCATTTTCAAATGATGAAAACGCTAGAAAGAATTTTGGACCTTATACGGATGGATTTATTAAAATTCCTTATAATAACATTGAAGCTCTTGAAAACGTACTTAAATCAACTAAAAATATCGCAGGCTTCCTAGTTGAGCCTATTCAAGGTGAAGCAGGAGTTTATGTTCCTGCAGAAGATTATTTAGCCAAAGCCAAGACGCTTTGTGAAGTAAACAATGTATTATTTATTGCTGATGAAGTTCAAACCGGAATTGCGAGAACGGGATCTATACTTGCCGTTTGCGGAAATTGTACTTGTGAAAACACTTGTGAAAAACAGGCAACTTATGTTACTCCAGATATTTTAATTTTAGGAAAAGCTTTATCGGGTGGTGCCTATCCGGTTTCGGCAGTTTTGGCAAATGATTCTATTATGAATGTCATCAAACCAGGACAACACGGCTCTACTTTTGGCGGAAATCCAATTGCTGCGGCAGTTGCTATTGCCGCTTTGAATGTGGTAATTGAAGAGAATCTATCTCAAAACGCTCGTCAATTAGGAAAAATCTTTAGAGAAAAAATAAGCGAGTTTGTTAAAACTTCAACAATTGCTTCTTTAGTTCGCGGTAAAGGATTGCTAAATGCTATAGTAATTAATGATACCGAAGAAAGCGATACGGCTTGGAATATTTGTATGGCTTTAAGAGATAACGGATTGTTAGCCAAACCTACTCATGGAAATATCATTCGTTTTGCACCACCATTAGTTATGAATGAAGAAGAATTATTAGATTGTATATCAATTATTATCAATACATTAAAACAGTTTGAAAAGTAACCAATAACCAATTAATTATATTTTTATGGAAAATCAATCTAATATTGAATTAAACGAACAAGCACAAGATGCTTTAAGAACAAGTGCTAAATGGTCAATGTTTTTAGCTATTATGGGATTTATCGGAATCGGATTTATGATTATTGGCGCCATTGCTATGACGTCGATTATGTCAATAATTCCTTCAAACTCAATGAGTCCTTTTGGAAGCTTGAAAGGATTTATATCCGGAATTTATATTGTAATGGCAATTTTGTATTTTCCACCGGTATATTACTTATTCAAATATGCTTCAGATATGAAAAACGCTTTATTATCTTCAAGTTCAGAAATGGTTGGGGTGGCATTAGGATATTTAAAATCACATCATAAATATCTTGGAATTTCAATTATTGTAATCATTACATTGTATATTATTTTTATTATTGGAATTATTGCAATGGTTGCCTCTAAAAGTTTGGGTAGTTTCTAAAAAATACATTTAATAAAAAAACCACTTTAATGTTACAATTAAAGTGGTTTTTATTTTTAACGAAGACTCTGTAAATTTTTTATTCTTTCTTGTAATAAAGAAGGATCACTCAAGGCGTCTAACCCTATCATTTTTATTATCCAAATAAAATATAAAATAGCAATTGCACTCAAAACTATTCCTATAATGCAAAGTATTTTACCCGTATTAAGCGTTGGGTAATTATCATATTTTTCAGGAGATTGATTATAAGCAATTAAATCTTTGTGGGTTAAAACTAATCCGACAATTCCTAAAGCCAATCCAATAATTCCATAGCAGCAGCAGGTTAAAATTGATAGTATTCCAAGTA
>Ga0209499_1000042_pt1 | contig 89587 bp, 81 predicted proteins | sample C_130208_EF_Meta_FD_187306 | JGI IMG/M metagenome (GOLD analysis project Ga0209499, IMG submission 187306) | Freshwater microbial communities from Lake Croche, Canada to study carbon cycling - C_130208_EF_MetaG (SPAdes) (version 2) | ecosystem: Environmental > Aquatic > Freshwater > Lake...
AAACCGTGAACCCGGTTGGCACTTGTATTTTTGGCACTAAGTATAAGTATAGGAGTGGTAATATTATTTAATCGGGCCGTTTCAGTAATGGCAAAACCATCTAATTCAGGTAACATGACATCTAAAATAATTAAATCAAAATGCGCTTGTTGTAGCAGCTTTAGGGCATGAGGACCATCAAAAGAAGAACTTACTACATAGCCTTCCATTTCTAAATTTAACTTTAGTGCATCATGTAAGTGCTCTTCATCTTCTACTAACAATATTTCAAATTTTGCCATATTTAAAAATTGGTAAAAGTGACTGTAAAAATACTTCCTTGATCCTCATTGGATTGAACTTGAAGGCTAGCATTATGAAAATCGGTAATTTTTTTACACAAATAAAGCCCTAGTCCAGTTCCTTTGCTAGCTCTCGTAGTTTCATCGCCCACTCGATAAAATTTTTCAAATATTTTTTCTCTATCCTTCACAGAAATACCAATCCCTTGATCTTTGATAGCTAAAATAATTTTTTGATTTTCCAGTTTCAAGTCTATATCAATAGGTAAATGAGCCGGTGTATATTTGTGTGCGTTATCTAATAAGTTGTTGACTAGAATTTGTATTAACAATTTTTCACCTTGAATGAAAATAGATTGTTCTAATAATGAATTACAAGGACGTAAAGGAAAGCGTTCCTGAAATGATTGGATTATTTCTTTAACTAGTTTTGACAAGTCTATTTCTTGCTTATTGGCTTCATACTGGCCCATGTCTAATTGGGAGGCCAATAAAATATTGTTAGACAAGGTGTCTAATCTTTTTGTTTCTTTTAGGGTAGCCTCTAATAACTTATTTTGCTGTGCAGGATCTAAAGTTCTTTTTAAAAGTGTTTCAATATTTAAATGAGAAATGGCAATAGGCGTTTTTAGTTCATGTGTTACCGCCATCATAAAATTTTGCTGTTGATTTGAATAACGCAATTGCTTCAATAAAGATCGATAGACATAAATTGCGCCCAATAAAAAGAGAAATAGAAAAGTGAATCCTTCGCCTATAAATTGTTTTGTTTTTCGTAGTTGAAAATCCTGAATAAATTTTACCTTTTGTTTAAGTGCTTGATCGTTCAACTGAATAGATTGAAATTTAATAGCTGCAATTTCATTATTCTGTCGCTGTAATGAAACGTACCACCAAATAAATGCTGCAATCATGTAGGTTAAAAAAACCCAATAAATAAAGCTTACTAATTTAAGTTTATTTATTTTAAATAATGGCCATTTCATAATTTTACCTTTTCAACTCTAATGCCTGTTGATAAAATATTTTGCAGTGGATCTTCTCGCATGGTATGCCGAATGGTGAAAGTGGTGATCCCTTTCTTAAAATGGGTAGGGGTATTAATTAATGGGATTCTTTGGTCAAATACGTCATCCATCCCAGACCCCAACCACCCTTTGGATTCATCTGCCAAATTCAAATTTAAATTTTGAAGGGTAGCAGGATTATTTGGTGTCTTTATAGTTAGTTCTAGCCAAATATTTTTATAATGATAAGCATTGTGATGTCTAATAACAAAATATACTTTATACAAAGCAGCGGTATCTGCAATGTTAAATTGATAGCTATTACCATCTTTACTAGACCAACTGTGTTCTGGGAACGTAGTGGTTTGTTCGAAAATGGGTATGGTTTGACAGCTTGTTAAAAACAATCCTATTAACATAAATAAACCAAGTCCATTATTAATTAACCCCTTCATTTTACAACACGTTTAAAATTTGTTCTTTCGCTTTTTCTAATTCGTCTTTCATTAGAATAACTGCTTTTTGTATATCAATATCATTCGCTTTAGATCCAGTGGTATTAATTTCTCTACCCATTTCTTGCAAAATGAAAGATAATTTTTTCCCTTTGGATGCCTCTTTTTCTTTTAAAATACTTTTAAAATAAACACAATGATTGGTGAGTCTTACTCTTTCTTCAGAAATGTCAATTTTTTCAATATAATAAATCAATTCTTGCTCCAATCTATTGTTATCATATTTATCTACCCCTACATATTGCTCTAGTAATTTAACCAAGCCCTCTTTTATTTTTGTTCTTCGATTGGGTTCAAATTGCTCAATTTGTGCTTGTTGCATTTCTATAGCCGTAACCCTTTCTAATAAATCTTTTTCAATACTTTTTCCTTCCTCTTCGCGATGTTTAATTAACAGGGTAATGGCTTCTTGAAGTAATTGGCTTAATGAATTCCATTCTTCCGCTGACAATACTTCATTACTTGAAGAAACCACATCGGGCAATTTTAACAAAGTACTTAATATATTATCTTTCCCAATACCTAACTCGTTGGCCAATTCAATAATGGGCTGATAATATGATTTAGCCAATTCTTTATTAATACTCACTGGCTTAGCTACTCCATTTGATTTAATTGAAATTGTACATTCAACACTACCTCGAAACAAGGTCTCATTTAATTTATTTCTAATGTCCACTTCAAAAGGTTTCAGGGAAGTGGGTATATTTAAGCGCAGGTCAAATTGTTTGCCATTTAAGGACTTTATTTCTACTAAAAATGTTTTGTCTTTAAAAATAGCTTCTGAACGGCCATATCCAGTCATGGAATGTAACATATTGATACCTGTTTAAATAGTAAATAAAGGTATTAAATAATAGGCAAGCAAAAACATTTTTTAGAAATCGATCCCTACCCAATTCTTTTTACGAAGCTGATATTGTTCAAAATCAAAACTATACAATTTTCCAGGTCTATGATTTACCTCTGCTTCCATTTCATTGGAATCAATTAAGTAGCCCATACTGGCAAACTTTTTCCTAAAATTACGACGATCAAGTTTAGTGTCTAAAATAGCCTCATAAACATTTTGTAATTGCCTTAATGAAAATTTTTCGGGCAATAAATTTAAAGCCAACGGGTGCTCTTGTATGCGCTTCTGTAACCAATGATAGCAGCAATCTAGTATTTCTTTATGATCAAAAGCCATTTCCGTAATTTGATGTACTGGATGCCATTTTAAGTCATTGTCTGTTACTTCTAAAGCGTGGTGTTTAATGTTTAAAAGCGAGGCATATACCGTAGTAACTACCCTACCACCGGGATGTCGGTTGGGTTGGCTAAACGTTTGAACTTGTTCTAAATACACCTTTTTCATCCCGGTCCTTTCATGAAGCACTCTATTGGCAGCGTTATCTAAATTCTCATTGCTATGAACCTGATCTCCTAATAAAGATAGTTTCCCATTAAATTGCATCAAATCACTCTTAATTAAAAGTACTTGTAAGGTGTTTTCTTCAAAGCCAAATAATACACAATCTACAGTTAAAGGTACTTTAGTATAGGATTGAACCAGTTCTACTACATCTTGATTGGAATTGGGCATATCGAAATGGGTTACCTAACTGTTAGGTAAGGTCATGGTTAGTAAAAGAAATTTTTTCAGTACTAAAATACGAAATAAAAGAATAAAACAATTTGTATTTTAGCATACCCTAAGCACATGTATAATAAATCACAAATAGTCCATTTTCAAAAAATTACATTGGATTTTTTAAAAAATCCGAATAAGATTGAATTGGAGACACTTAAAACTGTTTTAAAATTTCATGAATACCAATATTATGTAGCCAGTGCCCCTACCATTAGCGATTTTGAGTATGACCAATTGTACCAACAATTAATTGCTTTGGAAATAGCCAATCAAAACCTTATAACGCCCGACTCTCCAAGCCAAAGAGTGGGCAATAGTTTAAATAACTCCTTTGAAACAGTAGCACATTTGGTACCCATGTTAAGCTTAGAAAACAGCTATCAGGCAGAAGATCTCATTGACTTTGATAGAAAGGCAAAAGAGGGTGCCCAACTAGCAACTTTAGAATATTGCGTCGAACCTAAATTTGATGGGGCTAGCATTTCGCTGATATATGAAAATGATTTCTTGATTCGAGCTTGTACTAGAGGAGATGGAATTGCAGGAGAAGATATTACAAACAATATTAAACAAATCAGATCCATCCCACTTAGCATTCCTTTACTTGCACATGGAATTCAACAAATAGAAATTCGCGGAGAAGTTATCATGACAAAAAAATCATTTGCTGAGTTTAATGAAAAATTAAAAGAAAAAAATATAGCCCCCTTAGCCAATCCTCGGAATGCTGCAGCAGGTAGCCTTCGTATGAAAGATCCAAAAGAAGTAGGGGAAAGAAATTTAGACGCTTTTATTTACCATATAAGTTATTTTTTGGCAGCGCCTGACCAACCATTAACTAAATTATTAGCTACACATAGTGGTGCTTTAGACCTTCTATGGAATCTAGGATTTAGGTCGCCACAAAAAGAAAAGCAACTATTTATAGGTATTGATAAAGTAATCTCTTACTGTTCCACATTTGAAGCAGAACGCGATAACCTTTCTTATGAGATTGACGGGCTGGTAATAAAAATTAATGATTTTGCATTACAAGAAAAATTAGGTATGACCTCTCATCATCCAAGATGGGCCATTGCCTTTAAATTCAAAGCAAGACAAGCAACGACTATATTAGAAAATGTAGAATTTCAAGTAGGTCGAACAGGTGCAGTAACCCCTGTTGCTAAATTAAAGGCGGTGGCTGTTGGAGGAGTAATGGTATCAAGTATTTCAATGCACAATGAGGAATACATTAAAGAAAAAGATTTAAGATTAGGCGATACGGTTATTATTGAAAGAGCGGGCGATGTAATTCCACAAATTGTTCAAGTTATTGCTTCTCTCAGAAAAGGTACTGAAAAAAGAATTAAGTTTCCTACCCATTGCCCTGCTTGTAAGGCCCTGTTAGAAAAAGAGGAAGCAGAAGCCGTTTGGAGGTGCAATAGCACATTATGTACCGCACAAATCATTGAAAAAATAATCCATTTTGTTAGCAAAGATGCCATGGATATAAAAAGCTTTGGCGAAGCGAATATTAGAAAATTTTATGAATTAGGTATTCTAAAAAACATTCCCGATTTATATACCCTAGAATTAGAAAAAATAAGTGGCTTAGAAGGGTTTGGAAAAAAAAGCATAGATAATTTAAAAGCAGCCATTGCCATTTCAAAAACACAACCGTTGTATCGATTTATTTACGGTTTAGGTATTCGATTTGTTGGAGAAACTACCGCTAAAACAATTGCTGCTCAAGTACATCATATATTAGACTTACAAAATTATACCGAAGACCAATTGCAATCATTTGATGACGTGGGGGTGAAAGTGGCAAAAAGTATTTTTCAATTTTTTCAAGATGCTAAAAATATTCAACTCATACATTCTTTAGAAGCTTTGGGTTTAAATATGATACAAACCAATACAAAAGCGGTGGATGGCAATTTAACCGGACTAAACTTTTTATTTACAGGCACACTTACACAATTAAAACGCTCCGATGCCGAGGCAATAGTGGAATCAAGAGGAGGTCATATCCTAGGTGGCGTAAGCAGTAAATTAAACTACTTGGTTGTGGGTGAAGCGGCTGGGAGCAAATTAGAAAAAGCCAAAAAAATAGCCTCGATAAAAATTATTAGTGAAGCGGATTTTGTGGAATTGATTAGTTAAAAACTAAATAATTCCTTTTGCGGCCAAGTACTCTGCAATTTGAATCGCATTGGTAGCTGCCCCTTTACGTAAATTATCGCTTACAATCCACATGTTTAAAGTTTTTGCTTGTGTTTCATCTCTGCGTAAACGACCTACAAATACTTCATCCTTTTCATGTGCCCACAAAGGCATTGGATAAAATTGTTCTCCGTCATTTTGTTGAACAACTACCCCTGGCGCAGCGGCTAATTCTGCAATTAATTCCTTTAAATCAAATTCATTTTCAAACTCCACATTTACGCTTTCACTGTGTCCACCCATTACTGGAATACGAACTGTAGTCGCTGTAACTTTAATATGATCATCTTGCATAATTTTGCAAGTTTCTTTTACCATTTTCATTTCCTCCTTGGTATAGCCATTTTCTAAAAAGACATCAATTTGTGGAATGGCATTTAAATCAATGGTGTACTTGTAAGCCATCTCTTCAGCAGCCAATTGACTCCCTTTTCTTTCCTCCATTAATTGATCTACTGCTTTTTTGCCAGTACCTGTTACGCTTTGATAGGTACTTACTACCACTCTTTTAATTTTATACTTTGCATGCAATGGTTGTAAGGCCACTACCATTTGAATAGTGGAGCAGTTAGGGTTAGCAATAATTAAATCGGCTGAGGTTAAGACGGACGCATTTACTTCTGGCACCACTAATTTTTTTGTTGGATCCATTCTCCAAGCTGAGGAATTATCAATCACACGAATACCTGCTTCTGCAAACTTTGGTGCCCACTCCAAGGAGGTACTACCTCCTGCTGAAAATAAAGCAACTACTGGTTTTGCAGCAATCCCTTCCTCCATGGTTACCACCTTGTAAGGTTTGCCCTTAAATATTATTTCCTTACCTGCAGAACGCGCTGATGCAACAGGAATTAATTCTGTTACTGGAAAATTTCGTTCCGCTAATACTTGCAACATTTTTGTTCCTACTAGCCCAGTGGCTCCTACTACTGCAACTTTCATTTTTTTTATTTTTTACTTTTAAATTGTACTTATCAAAAAACCAGAAATCCTTTTAATGACTTAGAAACAAAAAGCCTCCCATTTTATTGGAAGGCTTCTGAGTATATTTATTCGCATACTAACCATCAGAACCTTCCTATTACAGGGGTTTCTTGATTTGTTTTGTATGTTTATTGATTATCATTGAACAAAATTAATTGGATACATTCATTTTACCAAATTTAAACTAATTCAATGTCAAAATTGACCAACTGAACAAACGATTGTATGCGCTCTTTAATTTATGTTTCAGTAATTTCAGTCAACCTTTGTGTCCCAAATTTTTCTACACAAAAACTAGCTAATGCACTTCCCACAATAATTGCTGATTTCATATTATGGAAAGAAAAGTTTTTTGTTTTTGCTAAGTGTGCAACAAAACCACCAGCAAAGGTATCTCCCGCACCAGTAGGATCGAATACCTCTTCTAATGGCAAGGCAGGTGCAAAAAATACTTCAGATTTGTGAAATAAAAGTGCGCCATGCTCCCCTTTCTTTATTATTAAATATTTAGGCCCCATAGCCATAATTTTTTTGGAAGCTTTTACTAAACTATACTCTCCACTTAATTGACGTGCTTCACTATCATTTACCAATAACACATCCACCAAACTTATTGTATGTAACAAGTCGTCCATCATAATATCCATCCAAAAATTCATCGTATCCATTACGATCAATTTAGGACGATTTTTCATTTGTTTAATTACACTACTTTGTACACTTGGAACCAGATTACCCAACATTAAGATTTCGCAGTCTTGGTAACTATCGGGAACTATAGGTTGAAAATTTTCCAATACATTTAATTGAGTTTCGATGGTATCTCTAGTATTCATATCAAGATGATACTTCCCGCTCCAGAAAAAAGTTTTTTCCTCTTTTTTTATTTGTACCCCCTCTAAAACTACCCCTCTTGCTGCAAGCGCATCTAATTCGGATTGTGGGAAATCGCCACCAACGACTGAGATTTGTTTTACAGTTGTAAAATTAGAAGCACACCAGGCTATATAAGTGGCGGCTCCTCCTATTATTTTATCGCTTTTGCCAAATGGGGTTTCAATGGAATCAAAGGCCATGGATCCTACAACAACTAATGACATGTATTAATATTTAATTTTTCAGCCGTAAAACTACGATTTTTAGGGCTAAGTAAATTTTAGAATAAAAAACAAACTAGTATAAGTTCTAAGTGCTTGATAATCAAAAACTAACAAAAATGCTATATATTTTAAATAAAATCATTTTTTTAAAGAAATAAATCGATACTTTAGTAGTAAAAAATTATCAATATTATAGTTTTATGGCTAGAATTAAGACGGAAAAAAACGGATCTAGAAAAGATGTAATTGTTAGTAAAGCAGCTACTCTTTTTAGAGAAAAAGGATATAAAGCAGCAAGTATGCGTGATTTAGCAGAGGCCGTAGGGGTAGAAGCAGCAAGTTTATACAATCACATCAAATCAAAAAGTGAATTACTACATGAATTGGTTTTTAATGTAGCCAATAGATTCGTAGTAAAAATGGATGAAATTGAGTCTGAGTCCATTAGCTCGCTTGAGAAGATGGAAAAATTATTGCGTTTTCATATTGGCGAAATGATCAATAATTATGAGGAAGTTTATGTAAGTGATAGAGAGTGGAAACATTTGTCAGATCCTTATTTATCTAATTATCAAAATCAAAGAAGAGTATACCGCAAAAGAGTTGCAGCGATTATTGAAGAAGGTATTAGAAAGAATGAAATCAAATCTATTGACGCAGCCACTGTTGTATTAATTTTTTTACATGCAGTAAGTGGTATAGAAAGCTGGCATAGATCTACAAAAAAAATTAGCGCTACAGATTTAGAACAAAATATGGTCGCAATTTTAATTGATGGATTAAAAGCAAACAAATAAATCTAGCATTGAGTATAGACTAAATAATAGACCTTTAGCCGACAGATTTAGTTAACTTTGCAATTCATTACATTAAAGTGTCAGAAAGAAACAATTTTATAGATTATATCCGAATTTTTTGCCATAGCGGCCATGGAGGAGCTGGATGTAAACATTTTTTACGCAATAAATTAACTGCAAAAGGGGGCCCAGATGGTGGAGATGGTGGCCGTGGTGGACATATCATAATAAAAGGGAATGCACAACTTTGGACCTTGCTTCATTTACGTTATTATAAAAATGTAATAGCAGATGATGGTGAAAACGGTACCAAAAATAAATGCACCGGCAAAGATGGTCAAGATATTATTATTGAAGTGCCCTTGGGTACCATTGCTAGGGACGAGCTAACTGGAAAAGTAGAAGCGGAAATATTGAAGGATGGACAGGAAATAATACTTGTCAAAGGAGGGAGAGGAGGCTTAGGCAATAGTAATTTTGCTACCCCAACGCAACAAGTCCCAGAATATGCTCAACCTGGTGAAGAAGGTGTTGAGGGCTGGAAAAATATTGAATTAAAAGTATTGGCCGATGTCGGATTGGTTGGATTTCCAAATGCTGGAAAATCTACTTTACTTTCAGTAATAACTGCCGCTAAACCTAAAATTGCTAATTACGCATTTACTACCTTAACCCCTCAATTGGGTATGGTCGAATACCGCAATAATTTGTCCTTTTGTATTGCCGATTTACCCGGCATTATTGAAGGGGCTGCAGAAGGTAAAGGTTTAGGGCATCGATTTTTAAGACATATTGAACGCAATGCCGTTTTACTATTTTTAATACCTGCAGATTCAAACGATCATAAAAAAGAGTTTGAAATTTTAAAACATGAATTGGAACAATTCAATCCAGAGTTACTACAAAAAGAATTTATCATTGCTATCTCTAAATCGGATTTATTAGATCAAGAGTTAACTGATGCTATTACTAAAGAGCTTCCTAAAAATATTCCTCATATTTTTATTTCCTCCGCCACGCAAAAAAACTTAATTGAATTAAAAGATATTCTTTGGAAAGCCTTGAACAAACCCATCTAATTATTGGAAAATAAAAATATACTCCTAGGAAAATTTGACAAAAAAATTAAAAGAGCCCACCGATTAATCGGTGGGCTCTTTTAATAATTAATTCGATGCCGCTTTGGTGGCTTTACTTCTATTGTTTTCATCTAAGATAGATTTGCGCATACGAACCGTCTTAGGTGTTACTTCAATACACTCATCAAATTGAATGTATTCCATGCATTCTTCTAGCGTAAATAATACTTTTGGTGTTATGCGAACACTATCATCACTGCCACTTGCACGGTGGTTGGTTAATTTTTTCATCTCTACCGCGTTAATGTTTAAATCGCCTGGCTTAATATGTTCGGCCAATACTTGACCAGCATAAATTTCTTCCCCTGGCTCAATAAAGAAACGGCCTCTATCTTGTAATTTATCAATTGAATAAGCAGTAGTTAAACCAGCGGTCTTAGCCACCAATACCCCATTGCTTCTTCCAGGAATAGGTCCTTTCCAAGGCTTGTATTCATTAAATCGATGCGCCATAACCGCTTCTCCTGCAGTTTGTGTTAACATTTGAGAACGCAATCCAATCAATCCTCTTGAAGGAATGTCAAATTCTAAATGTTGCATGGTTCCTTTAGATTCCATAATTAACATCTCCCCTTTCTTTTGGGTAACTAAGTCAATTACTTTACCACTATAATCAGCTGGAACATCCACTACCAATATTTCAAATGGCTCGTGTTTACGACCATCAATTTCTTTAACCAATACTTGAGGATTACCTACTGTTAATTCATAACCTTCTCTACGCATGGTTTCTACTAATACCCCTAAGTGTAAAATTCCGCGTCCAAATACCAAGAAACTATCCGCACTATCTGTTTCTTCTACACGTAAAGCCAAATTCTTTTCTGTTTCTTTCATTAAACGATCACGTATGTGGCGAGAAGTAACAAATTTACCTTCTTTACCAAAGAAAGGAGAGTTGTTGATACTAAAAGTCATACTCATCGTTGGTTCATCAACACTAATTACAGGCAATGCTTCTGGGTTTTCAGGATCAGCAATGGTATCACCAATACTAAAATCTTCTAAACCTACCACAGCACATAAGTCACCTGAAACAACTTCAGTTACTTTACGCTTGCCCATTCCTTCAAAGACGTATAATTCTTTTACTTTATTTTTCTTTAAACTTCCATCTGCTTTGATCAATACAATATTTTGGCCTTCTTTAATCGTTCCTCTTTCCACTTTTCCAATAGCAATACGACCTAAGAAAGAAGAATAATCCAATGAAGTAATTTGCATTTGTGTAGGTCCTTCCTTCACATTTGGTCCTGGTACATATTTCAAAATACCATCCATTAAAGGGAAGATATCTTCACATTGCGTCAAGCTATCATTGAACCAACCATTTTTACCACTTCCGTAAAAAGTAGGGAAATTTAATTGATCTTCCGTTGCGTCTAAATTAAAAAATAATTCAAAAACTGCATCATGTACTTCATCTGGACGACAGTTTTCTTTATCCACTTTATTAATAATTACAATTGGCTTCAAATTCAATTGTAATGCTTTTTGTAAAACGAAACGAGTTTGTGGCATAGGTCCTTCAAAAGCATCTACTAACAAACAAACTCCATCGGCCATTTTTAAAACACGCTCCACCTCACCACCGAAGTCAGAGTGACCTGGTGTGTCAATTACGTTAATTTTAACGTCCTTATAAGTTACGGAAGCATTTTTACTTAAGATGGTAATTCCTCTCTCTCGTTCTAGCTCATTGCTGTCCATGATGAGGTCTCCAGTTTCCTGATTGTCTCTAAATACTTTTGTAGCGTGCAAAATGCGGTCTACCAAGGTGGTTTTGCCGTGGTCAACGTGAGCGATAATAGCGATGTTTCTTATTTCCATGTACTGTTTTGAGGCTGCAAAGGTACAATGTTTACGCTCCTAAAAAAAACAAATGGGAATAAATGAATATTAAGATTTATACCCTAATATATATTTTATATTTATTTAATATATAACCCAATAACCAGCAAACAAGCATGTAAGCAATAGCAAAGGCAAGCGAAGCCCAATAAGCGGTTAAATGAGCAAAACTATTTTGATAAATCCAGTCAAATAAAGACTGATTGCCAATGGAAATGAGATGAAAAATGGTGACTAAAATTTCGGAAAAAAGATAAATCACCAATGGATTTTTACCAAAAACTTCTAAAAAACTTGTAAACTGAAGTTGATGATGCAATTCAACTCTATAAATAATAGTGGCAATAATGATCATGTCTAACCCCACCGTCAGTAACACAAAAGAACTTGACCATAATTTTTTATTGATGGGGAATTGATAATTCCACATAAATGCAAGAAAAACAAATCCTGCACCCCACATTAATAAATGAGTCAATCCTTCATAGGTTTTACCCTTTTCTTGTATAAATTTCCCTACTAAAAATCCAATAAGCACATTAACAATAGCCGGTAAGGTACTAATCCAGCCTTCGGGATCAAAAGCAAAGCCTTCTCCATGATACATATGACTTTCCCCCATTAACCATTTGTCAAAGACAATGCCCACATTACCTGTAATACTTAATGGATCATCAAGAGAACCAAAGGAGACACTTAGGTACCAGTAAGCAAGTAAAATTAAGGCAGACAATATCATCACTACCCGCTCATGCAAGTAAAAAGCAATAATGGATGCAATTCCATAACAAAGTGCAATTCTTTGTAGCACACCTAAAATACGGGTATCTTTTAAGGGTCCTGTAAAAGGAAACCAATACATGAGATAGCCTAATAAAAATATAAGCGCTGTCCTTTTTAAAATTCTAAAAATAACGGTTGAATTACTTAACTTCTCCCATTTCGGTAATACAAAACTCATTGCATTTCCTACCGCGAAAAGAAAGGAAGGAAATACTAAATCAGTGGGTGTAAAACCATGCCATTTTGCATGTAAAAAAGGGGCAAAGGTTAACGAACCATCACCAGGTGTATTAACTATTATCATTAAACAAATAGTCATTCCTCTAAAAACATCTAATGATAAAAATCGTTGATTGGACATAATAACATTTTAAGCAATTAAGGTACATAAAATATTTTTTTAAAACAAAGCATTTGAATTAGTTTTAACACAAAAGGAAATATATGCGAAAATTTAGAATTGGATTATTTGTAATCATGGGTATCCTTGCCCTTTATCTCTTAGGCCCACATCCCTCTAAACCCAACTTAAACGAACTCCTTCCTGTCCTACCAGATCAAATCTCTATTGACAATTATGTAATCAAAAAAGAAGCTAAATTTAAAACTAAGCCGAATAATGAGGCGAAAATTATTTGGGCCGACTCCTCACACCAACCTACTGATTATGCTATTATTTATTTACATGGTTTTAGTGCTAGCCAAATGGAGGGCAGCCCTGTGCATGTAAATATTGCAAAACAATTTCATTGTAATTTATATTTAGCTAGATTAGCAGAACATGGTTTAATGGGTTCAGAGGCATTACAAAATATGACTGCTGAAAATTTATGGGAATCTGCAAAAGAAGCCTATGCCATAGGAAAAAAAATTGGTAAAAAAGTAATTGTAATGGGCACTTCCACCGGAGGTACTTTAGCACTTCAACTAGCCGCTAATTACCCTGAAATTGCAGGACTCATTTTATATTCTCCTAATATAGAAATTTACAACCCAAGCGCTCCAATTTTAAATGACCCGTGGGGTTTGCAAATTGCAAGATTGGTTCAAGGAGGAAAATACAATAACATTCCATTTGAAAATAAGGATTACCCAAAATATTGGAATGTACATTATCGATTAGAAGCTACCGTGGCGCTAGAAAACTTAATAGAAGCTACCATGAATGAAAAGCTATTTAAAAAAGTTCATCAACCTATTTTAACACTTTACTATTACAAAGATGAGGAACACCAAGATAAAGTAGTTAAAGTTACCGCTACAAAAAGAATGTTTGCACAAGTAAGCACTCCTGATTATTTAAAAGTGATAAAAGCCATGCCTAATACGGGCCACCATGTTCTTGCATCTCCATTGGTATCTAAAGATGTAAAAGGCGTTCAAATAGAAACTGCAAAATTTATTGCAGAAAAAATAATCAAACATTAGTTATTAGCTATTCTATGGTATGACCTTTTTTGCTAGACAAATAAGTATAGATTGCGGGAATAACAAATAAAGTTAGTACTAAAGAAAATAACAACCCACCTACCACTACGGTCCCTAAAGGCTTGCGGCTGGTTGCAGCTGCTCCTAAACTTATCGCAATAGGCAATGCGCCTAAGGCAGTTGCCAAACTGGTCATTAGTATAGGTCTAAAACGTTGCGTTGATGCTTCCAATACGGCTGCTTTTAAAGTTAATCCAGTTGCTCTTTTCTTATTGGCAAATTCAACAATTAGAATACCATTTTTGGTTACCAAACCAATCAACATAATAATTCCAATCTCAGAGAATATATTTAATGTTTGTCCAAATAACCATAAACATAATAATGCCCCCGCAATAGCTAAGGGAACAGTAAGCATAATAATAAATGGATCTTTAAAGCTTTCAAATTGTGCAGCCAACACCAAATAAATTAAAATTAGCGCTAACAATAAAGCATAGGAAATATTAGATGAACTTTCTGCAAAATCTCTTGATGGTCCACTTAAGGCTGTTTGAAAACTTTCATCTAATAAATCCTTGGCAATATTTTTCATTGCATTCACCCCATCTCCTATTGTTTTCCCTTCTGCTAAAGATGCAGAAATGGTCGCAGCATTAAATCGATTGTAATGATATAGATTTGGCGGATTACTGTTCTCCACCACTTTTAAAACACTTGAAATAGGAATGCTTTCTCCTCTATTATTCCTTAAATATATTTTATTGATATCGGTCGCCTTGGTCCTATCACCTCTTACCACTTGAGTAATTACTTGGTATTGTCGATCATTCATAATAAAATAAGCAGAACGGGCCCCACTGAAAGCAGATTGTAACGCTTGAGAAATGTCTGCCGTTGTTAAACCCAAATCTCTTGCACGCATTCTGTCTATGTTTAAATCAAATTCTGGTTTATTGAATTTTAAATTAACATCCACATTTTGAAAAGTTTTATCCTTTCTGGCTGCTTCTAAAAATTTAGGAATCACTGATTGAATTTTTGCAAAATCCAAGTTTTGAATAATAAATTGAACAGGCAAAGAGCCTCTCGACATCATACCAACTGAAATAGTTTGTTCTTCAATTGAAAATATTCTTACATCCTTAAATTTTTTAAAGCGTTTATTTAAATCAACTACGATTTCTGATTGAGCCCTTTTTCTATTTTCAATAGGTACAAATCCAATTCTTCCTGATGCAGAACTATTTCCACCTGCGCTTCCATATCCAGGTACACTCCCCCATGTGAATGCTTGCTCGGGAATAGAATCTTGCATCAATCGAATGGTTTTTAATAAATTCCCTTTCATGTCCTCATAACTAGTCCCTTCTTGTGCGGTTAATGTATACCTAACCATTCCTTTGTCTTCTATAGGAGCTAATTCACTTTGTATATTTTTTCCAATAAAAAATATTAACCCAATACAAATTGAAATAATTACCCAAGCCATCCAGCGGACATTCAAAAATTTATTTAATAAATTTTTATAGCCCGATTCTAACCCTTTAAAAAAAGGTTCGGTGCGTTCATAAAATTTACCATGTTTGCCATCTTTTCTGTTTAAATAAACATTTAATACGGGAGTAATGGTTAAGGATACAAAAGCAGATACCAATACTGCACTAGCCACAACAACTCCAAATTCTTTAAATAAGGATCCTACAAAACCTTGTAGAAAGATGACAGGCATAAATACGACAGCAAGGGTTATCGAAGTGGAAATAACAGCAAAGAAAATTTCTTTACTTCCTTCTCTAGCCGCCTCTTTTAATGATAAGCCTTCTTCTATTTTTCTAAAAATGTTTTCCGTGACCACAATACCATCATCCACCACTAAGCCTGTGGCTAAGACGATGGCTAAAAGCGTTAATACATTTACAGAAAAACCTGCTATGTACATAATAAAGAAAGTTGCAATCAAAGAAATTGGAATATCAATTAAAGGTCTAATGGCAATTAACCAATTTCTAAAAAAGAAAAAGATAACCAATACCACTAAAGTAAACGAAATAAAAATAGTCTCTTTCACTTCTTCTAATGCTCTACGAACACTTTTTGTATTGTCGATGGGTACCGCAAATTCAATATCTGATTTATTACTTTTTTTAACTTCTTCTAGTCTTTTATAAAATTCATCTGCTATTTTTATATAGTTGGCTCCAGGTTGCGGAGACAAGGATATCATTACCGCCGGTACTCCATTAAAATAGACTCCTTGGTCTTCTTGCTCTGGACCCAACTCTACTTTAGCTACATCCCCCAGTCTAACAATACCTGTTGCATCTTGTTTTAATATAATATTTCTAAAATCAGACTCTGTAGTTAATCTACCTAAGGTTCTAATAATAAATTCTGTTTTTTGACCATAAATTTTACCAGCAGGTAATTCCACATTTTCTTTATTCAAACTAGTCTGAATGTCATTAAAAGCAATTCCGTAAGCATTTAATAAATCGGGGTCAGGGAAAATTCGCATAGAAAAACGTTTTCCTCTTACCGCCACTGAACTTACTTCATCAATGGTTTGGAAACGTTGTTGTAAAACATTTTCTGCATACTCAGTTAATTCTAAAGCACTTTTTGTTTTACTTCTTAAAGTCATCATTACAATAAAGTCGCTATTTGCATCCGCTTTTGAAACGATTGGGGGCGCGTCAATATCTTGAGGTAAATTACGTAAGGCTTGACTTACTTTATCTCTAACATCATTAGTGGCAGTTTCTAAATTAACCCCAAGGTTAAATTCAACGGTAATATTAGAAGCGCCCACAGAACTAGAAGAATTGATTGTCCTAATACCAGGAATACCATTAATAGATTTTTCAAGTGGTTCAGTAATTTGACTTTGTATTACTTCGGAGTTGGCCCCAGTATAAGAAGTCATTACATTCACTATGGGTGGATCGATAGCAGGGTACTCTCTTAATGCTAAAAAAGAAAACCCTACCAAGCCAAATATTACAATTGCAATATTCATAACGGTTGCTAACACGGGGCGCTTAAGAGAAAGTTCAGATATATTCATCTAATAAAACTATTTATTGGGACTAGAAAACTATTTTGCAATTTCTACAATGGGAATTATTTTTCCTACATTAATTTTATTGCCATTTCTCACAAACAACATACCAGCAACTACCACGGTATCGCCTACATTTACTCCCTTGGTAATTTCCACAGAAGTAGCAGTTCTATATCCAGTCTCCACTTCTACCAAACTAGCCAAACCATTTTTTACAAGTACAATTTGTTTGCTTTTTGCTTCTGGAATAAGTACGTTGGCGGGCACTAAAATAGAAGGCTTTTGAAGATTGTCATTTAAATATACTTTTACATAGGCTCCCGGTAGCATTTTACCTTGCAAGGATGCGCGCACTTTTATATTTCTAGTGGTGGCTACAATTTGAGGCTCTATTGCAATAATAATCGCTGAAAGCTTTTGATGGGTTTCGGTGATTCCTTCTAAATTAATCTTCTTACCCACTTTTACATAGCTCCCATACATTTCAGGTAAGGTAAAATCAATATTTAAATGATCTGTTTTTTGCAAAGTGGCAATGGTGGTTGCCGTATTTAAAAATGCCCCCAAACTAATTTGTCTGAGGCCCAATTGACCTGTAAATGGCGCTTTAACAATGGTTTTATCAATTAAGGATTGGGTATAAGCTAAATCGGCTTTATAACTTTTAACTTGTTGTAATGAAATGTCATAATCACTTTGATTAATGCCTTTCACTTTTAACAATTGTAAATTTCGTTGTTCATTACTATTGGCTAGTTCTAATTGTACTTTAATTTTTTCTAATTGTGCTTGTAAATCAGCGTCATTCAATTTAGCAAGAACGGTTCCTGCTTGCACGGTTTTGCCTTCTGGAATTTGTAAAAATACTACCCGACCACTGGTCTCCGCATGCAATTCTACAAAATCAGTGGAAGCTACCGATCCATTTACTTCAACCACTTTGTCTACTTGCTGATTGACTGCAATAGCAATGTCCACCGTAACAGGGGCATTGGGATTAAACTTATCGAAAGCTTTTGACTTGTCTTTACAGCCAAGGGTGGTAAAAAAGCAAGCAAAGGCTAAAATGGTTATTTTTCTCAAAACACTAAAATTTAGAGCTTGAAGGTAACCAAATTATAGTTTTTTGGAAAATAATATAGATGAGTGGCCAATGAATTAATAAGTGCTTAATGTTGCTCTTTAAATGCCTGATACTTTTTTTCAATATAATAACCCAACTCTAAGTCGTTCAATAAACCTAGTACTTCATAAGATGGCCTGCAATAATCCATAAATCGATCCAATTGCTCGCCCTCTAAATGAGTTAGCTTTATTACAAAACGCTTCGTAAAACGATATTGGACATACTTCTCTTGCTCTTGTTTCAAAAGTCTCTTTTGAAGAAATTGTAAATTTCGATTTCGTTTAATTCGAAACATGTTGATGATCTCATCTAAATCCAAACCAATCGTTAACCCATTGGGGCCTAATAATTGTTGATTGCCCCCCCCTAATCTTATTCCTGGTGGGTGATAGTTAAAAAATTGTGCATAGTCATTTCTGTTTTGAATGGAGTCAAGTTTATAATAGCTATTTCTAACACTTACTTCAGGCAAATCAAAACCAGTTACGTGAATCATTACATTAAAATTATGTAGGTCTTCAACTGTATCCAAAGGATATTTATGGGTGTTTTTACCAAATAGAGAAAACCAAATTGAATCTTTGGCTTTGACAGCAATGGTGTATCTACCAAGTGAATCCGTAAAAGCATGATTGTTATTACTAAAAACAATGACCGATTCAATGGGTCGCCTTCCTGAAATATCATATACTACCCCACTAACTATATTAGTTTGTGCCTGTGTTTTGGAAATTAAAACAAGTAAAAAAAATAAAATCAAGCAGCTCTTGTCATTCATAAAGAGTGCAATATAAAGAAAGCTTATATTAAATTTAACCGGAAACTATGACAATTAACATGTTTTTACCTTTTGAAAAAAGCTTATATTAAAGTAGTTAAAAAACCTAAGGCAATGGTCATTAAAACAACCCATTGAGATGCAATTTTATGGGTATAAATTAAATAAGTGCTTGCTACAAACACAAATAAATAGCGCATAAAGGTATAGCTGCCAAATGTGTTTATTTCAATTGCCATATCTTTTATAAAATATAGCATTGCTCCTAACATAATGCCTACTATTGCTGCATATATGCCTTCTAATGATCTATAAAAAATTGCAAATTTTTTTAAATTTTGCCAGATAGGGAAAAAAAATAAGACCATAAAAAAGCTTGGTAAAAAAATGCCTAGGCTACCTAAACAAGCACCTGCAAACTGCCATCCCATTCCTTCTTCCTTTATTAATAAAGCACTAGTAAAACTAGCCACTGAAAAAACAGGGCCAGGCATGGCACGCACCATTCCGGAACCGGTTAAAAAGGCTTCTTTGGATATTTTTAAAATTGCTCTTTTACTTTTTTTTATGTGTTCTGAATTAGGTCTTGCCACATATTGTTCATACATCATGGGTATCAGCACATCCCCTCCTCCAAAAACCATACTACCAAAACGATAGTTATTTTCAAATAAATTAAATGCTTTTCTATTTTTCCAACCCTGTCTGGTTGCTTGCTCTGATAAAAATCCTGCAATAATAAAAAGCAAACTAAAAAAAATAAGCCCCCCCCATTTAATGGTTTTAGGTGCAGCGCCATCAGTTGGAATTCTTTTCTTACTAAAATTGGTCGCAACTCCGGCCATAATAATCACAAAGGGAATTGCCCAAGGGGTTTTAAAGCAAACTAAAATTAGGACGCTACTGGCTATAAAAATAATTTTTGTAATTGTGCTATTAATTGCTTTTTTATACAATACTATTGTTGCACTTGCTATAAATCCAATGGCCATAGGTTGTAGTAAACTCAAACTTTTTAACTCTTGCTTAAAATCAAAATAGTTGTATAAAATTGCCAGCAAGGCCATTAATAAAGTTGCAGGTAAAATCCATATTAATAAAGAAATAAAAGCCAAAGAAGTACCTCCTCTTTTGTACGCAATTAGAATAATAGTCTGTGTAGAAGATGCTCCTGGTAGTAATTGACAAAAAGCATTAAACTCCATCAGCTCTGCTGCACTAAGGTCTTTTCGTTTATCTACAAATCGGTATTGTAGTAAGCCTAAATGAACTTGAGGACCTCCAAATGCGGTCAAACTGTGTTTGAAAACAGCCAATAAAAAGGAAATATGACTAAAAAGTTTCAAATTAAATTACAATTGCTCCTTAAAAATATTAATTTTTAAGCATACTCCCTTTTTATTTAAACTAAATAGCCTACTCTATGTCTAATTCAAACTAGCTACTTTACCTTTGCATTCGAACTTATAAAAAATTAAACTAAATGCGCAACTATCTACCCTTTGTAATCCTATTTATCATGAGCAGCTGTTCTCGAAATAATTACGCTACATTAGAACCGCTCTATGAAAAGCAGAATTTAAGTGAATTGCCAGATTATAGTAATCTAAACTATTGGGCTGCTCATCCAAATAAAAAAAGTACTGCTGATAGTGTTCCTAGCATTTTAAGTAAAACTTATCACCCCGTTAAATCAGTTGATGTTTTTTTTGTACACCCCACCACTTATTTAGATTCCAACAAACCCTTTGGGATGAATGCCTCCTTTAAAGATTTTAAAACTAATATTACTACCGATTATACCACTATCTTAAATCAGGCAAGTATATTTAATGAAGTGGGTCGAATTTATGCACCAAGGTATCGACAAGCTCATATTAATGCTTATAGCCCAGTAGATCATCAAGATTCAATTATAGCCATTGCAGCGTTTGAATTGGCCTATCAGGATGTAAAAGCAGCATTTGAATATTATATGGAACATGAAAATAAAGGTAGACCTATTATTATAGCTTCTCATAGTCAGGGATCCACTCATGCAAAACGATTGTTAAAAGAATTTTTTGACGACAAGGCACTTGGTAAAAAATTAGTAGCCGCTTATGTGGTTGGTATGGCCATTGATCCAGCAGATTATGTACAATTAAAAGCTTGCGAACAACCAAATGCTACAGGCTGTATTTGTGCTTGGAGGACTTATCAAGAAGGATATATTCCCGAATTTATAAAAAAAGAAAAGTTTAATTCAATTGTAACCAACCCTATTTCTTGGAATACAAAAGATACGGTAGTAGCAAGGTCCTTCAACGAGGGCTCCGTTTTGTATAATTTTAATAAAATAACAACACATGTAGTTGGGGCCATCAATCACAAAGGTATCTTATGGACCAAAAAGCCACAATTTATGGGTAACTTTTTTTACAGGACAAAAAACTTCCACATTGCTGATTATAATTTTTATTATCTAAGTGTAAGAAAAAATGTTGCGGAAAGAGTAAATAGTTACTTAAGTGCAAATAATAATTATACCCACTAATTAATTACCAATCACACTCAAAAATTTAATACGCATAATTTTTAATTGTTCCCAAGAATAATTGTTTTCACTTAATTCTTCTTGCGCAATTTGGAGTGAAGAAGTTTCACAATTTTTGAAGTATTCTAGTATTTCTGCTTGGTCGTATTCATCTAGCCATTCATCAATAGCATAATCTAAATTTAATTTAGTTCCACTCGCTGCTATAGTTTCCATCTCCTCTAATAAATTTTCTAGCTTGAGGTCTTTATTTTTGGCAATGGTCTCCAATGGAATTTTTTTATCTACATTTTGAATGATGTAAATTTTGTGGTTGAATTTATTGGCCACTGACTTCATTACAAAATCGTCTGGCTTTTCTATATTGTTTTCTTCAACATATTTTTCAATCATTTTTACAAAAGGAGTACCATACTTAATGGCTTTCCCTTTGCTCACCCCTTGGCATCTTTCTAATTCTTCTAAGGTAGTAGGATATAAAGTGGCCATGTCTTGTAAAGAAGTTTCTAAAAAAATAACAAAGGGTGGCAAACCAATTTTTTTAGCTTCTATTTGTCTTAAATTTTTTAACATCTCAAACAAAGCATCATCCGTAGTTCCAGCCCCATCTGAATTTTCCTGTTCCTCCTCTTCTAAATTAGCATCGTCATAAACATGATTCAACACAATGTTAAAGTGGTTCGGTTTCTTTAAAAATTTATGCCCTTTGCTGGTTATTTTTAACAACCCATATTCTTCAATATCTTTTTCTATCATCTCATCTAGCATGGCTTGACGCACCATGCTATTCCAAAACAAATGATCGTACTCTTTTCCAATTCCAAATACCGGCAATTTTTCGTGTCTGTATAAACCAAGTTGTGGTGTATATTCTCCTACTAAAACCTGAATTACATAATCAGCGACAAAGCGCTCATTTAATACTTCAATCACTTTTAATAATTGCACCAATTGCTCTTTCGCTTCAATTTTTTCTTTTGGATTTAAACAGTTATCACAATTACCACAATTGGTGTCGGCCCAACTTTCGCCAAAGTAATGTAACAAACTTCTTCTTCTACAAGCCCCACTTTCAGCAAAAGCAACTGTCTCGTCAATTAGTTGAGCGCCTACTTCTCTTTCATTAAGCGGCTTATCCCTTAAAAAATGTTCCAGCTTAGAAACATCTTTATGCGCATAGTATAAAATACAATTCCCTTCTAACCCATCTCGGCCTGCACGGCCTGTTTCTTGATAATAATTTTCAATTGACTTGGGTATATTATAATGTATTACAAATCTAATATCTGGTTTATCAATTCCCATTCCAAATGCAATGGTTGCTACAATTACTTGAACGTCTTCATTCAAAAATTGATCCTGTCTAGAGGCTCTTAATTTTTGATCTAGCCCTGCATGATAGGCCACTGCTTTTATTTTGTTGGCTTTTAATAAATCTGCTAACTCTTCTGTTGTTTTTCTATTAAGTGTGTAAATAATTCCACTTTTACCTTTGTGTTGTGAAATATACCTTACAATATGTTTAATGGTGGTTTCTTTTTTTAACTTGGGTTGTACCTCATAATACAAGTTGGCTCTGTTAAAAGAAGAAATTAAAACTTCGGGATCACGCAAGGCTAAGTTTTTTAAGATATCACTTTGTACTTTTGGAGTAGCCGTGGCTGTTAAAGCAATAATTGGTACTGCTGGGTTTATTTCTTCCATCATTTCTTTTAGCCTTCTGTATTCAGGCCTAAAATCATGGCCCCATTCTGAAATACAATGCGCTTCATCCACCGCAAAAAATGAAATTGGCAAGTCACTAAAAAAATCTAGGTTTTCTTGTTTTGTTAAAGTTTCAGGGGCAACATATAATAATTTTGTTTTTCCGCTAAGTAAGTCAGTTTTGACTTCATTAATTTGCCCCTTATTTAAAGAAGAATTTAAAAAGTGGGCGACTTCATCCTTTTCACTATACCCCCTTATCAAGTCAACTTGATTCTTCATTAACGCAATTAATGGTGATACTACAATAGCACATCCTGGAAGCATTAAAGCGGGTAATTGATAACATAAACTTTTACCACCCCCGGTGGGCATAATCACAAAAGTGTCTCTTCCACCTAATAAGGATAAAATGGCTTTTTCTTGGGTACCCTTAAAAGATTTAAAACCAAAGTATTGCTCCAAAGCACTCAAAATAGTTGTTAAACTAAATGGGGATTCCTTTTTAGCAATGGCGGGGGCTTTCTTTACGGGTTTTTTGGTGGTGGCCATCTGTAATTATCTTAAAATCAGTTATTTCTACTTGAGTTCCTATTAAGTTAACGAAATTAATTCACTATTGTTTAAAGTAGACAAATATTTATAAAAAATAAAGCTTTTTGAAAAATAGAGTATCAATGTCGATGAAACATTAACTTTGTTGTTTCTTATACTGCCTATGGACCAAAGAATTATTTCTATTGCCACTAAAACGCTTTCCATTGAGTTGGATGCAATTAATGGATTAAATGCACATATAGATACTGCTTTTGTGGAAGTTGTTAAAGCTATTTATTCTTCAAAGGGCAAACTAGTAATAAGTGGAATTGGCAAAAGTGCAGTTATCGCTCAAAAAATAGTTGCTACTTTAAACTCTACCGGAACGATTGCCTTGTATTTACATGCTGCCGATGCCATTCATGGAGATTCGGGCATTATCCACCCTAATGATATTGTTTTAATTATTAGTAAAAGCGGGGAGAGTCCTGAAATAAAAAATTTAGTACACCTAATTCAACAGTTTGGTAATACCATAATAGCCATGGTTGGCAATACAGAAAGTTATTTAGCAAAACAAGCTAAATGGATTTTAAATACCACCGTCGTCAAAGAAGCTTGTATACACAATTTAGCGCCTACCGCTTCCACGACTGCACAAATAGTCATGGGAGATTTATTGGCCATGTGCTTAATGGAAATTAAAGAATTTAAAGCTGTTGATTTCGCAAAGTTTCATCCTGGTGGCAATTTAGGAAAAAGGTTAACCCTTACTGCCGGACAAATGGCGCAGGTAAATCCAAAACCATCCGTCTTTAATACGACTTCTTTAAAAGAGGTCATTGTTACGATTTCAAAAAACAGATTGGGTGCAGCAGTGGTCATCGATGAAAAAGAAAATGTATTGGGCATTATTACAGATGGAGACATTCGTCGGATGCTAGAACAACATAGCAATTTACAAAATTTAATAGCTGTTCAAATTGCGCATACATCGCCCATCACAATTGATCCAAATGCATTAGCTGTAGAAGCTTTAGCTATTATGGAGCAAAACGATATCAGTCAATTAATTGTGGCAGCCGATAAAAAATATATTGGAATAATACACATTCACGATTTAATGAAAGAAGGAATTTTATAATTAAAAGTACTTATGCAAAATAAACATCATTATGTGGCCATTATGGCGGGCGGAATTGGAAGTAGATTTTGGCCGATGAGTAGAACTGCTTATCCCAAACAATTTTTAGACGTTTTAAATACAGGAAAAACGTTAATTCAATGGACCTATGATAGGTATACCCAATTTATCCCTTTAGAAAACATTTTCATTGTCACCTCTGAGGAATATGTTGAAATAGTTAAAACTCAATTGCCCGAATTACCTATTCAAAATATTTTAGCCGAGCCTAGTAAAAAAAATACAGCCCCATGTATTGCTTATATTTCTTTTAAATTAGCTCAAATAGATCCTGAAGCAGTTTTTGTAGTTGCTCCTAGTGATCACTTAATTTTAGAACAAGAAAATTTTCAAAAAATAGTTACCAAATCGCTAGATTTTGTTACTAATATAAATGCATTAGCTACATTAGGTATTAAACCTTCTAACCCAAATACAGGGTACGGTTACATACAATATGAAGGTTTAGAAGTAAGCACTGGGGTGTATAAAGTAAAAACATTTACAGAAAAGCCTACCCTTGAAATTGCAGAATCATTTTTAGCAAGCGGCGATTTTTTATGGAATGCGGGTATTTTTGCATGGAAAGCAAGAACCATTTTAAAAGCTTTTGAAAAGTATCAACCAGAAATGTTTGAATTATTTGATCAAGAAAAAGCAAATTTTAACACGGAAAAAGAAAAGCAAGCCATAGAGAAAATTTATCCTCAGTGTACCAATATTTCAATCGATATTGCCATCATGGAAAAAGCAGATAATGTCTATGTTTTGCCCTCTGCTTTTGGCTGGAGCGATTTAGGCACTTGGAATAGTGCTTATGATAATATGGAAAAAGATTATTTCGGAAATGCAGTGGCTTCTGATAATGTAATTGTGATTGATGCGACCAAATGTATGATAAATGCACCCAAAGATAAATTAGTAGTTGTTCAGGGAGTGGATGACTTTATAATTGTAGATACCAAAGATGTTTTATTAATTTGCAGTAAGGAAAAAGAGCAATCAATAAAAGAATACGTTGCCGAAGTAAAAAGGCACAAAGGCGATAAATACATTTAGATTCACTATAAATAATTACCTTTATCAAGCTAATAATTGCTTAACTATAACCAATTTAATACATGGCTACAATAATTACTGGAACAGGAAGTTATATTCCTGGAGTTGTTATTTCAAATAATTCATTTAATGACCATAGTTTTTACGGAGAGGATGGTGTCAAAATAACTACCCCTAACGCAGAAATTTTTGAAAAATTTAGAGACATTACGGGTATCTACGAAAGAAGATATGCAGAAAAAAATGTAAATACATCCGACTTAGCCGCCAAAGCTGCTGAACTAGCCATTAAAGATGCGGACATTGATCCAGAAACCATTGATCAAATTATTGTAGCACATAATTTCGGGAATGTATTGTCCGGAACCAATCAAGCCGATACCATTCCTGCGATTGCTTCAAGAGTAAAAAATATTTTAGGTATTCGTAACCCAAATTGTGTAGCTTATGATATTTTATTTGGCTGCCCGGGTTGGATACAAGGGGTAATTCAGGCCGATTCTTTTATTAAATCGGGTATGGCCAAGAGATGTTTGGTCATTGGTGCTGAAACACTTAGTCGGGTGGTAGATCCTCATGACAGAGATGGTATGATTTTTAGTGATGGCGCTGGCGCCTGTATTGTTGAAAACTCAACCGATACGGAAAGCGGAATATTAGCCAGTAGCGTTCAAAGCCATTGTGTTGATGAAACCTATTTTTTATACTTGGGTAAATCTTATCATCCAGAAGGAACTGAAGACACTAGGTATATCAAAATGAAAGGGCGTAAAGTATACGAGTATGCCATAAAGAATGTGCCCTTGGCTATGAAAGAATGTATTGAAAAAGCGGGAGTAGACATTCATGATGTAAAAAAATTCTTTTTGCATCAGGCCAATGAAAAAATGGATGAAGGTTTTATAAAAGCTTTATTTAAATTATATGGGATTAAAGAGGTCCCTGAAAATATTATGCCCATGAGCATTCATGACTTAGGCAATAGCTCGGTAGCAACCATACCTACTTTGTATGATAGGGTAAAACATGGAGAATATAAAGAACATCAATTAAATAAAGGAGATGTGGTCATATTTGCATCCGTTGGAGCCGGCATGAATATCAATGCTATTTGCTATAGAGTGTAATCGTAAACTTACTATTAATAGCCTCTGACATTTTTCCCTTCTACATAATTTTTAAAGGCTTTGTTACAAACCTTGTTGCCACCTGGTGTTGGGTAATTCCCTGTAAAATACCAGTCACCTGTATTGGTAGGGCAACAGTCGTGCAAATCCTCCGTGGTTTGATAAATTACTTCAACAGGAATATTAATATCTTCTGGGGTTATTAGTTGTGCAATTTTAATTGAAATATCTTCTGGGGTAAATGGATCATACAATTGGCGTACCACATTTTCTGTATGCAATTGATTGGCCGCTTCCAAACTTTTAATTTTTTGGTATACTTCATCAATTACATTGGTCATTCCCTTGTCGTTTAATAAAGCAATGACCGCCCTAAAAGCAATAAAGTCTCCCATCTTGCTCATATCAATACCATAACAATCGGGATACCTAATTTGAGGGGCAGAAGAAACGACTATAATTTTTTTAGGCCCTAAACGAGACAACATTCTTATAATACTTTCTTTTAAAGTAGTTCCTCTTACAATGCTGTCGTCAATAATTACCAAGGTATCTTCATCTTTACGAACTGTTCCATAAGTAATATCATATACATGTTGTACCATTTCATTTCTGTTGGTGTCTTCAGTAATGAAAGTGCGTAACTTAACATCTTTAATCGCAATTTTTTCTTGTCTAATTTTGCGATTAACCATGGCCTCTAGCTTTTCAGGATCTACTTCTTTTCCCCAACTTAAAATTCTTTCTACTTTAATTTTATTTAAGTATTTCTCCATTCCTTTAACCAATCCATAAAAAGCCACTTCCGCAGTATTAGGGATATAAGAAAAAATAGTATTTTTTAAATCGTTGTCAATTCGCTCTAGTACAATTTTACTTAAATGGTTTCCCAAAGCAATACGCTCTCTGTAAATTTTTTCATCACTACCTCTAGAAAAATAAATGCGCTCAAAAGAGCAAGCCCTTCTTTCTTTTGGTTCTATAATTTGTTCTATACTGTATTTGCCTTCGTCATCCACTAGCAATGCATGGCCTGGCATTAGTTCTAGTACTTCATTTTCTGCAACATTAAAAGTGGTTCTAATAGCTGCTCTTTCACTTGCTGCTACTATTACTTCGTCATCAATATAATAATACGCTGGCCTTATTCCATTGGCATCTCTTAAAATAAAACTATGCCCATTGCCCACTAAACCACCTACCGTAAAGCCGCCATCAAATAAAGGAACTGCTTTTTTAAGCACGTCAACAATATTTGGTTTATTGGGATTAATACTTTCCTCCTTAGTTAAAAAATAGTGAATCACTTCCATCATAGCAGCCAAATCACTTTCTTTTTCAAATGGACCTGGATCTAATTTAATGTGTTCAAATAATTCATCGGTATTGACTAAATTAAAGTTCCCAGCTAAAGCTAAATTTTTTCCAGGAACTAAATTTCGTTTGATAAAAGGATGACAAAATTCAACGTTGTTTTTTCCTTGGGTGCCATAACGTAAATGGCCTAATAAAATTTCACCCATAAAAGGCAAATGACCTTTCATTAAACCAGGGTGTTTTGAAATGTCTGGTTGAAATTTTTCAAGTTCTTGAATTTCTAATCCGATTTTATAAAATAAATCGGCAATAGGTTGTTGTGCATTGCTTCGCAATCTGTATAAAAAAGGATTCCCCGGTTCAATATTTAATTTTAGTGTGGCTAAACCCGCCCCATCTTGTCCACGATTGTGTTGCTTTTCCATCAAAAGGTAGAGCTTATTTAAGCCGTAGGTAACTGACCCTCTTTGCTGAAGATAATAGGAAAGTGGCTTTCTAAGTCGAATGAAGGCTAGCCCACACTCGTGTTTAATTTCGTCGCTCATGATGGAGTTTAAAGAGCCACAAATTTACAATAGTTCGGTATTGTTTAGTATTAAGTGGTAAAAAACTTTTCAACTAAGCACCTGCAATAAAATAGGGAATTTCAATTAATAAAAGGTCGGCGCCTGCAGCTGCCTCAATGGAAACGGAATCTACCCCACTTATTCCAACTGCATCCCTTCTTCCTAAAGGCTGGCCACCAATACTGCAATTGCCTTCAATACACATAGCATATAAACCCTGCCCTTTTTGATGAAAGTTGTATTCGGACTTAAAAGGCTTAATAAAATGGCCTAAAGACAACCAAGCGTCTTGATTAATGAATAAAGTATTGGGGTCATTGGGCGAAACTACCGTTAACAACTGATCTACTCTATCCTGAGGAAGGAAGGATTTTTGATCATATCTAGGGGTTATATTACGTTCTTTTGGGAATATCCAAATTTGAAATAATTCTACTCTTTTGTCTTTATTCGGATTTACCTCACTATGTTGTATACCACTTCCTGCACTCATAATTTGTACATCATGTTCTTTGATGATGCAATCTCGTCCTGTACTGTCTCGATGATGTAAGTCCCCAAATAAAGGGATTGTAATAATTTCCATATTATCATGAGGATGGGTACCAAAGCCCATGCCTTCGTCAATTTTATCATCATTCAAAACCCTCAGTGCACCAAAGTGTACTTTATTGGGGTCATGATATTGACCAAAACTAAAACTATGGTAGGTATCTAGCCAATCAAATTGGACATGCCCTCTTTCCTGACTTGGAAATGTTATGATTTGCATAAAAAATATTAATACACTTTTTCTTTCACCAATTCAGCAGCTACTTTGTTCCAGTCTTTTAATTCCTCGCAACTTTGGTAGTCCGCATCTATAAAAATGTAATTGCCTGGCACATGAACTTTAAACCAATTCTCTAAGGCTATCGATTTTTTAACTTCTAAAGCTCTTTGTGCAATTTTATTGTAGTCTTCTTTTAAATTTTCTTTATGGGGGGTAGTTCTTTCTTTGAAATAAACCAATCTTAGGGTTTTTCTACCTCGATCGTCTAAATAAACTTGAGGTTCAGAAATATCTCCTGGTTTCATATTTTTAATAAGTACCACCATCTCCTTGTCTAACTGATCAATGTTTACATAGGTGGAGCCATCTCGCCCCGAAACCGCACCTCCACTAAATTTGCTTTGATCATCATCGCTATATTTGTTAACTGCTTCCCCGAAAGAGGCGTTACCCGCAATGATTTGTTTTCTAATACTATCTAAAAAAAGTTTAGTTACTTTAATCTCATCATTGGTGATTGGGGGTATGCGTAAAATGTGTTTCACTACCGCATCATCCCCAGATCTTGAAAGAAGTTGAATAATGTGGTATCCAAATTTAGATTTGATGGGCGCAGAAATTTGACCTTCTTTTAATCTAAAAGAACCAGACATAAATGCTGGATCAAAATTACGTTCATTTCTATTTAAACTAAATTGGCCAAGGTTTTCTTTAGCGCTAGGATCTTCTGAATATAATTTAACCAATTGATCAAAACTATTAATGCCTGCTTCTACTTGTTTTCTATAACCAAGCAATTGTTGGATGACATATTCTTCCACATCTCTATTTGCCTTAGGATGCATTATCAAAGAAACAACTTGCACCTCACTTTCATACAAAGGCAAACTGTCCACATCTATTTTATCATAAAAAGCCTTCACTTCAACAGGTGTTATTTTTATTTTATCAACGATTTTTTCCTGCATTTGGTCGGCCAATCTTTGTTCTTTAATCAAGGAACGAAAATCTTCCTTTAATTGAATAACCGATTTCCCAGCCACTTCTTCCAAAGCTTCTTTAGAACCAAATTGTTGAATAAAGTTTCTAATACGACTATCAATGGCATTTTCTACTTCTTCTTCCGTAACGTTAATAGAATCTTTTTGTGCTTGTAAAACCAAAGCTTTACGAATTAATTGCCCTTCAATAATTTGACAACCTGATGGAAGTATCACATTCTCTTGCCCTTGTGATTGTCTTTTATAATCGGCAATCGCATTTTCAATATCAGACTTTAAAATAAATTTATCGCCCACCGTTGCCACGATTTTATCAGCCAACACTTTTTTTATTTGCGCTTTTGTTTGAAAAGAGCTTGCTAAAAAAGCAAAAGAAAAAATAATCTTAAATAATTTCATCGAAATTTTTATTAATATACAAAGTACTACTACTTGGAATTGAGTTCCAAATAGCAAATCTTAATTTTTTTATAAAGTACGTTTAACTTCTTCTTCTTCAAATGCTTCTACGATATCTCCCACTTTCAAATCGGTAAAGTTTTTAATGGTTAATCCGCATTCCATATTGGATACCACTTCTTTCGCATCGTCTTTGAAACGTTTCAAGCTGCCCAACTCTGCGCTTTGTCCTTCGCCTTTGGGATACTCCACAATACCATCCCGAATAATACGTATTTTACTATTTCTACTTAATTTGCCATCCAATACAAAACATCCAGCCACCGTGGCTTTATCAAATTTGTACACTTCTCTTACCTCTACGTTAGCTACAATTTTTTCTTGTATTTTAGGCTCCAACATACCTTCCATTGCGCTCTTAATTTCATCAATGGCATTGTAAATAATAGAGTATAATTTTATCTCCACTCCTTCTGTTTCTGCTAACTTATTGGCTTGCATAGAAGGTCTTACGTTAAATCCAATAATGATTGCGTCAGAAGCGGCAGAAAGCAATACATCAGATTCAGAAATTTGTCCTACCCCTTTTAAAATTACTCTAATAGCAATTTCTTCGGTAGATAATTTTTGTAAAGAATCACTTAAGGCTTCAACAGAACCATCCACGTCCCCTTTGATGATAATATTTAATTCTTTAAAGTTTCCTAAAGCCAAACGACGTCCAATTTCATCTAATGTAATATGTTTTCTCGTTCTTAAGCCTTGCTCTCTTAATAATTGAGCACGTTTGGTTGCTAACTCTTTTGCTTCCGCTTCGTCTTCAAATACTTTAAATTTCTCACCAGCTTGTGGTGCACCATTTAATCCTAAAATAACTACCGGAGTAGAAGGAGGAGCCACTTCGATACGTTGATTGCGCTCATTAAACATTGCCTTCACTCTACCATAATATTGTCCAGACAAAATTAAATCACCTTGTTTTAAGGTTCCATTTTGAACCAAAATAGTAGCCACATAACCACGGCCTTTATCCAAAGAAGCTTCTATGATACTTCCTGAACCTTCTCTATTCGGGTTGGCTTTTAAATCTAATAAATCAGACTCTAGAATAACTTTCTCCAATAATGAATCTACATTTAAACCTTGTTTAGCAGATAATTCTTGGTTTTGGAATTTACCCCCCCAAGCTTCTACCAAGATGTTCATTTGCGATAGTTGTTCATATATCTTTTGAGGGTTTGCACCGTCTTTGTCAATTTTATTTACTGCAAAAATCATGGGTACATTCGCTGCTTGCGCGTGACTAATGGCTTCTTTTGTTTGTGGCATCACAGCATCATCTGCCGCAACTACAATAATAGCAATATCTGTTACCTTGGCACCCCGAGCACGCATCGCCGTAAAGGCTTCGTGACCTGGTGTGTCTAAAAACGTAATGGCTTTGCCATTCGGTAAGGTTACTTCATAGGCACCAATGTGTTGTGTAATTCCTCCTGCTTCACCAGCAACCACATTTGCATTACGGATATAATCCAGTAAAGATGTTTTACCATGATCCACGTGACCCATGATGGTTACGATAGGAGGACGTTCTACCAAGTTGGCTAAATCTTCTGCTTCCTCTTCCTCATCCATTTCTTCTGCATCTTCTAATCCAACAAACTCTACTTCAAATCCAAATTCACTCGCTACTAATTCTATTACTTCGGCATCTAAACGTTGGTTAATAGAAACCATGATGCCTAAATTCATACACTTGCTAATAATATCAGCAAAGCTTACATCCATCAAACTTGATAACTCACTCACCGTTACAAATTCTGTAACCTGTAATTTGTTATCGGTTACTTCATTGCTTTCATTTTCTGCAGCTTCATCTCTCTTAGCACGTCTATATTTTGACTTTAAGCTTTTTCCTCTACCACCGGCACCGGCTAACTTAGCTTGTGTCTCTTTGATTTTATCTTGAATGGCTTTTTGACCAATTTCTTTTTGCTCCGCTGTTTGAGGTGCGTTTCTGTTACCTCCACGAGCGCCACCTTGACCGGGTCTTGCGCTACCACCACCAGGCCTTTGTCCACCACCACCACCTTGACCTTGGTATCCACCACCGGGCCTTTGTCCACCACCACCTTGACCTTGATATCCACCACCGGGTCTTTGACCACCTCCTTGTCCTTGATTTCCACCACCTTGTTGTGGTTGATTTGGATTGCCCCCTTGTGAAGGAATACGTTTACGTTTACGTTTTTCTTCTAGGCTCATTGGTTTAGGACGGGTATCACTATTAATGGGTAATTCAATCTTGCCCATAATCTTTGGTCCTTCTAATTTTCGTGTAGCAATATTTTCAATCTTACCATGCACATTTTCTGGTGCAATAGAATGATCTACTGGTGCTGGCTTCTCTTTAGCTACAGGTTCATCTGTTTTCTTAGCCGCTTTTTTAGGGGCTGCTTCTTTAGCCGGTTTTTCTGCAGGTGCAGGTTCTTGCGTTTTTTTAGCAGCAGTTTTAGGTCTTGTCGAAGAATCAATTAAAGAAAGATCAATTTTAGTGACCACTTTTGGAGCCTCCAATTCTGGAGACGCCACTTTAGTGGTAGTTGGCTTTACTTCCTCCACTTTCACCTCAGGCTTTGCTTCCTCTACAGGAGGCCATGGTTTGGTTTCAATTGCCTTTTCTTCGACTTTGGGTACTATTACAATTACTTCTTCGGCAACAGGTTTTTTAACCTTGTCTTTATCAGCAACCGCATTTTTTGGTAATTCTACATGGTCTGCTTTATTTCTAGCTACTTTATCACTTTGAAATTCTGCTTGCAGAGAATAATATTGATCCTCAGTTAATTTAGCTGTAGCCTTTAGGTCTTCTTTTGGAAATCCTTTTTTCACTAAGAAATCAATCAAGGTATCTTGACCGATATTAAATTCTTTAGCAGCTGCTAACAGTCTTGGTAGTTTCAATTCTGACATTCTGTTGTTTTTTGTCCCGAAAATTCATATGCTGATCTAACGGAACGAGTCACCTAATACAAATATATTTCAAAAATCAAAGATTATTCACCTTTGTCAAATTCATCTTGTAAGATTCGACGCACATCTGCAATCGTTTCTTTTTCTAAATCGGTTCTTTTTTCTAATTCTTCAGCCCCTAAATTTAATATGCTTCTTGCCGTATCACAACCTACTCGCTTGAATTCATCAATGATCCAAGTTTCAATTTCATCGCTAAATTCATCCAAGTCGATATCAAATTCATCCACAATTTCTTCATCTTCACGGTAAACATCTAATTCATAACCGGTTAATTCAGAAGCCAATTTAATATTGACTCCTCTTCGGCCAATGGCCAATGAAACTTGATCTGCTTTCAAATACACGTCCACATGCATTTTTTCAGCATCTATGTTCATGTAACTAATTTTAGATGGCGTTAAAGAACGTTGAATTAATAATTGCGTATTCGTAGTGAAGTTAATTACATCAATATTTTCATTTTTTAACTCTCTTACTATACCATGAATACGACTTCCTTTCATACCTACGCAAGCACCTACTGGATCGATACGGTCGTCAAAAGATTCAACGGCTACTTTAGCACGTTCTCCTGGTTCACGCACAATTTTTTTAATGGTAATTAAGCCATCAAAAATTTCAGGCACTTCTATTTCTAATAATTTAGCAAGGAATAAAGGACTTGTTCTTGATAAAATAATGACTGGTGAATTATTTTTCATATCCACTCGTGCAATAACTGATCTGATATTTTCGCCTTTCTTGAAAAAATCTTGTGGGATTTGTTCCGTTTTTGGTAAAATTAATTCATTACCTTCTTCATCTAACAACAAGACTTCTTTTTTCCATACTTGATAAATTTCCGCATTTATAATTTCTCCAATTCTATCAGAATATTTTTTAACCAAAGCTGTTTTCTTCAAGTCATTGATACGAGAAGCCAATGTTTGTTTAGCCGCCAGGATGGCCCTTCTTCCAAAGTCTAAGATATCTACTTCTTCTAATAAGTCTTCCCCAACTTCGTAATCGGGTTGAATTTTAATTGCTTCAGAATAAGATACTTCCTCCAATGGATTATCCACATCATCATCATCTCTAATTTGGCGACGACGAATAATTTCAAGATCCCCTTTTTCGGCGTTTACAATTACATCAAAGTTTTCATCGCTACCGTATTTTTTTCTCAATAAGGTTTTGAAAACGTCTTCCACTACTTTCATCATCGTTGGACGATCAATGCTTTCTGCGTCTTTAAACTCCTGAAAGGCTTCTATCAAATTTATACTTGCCATAACATAATTTTTTTTCAGATTTAAATCTGATTTTTTGTTTGTTAAAATTGAATTTGAACTATTGTTGTTTTTATTTGGTCAAAAGGAATCAGTAATTCTTGTACTATTGCTTTTTTGCCTTTCCCTTCTGTCCATGCTATTGTAATGTCTTTTTCTGTTACTAATTTTAAAACTCCTTCTTTAACTACTTCGTCTAAAAAAGTGACTTCTACATTTCGCCCAATATTTTTTACATATTGTCTATTCAAAAGTAGTGGTTCGTCAATTCCAGGCGAAGACACTTCTAATGAAAAATCACCTTCTGGAAACCAAGCTGCTTCTTCCATTATTCGGTATAATTTCCGATTGATGAAAGTGCACTTTTCAATAGGCAGGCCTTGATCACCATCCAAAAATATTTTAATATTATTGGTCGGCTTTACTTTAATTTGAACACAGAAGAAGTGGGGCTCCTCTTTAAGGAGTTGCTCCAAAATTGGATTTACTAAGTCTATGATCTCTTTTGCTTGCATAATTAAAAAAGAAGAAGGGAACGATTTCGTTCCCTTCACATTTTCTTCTATTCTACGCCAAAGGTAATAAAACAGGATGAAATATCCCAAAAATATTGGGAAGGCCCTTATTTTTGCATTATGATGAAGCTAATTATATACGGAATGCTAATCTACTTTTTATACAAAGTAATATTCCAAGTAGTGGTACCAGTAAGCAAAGGAGTGAAAACAGTAAGGGCCAATATGGAAAAAATGCAGCAACAACAGGCGGAAAGTATTAAAAAGGCCCAAGAAGCCAATACTTCCAAAACATATGCTTCCCCAAAAGAGGCACCAGTTGAAGCTGAATACATTGAATTTGAGGAAGTTAAGAATAAATAAGCCTTGTAAGATGCCTATAAATAGGTTCCGAGTTCCTTTTCCACCAACATCCCTTCTTTTAAATGAAGCACTTGAAGCCCTACTGAGGCAGCCGCGATGATATTGGGTTCATTGTCGTCTATAAATAAGGTTTCGGCCGCAACCAATCTTTCTTTCTCTAAAATAAAGGTAAAAGAGGCAGGATCTGGTTTACGCATACCCATTTTGTGCGAATAATAAGGCGTCTTAAAAATTGATGAAAAAGGATAATCTGCAATGGTATTTTCAAATTCTGCTATAAAATGATCTTGGTGAATTTGATTGGTATTGGAATATAAATAAGTGGCGTATTTTGTATTATTTTCTTTCAACCATTGAATGCTATTTTTTCTAAATCCTACCAATAAGGCATTCCATCCCAGTTTAATTTGTTCATTGGATAAAGGCAAATTGGTCAAAGTCCTTAACCCATCATAAAATTCTTGTTCATTTACAAAACCCATTTCAAGGTCGAGAAATAATGGATGAGACTTGTTCAAGGTAAAAAAATGTTCAAATTCTTCAACACCCATAGCCTCAAATGCAGCATTCATTTTTTTAAAATCAATGTCATACAAAACATTACCAAGGTCAAAAATTAAATTCTTAATGGCAGCCATTTCTAGATAAATTTTTCGGGGATAATTAACTAGATGAAGATAATAAAAAACTTTAATTAATAATACCTTTGGAAGATGAAACAAAGCTTAGCACATATAGCCATTGTTGTGAGAGACTATGACGAAGCCATTGCTTACTACACGCAGGTTTTGGGTTTTAACTTGATAGAAGACACCGTGTTATCAGAAACCAAACGATGGGTAATGGTACAACCCAATGGTGCAGAAAATGGTTGTATGCTATTACTTGCAAAAGCGGCCACGCCAGAACAAGAAAAATTTATTGGGTATCAAACAGGCGGAAGGGTTTTTTTATTTTTATACACCGATCATTTCGAAAGAGATTACCAAAATTATATTTCAAAAGGAATTGAGTTTACCATTCCGCCTCATGTTGAAGCATATGGAACCGTAGCGGTATTTAAAGATATTTATGGAAATTTATGGGACTTGATTGAGCCAAGTAAACTATAAATTTGCCAACTATATTATCGTTTCATAGCTGCAGCCATATGCTTACAAGCCGCATTGCCCTTACTTAATTCCTTTTTAATGTTTTCAAAGGAAGCCTCATCTCGGTTTTGACTTAATTTAAAAACATGTTGCAAATTTTCGACCAAAATTGTAAAAGAAACAATGGCTTTCATATTTTGCTCCAGGTATTCGGGCGATAAATTTTTTACTTGAGTAGGTGCATTGGAGTCTTTTTCAAAATGCAAAGTAAGTTCAGTTAATAAGTTTTTTAAATGTTTTTCATCTTTAATTGCTAAAACTCCCTTCGCATGCACTGACTGATAATTCCAAGTGCTTCCCATATTCTTTTCAGTATACCAATTAGCGCTCACAAAAGCAGAAGGACCTGAAAAAATTACAAGAACTTTATTATTATTTTCAAAAGCAATAGTATGTTCTTGCTTGCGCATAATATGCCCACTAATTTCTATTTTATCATTTTCAATATTCAATAAAATAGGTAACTGGGTGGCAACAGGGTAGCCCTCTCTGTCCACACCACATAGTGTGACAAAAGGATTCGCTTGCATAAAGTCCAACACTTCTTGATGGTCTTTGGCTTTAAAATGGGGAATATGGTACATAGTATGTAATTGATAAAAATGGGAAAGCGTCTTTAAATTGGAAGGTCGGTAGTGGTTTTAATTTCATCCATTACAAATAAACTATTAATATGCGCTACCATAGGGAGTACGGCTAATTTTTCTTGATAAAATTTATTGAAGGTCTCCACATCTTTGGTCACCAATTTTAAATAATAATCAAAACTACCCGATACCAAAGAACATGAAATAATCTCTGGAAATTTTGCAATGGTTTGTTCAAATTCAGCAAAATTATTTCTAGTTTGTTTGTCTAAAGTTACTTGGCAATGCACTACTAAACCCAGGTCTAATTTTTTTCGGTCCAAAAGAGCCACATATTTTAGAATAACCCCCTCCTTTTCTAATCGCTTAATCCGATCATGGATGGGACTCATGGATAAATTAATAGCGGCACTCATCTCTTTGATAGTAATTAAAGCATTACACTGAAGAAGCCTCAAAATAGACCTGTCCAAATTATCTAAAATCATAAGAAGCAATAATTACTGAAATATATAGATTTTTACGCCCAAAAATACTAATTTTTACCTTTATAATAACAATATTAAGTATTTTTTACTGAATATTTATAATTATATACTATAATTTACTTTTTATACAACTTTACACCGAAATAAAAATCTAACTGTGATAATAGGCGTTCCCAAAGAAATAAAGGTACAAGAGTACCGAGTTGGCTTGACCCCAGAAGGCACAGATGCCTTAGTTAGACAAGGGCATCAAGTGTATATTGAAACAAATGCAGGAGTAGGATCTGGTTTTTCAGATGATGCTTATCGTAAAGCCGGTGGTGGTATTTTAAATAGTCCACAAGAAATTTATGCGATTGCTGAAATGATTATAAAAGTGAAAGAACCTTTGGCGGTAGAATACCCTTTCATTAAAGGGGGTCAAATAATATTTACTTATTTCCACTTTGCCGCTTCTAAAACATTAACCGAAGCCATGATGAAATCCGCAGCAGTTTGTATCGCCTACGAAACTGTTGAATTACCCGATGGATCATTACCCTTATTAGTGCCTATGTCGGAAGTAGCAGGAAGAATGGCCGTTAATGTAGGCGCTTATTATTTAGGAAAACCGTTTGGAGGAAAAGGAAAATTATTAGGGGGCGTACCTGGAGTGAAGCCAGCCGAGGTATTAATTTTAGGCGGTGGAATTGTTGGAACACAAGCCGCTAAAATGGCGGCAGGTTTAGGTGCCAATGTAACCATCATGGATACGAACTTAGCAAGATTAAGGTATTTATCGGATGTGATGCCTGCCAATGTGGTTACGCAATATGCTACATTAATGGCCATTCAAGAAAAATTACCAAGTACCGATTTAGTAATTGGAGCTGTTTTATTACATGGTGCCAAAGCACCACATTTAATTAAAAAAGCAGATTTAGCTACCATGGAACCAGGTTCAGTTCTAGTAGATGTAGCGGTGGACCAGGGTGGATGTATAGAAACCTGCAAACCTACTACACATGAAAATCCAGTGTATATGGAACAACATATTTTACACTATTGCGTAGCCAATATGCCAGGGGCGGTTCCACAAACATCTACGCGTGCTTTAACACAAGCTACATTGCCTTATGCAATAGCCATTGCAAATAAAGGATGGGAGAAAGCCTGTGTTGAAAATGCAGCATTAGCAAAAGGGTTAAATATAAAAGCTGGAAAAATTTTACACAAAGGCGTCGCAGATGCGTTTAATGAATAATGGGTCTGTTTTTTATGTTTGTAGTTTAAGACCTAGTCTTCAACTAGGTCTTTTTTGTAGGCGGAATGGATAAATCATTAGAAGGCCCCCTGAAATTCAGGGGGCCTTCTAATATAATATTTCAAATTTTTATAACTATTAATAGTTGAATTTAGTCCAACCCTTCCACCATGTTGCATCTTCTCCATTTAAACCAATCGCACCTCTAAAAGTAACTGGTTTAAAAAATGCATTCTGTAATTTAGAATCAGTAAAAGATCCATTACTCAAATAGTTAAAAAGACCAGCTGCACCCCAATTTGGATTAGAAGCTGAACCAGCATAAGGTGTAGGATCAAAAGCTAAATAGTTGAATGGTTGAATTAATTTCGCATCCACTGCATTGGTGGCACTTGCATTATTAAAACCATCTGTCTTAACCCAAGCTAATATACTTGAGTCAGTTGCAAGTGGTAATGGTGAATCATCCCCTTTTTTATATTTAACGTCCACTGTATTACCTCCAAAAGTATTGTTTTTGAAATGAATGGTGCTGTCAAGAATATTTCTATCCGTTGCAGTACCTGTACTAGCGTCAATGTATAAACCAATTGGGTATCCTAATATAACAGAATTTTCAATAGAAATTCCAGAGTTTCTTCTTATTTGTGCAGCAGCTAAAAATAAACTGTTACCCACATTAGATAAGGTGGCTCTTGGTCCAATAACTGTCATGTTTGAGAAAACAGCAGTAGTTTTAGGCAAAGCAGTAGTTCCAGTTGCATTGTTATCAGATTCAAATGCTTCTGATTTAGATATATCTGCAATAGCAGAGTCTCTAATTCCAATACCAAATTGTACATTTCCACTAAAGCCATTATCAGTATCAAAATCATCATCTTGACCTTTGTAAGCAATTAAATACTTACAATTTACAGTACCACCAAACCACTCGAAACTATCATCTTTACCAAATGAAGTTTGTACGTGATCAATTGTCGTTCCGCTACCAACTGCAGCCATCGTTAAACTGTTAATTTCCTTATCAGGTTGATATGCATAACCTGCATATTCAATTCTAACATAAGAAAGAACTCCTGAATTATCTGTTGGATTTGCTGTTGGAAAATCTGCATCACCTGAACCTGCTAAACCATCCCCATTAGCATTATCAACTCCACCTTCAATTTGGTATAAGCCTGTAACAGAATTGCCTGCAACAGTGAAGGAAGTATTAATTGGAGCAGTTCCGGCTAAAACTATTCCGCCCCAATCTCCTGATTTCGGATTAGCAGAAGCTGAAGTAAAAATAATAGGATGATCTAGACTTCCTTGTGCTATAATTTTAGCTCCTCTACATACTATTAAGGCAGAAACATCCGAACCTGAATATTTGCCCATTACTTTAGCGCCCTCTTCTACTGTTAAAGTTACTCCTTTGGTAATGTACACTAAACCTGCTAAGTAATTGTAGTCTTTAGCATACAAAGTGGTGTCCTTTGTTATTCTTCCAGACAAAGTAACTGTTCTAAAAGTAGGACCACTAGGAATGACTGGTTGATTTACTATTACAATTTCTTTTTCGCCATCAGTTTCGATTTTTCTACAGCCTGTAAGGGCTAAAAAAGCGAATGTTAAAATTAATAACTGTTTCATTTTTGTTTTATTTAAAAGATTTGAACTTATTGTTTAATTGATTTTATAAAGTATAATTGAAAGAAATTCCAAATGAGGTACCAAACTTCCTAGCAAAACGAGTTGCATCAATTGATTTTTCATATTTTGTATTAGAAGTTGAGTTCTGATAGAATGTCTGTTGTTGGTTTAATAAATCAGCAATTGTTAATTTTATTTCCGCTTTTTTATTTAATACTTTCTTGCTCATCTGAAAATCAACCAACGATCTAGGAGCTTCATAAATATCTGGGGACGCTGAACCAGCTTGCATATCACCCACTAAATAAATTCTTTCCCCAATTTGATTAAATAATAAGGTAGCATTAAACCCTTTGTCCACTATATCGTATAATATACCCAGATTAATTAAATAAGGTGATTGACCTTGTAATTGACGGTTAATTTTCAATAAGTTATCTTTTATTTTACTGTTAATTAAAGAGGCATTTCCTTGAAATGTAAAATATTTATTTAGTTTCTTTCTTGATTCAACTTCCACTCCATAAGTAGTAGCTTTTTTTGCATTTTGAAAAGAAAATGTACTTGCTCCGCCCGAACCTTCATTAAATATTTGTTCAATTGCATTATCAAAATCTTTATAGAAAATTCCGAAGGTGAACACTTCTCCTGCTCCTGGATACATTTCATATCTAAGATCAGTATTGGTAATTTTTGTTCTTTTCAAACTAGGATTACCTTGTACAGATGCATTTAATTCAAAATCAAAAATATTTAAAAAAGAAAGCTCTCTTAATTCTGGTCTAATTACAGTTTGAGAACCTGTAATTCTTAGATTACTATTTTGTGTTAATTTAATCGTCGTATTGATGCCTGGTAAGTAGTCTGTAACTTTTGTATTAGTGAATCTTGGATCCCACTTTTTAACACTTCCCACTAATTGATCATAATCTTCGACACGCAAACCCCAAACCATTCTAACCTTTTCAGATAGTTTATTATCAAATTGCAAATAACCTGCATTTAATATAGTATTGGCTAAGTATCTAAAGTTTCTACCTTTAATGGCATCAAATCCAAACTTATTATCCGAGCCATTACCAAAATTTTCAGGTGCAAACACAATATCAGCAGGTAATGCTCTTAATGTTGGATTGTCTACAGATAGGTAATTAGCAAATAGTTTAGCATCGTACAAGCGATCTTTTATTTGCAACAAATATCCAGCTTTTATAGTTTGTTGTTTAATTTTTAAAGTTAAATCACCTCCTCCTGTATAAATATAATCGTTCAAGCTTTGATAAATTCTACTGCCTGATTGTTGTGACAATGAATTTGAAATATTTAAGACATAAGGGTCTGAACCGGCAGCACTTTTTGTGTATAAAATTCTTCTTTGATCAGGTGAATAACTATCTAAAATATTGTAAGCACCGAACCAATTAAATTTTAAATTTCTACTCAAACTATGTTCGCCATTTAATTGGTTGGTAAAAAAAGTATTTTGTGCGAAAGTAAACTCATTGGCCTTCATTAAGTCATCTCTTGTAAAGTCATTTCCTGACCTTCTAGTATAAGAATTATTAGACTTTACATTGACAATTGCTTTATAGCTAATTTTATTAAGTGGATTTAAATACAAGGACAAGCCTCCAATAGCACCCATATTAATGTCTTGAATGTATTTCTCATCTTGATAGTTATAAATCACAGAGAATCTATTCCCCTCTAATGTATTTTGTTTATTTAAGTTATCTTGAAACCTTATGCTTTTAGCGAAGCTCATACCTACCATTCCCCCTATTTTTTTACCCCATAATGATCCAGAAAACCCGCCATTCATTTGTACAGAATAATTTGGTGAGGCAGTAGATTTAACTGGCACCCAATTATTTGACATTTTTTTTCCTAGCGCAGTTTTAAATGAAACATTTGCAGTGTCAAAATTAGACTTAGTTGTATAGCCTAAAGGTAAAGACCTTGTGCCATCATCTATACCATACCAATCTGTTTTTCCACCTTTGTCTTTGTAAAAATCTTTTCCTGTAATATTACTATAACTTGAAGAAATTTGAATGTTAAAGAAATTCTTTGTAGGAATATCTTTAGTATTTACTTGAATCAATCCACCAGCCCATTCACCAGGCAATTCAGGAACAAATGCTTTATTGATGATTATGTTGTCTATAATTTGAGCCGGGAATAAATCGAAAGAAAAAGTTTTACGATCAGGCTCGGTACTAGTTAATAGAACACCATTTAACATAGCTTGATTGTAACGGTCCGCCAAACCTCTAACAACAATATATTTACCTTCTTGTATAGAAGCACCTGCGGTTCTTTTTAAAATTTCAGCAGTATTGCGATCTGGACTTCTTTTAATGGATTCAGCAGAAATTACCGAAGCAACCGTATTGGTATTTTTTTGAAAAGCAATTAATGCATTGTCGGTAGACCCTCTGTTAGAAGATCTGTTAGCAGAAACTGTTACATCTGCTAATTTTGAATTGGCTTCGTTTAACAATACATTCAATAAAACTTCTTCCCCAGCTTTAGTAGCAATGATGTCTTCTACTGTTTTTGTTTTATAACCAACATAGTTTAATACCAATGTATACTTTTTTGCTACATCAATATTAAAAGTAAACCTACCTTCCACATCTGTTTTGGAAACTTGAGTTTTGTCTGATTTCAAAGTAAGGGTTACGCTAGAAAGTACTTCATTTTTTGAACTGGTAATTTGACCAGTCAATTTTGCTTTTTGAGCTTGAGCTATAAATGCAATTCCGATAAATCCAGTTAGTAGTAATATCCTTTTCACAGTGTATTTATTTATAATACAAAGTTGAAACTTCAATGTTACCGGAATGTTACGGAAATGTGAACTTAGGATTAACTTAAGAAATAGGATGTATTTAAAACTAATCTAAATGGAAAACACTATGTAAGTCGCTAGTGCCTTTAAAATTCACATCTAAGTCTTTTATGATGCCGTCTTTAACATCATAAACCCAGCCATGTAGGTGTAAAGGCTGTTCTCTTTTCCATGCATTTTGAACGATGGATGTTTTGCCTAAATCTTGCACCTGTTCAATAACATTTAATTCTACCAATCTATTGGCTCTTAACTTCGTATCTGAAATAGCATCTAGTTCTTTAAAATGGAGACGATACACATCTTTTATATGCCTAAGCCAGTTATCAATGAGTCCAAACTGTTTATTTTCCATGGCAGCCAACACTCCTCCGCAACCATAATGTCCACAAACTATGATGTGTTTTACTTTCAAGACTTCTACTGCATAAGATAAAACACTTAGCATATTCATATCACTATGAATGACCATATTGGCAATATTGCGGTGTACAAAAATATCGCCAGGTAAGGTACCGGTAATTTGATTCGCAGGAACTCGACTATCAGAACAGCCTATCCATAAATATTCAGGATGTTGACTGTTGGCTAATTTTTCAAAATAGCCTGGGTCCAAAGCCATTTGATCTGCCACCCATTTTTTATTATTTTCTAATAATTTTTTATACGATTTTTCCATACAAGTTTAAAATTAGTCTATATTTTGGATTTTGTTGAAAGTTTAGCCTTGATTAATGGGCCCATTTTATGCTATTTAACTTAATTTCATTGCATGAGCCTAGTAATAGAAATTTTAGGGTGGTTTGCCTCTATACTAATAGTGGGTTCCTATGCCTTAAACATCTCCGGAAAATTAGCTGCTGAAAGTAAAACCTATGTAATTGCCAATATTATTGGCGGATTATTTTTTGCCATCAATACTTATTATCATCAAGCCTATCCTTCGATGTTGGTGAATATCATTTGGGTGATTATTGCTTTGGTCATGTTAGGTAGAAAGAAGTTACCTAAACCGAATGATGGTGATTCCTCATTAAAATAGCGGTTGTAAAATGCATGTAAAAAAGATAAATACAATTTTTTTATTTGCCCTAAAATGGATGGCCATTTGTATCCTAGTAAGCAGCTTTGTTGGATCGGTCACCGCCTTTTTTTTAATTTCCTTGGACCATGTAACACTGTGGCGTTCAAATCATAGATGGGTAATTGATTTTTTACCCTTTATTGGATTGGCCATCGGATTGGCTTACCACTATTTTGGTGAAGAAAGTAAAAAAGGGAATAATTTAATTATAGAAGCACATCAAACAATTGAAACCGAGGCAAAGCCAAAGCGCATTCCATTGTTGATGGCTCCACTTGTTTTTATTAGCACCCTACTGACACATTTAGCTGGAGGTTCTGCAGGTCGAGAAGGCACTGCGGTTCAAATGGGCGGTGCAATAGCGGATCAATTTACTAGCTTGTTTAAATTAAATACGGGAGAAAGTAAAACTGTTTTAATTATTGGTGTTAGCGCTGGCTTTGCGGCTGTTTTTGGAACGCCCTTGGCTGGGGCTATTTTTGCTTTAGAAATAATGACTTTCAAAAAAGTAAAATTTGTTGATGTGCTTCCAAGTATTTTTACCGCTTATTGCGCTCATTATATTTGCTTGGCTTGGCAAGTGAAACATCCTATTTATTCCATTCCTTTAATTCCAAATTTAACCTTACCCAATTTAGGTTGGACCATTATGGCTGGACTAATTTTTGGATTGGCTGCTTTTTCATTTACTTACACAGGAAAAATATTTGAAGGATTGTTTTCTAAAATAAAATTTGCACCAATTCGTCCATTTATTGGAGGTTTATTGATTGCTTTATTTGTATTATTATCTGATTCAACAAAATTTATTGGACTTGGTATTCCTGCTATTGTAAATGCCTTTCTTTCCCCTGCCGGCAATTTTGATTTTGCAGTTAAAATTTTATTGACCAGTTTTACTTTGAGTGCTGGTTTTAAAGGAGGGGAAGTAACCCCGCTGTTTTTTATTGGTGCTACTTTAGGAAATATCCTTATTTGGTTTATTCCGCTTCCTATGGCGCTGCTTGCAGGGATGGGCTTTGTGGCCGTATTTGCTGGCGCTACCCATTGTTCTATTGCTTCCATTATTATGGGCATAGAGTTATTTGGCATAGAAGCAGGAATTTTTGTAGGTATTGCAAGTGTGGTTGCCTATTTTACTTCTGGAAGTAATGGAATTTATAGTGCTCAACTTAAAACAGGCACCAAATATGATTTATATAATTTTATAATGAAAAGTAAAATATTATGATTGAAATAGTTCGTGTTGCTAATGATGCTGAATTAGAAGGCATCCGGTTATTACAAAGAGAAAATTTAAGAAAACTCATTGGAGAAACAGAAGCAGGTAAAGAAGGTTTTTTAACAGCGGAATATTCGATGGAAACGCTACAACAAATGCATCGGTATCAGCCCTCAATTATTGCCAAGGACGGCGATACTATTGCGGGTTATGTAATTATCACTACCAAAGATAGCTATGGTCAACACCCCTTACTAGATAGCTTATTTGATTCAATAAACGCAATAGATTATAATGGAATTGCTTTAAAAAATGTCAATTATATTTTAGTAGGACAACTCTGTGTTGGGAAAGCTTATCGGGGCATTGGACTGGTGCAAAAAATGTATGCCTATTACCAACAATGTTTAAGCAAAGCATATCAATATCTAATTACCGATATAGCACAAGAAAATCCAAGATCGATAAAGGCACATTTAAAAACGGGATTCGAAGTTATAAATACCTTAAAATATGATGGAATAGGTTGGGACATTGTACTATGGAATTGGAGCAAATAAATGTTCAAAAAAAATTAGTAGCATAATTGATTAATCACGTGTGATTGGTCTAGTTAAACAAGTAGGTCCGCCCCCTCCTTTCACACTAATTTCTGCACCATCGTATTCTATTACTTTGCAACCTACTGCTTCTAAACGCGATTTAGTGATTGGATTTCCTTTGACCATTAAACAAGTGCGGGGAGACAATGCTAGTACATTGCAACCCATACTGTCAAATTCAGCTTCAGGCACTTCTACCAATTGAAAACCACGTGCTAATAGTTCATTTCTAAAAACAATAGGAATTAAGGGGGAATAAACGACTGCCAAATTACTATCCACCGGACTTAATACCGACATTAAATGAAATACATCCGATGGACCTCTGTAATGGGGCATCGGAACTGTAATTACTTCTACACCCAAAGGTTTTAATAAGCGCGTAATTTGTTGGATACCTGCTTCATTGGTTCTATAGGTGTGTCCCACAGCCAATGTTTTATCGTCCAACCAAGCCACATCACCCCCTTCCAAAGTACCTGGTGCTGCTATGATGCCTAATATAGGAATACCCGCTGCTTCAAAAGCTTTTTGTTGTGCAGCAGGTTCGTTTTTACGACCGGCTTTACCCATCGTGCAAATAATCATTCCTTTACTGGTGGCAATAGAAGCATCTCTACAATAAATGGAATCCATATTCACAGTAGCTTCTTCAGGAAAATAATGTATTGCTGCCCCATGGTCTTTCAAAATTTTTTCAAAAGCTTCATATTCGATAAGCGCTTTTTCTATTGCAGGTTTCCCTAAATAATTTAAAGCTGCCCAATGCGCTGCGATATGTGCATCGTCGATAAAAGCAGCGGCTGCTTTTTTTATAAACAAAGATTTTAATTTTCCTGATTCTGAATGAGCGCTCATAAAGCTAAATTAATGGAGTTGTAATTTTTTTGTCTCTTTTGGCCACTCCAAAAACATAAATAGGTACGGAGGTCATTGTCAAGAAAAAGCCCCAGAAAACAGTTTCTTGTCCTAGACCTATCATTAACCATAAGCAAAATATAAAAGTTAGGGTTGCTAATAAAATTGCAAGTGCTAAATATTTGTTTGATTTGAAGGATAATTTGCTTCGCAAGATTATATAAGAAGCAGTACAAAAAATATAAGGTATTAAAATAGTAGAAGTCGTCATTAACATTAAAAATTTAAATTGGGCTACTAACCCCTTGGTATAATTCATACTAATTAAGATAGAAACAAATACACTTGAAATAACCACCCCAATTACTGGTACCCCTTTTTTATTTTTTCGAGTAAAAATTTTAGGGAATAATTGGTCTTTTGCAATGGCATAGGGCAATTGTCCTTGTATTAAAATGTACCCATTCAAGGCACCAAAAGCAGCAATAGCTACCCCAGCACTCACCCAATAGGCTGCGCCTGGTCCCCATATATAAACAGCCGCATCGGCAAAAGGAGTCACACTGTTTTTTAATTGTGCGGCCGGTATCATACCCATAATACTTACCGTACTCAAAATATAAACAATGGTAGCAATTAAAGTTCCCAGGGTGGTTGCTTTGGCCACGGTCGTTGCCGAATTGGCCACACTGCCCGATGGAATGGTGGCGCATTCAATACCTAAGAAAGCAAAAAAAGTTAAGGTAGTGGTCGACGTAATGGCTGCAATAGTAGAAGTACCACTCGTATTAAAGGGCAAGAAATTTTCCCAATGAATATAAAATAATCCGACAACGCCAATTAAAACAATGGGCACTATTTTTAGAATAGTAGTAATTAATTGCACTACTCCCGAAGTTAAAATGCCTAAGGAATTGACCCAAGTTAAAAACCAAATGGTTGCTAATCCAGTCATGATGGCCAGTAAGGAATTGTTAGCCAAAGCAGGAATAAAAGTACTCAATGCACTAATAAAGGAAACTGTAATGGCTGCATTGGTGCACCATACCGATACTAAATAACCCCAGGCAACTAAAAAACCAGCAAAATCTCCCAAGCCTTTTTGCGAATAAGCAAAAGGACCGCCATCGGCAGCTGGTAACATTTTACTTAAATGTGCAAATACTTTTGCAATTAAAAAAGCCCCTATCGCAGAACATACCCATCCAATCAAACTAATACCGCCAAATCCGGCCAAAGTAGCAGGCATCAAAAAAACACCTGCGCCAATCATATTGCCTACTACTAATGAAGTACTTGTCCAAAGGCCTAGTTTATTTTCTGGGGCCTGCTTCACTAAATATGACGGTTAATGATATTTTCAAGGAACTCTTGTTGTCCACTGATAGCAGCAGGTTCGCCATTTTCAATAGCATAAGCTCTTAGGTCTTCCAAACTTAATTTTCCTTGTTCAAACTCTTTTCCTTTTCCAGCATCATAGGAAGCATATCGATTCGTACGAATTTTTTTATAGTCCGACTTTTGTAATACCGCATCCGCTGTTACTAAAGCACGCGCAAAAGTATCAATACCACCAATATGTGCATGGAATAAATCGGCAGGGTCGGTTGAATTTCTTCTGCGTTTTGCATCAAAATTAATTCCGCCTCCTTGGAATCCACCTGCTTCAACAATAATTAGCATGGATTCTACTAGTTCATTAATAGTAGTTGGAAACTGATCGGTATCCCAACCATTTTGCGTGTCGCCTCTGTTCGCATCTATACTGCCTAACATACCAGCATCCACTGCTACTTGTAATTCGTGTTGGAATGTATGACCTGCTAATGTTGCATGGTTTACTTCAATATTTAATTTAAAGTCATTTAATAAATCATATTGACGTAAAAAACCGATTACCGTTTCGCTATCATAATCGTATTGATGTTTAGTAGGCTCGCAAGGTTTTGGCTCAATAAAGAAAGTACCTTTAAAACCATTTTTTCTAGCATATTCCTTTGCTGTATGTAAGAACTTAGCCAAATGTTCTTTCTCTCTTTTCATATTGGTATTCAACAAAGACATATATCCTTCTCTTCCACCCCAAAAAACATAATTCTCTCCACCTAAAGCTATCGTTGCATCCAATGCGCCCTTTACTTGTGCCGCAGCATGACTTAATACATGGAAATCTGGATTGGTAGAAGCCCCATTCATATAACGCTTATTGCTAAAAACGTTGGCCGTGCCCCATAATAATTTCACACCACTTGCATCTTGTTTCTGTTTTAAATAAGCAGTAAGCGCTTGTAATCTTTTGTCATTTTCATTTACATCGTTTGTATAATCCACTACATCCACATCATGAAAGCAATAATAAGGCAGTCCTAATTTGGTAATAAATTCAAAAGCAGCATCTGCTTTATCCTTTGCACGAGCCACCGCATCGCTATTTGAATTCCATGGGTATATTAAGGTAGGTTCGCCAAATGGATCGCCCCCATTACCTACAAAACTATGCCAATAAGCCACTGCAAAACGCAACCACTCTTTCATGGTTTTTCCTGCTACCACTTTACTTTCGTCATACCAACGATAACTAAAAGGATTATCACTGTTTAATCCTTCAAATTTTACTGGGCCAATGCCTTTAAAAAATTCTTTTTCTCCAATAAGTACTGACATATAATTTATTATTTATTTAGTTATTTATCAAGTTGAATTTTCCAATCCAAATATAAAGCATCATATTCTTTTATTTTAGTTGGTTCAATAATTTGTAAAGGTTTGAAATCTGAAAAAGCTTCGGCTGCATTCTTATAAATACCCGATCCAATTCCCGCCCCAATGGCTGCACCTACACTACCATCTGCATGGTACAAGGCAACTGGCACACCCGTTACATTTACAAATGCATTACAAAATACTTTGCTCAAAAATAAATTAGCATATCCCGCTCTTATAATATTGGGTTGTAAATTATTTTCTCGCATAATATCTAAACCATATCGAAAAGCAAATGCAATGCCTTCTTGTGCTGCATTAAAAATATGAGCTGCACTATGTTTGTTTAAATCAATTCCTGCAAATTGTGCTCCTAATATTTTATTTTCAAATATGCGTTCTGCCCCATTTCCAAAAGGGAATATTTTCAACCCTTCGCTTCCGGCTTCAATGGCCGATGCTGCATCATTCATTTGATTGTAGTCATAGTTCGTACCAATCATTTTTTTTACCCAACTATTTAAAATACCAGTTCCGTTAATACACAATAACATTCCGATTCTATTGTTATCGGTGTTGTGATTTACATGCGCAAAACTATTGACTCTAGATTGTTGATCATAAGACAAAGTATCACCCACTCCATAAATAACCCCGGATGTTCCTGCCGTAGCAGCCACTTCGCCCGGTGCCAATACATTCAAAGAAAGGGCATTATTGGGTTGGTCTCCTGCCTTATAAGTTACTGGTATGCCCGTTTTTAGTTGTAAAGCATTTGCAACGGATGGCAGCAAAGAACCATGATGACTAAACACTTCATGAATGTTTGGGAAAAAAGATGCATCAAAATTAAAGTATTCCAATACCGATTTAGCAATTTCTTTATTTTTAAAATCCCAAAAAATACCTTCTGACAATGCGGAGACCGTAGTAGTGATATCGCCAGTTAGTTTCATGGCAATAAAATCACCAGGCAACATTATTTTATGAATTTGCTTGTAAATGGCCGGCTCATTTTGTTTTACCCATGCTAGCTTAGCTGCAGTAAAGTTTCCGGGAGAATTTAATAAATGCGCCAAACATTTTTCATGACCAATGGCATCAAAAGCTTTGTTGCCATATTCTACCGCACGACTATCACACCAAATAATACTGTCTCTTAAAACTGTTTGATTTTTATCTACTAAAACCAAGCCATGCATTTGATAAGCAATCCCAATGGCAGCAATAGCTTGAGGGTCGTAATTTGCATTTAATTTTGAGGCAGCAGCATGAAGCTTTAATGCCCCTTTTTGCACTTGCTCCCACCAAGTGTTGGGAGATTGTTCGGCCCAACCAGTTTGTTTCGAAATAATCGGATTTTCGGTATCTGGATATTGAATCGTTAGGATGCTTTTTTGTGTAGCCGCATCCACTAAAGATAATTTTATAAATGAAGTGCCTATATCAATTCCTAATAAATACATAAGTTACAATTCGTTTTTATAAATAAACAGCTAAGCCATTTATTATCCATTTCACATTGTTTAAAACTAAGAAATTATTTCCTACTTCTCCCAACCTGTTTCTTTTAATGCAGGGTCATTTTCTTTTTTCAAAAAATCGGCACCTGAAAGTGAGCTAGATGCCCAACTCAACAATGCTTCATCTGGAACGATATCAATGGGTGTATTCCAAGCGCTGGAGGTCTCATTGTATGCTAAATTAGATTGGGCACTGTAACAGGAAATTATAGACCATCTTGGACTATCCGATAAATTGGCTTCGGAACGGTGTAAAATATTGCTATGAAAAAAAAGGGCATCCCCTGGCTCAATTTCAACATATACCAAGTCCATGGTTTTCAAGGCATTATCTACCATAATTTGATCTGCACCCACTTGTTCTCCTGCAAATCCGTGATTAACGCGGCCCATTTTATGTGACCCTTTGATCACTTGTATGCATCCGTTTTGTTGATTGGCTTCTGTTAATGCCACCATCACACTAATTAATTGATCCGGGAACATAAACTGATTCTTATACCAATACCCATAATCTTGATGCCATTCCCAAGCCCCACCCACTTTAGGTTCTTTTTGCATCAATTTAGAGTGAAAATGACAAACAGGCAATTTACTATCTAATAATTGCCCAACTGCACCCACCATTCTTTCACTTCTGGTTAAATAGCCAAACACATCATTGCCCGGTGTAAACCATAAAGAAAGCTTTGTTTTTTTACCGGTTTGATCATTTAAATCTAAAGCATTATTTGCCATCGCATTATCTTCTAAGGCAGTTGAATATAACTTACTAACTTCTTCTTTCGAACAAAAATTCTTTACAATTACATAGCCGTCCTTGTGGTAGGCTGCAATTTGCTCAACTGATAAAAAAGGTTTTGCCATATAAGGTAATTTTTTAATAAGGTGCCAAATTTTTTCGTACTTTAAATATAATAAAGTTAGGAACACAAATGAGCAGTTGCTTAAATTTTTATTTAAATTGAGGAGGTGAAAAAAAATAGCATGAAAAAAAAATTAATCCTTTGCGTATTGCTTGTATTAAGCTTAAATGTGTTTAGTCAAAAAACAGTATTAATTGCAAAAAAATTAATAGATGGTAAGGGTAAAGTAATTTCAAATCCCGCCATTATCATTAATGACAATAAAATTATTGGAATTGAGGATAAAGAAAATTTACACCTCAACAAATATGGGAATGGATTCACTATTATTGATTTAGGTGAGTATACCTTACTTCCAGGACTGATTGACGCCCATGTGCATCCAGACAATAGTTCTGACGATTACCAAGTGGGGCATTTACGTGCAAGTTCGGCAGCTAAAACTTTAACCGGATTAAAAGCGGTGCAGGATTTGCTTTCAGCAGGATGGACTGCTTTACGTGTAGCGGGAGACGAAGAGGTTGGTTACGCCAATTTAGAAATTAGAAATGCAATTAATAAAGGGGTTTTTGTAGGTCCCCATATTTATGGCGCAGGACATTATTTATCCGTCACCGGTGGTGGTGGTGATATTAATTTTATTTCTTATGAACAAAAAATAATTCCCGATGGATTAATTGTAGATGGTCCAGAAGAAGTTAGAAAAGCCGTTCGAACCGAAATAAAAAACGGAAGTGATTGGATAAAAATTTTAGTGACTGGCGCTTTTATGACCACTGGAGACAATCCTCAAAATGTACATTTTAGTCCAGAAGAATTAAAGATGGCAGTGGAAGAGGCTGGTAGAAGAGAGGTCCCAGTGATGGCGCATGCACATGCCACCGAAGGCATCAAACAAGCCGTAATTGCAGGAGTTAGAAGTATTGAACATGGTTCTTATATGGATGAAGAAGCCATTGATTTAATGATAAAACATGGCACTTATTTAATTCCAACACTCACTATTGATTTGTATTTTAAAGAGAAACTAGCGGACAGTAAAGCATTGGCCAAAGCCATTACATTGGCCAATGATTCAAGAGCGGGCATGTACGAAAAACTCCGATTGGCTGTAAAAAAAGGACTCAAAATTGGCGTAGGAACCGATTTTATTGGCTGGCCAGCTAATTATTCGGCACGAGAATTTGGGGAATTAATTAAAATTGGAATGACCCCTATGCAAGCCATACAGGCAGGCACCCTGGTCAATGCTCAATTGTTACAAAAAGACAAAGAAATTGGTTCTATTGAAATAGGAAAATTAGCCGATATCATTGCAGTAAAAGGAGATCCTCTTAAAGACATTACCGAATTGGAAAAAGTAAAATTTGTAATGATTGGGGGCAAAGTCGTAAAAAATGAAAAGCAATACAAAGATTGATCTGTGTAGCATAAAATAAAAAAACAATAAAATTTAATACCATTAAATCAATAAAGATGAAAAAACAAGTTACATCCAAATTAAAACAGGTCCTGCTTTCTTTTACCCTTGTTTTATTTTTTTCAACCACTGCATTCAGTCAAGTACTTTCTAGTGAAGTAACTAAGAGCGCACATTTTGATTATTCAAAATTGGCACAAATAGATGCGGAAGTAAATAAATATGTCAACAACCATTGGCTCATAGGTACCAGTGTTATTGTAGTAAAAGACAATAAAGTAGTGTATTACAAAGGTTTAGGATATGCCAACGAGGCAAGTAAAAAACCAATGCCTGCCAACGCCATTTACCGTATTATGAGCCAAACCAAAGCCATCACCAGTTTAGCGGTTTTACAATTGGTGGAACAAGGAAAGATAGGATTGGACCAAAACGTTGCTGATTTTATTTCGACTTTTAAAAACCCGAAAGTACTAGATCATTTAAATACCAATGACTCTAGCTATACTACCCTTCCTGCAAAAAGAGAAATTACCATTCGTGATTTACTAACCCATACTTCTGGTATTGATTACACAGATATTGGTTCTAAAAACATGAACGCTATTTATACAAAAGCAGGAGTACCTTCAGGCTTAGGGAAATTCAAAGAAAGTTTATTAGAAAAAATGACCATCTTGGGCACTTTACCATTGGTGCATCAACCAGGTGAGAAATTTACTTATGGTTTAAATTCAGACTTATTAGGATGTATTGTTGAAATTGTAAGTGGTACCAGTTTAGAAAATTATTTTCAAAAAAATATTTTTGATCCATTGGGCATGAAAGACACTTATTTTAATGTACCTACTTCCAAAGCAGATCGCATGCCTACTGTGTATACTGAAAATGAATCCAATCAAATTATTGAATGGTCGCCAACTTTCAGGAATCTTAATCCCAACTATCCATTAATCCCAAAAACATATTTCTCAGGTGGGGCGGGTTTGTCTTCCACCGCATATGATTACGCAATATTTCTACAAATGATTCTAAATGGTGGTAAATACAATGGTAAACAAATTATTTCACCACGCACAGCTGCCATCATGGTAAGTCCTCAATTAGATTTCAAGTTTAACGGCATAGATGATTTTGGACTAGGATTTGGACTTACTTCTGAAAAATCGGCTAATTTAAATGCAAGAAATAAAGGATCATTTACTTGGGGTGGCTACTATGGAACTACCTATTGGGCTGATCCGAAAGACAATTTAGTGGTTTTGATAATGACTCAACATACGCCCAATTCACATGGAGACTTAGCTGGAAAAATTGAGCGGATTATTTATGGCAGTGAAGTAAAATAACTATAGCCAATCATCCTATTAATACGCATAAAAAAGCCATTGTAATAATACAATGGCTTTTTTTAATTCAACTATTTAGGCTGCTAAATTTGTGATAAGGTCGGTTTTACTCCAGTTTTTTGTTTCAATAATCCAAGCACAAGTATGCTCAGATACATGCATTAAAATGTCCCATGCTTGCGCCATTAAGCTTTTTTTGATAGCGGTATTTTTATAAGATTTATTGAGTTCAATATTACCCACTATTTCCCCATTTAATAAATAAGCAGTTTTATTAAATATTTTACCCACTACTTTATTATTTTTTCCAAAAAAGCAGTCGCCAATTAAGATGCCAATAACTTGTTCTTGAGCAGGATCCAAGATCATCATATTTTGAATGTACGCTACTGTTTCTTTGTTTTGGTTTTGTATTAAATACATATTCAATGATTTGTTGTTGCGCTTTAAGAAGGTTAAATATTAATTATAATTGGTGGGTATATTTTGCATTAGAATCTCCACAATTGCTTCTGTAGAATGAGTCAATTTGAATTGGATTGTATTTTCTGCGTTTATCCATTCATTAAATATTTGATGGAAGCTTGAATCTATTTTTTTAACCACTTTTACCCCTAATTTTTGCATAGCCACAGCATTACACTCTTGTTCAAAATGATTTAAAATGGGTATACTAAGCACCTTCTTATTTAAATACATCGCCTCCGCTGGAGTTTCAAAACCTCCTGCAGTTATTATTCCATGACATCTAATTAAGCTACTTGTAAAAAAATTATTGTCAATTGGATAAAAAATAATGTTTTTATTGGCAGTAATGCATTTTACTTCTTTTGTAAAAACTTCAAAATGATAAGCAGGATTGGCCAATAAATAGGGCGTTAAAATAGCTACTGAATAATGTGGCAAATAAACTGAAATATGTCCATCATCGATTACATCGGCTTGAAGTACTTCTTCTTTAATAATTGGATTGTAAATATTTTTATCATAAGATTCAAAATGCAAGCCTAAATAATTAGTGCTCTTCACAAATTTGTCTAATATTAAATTGCCAATGGGGTTAAACGTAGTGGCCCTCGGTGTTAATTTACTTTGAAAACTTGCTTGATGACCAAATTGAATACTTTTTTTCTTTTTAAAGCTACAAGCCAAGGAAGTAATAAATTCAAAATCGTTAATGACTACATCATAATTTTCGATAGGTAATGCTTTCGCTTCTTTGTAAATATTAAAGCCAAGAGATTTGGTTATTTTACCATAATCCATCCCTCCAGTACTCTTATAATGTAAACTAATCCCTTTGCTTTTATACTTAATGGGTAAAGAGGTGTTTAATTGCGCATTAGAGCCACTTAAAAAGAAATCAACAGATCCATATTTTCGTAAGTAAGGATATAATTGCTCTGCCCTACTTAAATGACCGTTCCCAGTTCCTTGTATTGCGTAAAATATTTTCATTTACAAGTTTTAAAAGGAGACATGAAACGCAACCTCTTTGGTTAATACGCTTAACTCTTCCTTTAAATTGATTATTTTATGTTTGCTTTTAACTTCATTTTGAAATTGCTTAGCATCATAATGATATAATTTCCATGCATTATCGTAATATTCCAAAGAAGTTAAATTCTCTATCCAATCTCCACTATTTAAATAGGTTACACTTCCTTTTTCAGTTTGAATAACACGATGCTGTGGTTGATGTATGTGACCACATATAACATACTGATAATCGTTTTCAATGGCCAATTCAGCTGCTATTTGTTCAAAATTATTAATCCAAGAAACTGCTTTTTTTACGCTATTTTTTACCTTCTTACTAAAACTCATTTTCTCTTTACCCATTAACTTCATTCCCCAATTAAGGACGCTATTAATAAGAATTAATAAGTCATAACCATACCCACCTAATTTTGCTATGAACTTAGCACCCCCTTTGGTAGTTCTATCAAAAACGTCTCCATGAAATACCCAGTTCTTTTCTCCATTTATTTCAAATACAATTTTGTCCGTTAATTGTATATTACCCATTTCAAAATCGGCATATTTACGCAAAGCCTCATCATGATTCCCAGTTATATAAATTACTTTAGTATCCTTACTTGCCATACTAAAAATTTGTTTAATCACCGCCATATGACTTGCTGGGAAATAACGTTTGTTGAATTGCCAAATGTCTATAATATCACCATTTAAAATGAGCGTTTTTGGCTTAATGCTCTTTAAATAATTTAAAACTTCTTTAGCTTGACAGCCAAAAGTGCCTAGATGTAGGTCACTCATAATACAAATTTCCATTGGTCTTTTTTCCATCGTAGGTATTTGTTGTAAATAACGTACAATTAGGTAACTTGAATATATCCTAATTGTTAACTTAATATTACCAAATTATGGCCAGAAAATTTCTTAACTCAAGTTTTGTAGTTTTATAATGAATTTTAAACCCTATGAAAACCAATTATATACCTAGAGACATTAGCTGGTTAAGCTTTAACGCTAGAGTTTTACAAGAAGCCAATGACAAATCGGTTACTTTAAAGGACAGGATTCGTTTTTTGGGCATTTTTTCTAATAATTTGGACGAATTTTTTAGGGTTCGCGTTGCCACTTTAAAGAGAATGGTAGAACTACTTGAAAAAAAGAAAAGCTTAAATATTGATATATTAGATTCACCTCATTTAATACTAGATGACATTCAGAAAGTAGTTTTAAAACAACAAAGTGAGTTTAATCGTATCTGGGGCAATATCAACAGAGAATTAATTAAAAGAAAAATATTAATAATTAATGATCGAAAATTAAATAGTGAGCAAAAAATATTTGTACGGGATTATTTTGACAATGTTGTTCGGCCTTATATCATTCCTTTGATGATTGAAAATTTACCTGAATTACCTTATCTAAGAGATAAAAGTTTATACTTGGCCATTGTTATGAAAAATAAAAATGACGCCTATCAGGAAAAGTTCTCTTTGATTGAAATTCCTTCAAAATCCATTGGACGATTTGTAATATTGCCTTCTAGCCCAGGAACTAAATCAATTATATTATTGGAAGATATTATTAAATTTAATTTGCCCATTATATTTTCTCATTTTAAATTTAATCAATTTGATGCCCATGTATTTAAGATTACAAAAGACGCAGAAATAGATTTAGATCAGGAAGTAGGAATTAATTTTGTGGAGAAAATTTCAAAAGGAATTAAAAATAGAAGAAAAGGAAAACCTGTCCGATTTGTTTACGATAAAGACATGAATGCAGAGTTGTTGGAATATTTAATTCAAAAATTACAGCTCACTAGAAAAAGTAGTATTATTCCGGGTGGACATATCCATAACTTTAAGCATTTTATGGATTTCCCTGACGTGCTGGTGGAAAAGCAAGAAAGACCAAAACCATTTAAGCATCCTGCCTTTAAAAATTTTAGTCAGGTGTCAGAGGTAATTTTGCAAAAAGATATTCTCCTGCATTTCCCATACCATAGCTTTGATCCAGTGATAGACATGCTTAGAGAAGCTGCAATGGATGACGATGTTATCTCCATAAAAATTACGGCTTATCGTTTAGCCAGCAACTCTAAAGTAATCAACGCATTAATTAACGCTGCTAGGAATGGTAAAAAAGTGACTGTTTTTTTAGAACTTAAAGCTCGTTTTGATGAAGAAGCTAATTTAGAATGGAAAACTGTCATGGAAGAAGAAGGCATTAATGTTTTAGTGGGTATACCTAACGTCAAAGTACATGCAAAAATTTGTGTCATTCAGAAAAGAATTGAAAATAAGTTGGTACTATATGGATTCATCAGCACCGGAAACTTAAATGAAAAGACTGCCCGTATTTATGCCGATCATTGCTTGTTAACTGCCTCTAGACCCTTATTAATGGAAGTAAATAAAGTATTTACTTATTTAGAAAGCTGGCAAATGGGTGATAAACCCATTGAAAAAAGTAGAAACTTGTTAATTTCCCCTATTAACATGCGCAATACTATTATTGAATTAATAAATAATGAAATAAAATTTGCTAAACTAGGCAAGCCCGCTAAGATCATTGTAAAATTAAACTCTTTAAGTGACCAGTTGCTACTCGAACACTTATACAAAGCATTAAAATATGGTGTAGAGGTACATTTAATTATTCGCGGTATACTAACACTAAAAAAAGGCATTGAAAAAAATAAAATGAAACTAAATGCCATTAGTATTGTAGATCAATACCTCGAGCATGCACGTGTATTAATTTTTCATAACAATGGAAAAGAAAAAGTATACATTTCAAGCGCCGACTGGATGGTTAGAAACTTAGATCATCGAATAGAAGTGGCTACTCCAATATTAGATCCACGCTTAAAAAAAGAACTTATTGATATCATTAATATTCAGCTCAATGACAATAATAAAGCTAGAATTTTAGATGATCATTTAACCAATAATTATGTACCTTCAGAAACAAAAAAAGTATTTAAATCACAAGTAGAAACTTATCATTACTTAATAGGAAAAAAATTATAAAAATTGGTACTTGCAGCAATAGACATAGGTAGCAACGCAGTAAGATTGCTTATTTGTGCAGTAGTTAAAAAAGGGAAAGAAGTTGAATTTAATAAATTAAGCCTTTTAAGAATACCGGTACGTTTGGGTTTCGATGTATTTGAAAAAGGACATATTGGTGGTCAAAAAAAGAAAATGCTTATTAATACCATCAAAGCTTTTAATAGCCTAATGAAAGTATATGAAGTGGATCACTATATGGCATGTGCCACTAGCGCTATGAGAGATGCAGAAAATGCAAAAGAGATCATCAAAGAAATTAAAACAGAAACGAGCATCGAGATTGAAGTAATTACTGGCGAATTGGAAGCCGAAATTATTTATGAGAACCATATTGCAGAATTGCTTGACAAAGACAAAAGCTATTTATACATTGACGTGGGTGGCGGAAGTACTGAAATAACCTTATACCATAAGTCAAACGTCGTGGTTCAAAAGTCTTTCAATATAGGTACTGTTCGTATTCTTACTAAAAAGGTTAAAGACGAAACCTGGGACGAGATGAAGGAGATTTTAAAAGATTTATCTAAAAAGTACAATAACATGATTGGTATTGGTTCTGGAGGTAATATCAATAAATTATTTTCACTCAATGGTAACAAAGATGAAAAATTTATTAGTGCAGAAAATTTAAAAGAAGTTTATAAAAAAATGGAACCCTTATCTGTCTATGAAAGAATGCATACCTATGCTCTTAAAGAAGATAGAGCAGAAGTAATTGTTCCTGCTTTAAGTATTTACAACGCTATTTGCAAATGGGCCAATATTGAAGAAATATATGTACCAAAAATTGGCTTGGCAGATGGGCTCATACATCATTTGTATGATATGGTTGAACAAGATTAAATTATTTTAAATATTATTATATATTAGGTAGATTTAACAACCTAAAAAAGGTCTCTTCCTGCATTTCAAGCACATCGCCTGGTTGCATATTGCCTATTTCTATATTTTCTATAGCAATTCTTATCAATCGGATACACTTATGATTAACGGCTGCTACCATTTTACGCACTTGATGAAACCTTCCTTCTGTTAATGTAAGTTGCAACCAAGAAGTTTGCACGTTTGGGTGTAATGGTTTGTCTACTTCAGATAAACCAATTGGGTTTTGGACTAATTTAACCAAACAGGATGTTGTTTTAAACAGGCTTCCATTGGGCGCGCTAATTTCAATTCCACTCGCTAATTTTTCTACAATAGCAGGTTCCACTTTATTCTTTACTTGTACCAAATAAGTTCTATTATGAGGTACGGCTCCTTGAAATAAAAGTTTGGTAATTTTTTTATTCGTAGTAAGTAATAATAAACCTTCAGAATTTTGGTCTAACCTGCCAATGGCATGGGTGCCTTCTGGAAATATAAAAGCTAACTTATTTAATAAGACCACTTGATGCGTACTCACAAATTGAGAAACCATATTCACAGGCTTATAAACAACAAAATATCGGTAGGGAAGCATAACAGCAAATTACTTAATATTGCATATGCAACAAGTTTCCAAGGACCCTTTACACGGAAAAACTCTAGAAAATATAGTCACGGAGCTAGTGGCCTATTTCGGCTGGGAAGATTTAGGCCAGCACATCCCAATCAATTGTTTTAATAGCAATCCAAGCATTCAATCTAGTTTAAAATTTTTGCGTAAAACAACTTGGGCAAGAACAAAAGTGGAACAATTGTATATCCGAATGATTCAAAAATGATTGTCCTTCTAATTCGTTCTTAAACTATTGAGCTTTTAATTAATAGAAAAGTTGTCATTTAGTAGTAAATTCGTTTCTCATTTTAGAAAATAAGTATGAATAGAGCCGCCCAATTACAATCCCTTGAATCCGAAGCTTGCTGGGACATAATTATTATTGGAGGCGGTGCTACTGGTATAGGTTCAGCGTTAGATGCAGCAACCAGAGGTTATAAAACCTTACTAATTGAAGGTCATGATTTTGCGAAAGGCACTTCTAGTAGATCTACCAAACTTGTTCATGGAGGTGTGCGGTATTTAGAACAAGGCAATATTAAGTTAGTAAAAGAAGCCTTAAGGGAAAGGGGCCACTTGTTAAAAAATGCGCCACATTTAACCTCCGTTCAAGAATTTATTATTCCGGTATTTAGTTGGTGGGAGAAAATGTTTTATTGGATAGGTTTAAAATTATATGATATCCTCTCTGGTAGCTTATCCATAGGAAAAACGACCTCACTTTCAAAAAAGGAAACCATTGCTCATTTACCCTCCCTTAACACAAATAAATTAGTGGGTGGAATATTATATTATGATGGGCAATTTGATGACAGTCATTTAGCACTAGAAATGGCTGCAACTGGAATTAAAAACGGAGCTACTATTCTAAATTACTGCAAGGCAACAGGGTTCATAAAAGAAAATAATAAAATAATCGGTGTTGCTTGTATTGATACCTTATCTGGAAATACCTATACCTTAAAAACAAAAACGGTCATAAATGCTACTGGGGTATTTACCAATTCAATAGTTCAAATGGACAATCACTTGAAACATGATTTAGTAAGTCCATCACAAGGTATTCATTTGGTAGTAGACGATAAATTTTTCAAAGGTACCTCTGCCATGATGATTCCTAAAACTGAAGACGGCCGTGTATTATTTGCAGTTCCTTGGCATGATAAAATTATTTTAGGAACTACGGATACCCCAATTCATACAATATCGTATGAGCCTAAACCACTTGAAGAAGAAATTGAATTTATTTTAAAACATATTAATCAATACGGAAATAAGTTAATTACTAGAGCAGATATTAATAGTGTGTATGTAGGATTAAGGCCTTTGGTAAAACAAAAAGGAAAAGAGCGAACTTCTTTAATTTCTAGAGAACATCATTTAAGTATTTCACCAAGTGGACTAGTTACTATCACAGGCGGCAAATGGACTACCTATAGAAAGATGGCAGCAGATGCAATAGACAATGCAGCCTTCATTGGGAAACTAACAAAAGTAAAATGCAAAACCACTGAAATGAGCATTGGTGATTTAGAAGAAAGAAAAAATAACTTGAATACTATTTTAAAAGCCGATCCAACTTTAAATAACCTATTGCATCCAAGCTATCCATTTACGAAAGCAGAGGTCATTTATGCAGTCAAACATGAAATGGCAATGTGTGTAGAGGACGTGTTAGCAAGAAGAATTAGATTGCTTTTCTTAGACGCCAGACTGGCCACTGAATTAGCTCCTCTCGTAGCTTCCTTGATGGCTCCATTTTTAAATAAAGATAAAAATTGGGAATTTGAAGAAGTTAAAACCTTTACTGCATTGGCAGAACAGTATATTCTAAAATAAAAAATAAATTGTTCTAGCATCTGTTAATTTCAAAAAATTAGGTTAAAACTAAGATGAAAAATTTGAAAATTGAAAATATAGACGATTATATTGCAGCCCAGCCATTAGATAAAAGAGCAACGCTCCAAAAGTTGAGAACCATCGTTCAAAAAGCAGCACCAAAAGCTACAGAAGTCATTAGTTACAGCATGCCTGCTTTTAATCAAGAGGGTATTTTAGTGTATTTCGCAGCTTTCAAGAATCATTATGGATTTTTCCCAACCGCAAATCCTATAGCAATTTTTAAAAAAGAATTGGCCGCCTATAAAACATCCAAAGGGGGTATTCAATTTCCAGCTGACCAACCATTGCCCATTAAAATAATTCAAGACATCGTAAAACTAAGGGTAGCTCAAAATAAAGAGAAGGCAAAATTAAAAAGTAAAAAGGGTTAATTACTTATCTATTGCCTTGTTTAAAAAATGAACTAAGGGAGACAAGGTCTCAAAAGCAGCAATCACTTTTTTAACCAAATTTTTATTTAAAGCTTCCTCATCGCTCATTTCCATGGTAGCCGTAAAGTTTTTTAATTTCAAATATTCAATTGCCGGATTGTTTGCCTCATACCCTTTTGGAGGTCTTAGCAATTTATCAGTTTCATTGATACGCCCATAAATATTTTTAAATTTCTTTTCATCTAGTATGGCTTGGAAATCTTTAAAGCAATAATCTATTTCTTGTCTAATCTTATTTAATTCCGGAGCCATCGGAAACCAAAAACCACCACCAATAAAACATGCGCCTGGTTCTAAATGAAAATAATATCCAGCGGTATCAATTTTTTTTGCGCCTTTGCTAAAGCTTGCGCCGAAATTAGTTTTATAGGGTTCTTTGTTCTTACTAAATCGAGCATCTCTATGTATTCTAAATACACATTGTTTAGGTTCTAAAAACTGAAGTGAGTTGTCTGTTATTTTAATGCCATCAAGTACTTCTGTAACAAATTGTAAGTAATCTTGTTTGGCTATTTCATACTTAGGCCTATTTTTTTCAAACCATTCTTTGTTGTTGTTTTTTTTTATTGCTTTTAAAAAATGGAGCGTGGTAGCTTGAATCATAGGATAAACATTGTAATATAAATTGCATTAAAATTAATATAACAATACGACATAAAAAGAAGAAATTTCTAGGTGCTCTGTAAATACCTACCTAACTTTACCATTCAAAAATACTTATCATGCCAAATACAAAATCATACGCTGCACTAAGTGCTACCACCCCTTTAGAAGCTTACTCATTTGATAGAAGAACACTTGGAGAGAACGATGTACAAGTAGAAATTTTATATTGTGGTGTATGCCATAGCGATTTGCACCAAGCAAAAAACGAATGGGGTGGTTCTGTTTACCCAATGGTGCCTGGACATGAAATTGTAGGCAAAGTGAGTGCAGTGGGTAGTAGTGTAAGTAAATTTAAAGTAGGTGACTTAGCAGGGGTGGGTGTAATGGTTGATAGCTGCAGAACTTGTAAAAATTGCCAAGAAAGTTTAGAACAATATTGTGCCGAAGGGATGACAGGTACTTATAATGCTAAAGAAAGAAACGGAACTGGAATTACCATGGGAGGTTATTCAACACAAATAGTTGTTGATCAAAGATATACCTTGCATGTTTCTCCTAAATTAGATTTAGCTGCAGTTGCTCCTTTATTGTGTGCAGGCATTACCACTTATTCTCCATTGGTATATGCAGGAGTTAAAAAAGGAATGAAAGTAGCAGTAGTGGGCTTGGGTGGACTAGGTCATATGGGGGTAAAATTTGCAGTTTCCTTTGGGGCAGAAGTTACTGTAATTAGCACTTCTCCTTCAAAAGAAGCCGACGCAAAAAATTTAGGGGCTACCCATTTTTTATTAAGCACCGATGCGGCAGCTATGAAAAAATACAATAGTTATTTTGATGTTATATTAGATGCAATTTCAGCCAATCACGATTTTACAACATATTTAAATTTATTAGCTACTAATGGCAAGTTAATGGTGGTAGGACTACCCATTGAATCTCCAAAAGTTCAGCCATTCTCCTTAGTCACCAATAGACGAAGTGTAATAGGCTCTTGTATTGGAGGCATGCAAGAAACTCAAGAAATGCTTGATTATTGTGCCGAACACAATATTGTCTCAACTATTGAAATGATCAAGATGCAAGACATCAACGAAGCCTATACTAGAATGTTAAAAGGAGATGTTAAGTATCGTTTTGTTATTGACTTAGCCAGTTTAAAAAGCTAATCAAACATTTTAGCTAATACTAAACTTAAACCGTCTTCTTTGGAGGAAGTGCAAAAGCAGTGGCCTCATGTGTAAAGTTGCCATTGTGGGCACCATCGCAAAATGGTTTATTTTTACTCAAGCCACAACGACACAATCCGATCACTTCTCTGCCAGCTAAGTCGTACTTATTTCCTGTACGATCTTCAATGGTAAAATCGCCTTCTATTTTCAAAGACCCATTGTTATTAATCGTGATTTTGGTAGACATATTGTTAAGTTTAAGGAACAAAAATAGTACTTCTTGTCCAACCTTAAACAAATTAATCAAAAATGGGTTTTTCCAAGTAAATTTGTACCCGCCTATCTGCGATTATTATGAAAGGATTTCACTTTAAAACATACGAAGCGCCTCATCAATCTCCCTTTGATAAATTGTTTGAAATATTCAAGGAATTGATTGTGCATACCTCGGGTGATTTTGACGAAACCATTAGTTGGATGCGTGAATTAGATGTGGAGTATAAATTAACTGACGAAAAATATACCATTGATGATTTTATAGAAGATTTAAAAAAGAAAGGGTATATCAAGGAAGAAATAAAGCAAGATGGGGATGGCGAAACTAAAATAACCTCTAAAACAGAAAGGGCCATTAGACAAACGGCTTTAAATAATATTTTTGGCGACTTACAAAAAGCAGGAAGAGGTAATCACAAAACTAAAACCCTAGGCCAAGGTGATGAACGCAATGGAGAATTTAGAGAATTTAATTTTGGAGACAACATTGAAAATATTTCATTAACAGAGAGTATCAAAAATGCACAAATAAATCATGGCATTGACGCTTTTAATTTAACTGAAAACGATTTAGTACTAGAGGAGACGGAACAAAAATCACAAATGAGCACAGTGCTCATGATAGACATAAGTCATAGCATGATTTTATATGGAGAAGACAGAATTACCCCCGCTAAAAAAGTGGCTATGGCCTTCGCAGAATTAATTACCACGCGATACCCAAAAGATACCATTGATATTTTAGTTTTTGGTGATGATGCCTGGACCATAAGTATACAAGAGTTGCCCTATTTAAAAGTAGGACCTTATCATACCAATACGGTAGCAGGTTTAGAACTAGCCATGGATATATTAAGAAGAAAAAGAAATACGAATAAGCAAATTTTTATGATCACTGATGGCAAGCCCAGTTGTATTAAAGAGCCTGATGGAAATTACTATATGAATAGCAATGGGCTAGATCAATACATTGTTGAGAAATGTTACAATCAAGCAAAGATTGCTCGAAAACTACATATCCCTATTACCACTTTCATGATTGCTCAAGATCCTTATTTACAAAAATTTGTGAATGCATTTACTGAAGCAAACCAAGGAAAAGCCTTTTATACAGGGCTAAAGGGATTAGGTGAAATGATTTTTGAAGATTACGAAACGAATAGAAAAAAGAAACTTAAATAAATAGTTTAACCACCTTATTATGAAAATTGAAAAAATAAAAACCTTAGGCGATTTAAAAAAACAAGGTTACCAAAGTAAAAGTATAAAAGATGAATTAAGAGATAATCTTATTCTAAAAATAAAAGAAGGCATTCCTGCTTTTGAAGGCATTCATGGTTTTGAAGAAACCGTTATTCCAGAAATTGAAAGAGCCATCTTATCCAAGCACAATATAAATTTATTGGGATTGAGGGGCCAGGCAAAAACAAAAATTGCAAGGTTAATGATTCAGTTATTAGATGAATACATTCCATTTGTTGCAGGCTCAGAAATTAATGATGATCCATTACATCCGATATCAAGATTCGCTAAAGATATCATTGAAGAAAAAGGAGATGCGACACCCATAGCATGGCTGCACCGCAACGAGCGTTTTTTTGAAAAATTAGCTACCCCAGATGTAACTATTGCAGATATTATTGGAGATGTGGATCCAATTAAAGCAGCCAATTTAAAATTGTCCTATGCCGATGAGCGGGTAATCCATTTTGGAATGATTCCAAGAGCCAATAGAAGCATCTTTGTAATTAATGAGTTACCCGATTTACAAGCAAGGATTCAGGTTGCCTTATTCAATATTTTACAAGAAGGTGATATTCAAATTAGAGGATTTAAGTTAAGAATGAATTTAGACATTCAATTTATTTTCACGGCCAACCCTGAGGATTATACCAATAGAGGAAGTATAGTTACCCCTTTAAAAGATAGAATTGGGTCCCAAATTTTAACGCATTACCCTAAAAATATTGCGGTAGCAAAAAAAATTACCGAGCAGGAAGCAAAAATTAATGCAGTTCAGACTGAATTGGTTTATGTTCCAAATTTAGCAAAAGACATTATTGAACAAATAAGTTTTGAAGCAAGAACCAGTGAATTTATAGATGCTAAAAGTGGCGTAAGTGCAAGAATGACTATTAGTGCCATGGAGAATTTAATTAGTGCTGCTGAAAGAAGGGCCTTGAAAAATGGTTTAACAAAAACAGCAGTTCGCTTATCTGATTTCATGGGCATCATTCCAGCCATAACAGGAAAAATAGAATTGGTGTACGAAGGGGAACAAGAAGGTGCCGAGGTAATTGCTACTCATTTAATAGAGAAATCCATTAATACTTTATTTAAATCACAGTTTCCGAAAATTAGTAAAATAGAAAAGCAAAATGAAAGAAATGCATATTCAGATTTACTAGATTGGTTTATTGCAGAAGGTGGATTTGAGTTGTATGAAGATTTTGATGAAAAACAATATAAAAAGGTCTTAGATGAAGTAAAACCTTTAGACGCACTAATGAAAAAATTTGCACCAGATACGAGCAAGGAAGATGCTTACTTTATGAAAGAGTTTATTTTATGGGCCTTGGTAGAAAATAAAAAACTAAATAAAGAAAAATTGACTGAAGGTTTTTCATTTAAGGATATCTTAGGACATATGATAAATAAATTATAACTTAAAGAAGATTTTCTTCTTGTATAAGTAATAACAGATTCCCCACTCTATAGAAAAAATGACAAGGGAAGCAATTATTTGATTTATAACAATTGAATCAGAAATAAAAGAAAGTAGGCCAATACTTATTTGATTCATGTATTCATTAAACCATCTTGACCCTACTATTTCAAAAAATAAATATATAAAAAGTGAATTCATGCCAATTACCTTAAAGAATAGTAAATATTTTTTATGTTTTAGGGTATCTATCCACCAATAACAAGCACTCAACCCTAAAATACACCAACCAAGGGAAACCACTGTAAAAGAGCTGGTCGCAATTTTTTTAATGATAGGGGTGATACCTATTAAATCAATCCCATAGCCAATTATCAAACAGGCTGCTGCTATTAATAGTAATTTTTTTAGGATGTCGCCTTTCCCTTCTATAAATAATTTTCCAACCATTGTCCCTACAATGGTATGCACTGAAGTTGGTATACAGTTAATGGCTACCCATCCACCATCATTTGTTTTATTCATTAAAATAGTATCCACATAATTACCAAAATTATGTTGATCAACAAAAGCTTGGTCAAAACCAGGCACCTGCATGAATCGATACATGCATTCTGTTAATAACAACAAGCCAATAGAAAATAAAATTTGATAGGTAGCTTTCCATTGGAAAATTAAAAATGCCACCAAGGTGGTAAAAGATAATTGAGTAAGTACATCCCATAATTCAAAGGACAAGCCTTTTGGCCTAACTGCATAATCTAAAACACCCCAAAAAAATAACCATCCACATCTTTTTAAAACCTTAACAAAAGATTTCATCCAAGTTAACCCCTCTTCATTTTGTTTGTGCAAAGAATAAGCCATCGCTACTCCTGCCATAAACATAAAGCCAGGTTGTATTAAATCCCAAAAATGGAGCCCATTCCAAGGATGATGAAAAAACTGTAAAAAGACGCTGCTTATAGAACTTGTTTGAGTGGCTTTAAGTAAATGTTCAAAAAGTCCTGCACTCTCTAAAGCCAATAATACCATTATTAACCCGCGCATGAAATCCAGTGATTGAAGTCTTTTCATAACCCACCATTTAAATATTTTAATATTTAAATATAAGTAAAATTTGTAATTATTTGGCCACCGAGCCCCCATCCATTGTTAAATCGAGCCCTGTTACAAAACTAGACTCATCTGAGGCTAAAAATAAAGCCCCATAGGCAATTTCAATGGGGTCTGCCATTCGTCCTTGAGGCGACATGTTCTTTATTGTTTCTATCATTCCAGGTAAATTTAATAATTCAGCTGTCATGGGGGTAACAACCCCTCCAGGACAAATGGTATTAACACGTATGTGGTCTTTTGCCAAAGATACCGCTAAGTCCATGGAAAATAATCTTAGCCCTCCTTTCGAAGCAGAATAAGCACTTCCATTGCCTCCGACTAAGCCAGCTATGGACGCAATATTGATTATAGAGCCACCACCTGTTTTTCTTAGGTAAGGAATACAAATTTTGCAACCTAAAAAAGGTCCAGTTAAATTAATTGAAATCACTCTACCCCAAATCTCTAAGCTTGTTTTTTCACAATCTACAAATCCCGGATATACTCCTGCATTGTTCACCAACACATCAATTCTTCCGTATAAATTCATGGCCATTTGTACTACCTCTTCCCAGTCCGACTCGCTGGTCACATTGTGCTTAATGGCATCAATCATTAAACCAGTTTTTTTTGCCTGCTCTACCCAATGATTTAATAGTTCAAATTGAATATCGGTCGCAATTACTTTCGCCCCTTCTTCAGCAAATAATAAGGCTTCCGCTTCTCCCATACCAGCTGCTGCTCCTGTAATAATAACCACTTTATTCTGTAAACGTCCCATAGCCTTAGTTTGTTGATACCCTACAAAAGTAACTTCAAGCCCGGAAGGAAAATATGACAGAGCTCATTGATCTTAAGCTATTAGTGGTTATTTTTATTAAATTTATCCATTTTTAACTATGGTCATGTAGGCATATTAAACTAACTTGCTTTTCTAATTAACTTCATGAAAAAAGTACTCCCTTTAATTTAAAAATTAGAAAATATAAATAATATGAAAATAGGAATTTTAGGTGCAGGTATGGTAGGACGTGCAATGGCCATTGACCTTTCAAAAAATTATGAAGTCACTTCCTTTGACATCAGTAATAAATCATTGGGCATATTAACTGAAAAAAATAAGCACATAAAAACGGTTCAAACTGACTTGACAGATTATAAAAATTACACTAGTTTATTAGCCAATTTTGATTTTGTAATTACAGCAGTTCCTGGATTTATGGGATATAAAACCTTAGAGGCGGTCATTCATGCAAAAAAGAATGTGGTGGACATTTCTTTCTTCTCTGAGGATGCTTTAGCATTAGACGCTTTGGCAAAAAAGAATCAAGTAACTGCTATTGTAGATTGTGGGGTGGCACCGGGTATGAGTAACTTTATCATTGGTTACTACAATGCAAGAATGAAAATTGAAAATTTTGAATGTATGGTTGGTGGATTGCCTAAGAAGCGCACTCAGCCATTTGAATACAAGGCTCCATTTTCTCCCATTGATGTATTAGAAGAGTATACACGCCCTGCTCGTTATGTTGAAAATAGCTGCATTGTTACTAAGCCGGCTTTAAGCGATGCCGAATTGATTGATTTTGACCAAGTTGGTACCTTGGAAGCATTTAATACCGATGGCTTAAGAAGTATTTTATTTACCATGGAACATATCCCAAATATGAAAGAAAAAACTTTAAGGTATCCTGGCCATATCGATTTAATGCAAGCGCTCATTAAAGCTGGTTTCTTAAATACAACCCCTATTCAATACAATGGTCAAGAAATTTCTCCATTGGGATTTACTTCAAGTATTTTATTTGATCAATGGAAATTAGGTGCCACCGAACCCGAGTTCACCATCATGACCATAAAGGTAAGTGGGGAAGGCAAAACCATTTGTTATTCTCTCTATGACGAATATGATGCGGTGTCTGAAACAAGTAGTATGAGCCGAACCACTGGCTATACTTGTACTGCAGCTTTAAATATGCTTGCTAATAATTTATTTAATGAAAAGGGAGTCTTCCCTCCTGAACTAGTTGGAAAAGATGAAGCATGCTTTAACTTTATAATGAATTATTTAAGTGAACGCAATGTACACTATGTAAAAACAGTGTCTTAACCAACAATGGCTAATTTGTTGTCAATCATGTAATCAAAGCTTTCTTTGAGCGCATCAAAAACATCGGTAGCTAATTTATCCATTTCAATCACTAAAAATTCAGGGTTGCCATTGGCTGCCTTAATAATGGCAGGAAAATTTTGCGTGCCCTTGCCTACTGCCGTCATTGGATCTGGATTGTCAATGGCTAACTTATCATTGTATAAAGCTGGCCCATCTTTGATGTGTAAAAATTTAGCACGAGTACCTAATTTAGCAATGATGTTAGCTGGATTATGGCCAGCCACTTTCACCCAATAGGTATCCATTTCGAAAAAAATATCTTGATCCAATTCCTGTAATAAAATTTCATAAACTAATTTACCGCCTACCTTATTTCTATATTCCCACCAATGATTGTGTAAGCCAAATTGTAATCCATTCCCTTTAGCAAATTTTGCCGCTTCATTATAAATGGAAATAAGTTCTTTGGTTCCTTCTAAACTACTGTAGCGTTTATCCTCAGGCCAACCATGCCAAATCATTTTAGAACTTCCAAAAGCATTCGCTGTGTCCAACATCATTTTTTTTTGTGCTCCTATTGGAATTTCAATATGTGAAGAGGATACCAATAAACCAGCATCATTAATAAATTGACTAGCTTGTTCTAAGGAAACGCCATCTGGCCAAAAAGCTGTTTCAACATACTTAAACCCTATGCTGGCTATTTTTTTTAAAGTACCAGGGATATCTTTTAGGAATTCATTCCTTACAGTGTATAATTGAACGGAAAGTTTTGCTGGATAGATAGATGGTTCAAATAATGCACTACTATATTTAGGTAACCCTGTTCCAATGATACCCATGCTGGCCATTTTTAAAAAATCACGTCTTTGGCTTTTCATAAAAATTGATTTTTTATTGTATTAAGAACGGTTATATTATTTTGTTATCTATAAAAAATAATTGCATTCTGAAGTTACAAATAAAATAGATGGGATTTACTTAATTTTTAAGTGGTGGACTTCCCAAATAGTAATTTAGCTTGGGTACCAGTAGCTATTATCTGTATGATGCCCATCGTAATAAATAGTGCGTGAAAAGAAATATAGTTAGCAATTAAACCCCCAATTGCAATAGCAATGCCTGAAACAAAATGTGTATGACCTGTAGCTAAACTCCAATGAAAAGTATTTTCATTGTCATCCAAATTAGAAGCAAATAAGGAATCCCAAATGGGTGTACTCACGGCCTCCGCAATACCTAAACCTACTTGCAAAATAAAAAGTTGTTGTGTGTTTTGAACAAAAATATAGCCAAAAGTAAGTAAGGCATTTAATCCATATCCAAATATCATTAGATGTCTTTTAAATTTTGAACGAGTAAATAATTTTCCAATGATGGCATAAAATATACCAGTGGCAATTAAGTAGATAGCCCAAGCCCAAGTGATTTCTAATAAATTGCCGCCAATTTTTTCGGCATATATAGCAAATAAGGGGCCAAATAACCCCTCTCCAAAATACCATAAGCTAGATGCGATCAATAAGATTTTAGTTGCTTTATTTAATGGCATTTTAATTGGTTGATAAGGAATGGCTAATGTAGGTTATATCTTCTGAAATTTACATAGAAGTCTTTTAAACTAATAGTGCCGACAAAATTAATGGTAAAATACCCAATTAATGAGTTGTTTTGACTTATATCGAAATATATGGTTCGATTCTATTTGAGAAAATATATTTATCTTTAGGGTATAAAATAATAGTTATGGGCTTTCATATTAATAAAAAAGTGGCTGCAAAAAGCGCAGCCAGCAGTACAAAAGCTACCTTTCAAGCCGGTAGTTCTAAATTTATTGCCAAAGCAAACACGAAGTCTACTGGCGCTACTAAAAAACCTATTAAAACAGGTGGTTCTAGAGGAAGTTGATACGGTATAGAGACCCTGTTTAGATTTTCAAACATATTACTTTGCTAGAGTAGGGGCAATTATTTTTTGCCAAATTTGATAGCCTTTTGCATTCATATGCAAATTGTCCTCAATAAAAATGTCTTTAAAAACCTGGCCATTCACATCTAGCATGGTACTGTGCATGTCTAAAAATGTTACCTCATTTTGAGTAGCAATATAATCCTTGATGAGCTCATTTGGCTGATGTCATTCCATTTTCTAAAAGAGGAACTACCTACAAATTAAATACTGTTTTTTATAGGAGTATGTAAATTATCTGCTTTAGCAAAAGCATTTATTTCATCTTGAAAAGCGTGCGGTGTTAAATTTTGTGCAAGTGGATAATATTGGAATCCTAAAATTAAACAGAAACTGAAAATAAATTTATTCATAAAATAAAACTTTTCTACATAGATTTTCTAAGGTACTTCCTAAGTAAAACAATGGTTTGTTCATTTACCTTACCTTCAATTTGTTCGGGATTGTCTGCAACTAAATGAATTTTTTTAACAATGGTACCTTTGGGTGCCATAAAATTTGCCCCTTTAACATTTAAACCTTGTATAAGTACGACGGTGTCCCCATTTTCCAATGGAGTTCCATTGCTATCAACATGTATTGGAGATTTTATAAATGCACTCACTGCCCAGGTGATAACAGGTTCTTCTAATTCAACAGAGGTTAAAATTTCATTGGCCCACTCATTTTCTTTTAATTCATAGAGCAATCGATAGCTTAAAGCTTGTACGCTTGGCGTTGTATTCCATATACTACCTGCTAAACATTGCCAATGATTTCCTGCTTCTTTACCTTCCATTATTTGTAAGCAATTGTTACAAAGTGCTACCTCGTTTTCAATGAGGTCGTTATTTTTAGGACTTACTGGATAGGCAGTGGTTGCTTCTTCGGAGGTACACAGCTCACAAAAGCCTTGTGCACGTTGCTTTAATTTGTCTGAAATTTTCATTAATTAATTATAAATGTTGAATGATAGCTTACCTTCTTCGTATAAATTTTTTTGAACCAATTTGTTTTGGTGCATAATTTGGGGTAGGGCCAAAGATATCTGGTACTTTCCCTTTTAATACTGGCGATCCCAAAAGTGTTTCTATTTCTAAAAATTTACTTTGCTCTTTTTCTCCTACTAAGGTAAAAGCTGTTCCGGAAGTGGCTGCTCGAGCGGTTCTACCAATTCTATGAATATAGTCTTCCCCATCATTAGGCACATCATAATTAATGACCAAGTCTATATCATCAATGTCAATGCCTCTGCTTAAAATATCTGTGGCCACTAAAATAGTCGTTTTTTGATTTCTGAAATCTTGTAAATATTGTTCTCTACTTTTTTGATCTAAATCGGAATGAATTTCAGCAACAGAGAGCTTTGCATTCATTAATTTATTAGCAAGTTGTTTAACATTTATTTTTTTAGAACAAAAAACAATTACTTTAGAATAACGTTTCGAGCTTAGCATATCAATGATTATAGGCACTTTTTGAGCTTCATATACTATAAACGCTTTTTGAATAATTTGCTCAGGGGGCTTAGAAATAGCAATGTTTATTTCAACAGGTTGATGTAATATTTTTTTAGCAAGCTCCCTCATTTTAGAAGGCATCGTAGCTGAAAACAATAAGTTTTGCCGTACTGCAGGTAAAAAGGTAATGATTTTTGCAATGTCATCGCTAAAGCCCATGTCCAACATTCTATCTGCCTCATCTAATACTAAATATTTAAGTCCTTTTAACTTAACATAACCCATATTTAAATGTGCAATCATTCTTCCTGGGGTACAAACGACGATATCAACTCCACTAGTTAAAGCTTTTTTTTCCGTGACAAAAGAATTACCATCCCCACCACCATATACGGCTATAGAACTAACCTCCGTAAAATAAGAGAGGCCTTCTATACTTTCGGCAATTTGAATGGCAAGCTCGCGCGTAGGAACAATAATAAGCGCATTGATGTCACCGGCATGGTGAGACTCTGTAAGCAAACGATGTAATAAGGGTAATAAAAATGCAGCAGTTTTTCCTGTCCCTGTTTGTGCAGCTGCAATAATGTCTTTTCCTTCTAAAATAGGAACCATCACTTGTTGCTGAACTGGTGTTGCGGTTTCATAGCCCATGGCGTCAATGCCATCTAAAATGCGTTGGTCTAATCCTAAGTCTATAAACTTCAAAATAAGGTCATTTAATAATTGGTAGTAATAAAGATACGACTTTGAATGCTACCGCTATTTAATCTTAATTCTCCATCCCAAATAAAACATCCTTCCTGTAGTTGGACCCCATACCAAAGAAGCATCGAAATAGGGACTAAAAGGAGTGCTTGCAGATAAAATTGGATTTTGTTGATAGTAATTTGAAAGGTTTTCAATACCCATATATACCTCCATTGGGTTTAGCTTGCCCATTGTTTTAGTAATTTGAGTATTCATTAAAATATAATTTGGTGAATAAGGCTGCAATTGATACTGAATTGGATTGGCCGTCGTATTCGAAATTCTTTTTTTACCATTAAAAGTAATTGTATAATTAAATTTCCAACTATTATTAATGGCGTAGTCTATACTTAAAAAAGCTCTGTTTTTTGCAATCAATGGTCGTTCCAATAAATTACCTTGATACGTTTGTTGTACATCAAAATAACGAAATGCCATTTTAACATCTAGTTTTTGTGCAGGATTTATATTTAATTCTGCTTGTATACTATTTGAAAAAGATTTACCTTCTAAATTATAAAAATGGATAGATCTAGCATTTTCTAAATCTACTACTACCTGATTTTCAAAATCATTTCTAAAATAATCTACCCCCAATGATGCAGGGTTATTAAATAACTTAAATTTTTGATCTAAACTTATTCCCTTGTTCCAAACTATTTCAGGATTTAATCCATAACCTACTCCATTGGGATAATTGGCAAAGTTTAATTGTCTTGCACTAACAAACACACTGTTATTTTCTGCTAAAATATTAGCAGTTCTTTGGCCCCGACCTGCACTGATTCTAAAAATAGTCCCTTTAATAGGCTCATACCTTATATTTAAACGTGGTGTTAAAAAACTACCATATAAATTATTATTGTCTGCTCTAATACCGGCCACCATGCTAAATTCCTCGGTGGGTGTATAAGTATATTCAAAAAATGCACCAGGAACTATTTCTTTTCTATTGTAATAAAGCAAATTTAAATTTTCTTCGTATTTGTCATATTGAAAACTAAAGCCTGTTCTATATTTATGTATTGTAGAATTAATGATGGATTGAAAAATTAAGTTCCCATAAAAGCTTTGCTGTTTTGCTTGGTAAGTAGTTAGTCCAAAAAAGGCATCTTGTTGATGATCAATGACAGCCATTTGCAATCCAACACTTTTGTATTTTTGTTGTGGGAATACATAACCGATTTTTCCAAAAAGTTCATACCGTTCAGTATTAATACCAAGTCCATAATGATGGGTTGTTTTTTTATCTTTTGAAGGTACAAATGCAGTTTCACCGCCCACTTTATTGTCATTTAACAACTTGATACCAAATTGAGCAAGCCAGCCTTTGCTGTTGTCAAATTTATATCTGTTAACCAATCCAAATTGATTTCCTGTAGGCAAATCTCTAAAACCATCTTTATTGAAATCGAGTTGTTTATTATTCAAAAAGTTATCATGCAGCAATAATCCACTCGACCATTTTGAATTTATTTTTTGGGAGAGGTTTACATTCAAATCTGTTTTTCCAAAATCATTCACATAAACATTGGCTAATAATTTTTCAGCTGTTTCTGGTTTTTTAAGTTCCACATTAATTTGTCCTGCAATACTTTCAAAACCATTGGCAACCGAACCTACCCCCTTTGTTAGCTGAATACTTTCTATCCAAGGTCCTGCAATAGAATTTAATCCCAGGGGGGTAGCTAATCCTCTTGGGCCAGGTAAATTTTCGACAGTTAGTTGAGTATAATTACCACTTAATCCTAGGAGTTGTATTTGTTTCGAGCCCGTAATTGCATCGTTAAAGGATACATCCACCGAAGGATTGGTTTCAAAACTTTCGCTCAAATTACAACAAGCAGCTTTTAATAATTCAGTACCTGTCATCACTTGCGTTCTGATGGTGCTCAAATAAGGAATAAAAGTTCCATTGGGTCTGCTAAAAACGGTTACTTCGTTTAATTTATTTTTGAATGCTAAAACTATTTTTAAATCCTTATAATTGGCAACGGAAATAGTATCAGCTTTATACCCCACATAACTAATAACCAACCTTTGGTTGGAAGCCATAACATGGATATTAAATACCCCAAAACTGTCTGTTAAAACACCATTTTTTGTTCCTGCCCAATAAACAAGCGCATTGGACAATGGCTCAAATTTTCCATTATCATTATCTTGCAAAACAACTCCACTTACTACAATTCCCTTTTCATGACTAGCTGAGTCGATTTCAGTCTTTGGTAAAGGAATTGAATCGATAACTTTATGATTTAATTCTTGATTTAAATCCTGATCTAATTCTCTATAATGACAACAAGCAGGTAATTCTTTATAAATAATATCTTTCGCTTTTTTGTGCGCTAGATCATGGCCAATAGCTAAAATTTTATTCTCAATTTTATTTAAAGCAATTACTGAAGAATCATATACTAAATTGAGCAATTGAGCATCAACATCCCAAATTGCTTTTTTTATCCCCTTTATTTTTAAAGCATTTTCTATTCTGTTTTTACATTGCTCACAAGCACCAAATACTTTTAAAGAGGTTACAGTAGTTGTATGGGTGCTGTCCTGCGCTTTTACAAAAAGTGTAAGCATCAAAAATAATAACAGCAATATAGATTTCAATTTTTTCATCATTTAAATTTTATAGTGAATTCGTCCTAAGTAAATACCTAAGCGTACAGCTAAATTCCATTTTGTACAATGAAATTATAATTACTATTAAATCCTAAATAAGAAAACTACGATTCCGAATAAATAAAGGAAGCTGCTGAATTAAAGGCGGGGAGGATGAAATAAAGCCTTTTTTATTTAATGATAGGCACTCAACTATAGCAGATTGGTAGAAATTTTTGAATAATACAATTGGATGAATTTTTGCTAGTCTAAATTCAGCATTGACTAACTTTTGGTCTGTGCTATTTTTAAGTAAGGTTTTGGAATCGTGACAGCAGCCTTTTTTTGCATACTCGTTTTTTTCCATGCCACAGGTCATACAGTGTGAAGCACTATTATAAGACAAACTAATGCTAGCGCCAGTAAATTCTCCCATACAATAATGCATACTCATCATTACCCCGGAAGAGGAAAGAAGGACCAAAACGGCCATTGCGAAAATGAGTAGCTTTTTCATTGGCTACAAAGTTAAAACTTAATTTTGAGCTAAACGTAAGGTTTTCAAATAATAGCTAACCATTTGTTGTACAGATATTAAATTATTGGGTAAATCTTGTTGGTCTCTTTCTATATTAATGGTGCCTCGAAAATTTTGTCTTTTCAATTCTTCAAAAATTTTAGAAAAATTAACCACCCCTGTGCCCACTGGAGCATCTCTCAATTGAGGGTTATTGTATTCGGCAATATCTGCCAAATGCAATGCCATTAGATGGCCAGCAAATTTTTTTAACGCTTCTTCAGGGACAATTCCACTTTTCGGATAATGGCGAATGTCGGCACAAACTCCAAAGTTAGCATGCCCTTTTAAAGCAGCTAATGTAGTATCAGGATGCCAATATTCACTGGCCCCTTTCCAATGATTGTGCAAAGCCACTTTAATGCCATATACTCCTGCTAAACTATCAACACTATTTAATAAATTCCTAGTAGGTTCACCAGTAACAAATTTCAAATCTAAAGCTTTCGCTATTTCAAAATCCCGTTTCCACTCATCAATATTATTTCCGCCGGTGACATACATTGACTCCATTTGCAAACCACTGTGCTTAATCAATTCTTTAATTTTTAAAAGTCCTGCAGGAGACAAATTCATAATAATTGAATCTTTTAATTCAGCACCTGCTTGTCCAAAAGAAAAACCTTCAATAAATTTAACTCCCGGTTTTTTTGCAAATTCAAGTTCCTCTGGCAAAGAAGATGCATTGTAGCTATATAAGGCTAAACCAAGCTTCCATCCAACATTCCTTTTATTGGGTATTGTTTGTCCAGTGGTTAAGTTAGTAACCAATAATAAGACAATAATAGTGACTAGCGCACTGTATAATTTCATGGTTTCACATTTAATATTGAATTCAATTTAAGTAAAAAAGAGATAACACACCATTAATAAAGTTGGCTAAACTATAAAACCAATTTCATTAAAATATCATTTTGGACATCCTCCCCCAAAACAAACTGATGTTGGTCAAATTCAACAAATCCGTTTTTTTTGTAAAACTGCAATGCTCTTTCATTTTTTTCCCATACACCAAGCCATATGTATTTAAGCCTCAATTCTTTCGCTATTGAAAATGCTTTTTCATATAATAACTGTCCAACCTTTTTACCAAAATAGGATTTCAAAACATATATTCTTTCAATTTCAAGTGAATCGGTGTCATTTAGATCAGATTGTGCTGGAGCAAGATTGACTTTTAAATACCCAATTTTATTTAGACCTTCTTCTGCAAAATAAAATTTGGAGTTGGTATTTGTTAATTCATTAGTCAACTTTTCTATGGTAAAGCTAGCTGCTAAATAAAGTTCCATGTCTTCTTTCGAATTGTGTTCAGAAAATGTTTCGATAAAAGTTTGCTTGCCTATGTTTTGAAGTAATGGAATGGTTTCAATAGTAATTTGATTAATCGTAATCATCTTGTTTCCAATATTAATTTAAATAGCTTCTTTTATTAAATTTCGAAAATTTTATCAAGCTCATAGGTATTAATTCTTTTTGCATTTTCCAATTTAGAAACCAAAATCATCTTTTGAGCCAAAACTTCAACTGGCATAGGCCTTTGGCTTCTAAATAAACCAAGCATATTTAAAAGATGGATAGCGGCAATACTTATTTTTTCAACTGGTCTAAGTTTCGCAGGCTGTCTGCCTAAAATTCCAGGTCTAAAAATATGAATTTGTCTAAATTTTAATGTTTTTACGGCGCTATCTAACTGCCCTTTTATACGAGGATAAAATAAACTACTTTTTTCATTAGCACCATAAGAAGATACTAAAATATAAGTTTCCACCCCTTGCAAACTAGCCATTTTGGCTGCCACATACTGATAAGAATAATCTATTTTAAATTGGTTTAATTTGGATCCAGCTGCTTTTATGGTGGTTCCTAATGCAGAAAATAAAACATCTCCTTTTATAAGATAGGACCAATCGGCAATTTCATCAAAATCAACCACATGCAGTATTATTTTTGGATGCACCTGATGAATGGGTCTTCTAGAAAAAATAATTACTTTACTATAATTTTCATCTAATAATAATTGATTTAATACTTCGGAACCAGTAGCACCTGTTGCACCAATTAAAATAGCGGTTAAATTTTTCATAGTTAGATTAAAGGTAAATAAAATGATTTATATTGTATTGGAAACCATATTCTAATACTATAGAATATAAATATTTGAAGCAGATGAATCCTAAAGTAGCTGAATACATAAGCAAAAGTAAAAAGTGGCAAGCTGAAATGGAAGAATTGAGGACAATTCTTCTTGCTTGTAAACTAACTGAAGAAATAAAATGGGGAAAGCCTTGTTATTCATTTCAAGCCTCGAACCTTTTTATCATTCAAGCATTTAAAGACCAATGTGCCTTAGGTTTTTTTAAAGGTTCATTACTAAAAGATGAAAATAATATACTTACTAAGCCTGGTGAAAATACACAATCAGGTAGAGTGATTCGTTTTAATAATGTGCAAGAAATAATTAAAATAAAGGCTGTCTTAAAATCCTATATCAATGAAGCCATTGAAGCTGAAAAGAAAGGATTGAAATTAGCAATCAAAAAAAATAATCTAGCATTGGTTTTGCCTGATGAATTACAAAGTAAATTAAATAATAACCCTGCTTTCAAAAAAGCATTTGATGCATTAACCCCTGGAAGACAAAGAGCTTATAATATATTTTTTTCCGCGGCCAAACAAGCAGCCACTAGGGAAAATAGGATTGAAAAATATACCAATCAAATTCTGAGTGGGAAGGGCATCAATGATTGTACTTGTGGTTTATCAAAAAAAATGCCCTACTGTGATGGATCGCACAAATCAATTTAAATTGAAATGAACCCTGTCCATAAAGCCAACCTATTCATTAGTATCAGTGAAGCTTCTAAAAATATTTAACCAGCTCCTCTAATCCTTTAGTGGCTACTACTACATCAAGTTCTGGAGGTCCCCCAGAAAAAGCAGCAAGCAAATATCCGGCTTTAATTTTTTTGATGACTCCGCCAGGGTAACCTAATTCGCCATGCATAAGTGGTCTTACTTTACTACCACTGTTATTTAGGGTACTAGCCATTTCTGAAGCTTTAGAATTAGCAATGGCAAGAAAATTCAAATTGTCCCTAGTTAAAGAACCTTCCACTTTCATTTTTGATACCCAAGACATTGTTGAATCCCCTGGTATAAATAACATAATGGCCACCCCTTTTATACCAATTCCTTGGGCTGCTTTTTCTATAGTAAGTAATCCCTCTTCTGCATGTTCAAGAAATAATTTTTCGGCTGCTTTTGCTTCCTTTAGTTGAGTTTCATTTAAATTAGTACCCGTATTTTGAGCCTGAGTTGCAATTACACTGCCCAAAAAAACAGCCATGATTAGTAGTACATTTTTCTTCATGTAATTTATTTTATGTTATTTTTAAAATCCCTATTTCTTCCTTTTAAAGATAAGTTTTTATTTTTTTATTTTTCATTTAAAAATTTACCGGAGTAGCTATGATATCCATTGTTTATAAAAACGTTATATTCGATATATCGATTATGCTAACCCCTTTATTTTAAATCATTTATCATGAAAATATCTATACTAAAGTTACTTTTATTAAATCTAGTACTATGTAGTTTCTCGATTCCTACCCCTAATAATAAAGCGTTAAGTAATCTAACTTCTAATAAAGGAACAATCAAAATAAGTTCCTCCGATACCAGTTTGGTATCCATTTTTAACTGGGCGCGTGCTACTTCTAACGGTTATTTAGGCAAGGACAATGACCCTGTTGGACCTTGGTATGAGGCGGCATTGCCTGAACGAGCAGCTTTTTGTATCCGTGATGTATCTCATCAGTGTATAGGTGCTGAAATTATTTCACATGGCAAACAAAACTTAAACATGTATTACAAGTTTGTTTCAAATATATCAGAGAATAAAGATTGGTGCACTTATTGGGAAATTAATCGATACAATCAACCAGCTCCTATTGATTATACCTCTGATAAAGATTTTTGGTACAACTTGAATGCAAATTTTGATATCATCAACGCTAGTTACAAGCTGTATTTATGGACTGGCAATATGGCTTATATTAACGACCCTTTGTTTGATCAATTTTTTAAAATTTCACTAAATGAATACATTGATCGCTGGCAACTGCAATCTGATAAAATAATGAAGCGACCGAGTGTAATGAATGTTACTGAAAAATTTGAAAAAGATAAAAGATGGAAAATGAATGCAAGGGGATTGCCTTCTTATGATGAAAGCGTAGAAGGGCTAGCCATTACCAGCGATTTGATCGCAATGATTTACAATGGGTTTTCTACTTATTCAAAAATACTTGCATTAAGAGGAGCTATTGATAAAAGTAAGCAATATGAAAATAAAGCAAACGCCTACTTAGAACTCATTGAAAATCGTTGGTGGAATGAAAATACAAAATCCTACTACAATTATTTTTTGGAAGATGGCAAGTTTCATGGCGGCGGATCGAACTTATATATGCTATGGTATGGGGTGATACAAAATCCACAAAAGATTGTACAAACCTTAGGTAATAATAATATTTGGGACTATTATGAAATTGAAGGCATGTCTTACTTACCACAGTTATTTTACAGCTATGGCTACAATGAAAATGGGTACCGTTTTTTACAAAAAATATATTCCAATAAGCGTCGTCAATATCCTGAAGCAGCTAGTGGTTGTATTGAAGGCATCGTTCACGGTCTTATGGGTGTTGAGCCTTCTGCAGCCAAAGGAATTGTAGCTACTTGTCCTCGTTTGACGGAAAAAACAAGTTGGATCACCGTGGAGCACATTCCCATTTTTAGCGGGTTAATATCGGTGTCGCATCAATCTGCTGTCAAAACAGCTTTTACCAATGAAAGCTCGAATAAAATAACCTGGCGTGCATTATTTCAGGGCGTCTTCAAAAATATTAAAGTTGATGGAAAAAAATTTGCAGCTAAACAGTATTTGGATGAAATAGGCCAAGTACATAGTTATGTTGATATCGTAGTAAAAGCAACTACCACCATAAAAACAGAAGCGATTAAATAATTAATTAATTAACTTTTCATACGCCATTCTAGCTGCGCCACTAAAAAATATTTCCCCGCAATAAGTGTAATTTAATTTTTTTAGAATTTTAAGCATAGGTACATTGTCAAAATTAGTATCCACCTTAATACTAAATACATTTTTACTGACACATAAATCTTCTATCCTGGAGAATAACTGCGTAGCTATTCCTTTTCCTTTAAAATCACCGGCAGTGGCTACGCGATGAACAGCGGCATAGGCATCGTTGGAAAGCCAATTGCCCTTAATATCGTTGTAGGCAGGTTCTATACCAAAAATGATGGCAGCATAAGCTACTATTAAATCCTCTTTCACCAATACATATCCTACCTCGTTATTAATATCATTCGCAACTGTTTGCTCATTGGGATAGCCGTTTTGCCATTGATCGCTTCCATCTTTTTTTCTTTGTTCAATGGCTTCTTGTAAAATAGACCAGATAATATCTATTTCTAATTTAGAAGCTAATCTTAAAGTCATTTTATTAAATATTTAAATGCATAAATAGAGTAGCAATTTAAATAAAAAAAGCCTGTATAGCTATGAAACTATACAGGCTTTTTGATCAATTATATGAACAGATAACTACTAATGAGGTCCTAAATATCCTGGATTTTGTTTGATAGAGCCGTTGCTGTTATCAATTTGTTTTTGAGGATAAGGCAGTAATTTATTTGTTGCATCAACATAGGTTCTTGCTGGCTTGTAGCTACCTTCAGCAGCTAAACTGTTGTAAACAGAAGCAGCTAAACCCCAACGAACTAGGTCAAAGTGTCTATCACCCCCTTCAAAAGCCAATTCCATTCTGCGCTCATACATTAAATTAGCAAAAGTAGGCTCTGCAATTGGAGACAATCCTGCTCTTTGACGCACTTGATTAAAATAATTTGCTGCTGCTGCAACACCCACGCTTGTACCTGGGCCTGCACTATTTAATTGCATAATTGCTTCTGTAGCAATCAACAATACATCCGCATATCTTATTGCAGGAACATTTAATCCGGCAGCCCAACCAACATAGCGTTCTTTATAAGGTGAATTGTATTTAACACAAACTACTTCTGATTTGTTATTGGGAGCAACTAAAGTATCGGTTGATCCATTGTAAGTAATTACATCTACTCCTCTTTTGGCTACCGTAGCAGATTTTCTTAAATCCCCTACTTGATAGGCATCATAAAAAGCATTGGTAGCACTTACTAATCTCCAGCCTTCTCCCATTGGTTCACTATGTTTACCACCCCAAACATTGTTTGGTAACATTAATACGGGTGTAATAGGATATTCATCTAAACGAGCACCTAATCCAAATAATATTTCATCATCTTGCTCATGCTCAATGGTAAAAATATCGGCATAGTTAGCAGTTAAGCTATGTTTACCAGAACTAATAACTGTTTCAGCAGCCGCTTTAGCATCTGCCCATTTTTTCTCATAAGCATACACTTTTGCCAATAATCCCCATGCTGCTCCTAAACCTGGACGTCCTTCTTGGTGTTCCCAAGACAATTGAGTAGTGGCTTCCTTTATACTTGTCTCAATAACAGCCCAAGTTTCTTCCTCTGTTTTACGAACTAAAGAGGCTGAAGGATCTTTTGAATCATAAATTGGAAGTCCACCATAACGTCTTGCTAATTCCCAATAACCCCAGGTCTTTAAAAAATTAGCTTCGCCTAAAATTCTATTTTTTTGAGCATCCGGCATATTAATATTAGGTGTATAATTCAATACATCTGTTGCTCTTTTAATTGTTTTATAGTAGGATACATAACTATTGTGACTAAAGTCGCCTTCATTGTTTTGAGTTGCACGAAATTGTGACATCGCAATATAATCTGGATATCCATCATCCTGAAGATAAGCGTCGTCGCTAAAAGTACTTATAGCACACCACTCTTCTCCTCCAAGTGCTTCTTCGTCTTGCAAAGGAGTGTACGCACCAGCTAATGCAGACTCCGCTTGGTCAGCTGTTTGCCAAAACACCGCATCTGTAAATTCATGTGGTTGCTTGCTTAAGAAATCTTTATTACATGACGCTAAGACAAATAGCATCAAAAAGATTGAAATATTTTGTTTCATTTTATACATGATTTGATAAGATTAAAAATTAAAATTAACGCCAAATATGAAAGATTTTGCAATTGGATAGGTACCCTTGTCAATCCCATATAAGTTGTTGCTAAAACCACCTTCAGCACCTACTTCTGGATCATACCCTTTGTAGTTTGTTAAAGTAATTAAATTTTGCATGGTTAAGTATAATCTTAACTTAGAAATTTTTTCACCAATAAATTTTTTATCAAAAGTATATCCAATGGTTAAATATTTAAGTCTAGCAAAACTGCCGTCTTCTAAATAAAGTGTACTATATTTTTTATTGTTATTTGGGTCATCAATAGTAACTCTAGGAACTGTAGTACTAGGGTTGGTAGAGGTCCAACGATTTAAAATTTCTGGGCTGTTGTTGTAACTAGACCCTTGCATAAATACACCACCTAATTTTAAGCCATTGAATATTTTATTCCCTTGGCTTCCAACTAGCAACATATTAATATCAAACCCTTTGTATTCACCATTAAGGCTCAATGATCCGGTTAATGTTGGGAAACTATTTCCAGCATTGAATCTATCGCTAGCACTAATTACTCCATCCCCATTTCTATCTTCGAATTTAACATCTCCCGCTACCGCATTAGGTTGAATTTTATTTCCTTCTTTTGTATAAGCATCCACCTCAGCTTGAGATTGGAAAATACCTAAAGCATTGTATACAAAGAAGTGACCTAAAGGCTCTCCTTCTGCAATTCTACCAACATCTGTATTTTTATAATTAGCAGCATAAATATCCTTGCTTCCTACAATTCCAAAAGAGTTTAACTTATTGGTAACTGAAGCAATGTTAGCTGTAATTGAATATTTAAACGCATGTTTTTTGTTGCGATAAGTAAGTCCTAAATCAAAACCTTTATTGGATACATCCCCTGCATTGCGGTAAGGTGCAGAACCTACTCCTAATGAAGCAACCAAAGGTACTTGTACTAAAATGTCAGTAGTTAATTTTTCAAAATAATCTGCCGTTAAAGTAAATTGATCATTTAAGAAACTTGCATCAATACCCAAATCGGTTTGTGTAGTCACCTCCCATTTGATGTCGGCATTAGACAATCTGTTTTGAGCAACAGCTGTATAAGCGCTACCATCTAAGGTTGGAGAACCAACTCCACTAACAGTTGTATAATATTGATAATTTGGAATTTTATCATTTCCTAATTGTCCCCAACTAGCACGTAATTTAAAGTCTGAAGCTACATTGCTTAAAGCATCAAAGAATTTTTCTTTAGAAATTCTCCAACCTCCAGAAACGGATGGGAAATAACCCCAACGATTGTTAGGTCCAAATTTAGAAGAACCATCTGCACGGAAATTAGCAGCAAATAAATATTTATCTGCATATTCATAACCTACACGACCAAAATAACTATTTAGGGTATTGTCGTCCGCACCACCAGACACATGGCCTGGAAAACTTCCTGCATTATTATAATAACGTAGGGCTTTGCTTTCACTGCTAAAATCATAAGCTCCTCCTCCATTTAAACCTTCCCATAAATAAGATTCAGCAGACATACCCGCTAAACCAGAAATATGGTGGTTACCGATACGCTTGTCCAAGGATGCGGTATTGTTCCAAATCCAAGTGCTTGCATTATAACGAGATTCGCTATAGCTATTTTTATTTTCTAAACCACGACCCCCTCCAACTGCTATAGCTTGGAAGCCAGTATTTTTTCCATTAAATGTATTATAACCTAAGTCTGTTTTGAAAGTAATTAAGTTATGTAATTTATATTCTAAATACACATTACCATTTACTTCATTTCCAGTTCCTCTATTCTCTCTAGCATTAAGAGAAGCCACTGGGTTAGGGAAATCACCAGTTGGTGTACCATAAATTCCATTGGCTTGATCAACCCAAACTGGGGTGTTGCGCATATTAAATAAGGCTGCACTTAATACTCCATCATATCCTCCTCTAATTTCAGCAGATTTTCCATTGGATTGAACAATTGAAAAGTTTTCTCCAAAAGTTAAATTGTCCATTATTTCTTGTTGGCTATTGAACCTTACATTATATCTTTTAGAATTGGTTCCAAGAACGATACCATTGTTGTCTAAATAACCTAAACTAAATAAATAGTTAGATTTTTCTCCACCGCCTTGTACACTTAAATTATGATTTGCGATAGGGGCTGTTTGAAAAACCTCTTTAAACCAATCGGTTCTTGTTACTGCATTAGCAGCATCATTGTAATAATTCCAAATAGTTTCTGATGGGGCTACTCCATCATTGGTTAAAGCTTCCTTGTGTATCAAATTTCTTTGAGCAGCATCTAAAGAAGAAGGCATTTTCCAAACTGATTGATTTCCGAAACTTGAATTATAGGATACGGAAGCTTTTTGATTTCTTTTTCCTTTCTTAGTAGTTACAATTACAACCCCGTTCGCACCTCTTGCTCCATAAATGGCAGCAGAAGCAGCATCTTTCAACACCGTCAAACTTTCAATATCGGCAGGGTTTAAGCTACCAATTCCACCAATCATACCATCCACTACATAAAGAGGGCTATTGTCATTGATAGAACCTGCACCTCTCACACGAATTTCAACACCTGCACCAGGCTCTCCTGAATTTTGAATTACGGTTACACCAGCTGCTTGACCTTGTAAAGCATGTGCAGCAGATTGGTTGATACCTTGATTTAATTTTTCACCAGATACGGTAGCAACAGACCCAGTTAAATCTCCTTTTTTCTGCGTACCATAACCAATTACAATTACTTCATCCAATTTTTTAACGTCTTCTGTTAAACTAACATTCAGCACACCCAAGCTTGCTTGTTTTTCGGTAGTATTAAAACCTACCATTGAAAAAACTAATCTAGCATTGTTCGTTGCTTGGCCAATAGAATAAGTTCCATCAGCACCAGAAACTGCTTTTAAAGAAGTTCCTTTCACTGAAATTGTTACCCCAGCAATAGCCACTCCATTGGCATCAGTCACCTTTCCACTTACTCCACCAGCGATGCTGTTTAGGCTTTTTGGATTGGCTAAGATAGACCCAGCACCAGCGTTCACACTAGTGCAAATCATTGCAGTACTAACTATTAATAGTACGGCTTGTTTTTTGAAAATAGATTTCCATTTCATAAATAAGTAATCTTTGTTTTAAATTTTAATAAA
>Ga0209499_1000044_pt1 | contig 87005 bp, 76 predicted proteins | sample C_130208_EF_Meta_FD_187306 | JGI IMG/M metagenome (GOLD analysis project Ga0209499, IMG submission 187306) | Freshwater microbial communities from Lake Croche, Canada to study carbon cycling - C_130208_EF_MetaG (SPAdes) (version 2) | ecosystem: Environmental > Aquatic > Freshwater > Lake...
GCCATTTGTGCCTGAACGGTAGCTGCAACATATCGATTGTATCGATAGAGTTGGGGTGGGGTACTTTGTTCCGTTATTTTAACTAAGTTGTCTAACTGAATTAAATCCCCGCGATTGTTTTTAACGTACAAGGATTTCAAGTCTTTGACATCATTTCTTAGGTCACGATTGATTTGACCAATGATTTGATATTGCTTGCCATCCATCACAAAATAGCCAAATCTTCTTCCAGAAAGGCCTAATTGAAGTGTTTGTGCTACATCTTGAATCGATATTCCTAGATTTTGTGCTTTGGCACGATCAATTTCTAAACGCAATTCAGGTTTCGTAAACTTCAAGTTGACATCCGAATTCTCAAACTTAGGAGATTCCCTTACCTTAGCTAAAAACAAAGGCATCATCTTTTTTAGTTTTTCAAAATTGGGTGCCTGAACCACAAACGCAATAGGCAAACCACCGCCTCCTCGTTGTCCAGTCGAAAGAGTAGGATCTTGAATTAAAACAGCTTTTGCCCCTGTGAACTTTTTAATCTTAGGTTGCAACTCTTCCGCGATTGCTTGTTGGGACCTCCTGTTTTCTGGATCTGTCAACATAATACGCATGCTTCCCGTGTTAGAACCCCCATTACCAAATGGCGGAGACGTGTAGGCATAGATATTTTTTCTTTCATTATCAGGAATAGCCTTCATCAAGAAATTGGACATTTCGTCGGTATAATTAAGCATATATTCAAAGGTAACCCCTTCAGGTGCCGTTGCATTTACCCTCAACATACCTCGGTCTTCTAATGGAGCTAACTCTGATGGGATCGCACCCGTTTTGAATAGCGCATAAATAATGCCAAAGAGTGAAACCATGATGACCCATGCAAGCCAACGAGCCTGCAAAAATGAATTTAATGAGTTTTCGTAAGCTCGGTTTAACCAAACAAAAAATGGTTCGGTCACACGATAAAACCATGGTTTTGAGTGTCCCCCCTTTAATAACCGAGAACCTAACATCGGGGTTAATGTCAACGATACAAAGGCGGATATAATCACAGATCCTGCAACAACGATTCCAAACTCGCGAAATAATCGGCCCGTAATTCCTTGTAAAAATATCACAGGCAGGAATACAGCGACCAAAGTAACGGTGGTCGAAATAACAGCAAAGTAAATTTCCTTGGATCCCTCTTGAGCGGCTTTCCATGGACTTAAACCTTCTTCAATTTTAGAGTAAATATTCTCCAAAACAACAATCGCGTCATCTACCACTAATCCAATGGACAATACAATGCCTAGTAAAGTAAGTACGTTGATCGAAAAGCCCACTAAATACATAAAAAAGAAAACCCCAATTAAACTTACTGGAATTGCTGTCAAAGGGATGATTGTAGAGCGCCAGTCTCTCAAGAATAAAAATATGATCAGCGTTACTAGTAAAATAGCCGTTAAAATAGTTTCTTCTACTTCGACTATAGATCGCCTTACATAACGTGTATTGTCAAAGCCTTCTTTTAGCAAGACATCATCAGGCATCGTGGTTTGAATCTGAACTAATTTCTTTCTAATCGAATTGACAATTTCAATTTGATTTGAACCTGGCTGAGGGATTACCGCAATCGAAATCATCGGGACATTATCTCGTTTAAACATCGTCTTTTCATTCTCAGACGCTAAAACGACATCCCCCACATCCGAAAATTTCACAGATCGATCCCCTTCCTCTTTAATAATTAAATTTTTAAAATCCTCAACGGTTGTTAATCTACCTTGAGTCCTAACCGTTAGTTCCGTATTCGCTCCCTCAATACTTCCTGATGGCAATTCGATATTTTGTTTGGTCAAAGCCGCAACAATATCGGGAGCCGTTAATCGGAAAGAGGCTAAACGATCAGGATCAATATTCAAACGCATCGCATATTTTTTCTCCCCCCACATTTGAACCGAACTTACGCCTGGAATGGTTTGTAATTTCTCTTTTACATTTCGAGTGGCAATCTCATTTAAATTTAAAATATTTCTTGTTTTGGAAGACAAATTTAAATTATAAATAGGCCCTGAATCGGCGTCTGATTTTGAAATTACAGGTGGATCCACATCTTTTGGCAACACAGCCATAGACCTAGAAACTCGGTCACGTACATCATTTGCTGCATCTTCAATATTGACTGCAAGGTCAAACTCAACCGTGATGCTTGACCGTCCGTCTCTGCTTGAACTTGTTAATGTTCGAATACCTGCAATTCCATTAATGGATTCTTCCAAGGGTTCCGTAATTTGGGATTCGATAATATCAGCATTAGCCCCGGTATAACTCGTTTGCACATTAACGACCGGTGGGTCCACGGATGGATATTCCCTAACCCCTAAATAATTATAGCCAATAAGTCCAAATACAATAATCGTAATGGACATGACAATGGCCAAGACTGGGCGTTTAATACTGATTTCTGATAATGATGCCATCGTTTTATAGGTTTATACCGCCTTTAAGGCTAATGATTTAATGTTAAAATTGTTTTTTTGTAATTCTTCCCAAACTTCCAAAAATGGGAGTTCACGTGTACTTCCACTCGCATTAAAATAAATATGAGCAATGCCTCCCTTTTCCTGGTATGCACCCGAATAAGACATGTACTTCTTGAAATTTGCAAAATGACCGCACAAAATTAAAGCAGGAATTTTAAACGCATTAGCAATATGTGTTGGCCCAGAATCGATTCCTAGAAAAAAGCGCGCCGATTTAATAAGCCTGCACGTTTCCTCGATACTTGTTTTTCCCACTAAATTCAAAAAACGTTTACTCGAATAATTTAAGGGGTCATTGGTGCCAATTTCAACTACATTAATTCCATACTCTTGGGTTAACAAATCGAGTAATTGGATCCAATTTTCATCTGGCCACTCTCTATTTATATCCGTTGACTTTCGATGTAAAACCCAATAATTTCCTTCAAAAGGAAGATTTATGTGAGACTGTCCTATAAAAATGGTAGGTGCCGTACGATCTAAATTCAAGTGGCATAACCTCGAGAAATTACCAAGTAGATTACTTGATTTATAATAATTATGGATCGTTAAATCAATCTCTTCAGCATATGGATTCACTAATTTTGTTCCAAAATATGGATCCTTCCGTAATTCATTTAAATGTAAATTATAGAAGTGGGTGAAGGCATTTTTTCTGGATATAAAAATACTAAAAAGCAGGTTGGTCTCAAGTATTACTTTGGAAAGTCCGGGATGATTGATTAAAATAGGAGCAAAGACGGGCTTTACGATCCAATAAATTTGAGCATCTTGGAATTTCGTATGTAGCGCATCTATTATGGGTTCTGAAGCCACAATATCCCCCAAATGTTCTGCCAGCAAAATGCCGACAAACTTTTTATTTGGATTTATTAATCGCTTTAAAAAAAGGGTCAAATTTAAAAATCCATAAGCTCCTATTGCACGAATTAAATAAGTTAATTTGTGGAATTTATAGGACCATAAAGATTTTGTCAAATAGATACTTGGCATTTGAGATTATTGAACCACTTCTTTTATTTCAACGTCACCATCTGGTTTAACCTGAATAATTCCATTGGTGATTAAAGTATCGCCAATCGAAAGGCCCGATAATATCTCAACGGTACGTTCACCACGTGTTCCTAACTCAACTTTCTGAGGAACTGATTTTCCATTTCTGATAAGAAAAACCTTATTGCCTTTCGCCTCGGGTATAACCGATTCCGTAGGAATTAGAATGGCAGATCCTTTACTTTTTAAGATCAAATTAACTTTAGCATAAGCCCCAGGAACAAGTAAGTTAGCTGGATTGGCCGATAATGCTCTAATTTGTAAGGTTCGAGTCAATGGATCAATTTTAGGATCTATGGCATAAACTTTTCCGGTAAAGGTTTTTTGTTCATTTTCAGTGGTAAACTCGATCGTGCTTCCTTGGCGGATAGCCGTGGCATATTTAGCAGGAATAGAAAATTCTATTTTGGCAGGATTGGTATTGGTTAAGGTGGCAATCTTAGTTGCCGGAGAAATATAACTACCCATACTCACATACCTAAAGCCAACTTTCCCAGCAAAAGGAGCCTTTAAAGTCGTTTTTAGAATTTGTGATTTTAGATCCTCGATATCTGCGGAGATCGTATTCACCGAGTTTACAGCAATATCATACTCTCTTTGTGAAATAGCTTCTTTCTGTAAAAGCACTTTTTGTCTACCTTCATTATCTTCAGCTAGCTTTTTATTGAAGCCAAGTTTTTTTAATCTAGCCTGTAATTCATCATCATTGATCCGCAATAATACCGTACCTTTTTGGATATTATCACCTTCTTTGATATTTAATAAAATAATTCTACCGGCTATTTCAGAACGAATTTCGACTTCCTCATTAGGTAAAATACTTCCTGTAGAACTTAAAATATCGTCTAACTTAGTTGACTTGACTACCGTTACAATGACAGCCGTTTTTCCGCCTTTTGCTCCTGGACCGCCTTTCTCTTTTTCCTTGCCCTTCATGTTATCTTTTGATTCTGAAGCGAAAAAAGTTTTTTTGATTTTAGGATAAAATGCTAATCCTAAAATTAAAATAATAGCGATTAAAGTGATGATTGTTTTTGTAAACTTATTCATGTATGCGAAGTCAAAGGTTTATTAATTTTCTAAGATAAGGAAATTCAAACATTCTTGTGTCCTCAATTATAGGCAAATTTAATTTTAATTACTTAACCAGGGTAAAATATGCTCATTTTGTGTTTGATTCATGACAAAATGGCTTTGGGCATTTCCGATGTTTTTCAAACTGGCCAATTTATGCAATATGAAATGTCGGTACTCATCCATGTCGGCGACCACTATTTTTAGCAAAAAATCGCTTTGTCCGGAAACGCAATAGCACTCTTGTACTTCGAGTAATTCCATCACATCTTTTTCAAATTGGTTTAAATATTCCGCCGCGTGTTCTTTTAATGAAATATCACAGAACACCGTCAAGGATTTTCCTAATTTATTGGGATTAATAATAGCCTTGTAACCGGTAATCACCCCATCTTTTTCCATTCGCTTGATCCGCTCATGGATCGGTGTGGCGCTCATGCCTAAACGGCTCGCCATTTCTTTATTAGACAAAAATGCATCTTCATGCAAAAAGGCAAGGATTTGTTTATCTATCTCATCTAATTTGGCCATCCTTTATTTATGTTTTACCAGGGAGGCGCCTATGGACACGATCCCTTCTAAGGTATCAATTCTCATATTTTGTTGTAAGCGCATTCGGTATTTTCCCGATCTGAGAAATTTCAAATTTTTGAAAATTGTATATGAATGACTATACATATCTCCTAGACCTGAACCCTTTGGTTTCCCAGATTTTGCATCATAAAAAATGGCTTCCGCCTGCGCTTTTTTCATGTGCGTCCCGTCCCCGTTCAAAATTTCAGAAATGAAATACAAATTATAGAACGAGTACATGTTCGTTTGTCTGATAGCTACCTGCATGTCATACAAAGTAGTAGTATCGGTAATTTCAAAGGGAATTTCGAATTTGTTTTTTTGAATCCAGCCAATTTCGCCCATCGATTGCGTTTGATTGATGAACTCATTTTCACTACAGGCAAGAACAATAAATCCCATGAATAAGCCTATTATTATGGGTAAGCTTGAGGGGAAAGGAATGTTCTTCCATCTAAACTTGAGGAGTTTCAGGCGCATTTCCTGGAGGTCTTGGTTTAAATTTCTTTTTAAACTTTTTCTTAAATGGCTTTGGAGTGGCGCTGTTTTCTGGGGATTGGCTATCGCCAACAAGCCCATTCGAAAGTTTAGTGCCTTCATTGACACCACTTTGTTCAGCACCCTTTTGATTCGGATTATTTTGATTCGGATTATTTTGATTCGGATTATTGGGCTTAGGTCTTTGTTGGAAATTAGGCCTTGGTCTATTCGGGTCATTATCTCTAAAACGGTTTTCCGTCGGGCCTTTTTTAAATCCTCCTTTATTTCCTTTGTTTTTTGACCCCCCATATTTTTTATCCATCCGATCCAAATCAGAATTTAATTGGGACAGGCTTAGTTTTTCAACCACTGGAGCGTCTGGATTTAGGTCTTCAAATGACTCAGGGATAATACCTTTTTTATTTAAATCAATAATTTCTTGGACCCGATCACAAGAAACAGGAATCCAAATAGCCTCTTCTCCTATAATTCCGAACCACATCATTCGTTTGAAAATATCTGTTTTTTGCAAAACAGCTTCCCCCTTCTTCGTTTTTATCCTGCCCTCGATCGTCGGGATGCCTTTTAAAGCATCCATATAAGTCTCTAATTCATAATTTAAACAACATTTTAAGCGACCACATTGTCCGCTTAATTTCACAGGGTTCAACGATAAATTTTGATAACGAGCCGCAGCCGTGGTGACGTTTTTAAAATCGGTCAGCCAAGTAGAACAACATAATTCCCTTCCGCAAATTCCAATACCTCCTAATCTTCCCGCTTCTTGACGTAAAGAAATTTGTTTCATTTCTACCCGAATCTTAAATTCAGTAGCTAATAATTTAATCAATTCCCTGAAGTCAACGCGGTCATCCGAAGAATAATAAAATACGGCTTTGGTGCCGTCAGACTGAAATTCAACATCCGAAAGTTTCATGTTCAACTTCAAATCTTGTATGATTTGTCGGCCCCGGTACATCGTAGGTAAATCCCTTGCGATAGCCTGTTCATGCTTTTCTAGATCTTTTTCATGGGCAATACGGACGATGTTTTTCAAGTCCTCATCGTCTTTGATAGATTTCTTAAGCAATTGGAGCCTAACAAGTTCACCCTGCAATGAAACCACGCCCATGTGAATGCCTGTCGATGATTCGATCATTACCGGATCTCCTGTATGTAAAATTAGTTCGGTGGAATTTCTAAAGTATTCCTTTCTCCCCCCCTTGAATTTTACTTCCACGATCTGAAAGCGTTGAAATTGAGGGACATCCAAATCGGAAAGCCAATCAAAAACATTCATTTTATTACAGGCACCTGTGCCGCAACTTCCATTGCTTTGGCAGCCTACAACTTCTCCTTCAACTTTTTTCGATCCACATGATCCTGTGGAGCACGATTTACATCCCATATTTTTATATGTAAATCGGCTATTAATTCTTAAATCTAAGAACATCTAAGCCGATATCTCGTCTAAAATTTTTACCCTCATATTTTGCCGTTATGGCAGCCTTTTGCGACTTTTGAATGGCATTTTCTAAGGTATTGGAGGTGCCTGTAAAAGCCATTACTCGGCCCCCACTGGTAATTATTTCACCATTTTTTTCCTTCGTTCCCGCGTGGAAAATGAAGGCATCCTCGATTTTCTCTAAATTTGAAATGACATCCCCTTTCCTGTAAGTCTCGGGATATCCTCCAGCGACCACCATAGTCGCCACTGCGTACTGACTTGAAATTTGTAAATTCTGTTCGTTCAATGTGCCATTTGAGGAAGCAATCAGTAAAGATAAGAAATCAGATTCGATTCTTGGTAAAACAACCTCAGTTTCCGGGTCACCCATTCGAGCATTGTATTCTATGACATATGGTTCACCCTCATGATTCATTAGGCCAATAAATATAAATCCTTGGTATTTTATTTTCTCGGCTTTAAGTCCGTTTAAGGTCGGCATAATCACTTTCGTTTTGACCAACTCCATAAATTTAGAAGTCGCAAATGGAACCGGAGAAACCGCACCCATTCCACCCGTATTTAAGCCTTCGTCATTTTCGTTAATGCGCTTATAATCCTTTGCCTCTGGTAAAACCACATGATTCTCTCCATCAGTTAACACAAAAACAGATAGTTCGATGCCCCTTAGAAATTGTTCTATCACCACTTTTTCAGAGGCGGCGCCAAATTTCGACTCTAAAAGCATTTCTTCCAAAGCTGCTTTGGCCTCCTTAAGGCTTTCAGCAATAATCACCCCTTTTCCTGCAGCTAAGCCATCAGCTTTTAAAACAATAGGTAAACTTTGTTTTCCTAAATAATCCAACCCATTTTGAATAGTTTCCTTTGTAAACGTTTTTGAGGCAGCCGTTGGGATGCCATACCGATGCATAAAATTTTTGGAGAAATCTTTACTTCCTTCCAATTGAGCCCCATCCGAGCCTGGACCCACGATTCCCACTTGTTGTAAGTCGGTCTGCGATTCAATGAAATCTCTGATTCCTCGAACTAAGGGTTCCTCTGGTCCCACCACGACCAAGTCAATTTGATGTGCCCTAATAGCTTCAACAATGCCCTCAAAATCAGTAACTTCTAGGGCTAAATTACTTCCTAGCATAGCTGTCCCTGGATTGCCGGGGGCAACAAATAACTGACTCAATAAATTACTTTGAGATATTTTCCATGCAAATGCATGCTCACGTCCCCCCGATCCCAATATCAATACATTCATACTTAATGATAGTTCTAATTCGCTAATTCACTTAAAAACTTGATCCGCATTAACCTGAGTTCTTCCTCATTCACATCCTCAATGTTGCAGTTTTCTAATGCAGTCGCAATATTATCCGAATCCGCATTCATGAAATATTCAAATATCTCATCCTGCTTATCTGGTTCGATCACTTGGTTAATAAAATAATCTAAATTCAATTTCGTACCTGAATAACAAATAGTTTCAATCTCTTGGATTAAATCCACCATCGAAATTTCTTTTTGTTCCGCTATAATATCTAAATCAATTTTTCGATCCACCTGCTGGATGATATGTATTTTAATTTTCGATTTGTTAACGGTCGATTTCACAACCACCTCCTTGGCCGTTTCTATTTCATTTTCCTCCACATATCGAATGATGGCATCAAGGAATTGTTTCCCGAATTTCAAGACTTTCCCCATCCCAACTCCATTAATCTGAGCCATTTCTTCCTGGTTCGTAGGATAGGTTGTTGCCATTTCCTCCAACGATGGATCTTGGAAAATAACATAAGGAGGCAAATTTTTCTCTTTGGCTACCTTTTTTCGAAGATTCTTTAATAACTCAAATAAGGCATCATCATAGGCCTTTGCTCCCAATGCCAAACTTTCCTCCGCATTTTCTAAATCGATAGCCTCCTTTTCATAATCATGATCTCTAGAAAATGTCAATGGATGTGAATCTTTTAAGAATGCATGTCCCTTATCTGTAATCTTTAAAATTCCATAATTTTCAATATCCTTCTCCAATAAGCCATAAATCAAAACTTGTTTGATAAACGAAATCCATGGCGATTTTACACTTTCCGGATTAGGTTCTTTGGAAGTTCTTTTACGTAATTGAGGCTTTTTAGGATTTCCATCCTCATCCTCATCGTCTTCATCCTCGTCTTCTTCTACAATTTTATTCCAAGAGACTTCTTTGCCCACCCCAAAAACCGACAGCTTTGCTTGTTCATTGCTCGTAATATAAGGATTGTTTTTGCCCTCCAATACATCCGCTATATGTTCTGCTTCAAAACTTTCTCCTGTTTGTTTGATGGCTTCTAAAACCACAATAACCTCTTGCTCAGCCTTGTAGGTAGGTGTGGGGTGCATGCAATTATCACAAAAACCACAATTGTCAGCCATGTACTCACCAAAATAGCCCAACAATTGCTTTCTTCTACAAACCCCTAGATTAGCATAATAGACCATTTCAGTTAACAACAACTTTGCATTTTCTTTCTCAGATACCGCCTTGTCTTTGTTGAATTTGTCTAATTTTAATATATCATCGTATGTGTAAAACAAAATACAAGTACCCTCTAAGCCATCTCTTCCCGCACGACCCGTTTCTTGATAATATCCCTCAAGTGATTTAGGTGCATCATAATGGATTACAAACCGAACATCTGGTTTGTCAATTCCCATGCCAAATGCAATAGTAGCCACCATCACTTCCACCTCTTCATTCAAAAAGGCTTCTTGGTTAGTCATCCGTACCTGAGGCTCTAAACCCGCATGATAGGGAAGTGCTTTGACGCCATTGACCAATAATAAATCGGAAATCTCTTCGACCCTTTTTCTACTTAAACAATAGATAATTCCCGCCTTTCCGCTATTTGATTTGATGTAACGAATCAATTGCTTGTCAATATCTTTCTTTGATCTGATTTCGTAATACAGATTTTTACGATTAAAAGAAGATTTAAATACCTGAGCATCTTCTAAATTAAGCGTTTTTTGAATGTCCTGCTGAACTTTAGGAGTGGCCGTCGCCGTCAAAGCAATGATGGGTAATTGATCATTAATAGACTCTATGATGGTTCGAATCTTTCTATATTCAGGCCTAAAATCATGCCCCCATTCAGAGATACAATGTGCCTCATCGATTGCAACAAATGAGATATTGGCCTGCTTTAAAAAATTTAAATTTTCCTGTTTATTTAATGACTCAGGCGCGATATACAATAACTTAACTTGGCCATTAATCACTTCACTTTTTACCCGATTAATTTCAGCGCGAGTTAATGAGGAATTTAAAAACTGCGCATTGATGCCAAAAGCTACCATTTGGTCCACCTGATTTTTCATCAAGGCAATAAGGGGTGAAATAACAATCGCCGTACCTGGCAAAACAATCGCAGGCAGTTGATAGCAAAGCGATTTGCCCGCGCCCGTAGGCATTAAAACAAAACTATTTTTTCCCTGTAATGTATTTTGAATGATGGCTTCCTGCTCCCCTCGGAACTGACTAAACCCAAAGGTCTTTTTCAGTTCTTTACTCAGTAATTCTTTTGTTATAGTAATCGGCATATAGTTCAAGTCGGCTGAATTGTTTTGTCCTTTTGTTTTTTAAAGATTTATTTTAACCCTTAAAAAAACCTTCTAAATTTGAAATTAAACAAAAATATCCAATCCGCAGCAAAAAAGCTCAGTAATTAAGGTTGAGTCCAATTTTATCAGGAAATGACGCTATGTAGGTCTGTTTTAAAAGGAAAAATCGCCTTGAAACGTTTAACTATTATCGCCTAACGCATTCTATTTGAGGATTGTACTAGCATTTCATCTTTTCTGATGAGCCGATTCGCTATCATATTGGCCAACAAGGCGACGACCATGGCATAAAATCCGAAGCCATAAGCTCCTTGGTTTTCCGGTTCAAAAACAGGCATCGCTTGTTTGAAAATAATCCAAAAAGTATAGGCCATCGAACCGGCTATTAATAATGAATTTAAAAGGCCGAGGGTCATTTGGCGTACCCTATTTTTAAATGAAAACAGGATGAGTATTGTCAAAAGCGTCGATGCTGTTAGCAATAAGGCTAGGGCAAGATGAGCGTGTTCATTGACAATAGCTCCATTTTGAGAGATGGACCAATGGATATTAGTCATTTCCGCACTTTGTCCTGAATTACCCGTTTTAGTCCATATAGGTAAACCATATCCGACGAAGCTTTGTGCTAAAACAACGATGGCTAAAAAAATGGATTGTGGTCTTTGTATCATGGTAAATCTTATTTTTAGTAGGCAAAATTAATTATTTTTTTGAAATTGTTTGGCAGCAATTTTTGCGGATGATAGGCACAATGGGATTCCCCCCCCTGGATGTACACTACCGCCCACCCAATATAAATTTTTAATCGCTGATCTATAATTTGGATGCCTCAAAAACGCCGCAAATTTATTGTTTGACGCATTTCCATACAATGCTCCCCCCGATGAGGATGTTCTAGATTCAATCGATCGTGGGTCTAAAATATCTTCAGCAACAATGTGAGGAGTCACATCGACCCCTAAGCAGTTTGAGAGCTTTTTGATGACATTAGCCCTTGTTTTTCGAACTAAATCATCCCAGTCCTGACCCTCATTCGCTGGTGCATTAATCAAAATAAACCAATTTTCACATCCTTCTGGCGCATCTTCCGTCGCCACTTTACTTGAAATATGGAGGTAAATCGTAGGGTCATCTAGCAACGTTTTTTCCTGAAAAATACGTTGGAATTCTTCTTGGTAATGATCGGAAAAGAAAATATTATGTACGCCTACGTCATCAAATTTTCGATTTATTCCCCAATAAAATATAATACCAGAGCTTGAGCGTTCTTGATTCAACAGCTTTTTAGGGGATTGAATTTGGGGCAATAATTTTTTGTAACTTGGCCTAATGTCCATGTTGCTAGCTACATGATCAAAAGCAAAAACCCCTTTGGCTGTTTTTAAGCCCACGGCCCGCTGGTTTTCAGTCATAATTTCCTCCACTTTTTCATTCATCCTAAATTCTACGCCTAATTCTTGGGCTAATTGGCATAAGGAATTGGTAATAGAAATCATACCTCCCACTGGCATAAAGGCGCCAATGTTATATTCTAAGTTAGGAATAACGGATAAGGTCGCAGGAGTTTGATAGGGATTTGAGCCATTATAGGTAGCATATCGATCAAATAACTGTACTGTTTTTGGATGCTTAAATCTTTCCGCATGATAGGCATGCATGGTTGAAAATAGGCCTAAATTGGGGATGTTGATATAGCCCCTCAAGGCATTTTTACTGGTCCACGTGTTAAGATCTTGAAGTGAATTTTCTAAAAACAACTCACTAATAATGTCATATTTATCTCGAAGCCCCAGTAAGAAGTTAGCCATGTTGGCCTCATCTTCTTCTAAAATTTTCGCCATTTCTGCGGCGGTTTCTCGTGCATCCGCATGGGTGCTAAGCCGTGTCCCGTCGGTCCAAAAGTATTTGCATATTTCAGGCAATCGAATGTAGTTAAAATAATCCCTCGGGTTTTTCCCAGCGAGGACAAAAAGCTCATCTACGAGCTTGGGCAAAGTAAAGAGCGATGGTCCAGCATCGAAGCGATATCCACCTAAATCAATTTGAGATAATTTGCCACCTGGATATTCATTGGCCTCAAATATGGACACTTTTTGGCCCAAACAAGCCATGCGAATGGCCAATGCTATTCCCCCAATCCCTGAACCGACAATTCCAAAACGAGCCATTAATGAATGAAAATTTCAAAGCACTAATTTAAGGATTTAAAGAATAAACAGCTAAATGTTTTTCCCTCAATCCAATTTCAGTAATTTTGCACAAATTTAATTGGCAGAAGAAAATATGTTACGTACACACACGAACGGAGAATTGCGGATCACAGAAGTGGGTCAAGAAGTGACTTTATGTGGCTGGGTTCATAAATCACGCGATAAGGGGGGAATGATTTGGGTGGATTTAAGGGACCGGTATGGCATAACGCAGTTGATGTTAGAGGAAGGAAAATCGAGTCCCGAGGCGCTTGCCATGGCAAGAGGTTTGGGTCGCGAATTTGTGATCGAGGCGGTCGGCGTCGTCGTGGAGCGATTAGCTAAGAATGATAAATTACCTACGGGCGATATTGAAATAAAAGTAAAAAGCATACGAATTTTGAATCCCGCTAAACTTCCGCCTTTTTTAATTGAGGATGAAACGGATGGAGGAGATGATATTCGAATGAAATATCGGTATTTAGACTTAAGAAGAAATCCGATTCGAGAGAGTCTTCGTTTGCGTCACCAAGTGGCTAGAGAGGTTCGCAATTTCTTGGATAATAAAGATTTTATTGAGGTGGAAACTCCTGTATTGATTAAATCAACACCTGAGGGTGCTCGAGATTTTGTCGTTCCTTCCCGCATGAATCCAGGGGAATTTTATGCCCTTCCGCAATCACCACAGACATTTAAGCAATTATTGATGGTGTCCGGATTTGATCGCTATTACCAATTGGTCAAATGTTTTAGGGATGAAGATTTACGTGCAGATCGCCAACCAGAATTTACGCAGATTGATTGCGAGATGTCTTTTGTGGAGCAAGAGGACATCTTGAATATGTTTGAGGGTTTAATTAGACATTTGTTTTTGCAAGTCAAGAAAATTGACATTGGCACAGTATCAAGAATGACCTACGCAGATGCGATGAAATGGTATGGTTCTGATAAGCCAGATATTAGGTTTGACATGAAATTTGTTGAGTTTAAGGCGGAAGGGGTGGATTTGACTTCGGGAAAAGATTTCCAAGTATTTGATGCGGCCAATACGGTGGTGGGTATTTGTGTTAAAGGTGCCGCGGAGTATACCCGAAAGCAATTGGACGAGTTAACAGATTTTGTACGCCGACCGCAAATAGGAGCTAAGGGTTTAATTTATGCGCGCGTTCAAGCAGACGGGATTGTCAAATCTTCAGTAGATAAATTTTATAGCGAAGCAGATCTTGCCTTGTGGGCTGAGGCTTCTCAGGCTGAACCTGGCGATTTAATTTTAATCTTATCAGGTGATGGTGATAAAGTTCGCAAACAACTGAATGAGTTACGTTTGGAAATGGGGACAAGATTAGGCTTGAGAGATCCGGATAATTATCAAGTTCATTGGGTTGTTGATTTCCCATTGTTAGAATATGGGGAAGAAGAAGATCGCTGGTTTGCGATGCATCATCCATTTACAAGTCCTAAACCGGAGGATATTCCATTGATGGAGGCCGGTGATTTTGGAAAAGTCAGAGCCAATGCCTACGATTTAATCATTAATGGAGTGGAAGTTGGCGGTGGGTCGATTCGTATTTTTCAAAAAGAGTTACAGTCCAAGATGTTTGAAGTTTTGGGATTTTCTGCCGAAGAGGCGAAGGCTCAATTTGGTTTCTTATTAGACGCGTTTGAATATGGTGCACCTCCACATGGGGGCTTGGCTTTTGGTTTTGACCGATTATGTTCCTTGTTTGGGGGTACAGATTCGATTCGAGATTATATCGCTTTTCCAAAAAATAATGCGGGGAGGGATGTCATGATTGACTCGCCGTCCCCACTTGCACAAACGCAGTTAGACGAGTTAAAAATAAAAACAAATTTGTAAAAAAAAGGCCTGAAGATTCAGGCCTTTTACATTTATTCAAATTCGTATTTAAAGACTGGGCTTTCCCATTCCCCAGCTGAAATGTTAACTACTTCTTTAATTTCACCCTTGTGGATATCGAAAACCCAACCATGTAAATGAGGTAATTGACTATTTTTCCAAGCTTTTTGGACAATGGTTGTTTTTGCTAAATTTTGAATTTGCTCTTTTACGTTCAATTCAACCATCGCATTAAAGCGAGATTGTTCATTTTCAATCGCCTGCAACTCATCATAATGCTTTTCATATACTTCCTTGATATTTCTTAGCCATTTGTTGATTAAACCAAAGTCTTTATTGGTCATCGCAGCTTTTACGCCACCACAATTATAATGTCCACAAACGATGATGTGCTTAATTTTCAGTACCTCGACGGCATATTGTAAAACTGATAAAAGATTCATGTCCGTGTGAACCACCATATTAGCCACATTTCGGTGTACAAAAATTTCACCTGGATCGGCATGAGTAATTTCCTCGGCCGGTACTCTTGAATCGGCACATCCAATCCATAGAAATAAAGGGTTCTGGTCTTTAGATAAAGTATCAAAATAATGCTCATTTACATGAAGACGCTCACTAGCCCATGCCTTGTTACTTAAGAGTAATTTCTTATATTCTTTCATTTTTATTTTTGTTTAAAATCAACGATGATGCCACGATCTTTGGCAGTTGACATAAATTCACTAATTAATAATTTAATATCATGGTCCATGAAATGCACTTTTGACGCGTCAATAAAGACTTCCGATCCCGTAGGAATTTTTCTAAATGCCTCCTTTAAAGATAGCTTGTGTAGAAAAGTAACATCTTTTTGGAATTTAATTAAGACTTCATTTCCATGATTGAAGACAGAAAAAACAGATTCATAATTGGTCAGAATTACAAAAATCAAACCAATAAACGTACCAATAAAAATCCCCCACAACAAATCAATTCCAACGACCGCAATAATCGTCGCGATGAATGGAACCCACTGTTTCCAACCTTCTGAAAATATTTTTTTGAACTCTTTGGGATGGGCCAATTTATATCCGGTATATAGTAAAATACTAGCCAAACATGACAATGGAATCTTATTTAAATAGAGTGGTAAAAAAAGTACCGCTACCAATAACAATAGACCATGAATAAAGCTAGACATCCTAGTTTTGCCACCGGCATAGACATTTGTGGAAGATCTGACAATCACAGATGTGATGGGCATTCCACCCAAAAAACCACTGGCTAAATTTCCAACTCCTTGGGCTACCAATTCACGATCAGCTGATGAAATTCGCTTTAAGGGATCTAGGGAATCAATGGCCTCCAACGAAAGCAATGTTTCTAAACTGGCCACAATGGCCAGTGTGATAGCAATGGAATAGATAGCTGGATTAGTCAAAAAAGTCCAATCCGGTCTTGCTAGTCCTCCGGCTAATTCTCCAATTGAACCGAAAATAGGCAAATTAACCATGTGCTCTTGAGAATTGCCTAAATATAAGTCTGGCGAATACATTTTCAGTAATTCATTCGTTAGAACTCCGATTAATACTACACATAGGGAAGCGGGAATTGTCGCCAAAAAAGTAATTTTTCGAATAATCCAAGGCCAAGAAAACAAAATCATAAGCCCTGAAAATGCGATGGCAAACGCCCCTGGCTTTAGGGAATCAAATGCTGAAAGGATTTCAGAAAATGTATTTTGACCGTCGGAACTTTGAGTAAACTCAAACTCTCCAATAAAATCCAAATCATCACCTATAGCATGAGGAATTTGCTTCAATATAATAACTATTCCAATGGCAACTAGCATTCCTCGAATTACGGAAGATGGGAAAAAACTCCCAATCTTGCCTAATTTAAGGAGTCCTAATGCCACCTGGATTAGACCCGCTAGAATAACAGCCACCAAAAATCCTTGAAATGAGCCTAGTGTAATGATGGCATTGGCTACAATGATAGTCAGGCCAGCTGCTGGGCCACTTACAGATAATTCAGAGCCGGAAATCAGAGTGACTACAATCCCTCCAATGATCCCGGCAATTAAACCTGCCATTAAGGGCGCTCCTGAGGCGAGCGCAATTCCAAGACACAAGGGCAATGCGACCAAAAAAACGGCAATGCCTGATTTCCAATCACCTGAAATGATGGATTTAATAAAATAATGAAGATTCATACAGATTATTTAAAATTTCTAAAAAATTGAAATTTAGGTAATCAATATAAAGTCTGGTGGGGTAAATTGAGGTTTTAAATAGGGTTTTAAAAGCCTGGATTTCGGATGTATTGAAATTAAACTTTCCTTGAAAGGCACCCAAATAAATGGAATATCTTGTTTTGAAAAAATACACTTTAATTGAAATTCATCCTCATCATTTACTTCATCATCTTCTTCTTCCTCCGTATTATTTGACGTGTTTATTTGAACTATTGGGCCATGTGCATGAAAGCTCTCCTCTGTATGCCAGGTAAATTTAGACGGAGTATTTTGTGAAATGGCCGATTGGGTTACTTTGGAATAACACATTATTCCCAGTGACCAAAGCAAAACCACAAACAAATAATACACTTTCATTAATCGAATTTTTGATTGTTCTGATAGATAATTTTCCCTTGGGAATCTCGCTCAACCATTATTGTGGGCTCCGATGCATCAAATTTATCTTTTCCATATCGCCACTCTTTTTTTAATCGTCCTCCAGTGCCAAACTCGTGATATTCGCGCCAACGGCCTATTCTGATCGAGTCATCCAATTTGCCATCTTCTTTCAAATTGCCACTTGGATAAAAAGATAAAAAAGTACCTCTTATTTTTCCATAAAAATTGGGGACAACTTGTTTGATTTTCTTTTTTGCATTGTCATAGTAGGCAATATAAGACCCAGCTAAAAAGCCATGTTCATAATATATCTTGGATTCTAACTCATTTTCAGGCCCAAAAGTTTCCCAGCGACCATCCTTTGTTCCCATATAGAAAAATCCTTGCTCAACAACGACATCATTGACAATTCGCTTAAACGGGCCGTGGCAGATTTGTGCGGTTTTATTATCTTTAATGGATGAGTTTACGATACGGGACTGATTTGGGTCAAACCACCAGATTTCTTGGGCATAAGTACTCAAAGATTCATCCTCTACAAATTTGACCACATTGATCTCCTCCAACGTCCTTCGATTCCCACTACCATATTGGCCCAAACGTCGCTCCGTTTTAATGTTTACATACTCATCTTTAGCAACAAATTTCTTCTTGATTTTCCTGGATGCAATCCTCGCTTTTATCCCGATGTCTTTAATCCCAAGCTCGTCAATAAAGGCAGTGCTTTCCTTTTTCCAATCCGCACTTTCTTGTTTAACTTTTTCTAGACTATTTTCTAATCCAGTGCTTAGTCTTCCTCCCAGAATTCCTTTGGATTTAACGGTCGTATCGATAAGCGGTTTTTTATTGGAGATGATTGCGTTGTTTTGACCATAGGCGATTGGGCCAACAAGACATAAAAAAAATACATAAAATTTATGAATACCCATGTTAGGATTAACGTGAAGTTTGCAATAAAATTTTCCAAAATTAGAAATTAAAATGATTAGATGCTTGATAATATGTAATTTGCTTAAGTTTTAAAATATTGATGGATTAAAAATTTATTGAATTGGAAAAAGATTTAAAAATATATGTAGCTGGCCATCGAGGCATGGTTGGTTCCGCAATCGTTAGAAAATTAACTTCCTTAGGCTTCACTAATTTATTGACTAGGACGTCAACCGAATTGGATTTAAGGAATCAGCAACAGGTGGCCGATTTTTTTGAAGTTGAAAAACCTGATTATGTGTTTTTAGCCGCAGCAAAAGTAGGAGGCATCGTCGCCAACAACACCTATAGAGCAGATTTTTTGTATGAAAACTTAGCAATCCAAAATAATGTTATCCACGCAGCATTCTTAAATAAAGTTAAGAAATTAATGTTTTTAGGTTCTTCATGCATCTACCCAAAATTAGCCCCGCAACCCCTGAAGGAATCCTATTTGTTGAGTGGTTATTTAGAGCCCACAAATGAGCCGTATGCGATTGCTAAAATCGCTGGTATTAAGATGTGCGAGGCCTATCGGGCCCAATATGGATGTAATTTTATATCGGTCATGCCAACAAATTTATACGGCACAAACGATAATTACGATTTAGTCAATTCACACGTTTTACCTGCGATGATTCGTAAATTTCACGAGGCAAAGGAAAAAGGAGCTTCTGAAATGACGCTTTGGGGAAGTGGATCTCCGATGCGAGAATTTTTACATGCAGATGATCTTGCGGAGGCCTGTTTGTTTTTAATGGAAAATTATAATGAAGCTGAATTGGTTAATATAGGCACTGGCGAAGATGTGACGATTAAAAATTTGGCATCTCTTGTGAAACAGATCGTAGGATTTCAGGGGGAAATTATTTGGGACACAACAAAACCAGATGGAACACCCAGAAAGTTGATGGATGTTTCTAAACTTCATGGTCTTGGTTGGCACCATAAAATTGCATTGATAGACGGGATTAAATTAGCCTATCAGGATTTTTTACGATTGAATGTGGCAGGTAAATAATGTCAAAGATGAAATGGTTTAGTACCTGGTTTGACTCTCCCTATTACCATATTTTATATGATCAAAGAGATGAAAATGAAGCATCAGCTTTCATTAAGTCCATTCAGCGCAAATTAAAAACTCCTCCTAACACACATGTATTAGATGCTGCTTGCGGACAGGGAAGACATGCCAAAACATGGCATGAATTAGGCCTGATAGTTGAGGGTTTTGATTTATCTCCTAAAAACATAGAAGCGGCCAATCGATATACGGCCGAAAACTTGTCATTTTTTGTGCACGATATTCGTGACCCTTTGCCTAAAGTCGGCGCATATGATTTAGTTTGTAATTTTTTTACCAGCTTTGGGTATTTTGATTCGAAATCCGATAATCAAGCGGCCTTCCATTCATTAAGTTCCGCTTTAAAGCCCGGTGGCGTTTTTTTAATGGACTTCTTTAACCCTAACTATGTATTAACTAATTTAGTTGGGCAAGAAACCATAATGAAACAAGGTATTGCATTTGAGATAAATCGTTGGGCTGAACATGGCTACCTGTATAAATCGATTGATTTTAAGGATCAAAATACAGTTTATCATTTTGAAGAAAAGGTTGAATTGATTTCCAAATCGGACTTTTTGGAGTATGCCGTTAATTCAGGACTTAACTTGACAGCTATGTTAGGCGATTATCAATTAAATGAGTTTGATGATCAAAATTCACCTAGAATGATTTTCCTTTGGACAAAGAATTAAGGATGGAAACTTTTAAAGGTTTATGGACGAGTGAAAATGCGGATGGTACGTATGTAACCCTCATTTCAGATATCCCTATGGATGTTTTAAATTCCGGGCATGTGCTTGTTCAAGTTTTTTATTCTTCATTAAATTATAAAGATGCACTTTCATCCAATGGACATCGAGGTATCACTAGAAATTTCCCTCATATTCCTGGAATCGATGCGGCTGGAATTGTGATTAATGATCCAACAGGCAAGTTTAAATCAGGCATTCAAGTAATCATTACGGGTTTCGATTTAGGAATGAATTCGCACGGGGGATTGTCTGAGTATGTTTCCGTCCCATCCACCTGGATAATCAAATTGCCTAAAGGATTAACGCTTGAAAAATCTATGCAAATCGGCACGGCTGGTTTGACCGCTGGAATGGCCTTATTGGCTTTGCAACAAAACGGCATTAAACCTACTGATGGTCCTATTGTGGTGAGTGGAGCTACAGGGGGTGTGGGTATGTGCAGTATTTTATTGTTAAAACACTTGGGCTACCAAGTTATTGCCATCACAGGGAAAAAAGAGTTACATGAATTTTTAAGGTCGATTGGGGTAGATGGAATAATTGATCGGGAGGAATTCCTCGAGGAAAAAATGAAGGCGCTTTATTCCATGCAATTTGCCGGCGCGATTGATACGGTAGGGGGAGACACCTTAATTAAAATTTTAAAAAGTCTTAAATCGGGTGGCTCTTTGGCGGTGTGCGGGATGGCATCTAGTGTTGAATTAAATTTGCAAATTTATCCATTTATACTTCGCGGGACCCGATTATTAGGTATTTATTCGGCAGATTCTCCTTTGGAGTTGAAGCAAAAAGTTTGGAATAAATTTTCTAAAGAATGGAATTTGCCGATCGATAAAATAGCGAAAACGATCACCTTAAAACAAGCTCCTGAAATCATGCGAGACATGTTAGCGGGCAAATCAAGCGGTCGTTACCTGGTCAAAACAATCTTTAGTTTTTAATAAACTTCATGCTTGGTTGGTTCAGCATTTCAGGTAATCGGATTAGATAGGTTCCAAAGGGAATTTTAGAAATGTCAATTTTCAATTGGTTCGCCCCAGGCTCTAGATGAATTTTATCCGTTAGAAAAATCCGCCCATGTATGTCAATAATCTCGATGGCATAATCACCTGCCTTGGCTTGGGGTAATCCCACGTTTAATAAGTCGCTAGCCGGATTAGGAAATGCAACATACCCTGTAAAAGGATTTTCTTTTTCTGTAGCTAAGATATTGATGGTCAATAAATCGGATGTGGCACTACAACCATTGACATCTTTTAGAAAAACGGAATATAAACCACTTTGAACCGGTGTATAACTGGATGTGGTTGCACCAGGAATAACAGCCCCATTTATATACCATTGAATAGTTCCCGTGCCTGCGATTTTCATGGTTCCATCTATCAGCGTGATTGCGGGTGGCAAAGGACTTGACACGGTTAAATTTAATGACGTGGATGTATTGGTGCATAATCCATTCACAGTCGCTTTTATTTTATAGGAACCACTTTTTTTTGCTTCATAGGTCGATGTTGTCGCCCCACTTATAGCTAAGTCATTTAATAGCCATTGGAAACTTGGGTTGTCTGCCGACTTTGCCGTAATTAAAACAGTGCCACCTACACAAACGGTTTGCGTTCCTGAAGGACTAATGCTTACTTCAGGAGTTTTGGCTGTGGTGATATTAACGACAGATCTAGGACTTGGACAACCCATCGATTTAAATTTCATATCGTAAAAATAATAGTATCCGGTGGTGATGGGTGCTCCATTATATAGCGCTCCGGTCATCGATAAAATATTGGAGATTGTATAGGGATATCCCAGGTTTGTCGGGGCATTGATCGTGTCCGATAATGATTTATTGCTTCGGAATATCGTCGCTCCATTGCTACAAGTTTGGGAAAGTATATAGATCCCCGGTTTTGGAAACGATAAATTTAATTGAACCACTTGGCCAGGATCGTTTTTGTCGTCGGCCAACTGGCTATTCACTTTGGTCGAATTAGTTTGTGTTCTTGTGGCGGTTAAATCTTTAGTAATAGAGGAAATTAATTCACCACTTTCATAGTTGAAAACGTCAAAAGTGATGGTTCCAGAAGTCCCTACATAGACACGTGCCGACTCTAAAATAATAGGTACTTTGATATCAAATATAGGGGCGGGTCCAAAATTTTCGTAATAGGAACCGGTGCCAAATTCCTTTTTTGTCTGAGGTTTCATAGATCCCGAAAAGTCATTCGATCCAACCGTATAATTTGCCGAGTATGGGGCAGTTGTGCTCATTCCAGAGGCTGCAAGCACATTGTTATTGTACCAAAGTGGGTACCCTTGAGTTGCGCTTAGATTTAACGCGGTTGCTCCTGAACAGTAAAGTCCTGTTCCCACAGGTGCTTGCGGATTTTCAATACTTTGGCTAATACTCAATAAATCGTTGTTTGTGTTTTGGTCAACATCAAGATTTGAAATCGCTTTAAATGTGTAGGTTTTCCCCGCAAGCCAATTGGCCGTTCCAGTAACGGTAATAATTTGTTCTTTACCCGCGTCGATTTTTACAACGTTTCCTTTTAGACTTCCTAGTAATACATCCTCTAGATAATAATTGAGTGTCAAAGGGACATTGTTTTGAGATTTACTTCCATAATTTTTCACTCGGACCATTAAGGATCCTAGGCCATTTGTGGCGCAATAACTAACCGTAGGATTTGAAATAGACATGATTCCCAAATCGTTTGAAGCCTGAATGACTTGGATGACATATTCCTCTGATTCGCCAGTGCCTATATTGCCACAAACATTCGTAGATGAATTGCTCAATTCGGCAACTACCCTCATACGGAAGTATTGGTTTATACTTAGGTTGGACGGAACTTTAAATTTTGCTGTGTAGCTTTCAGCCGTCAAAAGGTCACTTACCACCATAATTTCATTAGAGTCCTCGAAGTCTCCATCTTGGTTCCAGTCCACGGCCACTTTTATTTTTTTGCTCGCTGTGCTTGAGAAGGTAAATTTAAGGTCGTTTGCCCCCCCTAACTCTAATGGAATAGGCGTGGAGGTGAAGTCTTGTGTGGTGGATACCGTATTAGAATAGGTGCCAACAGCCAACGACTTAATTAAATTTTGTGGACTTGTAGGCGTAAGGGAACAATAAACTTTACCGCCGATGCCTGATACAATGAGTGAGAAATCTTGTTTATCATTTTTTAAAGTGCCCTTGTGTGAGATCGATAAATCATATGATTTTCCGGGAACAGCCCCTTTAATAATGATTTTTTCAATGTTGTCACGAATGTTATCTCCTGCCTCTGCAACTTTATCAGGAATGGCAGGATCCAATATGAAGGGCAGAAATTTTCCTGTACCATCTGTAATCCTAATATCAAGGTCATTAATTAATTTAGGCTTACGACTATTTAAATTTTCAGTGGTATATGGAAATACCGCTGCCTCTGGATCCGTCCAAGAAAGTGTTGCGACCAAATCTCCTTTCCCAGATGCAACAAACGAACGTTTGTCTGTTGTTGCATTGGCTAAAGTGCCTTCTGCGATTAAGTTTGAGGTTCCAACATTTAAAATGACTTTGGCCGCTTTTTCCATGTCTAATAGTCCCCAACCAGTTTGATAGTCAGGACCTGCTACTGCCATATCCAATGCGGTGTGTAATATGAGCCCTTTTAAAGTAGATGCCCGCATGAATGTATTAGTATTTAGACGATTGTATAACTGTTGAAGCAGAAAGATTGATCCTGATACTTGCGGGGTGGCCATAGAGGTGCCACTTAGGTAAGCATAACTTGTTGTGGAAACATTGCTGGTAGATAAAAGATCAGTACCAATACCGATGATATCAGGTTTAATTCGGCCATCGTCTGTTGGGCCCCAAGAAGAAAAATTGGCCAAAGTAATATCACTTCCTTTTTCGGGGATCGTGGACATAGATTCTGCAGCGCCTACGGTTAATATATTTTTGGCCGTTCCTGTTGTCGATATGATGTCATAGCCGTCATTTTTACTTCTAGCAATGTTGGATGAATCTTTGGTAGATGTTTTTAGAAAATAGTATTTCCCAGCCTCGGGTCCATTCTCAGAGCGGCTATTTCCGGCTGATTTAACCATCAGATAATAAGGGGCATTAAATGCAATTTTATCCAATGTTTGGGCATTCGAATCATAAAAGCCAAACTTATAATCTTCGAAGGTACTTACTTTGTCTTCGCCCCACCACTGCCACTTGCTTTTTGTTGAATCATAGACCCAGCCCGCTTGATACCCATAGGAGTGATTACTGACTAACAATGGCGGACCTGTTTTAGGGATAGAAGCATCACTTATCTCCGCATTATCGTTGTTATAATCCCAAACTTTTAAGTCTGCACCAAACGACATTCCTTTCGCATTCGCATTAACTCCCGAAGCAATGAGGGTACCGGCAACATGTGTGCTGTGTAGATCCGAGCTACTTAAGTTCTCTTGAAGTTTAACGCGACCTCCAAATTCTTGATGTGTCGCCAACGCATTTCCACCATCCCAAAGAGCTAAACGGCCCGACATAGTGTCTGATTTGCCACTTAATGAAACCCCTATACTCCCACCAGAATAAAGTTGGTTTGTTTTGGTAGTGGCCGCTGCTAAGGCATTAGAGTGATTTATAATATAAAGAGGTTCACCTATTTCATTGATTTGTTGGAGACTTAAAAATCTCCCATTCCCTAAATCCTCTTTTATTTTAAGACCTCTTTCCCCAGCAATGCGAAGGCTTTTTTTATAATTGCTGTCTAATTTTCGACTGAAATCTTCCGCATTTTTTATGCGCTCATTGGTTTGTAGGAGCCTATTTTGTGTACCCTGTGCTGCAATTTTTTGATTCATCAAAAAAAGCACAAGGAAGAGGAATAAATATTTACAAGTATGCAGAATTTTCAAGGCTGATATAAAAAAAATAAATTTAGCATTTTTCTTTTAATTCTACACGAAAGGTTTTTCGGTGGATGTCTGTTGGCCCTAAATTTAACACCGCGTTTCTATGTTCTAATGTGGGATAGCCTGCATTTCTTTCCCAACCATACTCGGGGTATTTTTCAGCCGCATTTCTCATCCATTCATCACGATAGGTTTTAGCTAAAATAGAGGCGGCCGCAATCGAAAAATATTTTGAATCTCCTTTGACAATACACGTGTGTGGAATTAATGGATAGGAGATGAACCGATTTCCATCCACCAATAAATGATTGGGTCTTGTTTTTAATTGGTCGACCGACTTATGCATGGCTAATACACTGGCCTTATAAATATTAATTTGATCAATCGTTTCATGGTCTACTTCTGCAATCGCATATTCAACGGCATAATATTTAATGATGTCAACTAAATTCGTTCGCTGCTTGGATGTTAATTGTTTTGAATCTGTGAGGGCTGCATGGAAAAAGTCTTTGGGCAAAATAACAGCACTGGCTACTACTGGGCCCGCTAAGCAGCCTCTTCCCGCTTCATCTAATCCTGCCTCCCTCCCTGAAAGTGAAAAATAGGGGAGTAGAATCCCCGTAGCGTTCTTCATAAATTCAAGCCAATTAATAAACTTTTGTTGGTGTTTACATAAATATGGGTTAAAATTGAGGAATAATTCGCAATAACCCGATGATGTCTTCGTATTTCAAGTTAATTTTCTTATTTTTTTTATGGGCTCCCATGTGTGTTTTGGGTCAAAAATATAAACCTAAAAAGATTTTTCATCTGGAGGCCAAGTCGGTGCGATTTAGTGGCGATGGCACATCAAATGAATCCTATTTTTTCAAACCTGCTTTGGAATTAGGCATCGGTTTACAATATCCAATTACGGCTCGGGCTAGTTTTAGTCCGCTACTTTCTTTAACTCAAAGAGGTTATCATGCCAAAACAAATTACTCAGATTCTTCGTATGTTGATCGGACAATTTCCTTAAATTATTTAGACTTAAGTCCTAATGTGGAAATCAAATTGGGAAGCTTGTCGGAGTACGGTGGAGGCATAACGGTTTGGGCTGGACCTTATCTGGGCGTTGGATTATGGGATAATTCAACCTATATCAACAGGGGAGCTAATCCACTTAAGCCCACAAATTATGTCACGACTACAACGACTGGAGAAAGCTTTTCCCGCGATTTGAGAAGAATTGACATGGGTTTTAAAGTAGGCCTTGGAATTGTTTCTCAAAACTTTGTTTCTTTAGGTGTGACCTATCAAACAGGGCTTTTAAATATCGCAATAGGTTCAGGAGCTGTATATAACCAATCTTTAGGATTTTATTTACGCGTCTATTTTGATGACGTACTTTAATCGCGACTAAATAGAAGCCTCTTTCCTAATTGACTCATATCGAAATTTCCATTTGAGTAGGCTAAGTGTCCTGACACAAAGGTGGATTCGATGCTTGCAGAAAATTCATGGCCTTCTAATGGGGACCATCCGCATTGATATTGAACATTAGATTTTTCAACCTGAGTAGTTTTTTTCAAATCTACAATCGCCAAGTCAGCCCAATAACCTTCTCTAATATACCCTCTTTCCTCTATTTGAAAGCAATCGGCCACGGCATGCGCTGTTTTTTCCGCAATCTTTTCTAAGGTTAAAACTCCTTCTTGGGCTAATTCGATGAGCATCACTAGGGGATGTTGGACTAATGGCAAACCCGAGGGTGCAGACCAATATCCTTGTTGCTTTTCTTCCCAGGTATGTGGCGCATGATCCGTAGCTATGATATCTAATTCTCCTGTATTTAATGCTTTTCGTAAGGCATTTTTGTGTCTAGCATCTTTAATAGCGGGATTACATTTGATTAAATTTCCTTGAATTTCATAGTCAGAAGCATCAAACCAAAGATGGTGGACGCAAACTTCTGCCGTAATTCTTTTTTCTTTAACCGTTTTACTAGGGTCAAATAAGGCAAGTTCTTCCTCCGTGCTTATATGTAAAATGTGTAAGCGAGTATTTGATTTTTTGGCTAGGTCTATGGCCATGGAAGAAGATAAATAACAGGCTTCTTCATTGCGTATGAGTGGATGCAAATAAGCTGGGGCATCATCTCCTGGATATTTTTCCTTAAATAAAGCCAATCGGGCGCGTACGGTCGCCTCATCTTCGCAATGGGTCGCGATTAGCATCTCGCTGCTAGTAAAAAGTTTTTCAAGGGTTTGTATGTTATCGACCAACATATTTCCTGTACTGGAGCCCATAAAAATTTTAATTCCACAAACATCTCTCTTGGATGTTTTGAGTACTTCTTCTAAATTATCATTGGAAGCCCCCATAAAAAAGGAATAGTTGGCCAATGAGCTCTTCCGAGCGATGTCATATTTATCGGCTAACAATGTCTGATTAAGTGCATTAGGCAATGTATTGGGCATTTCCATGAAGCTAGTTACCCCTCCCGCAACTGCTGCGCGCGCTTCAGAAGCAATTCTCGCTTTATGCGTTAAACCAGGTTCCCTAAAATGCACTTGGTCATCGATCATACCAGGAAATATATGTTTGCCAGCCAGGTCTATGACTTGCTCCTCCGCTGTAGCGAAAATAGAGGAAGCAATTTTATCTATGCGGCCATGTTTGATGCGAATATCACCCTGAAAGATTTTCCCCTCATTGACAATTTGAGCCCCCTTTAATACGTAGTTAGCCATTTTATTCCGTGCTAATTTTGATAATTTTAAACTCAGTCCGTCTATTTTGTTGATGCATTTCCTCTGGACATTCGACCCCATCTGAACATTCATTGATCAATTGGCTTTCACCATATCCTTTGGGTTTTATTCGATCTTTAGTGATTCCCCGACGAATAATATAGTTGACCGCCGACTCAGCCCTTCGCTGTGATAACTTCAAGTTGTATGCGGTACTTGCCCTAGCATCCGTGTGGGCACCTAGTTCCAAATTCATTTGTGGATTATCCGTTAAAAATTGGACAATCTTATCTAATTCTTCTGCCGCATCTGGACGGATATCGGCCTTATTTAAATCATAATAAATGGAATTGAGTTCATATAATTTCGAAATCTCTTTGCCGATCTCCGGTCGGTCCATAGTAATGGTTACCTGAAAAGTGGTATCGGTTATTTCTTTTTTCAATAAAGCTTCAGGAATGGTTTTTCCTTCCATGGTAAAGCTAGATCGAACCGTAATAAAGTCTTCCTTGTCACACTTAAAAATGAGTTCGTCATTTTCAGCCATATCAATCAATTCGATGAATCCCTTTTTGTTGGTATTTTCATTGCTTAAGGTTTGGCCATTTTTACGCACATTAATTTTGACGGAGTCAATCGGACTTCCTGACGGATCTACGACCTTGACTTGAACAAAATAATTGACAATTTTCTTCTGCAAGGTGTCAATGACTGGCGGTGGAGCAGTCGTCCACCAACGATCTTCAGAGCCAGTGGACTTAAAAAAATAGATGTCGTCATCTCCTTTTCCACCTGGCCTATTTGAACTAATATAGCCTTGGGTAGAATCCGAAAAAGAGATGGCAAAATCGTCGCCGATGGAATTGATGGGTACCCCTAAATGCTCTACAATAATTTCATTTTCATTCCGACTTGCCACAAATAAATCCAACCCACCAATGCTTGGATGTCCATCTGAGGAGAAGTAGAGTTTTCCATTAGTACTCACGTAGGGAAATAATTCATCTCCAGGAGTATTAATCACGGAACCTAAGTTGATAGGTCGCCCAAACCGGCCTGAGTTATCGATGGGCACTCGGTATAAATCAACTCCTCCCTTTCCCCCTCTACGGTTAGAACTAAAGTACAAGGTTCTTTCGTCAGCTGAAAAACTAGGACTTCCGTCCCAGGCTAGTGAATCTGAAATACTAAGTCGTTCAGGTTCAGACCAAGCGTTGCCCGTTTTTTTGGAAATATATAAGTCCACATCGGGTGACGGATCTTTACTTTTACCGGTATTTCCTCTGGCAAAAACCACGGTACCCCCGTCCTTGGTAAATGCAGGTGTTCCGTCATTGGCATTTTCTTTCAAAAGGGCCGAGCTAAATATGGATTGATTCCCTATTTCGCTAGGATTTTTTAAAGGGGCTTTAACAATTCCCAAAAAAGGCAAACCATTATTTTTGTAAATTTCAGGTTTCGAGGAACTGGTGAAAATCAATTCGTCTCCTATTTTTTTAGCGTCAAATTCTGTTTTTGAGGTATTTCCTGTGAGCGCTTGTAATGTTACTGGACTTTGTTTTTTTAGTAAATCAGGAATTTGCCCTAAGTTTTCTAATTCAATTTCTGACTTAATTTGATATAATCGGCTTGGTTTTGACTTGACAAATTCTGTTAAATAGCTTTTTGTTAATTCGTAATTGCCAATGGATTTAGCTGCCATGGCCATGTGATAGGGAAGCATTTTATCTACATAGCCCTTAGTCTGCGCTTGTTGGTAATAGGGCAGGGATTGATTAATCCGATTGGATAGTCGGAAAGACTCTCCCAATAGAAAATTAGTTTGATCCAATTGAAAACCTTTTTTGACCAAAGGCAGTAATTCCTTAATGGTCAATTCATATTCCCCCTTATCAAAATGCTTTAGCGCTTTTTTATTGCTTAGTTTATCCGTGTGGCATGAAGTAAAAAACACGCCCAATAAGAACAAAATCGAATATTTTTTGAACATATGCGGATTGTAAATTGCCAAAATTTTAAAAGAACATTCAAATGTAATAAGCTATGCTCATTAATTTCATGTAACTTTGCAGAAATTTAGAAAATAATAAGGCATAAGTCCTTATACAATCCAGCAGTGATGTTGCACATTTTATGAGAAAAAGAATCCAAAAGGACGACATACGTCGTTCAGAATCAACACGCAAGTTTTCGGGTCCAAGTAGCGGGGGCTCATCAGGAAGAAAACCAACCAAAAATTTTACAGATCGGAGTACAGGAATTAAGCCAACGAGCGATCGAGGCGGAAGATCTGAGTCTCGTTCATCAGAACCTAGATCTTTTGACGGACCTAAAAGAGAATTTTCGGGAGACCGCGAGCACAAGCCCTATAATACGGAGCGTAAACCTTATGCAGGTGATCGACCTAGCAGACCTTATCAAGGAGGAGATTCCAATTCAGAAAGCAGACCACGTCGGGAATTTGACGGACCTAAAAGAGAATTTTCGGGAGACCGCGAGCACAAGCCCTATAATACGGAGCGTAAACCTTATGCAGGTGATCGACCTAGCAGACCTTATCAAGGAGGAGATTCCAATTCAGAAAGCAGACCACGTCGGGAATTTGACGGACCTAAAAGAGAATTTTCGGGAGACCGCGAGCACAAGCCCTATAATACGGAGCGTAAACCTTATGCAGGTGATCGACCTAGCAGACCTTATCAAGGAGGAGATTCCAATTCAGAAAGCAGACCACGTCGGGAATTTGACGGACCCAAAAGAGAATTTTCAGGTGACCGCGCGCGCAAGCCTTATAATAAACCTTACTCAACTGACAGAACACCCAATTCAGGAGAAAGAAATAGAGAGTCTAGGCCTTATCAAGGAGGAGATTCTAATTCAGAAAGCAGCAGACCACGTCGGGAATTTGACGGACCCAAAAGAGAATTTTCAGGTGACCGTGAGCGCAAGCCTTATAATAAACCTTACTTAACTGACAGAACACCCAATTCAGGAGAAAGAAATAGAGAGTCTAGGCCTTATCAAGGAGGAGATTCTAATTCAGAAAGCAGACCACGTCGGGAATTTGACGGGCCAAAAAGAGAATTTTCAGGAGACCGTGAGCGCAAGCCGTATAACACGGAGCGTAAACCATATGCAGGGGATCGATCTAATAGAAGTTTTGAAGTGGGAGATTCCAATTCAGAAAGCAAACCCAATAGCGAGTTTGTTGGGCCAAAAAGAGAATTTTCAGGAGACCGTGAACCATTTCAGCGTGCTGGTTCAGAGACAGAGCGTCCAAAAAGAGTATTTGACAGAGAAAAATCGGATGATTCATCGAAGGATTTTCGGGAAGCGCCAACGAGCAAATTTTCAAAGAGGGACACTTTTAAGAGCAGAAATAGGTATGAAGAGAGTCCCGCGCATACGCCACAATATAAATTAGATCGTTTTAAAGAAAAGGCTCCTGCAAAAATTCAAAAAAGAATTAGAGAGGCTGAAAGTAAAAGTGACATGGTTCGCTTAAATAGATATATCGCGAATGCTGGAATTTGTTCTCGTCGGGATGCAGATAAATTAATCGAGGCCGGTGAAATTAAAGTAAATAATAAAGTGATTACTGAAATGGGCTACCAAGTAGCTCCTACAGATATAGTGAAATATGGAAATAGGAAATTGAATCGTGAAAAGCCAGTCTATGTATTATTGAATAAGCCCAAAGACTTTTTGACCACAACGGAAGATCCCAATGATCGTAAAACAGTTATGGAATTAGTCAAAAATGCAGGCGATGCACGTATTTATCCCGTGGGAAGATTAGATCGTAATACAACAGGTTTAATATTATTGTCAAACGATGGCGAGTTGGCCGACCGACTGACGCACCCTTCACACGAGATCGAAAAAATTTACCAAGCTGAGTTGGACAAGCCATTGACCGATGACGATTTTGAAAAAATCAAAGCGGGACTAACCTTAGAGGATGGAGAAATTAAAGTGGATGATTTAGCCAAAGTTACCCCGGATGGTTATGTAATCGGCGTTAAAATTCACTCAGGTAAAAACAGAATCGTTCGAAGAATATTTGAACATTTGGGCTATGAGGTAACTAAACTAGACCGAACAACTTTTGCTGGTTTAACTAAAAAAGATTTACCTAGGGGCCATTGGAGGTATTTAACAGAGCGAGAGCTTGTTAAGTTAAAGTACTTCTTGTAAACAAAAAAAGGCCTGAATTTTCAGGCCTTTTTAATTGCTATTTTGATTGAATCTAAATATTCATCAATGATTCACGGCGTCTCATTTTACCTGCAGGTATCCCAAACATCATCTTAAATCTTCTACAAAAATATGCGGTATCTTTATAACCTACTTCAGAGCCAATCGCACGAATGGATTTTTTAGTCGTGCGTAATAGACCTACGGCAGCTTCCATTCTTTGATATTCAATGTAGTCTTGCGGATTAATTCCGGTCAACATTTTGAAATATTGCCCTACATAATCTTCAGATACGTTGGCCACATTGGCTAATACTTTATTGGACAAATCGCCACCGATATGATCCTTTATATAAGCAAAAATGTCAATTAACCTTGGATCTTTGAAATAGGTACTGTTGGTCGCTAGTTGCTCAACAAATAATCTATTTTGAATAATATAGCGAATAACTTCAATGACAATTTCTTCAGTTTTAATTTTGATTATCCTGCCTTTCCCAATCTCATCCGACATATCCTCAAGAAGAATTTCTTTGATGGTTTGAGCCAGCTTTTCATCTTTCTTAATTAAAAACGGAGGGATATCCAGAGAGGTAAAGAAATTCACCGAATCGAAAACTTTTGCTTCAAATGCGACCATTCCAAATGAATTTTCTAGTCGACCTATAGCGCTCGCGTCATTATTTTGGTCAAAGTAAAGCTCACGATGCGTCATGAACTCCTCGTTATTTACCGCCTTAGGTTTTTCTGCGTTGCCATAAGTAACGCTGACCATTTTGCCTCCTGGTATAAAAAGCATATCACCCTCTTCTACTTGAGTTTCTTCCTCACCAAAAGAAACTTCGCCTTTGTACAATATCAAGAGCGAGTTTTCAACATCGTAATAATTTTTAATTCGGATAGCTTGTAATATTCTAATGTTTCTAGCCTTAATAAATTTAACTCCTAAGGACTCGATAATCTTGTTATAATCTTCCATTTTCTAGTGTTTTATCGTCGATTATTACGATTTTCTTAATTTAACTTGGACAAAACTAATAAATCATCGAATAAATCCAAATTATATTGAAAAAAAATAGTCTTTTTTCTCAATATAATTTTATATGTTTTATTGTAATATACCTATAAGTATACTTTTTTGATTCGCTAAAATTTCAAAAAGTGAATACTCCGTGTTTTTATAATTATTTTTAGGACGCCTATATTTTTAGATTAAAATAAATTATTAGCTCATAATTTATCTGTAAATTTGTTACTTGTTTATTTACAGTCAAGCATAAATCCAATAATTATACTAAATCATGGGATTATTTAATTTTCTTACCAAAGACATCGCTATTGACTTAGGTACAGCCAATACACTAATCATTTATAAAGATCAGGTTGTGGTTGATGAGCCATCAATTATTGCTTTAGACAGAAACACCAATAAGGTGTTGGCTGTAGGACGACAAGCTATGTTGATGCATGAAAAAACGAATGATAATATCAAAACGATTAGGCCCTTAAAAGATGGGGTAATCGCTGATTTTACGGCGGCCGAATTAATGATGCGAGGATTGATCAAGATGATGGATAAGGGAAATTCGTTTTTTTCTCCTTCTTTACGTATGGTCATTTGTATTCCTTCGGGGATTACCGAAGTGGAAAAAAGAGCGGTAAAGGATTCGGCAGAACATGCTGGGGCACGTGAGGTTTATATGGTGCATGAGCCAATTGCAGCAGCGATTGGGATTGGTGTTGATATTGAGCAACCCAATGGAACGCTTGTGGTGGATATTGGTGGAGGTACAACGGAGGTTGCTATTATTTCACTGAGCGGAATTGTTGTTGAAAATTCCATACGTGTAGCAGGAGATGAATTTACAAGAGATATAAAAGATTATTTATTGCGTGAGCATAAATTAGTGATTGGTGAAAGGTCGGCCGAGCAGATTAAAATTCAAGTGGGAGCGGCATTGCCTGAATTAGAAAATGCACCGCCTGATTTTGAGATTAGAGGCCGAGATCAAATGACAGGTATTCCAAAGGAGATCTTAATCAATTATTCTGAAATCGCATATGCTTTGGATAGCTCGATCACTAAGATTGAGGTGGCGATAATGGAGACTTTGCAAATGGCGCCTGCTGAGTTATCCGGCGATATTTTTCACAATGGAATTCATTTAGCCGGTGGAGGTGCCATGCTGCATGGTTTGGATAAAAGAATTGAGAAGAAAACTCAGCTGAAAGTACATGTTGCTGATGATCCTTTGAAGGCCGTTGTGCGAGGTACAGGCGAAATTCTTAAAAATCTTGACAAATATAGAGCGCTTCTAATTACCTAATTTCTTTCTTTTAATTATAGATTTGGTATGAATCAATTGTTTCAATTCCTTATTCGGCAAAAGATACTTATTTTGTTTGTTTTTTTGGAGTTGGTTAATGTTTGGTCTATTTTCAAATATGATGATTTTCAGCATGTTATATATTTGAACACAACAAATCGTTGGGTAGCCTCCTTGTTAGCTACAAGTCGTGAAATAAAAACATACCATCATTTGGGGGAAGTTAATGCGCAGCTTGCTTTAGAAAATGCCCGATTAAGACAAGAGATTTTTAAATTAAGTGCAATTGAGCAGCCTGAAAGCAAAGTTCCTTATTTTGTTAGCTCAGCTATGTTAAATCGCTATGCTCCGTTGGCCAGTAAGGTGATTGATCAAAGCACTCAAATGTCGCAGAATTATTTAACCATCGACAAAGGGTTATTGGATGGAATCAAGCCAGGCATGGCGGTAATTTCGTCTACAGGAGTGGTCGGGAAAGTCATGTCATGTACCTCTAATTTGTCCTTAGTGGTCTCTGTGTTGCATGTAGACAATAACGTTTCTGCGAAAATTAAATCTACCGGGGAATTAGGGTACATTAAATGGCTTGGAATTCAAACAGAGGTGGTAGAAATGATGGATGTTTCCAAATATAAAAAGGTGCTTAAAGGTGACACGATTGTAACCTCTGATTACAATGTGGTATTTCCTCCCAATATCCCTATTGGCATTGTCGCAAAAATAGGTCTTGAAAAAGACAAAACATTTCATCAGATTAAAGTGATGTTGTTGACTAATTTCTCGACGCTTAAGTATGTGTATGTGATTAAGAATCACCTGTTAGACCAACAATTAAAGTTGGAATCTTTAAAACCTAAGCCTGAATAAAATGGGTAAATCTTTTCAAATCAAATGGGTTTTTATTGTTTTTTTTAGCCTCATAACTCAGGTTTTTATCTTACGCGATGTGGCATTGGCCCATGTGGCTTTTTGCTTTATTTACCTTTGGATCATATTAAAAGCTCCTATTCAAACTCCTTTATTTTATGTAATTTTGGGTGGTTTTTTTATAGGTTGGATTGTGGATATATTTTACAATACACATGGTATTCATTCCTTAGCCACCGTATTTATTGCGTTTTTACGTCCTGTTTTCTTTAAGATTTTAACTCCGGTTAATGGATATGACGAGCGATCTAGTGTATCATTGAGTGAAATGAAAGCGTTATGGTTTTTCCCTTATATTTTTGTGATGCTACTCACGCATCATTTGATTTTATTTTTAGTCGAATCCGCCGATGCTACTTTATTTACCTATAGTCTACTCAGGGCTTTTTCCAGTGCTATATTAGGCACATTGGTCTTCGGAATACTCGAATTATTTAATCAAAAAAACTAAGTCTTTTTGTCACATAGCTCGTTGGCTTAATAATTGCATTTACACCTAGCTCGTAAATTTTGCGAATTAATTCATGCTTATGGAAGTCGAGGTACAAGATAAAAGTTATTCTTTGGTTAATGCAAGGCATGTTTTTGAAAAGGAATTCATGCCTCATTTGGATGCCATGTATAATTTCGCGTTAAAGTTAACAGTTGATGAAGATGATGCTCACGACCTCGTTCAGGATACTTGTTTAAAAGCATACCGTTTTATAAATTCATTTGAGCCAGGCACCTACGCGAAAGCTTGGTTATTCAGAATTTTGAAAAATAATTTCATCAATGACTATCGTAAAAAATCGCGGGGCCCAACTAAAGTTGAATTTGAATGGGTGGAGCAGTCCATTTCAGGTGAGGATGAAGCCGCAGAACCGGCATATTTTGCTGATTTGCAAGCTGAAACAGTTAATGATATGTTGGGTGATGAAATCACCGCGGCACTCCAATCTCTACCTGTAGATTTTCGGATGATCATTATTTTATGTGACTTAGAGGAGTTTAGTTATGAAGAGATGGCTAAAATTTTGGATATTCCTATTGGCACAGTTAGATCACGTTTGCATCGGGCAAGGGCCTTGCTAAAAATCAAATTGGTTCATTATGCTAAAACCAAGGGTTATAACTGACAAGGTGTCATTACATTTGGGGAACTAATTTTATAAAGTAGGTGTTGAAAAATTTAATTAAGGTGATATATAATGAAAATGAACTGTGAACACCATCAGGATTGTATGCAATTGATTCAAAAGATCTTGGATGGGGAAGCTAGTTCAGCTGAAAAGGAATCGTTTTTTGCTAATAAGCATCAATGTATGCCATGTCAAAAGGGCTATGAATTAGAGTTGTCACTTAAAACAAACCTAAAATCTAAATGCCAATTATCCTGTCCGGAACAAATCATAAACAAGATTAGATTAAAACTTTTTTTGCTTTTAATCCTTATTTCAATTCTTATTCCCTTATTTTGCTAGCTTAATTAAAGTGAAAGATTTTTGGAAGGTAAATTAATTATTTTTTCGGCCCCCTCGGGATCAGGTAAAACGACCATCGTTAAGGAATTATTGAAGAATAATTCAAATCTAGGCTTTTCCATTTCAGCCTGCACACGGGATAAAAGAGGGCGATTGGAAGAAAATGGACAAGATTATTACTTTCTTACTCCCGACGATTTTCGGCAAAAAATCAATGAGGGCGCATTTGTCGAGTGGGAGGAAGTGTACTCAGGGGCCTATTATGGTACTCTGAAATCAGAGATTGAGCGAATTTGGGCCAGTGGAAAGCATGTAATCTTTGATGTGGATGTTAAGGGGGGACTTGCTTTAAAAAAATATTATGGTGATAAGGCTTTGGCCATCTTTGTCAAAGTACCCTCATTAGAAATATTAGAAGAAAGATTGCGTACAAGAGGAACTGAGACCGAAGAATCGCTTTCTAAGCGCGTTTTTAAAATGAATTTTGAATGGTCATTTCAAGACAAATTTGATGTAATTCTAATGAATGATGCATTAGACTTAGCTATCCAAAAAGCGCAAAAATTATTCACCCAATTCATAAGTTAACATGAAAGTCGGATTGTTTTTTGGCTCATTTAATCCCATTCATCATGGACATCTCATTATTGCCCAAGCCGCTTTAAATCAAACGGAATTGGACCAAATTTGGTTTGTCGTTTCTCCACAAAATCCGCAAAAAAAAAGCAAAAATTTATTACATGAATTCGATCGACTTGATTTAGTTGAAAGAGCGATTGCCGATAATTATGCTTTTAAATCCTGCGACATAGAATTTAGCTTGACAAAGCCATCTTACACGATTGATACGTTAATCCACTTAACTGAGCGTCACCCCACGAAAGAATTTTCTTTGATTTTGGGTGGAGATAACCTTGAGTTATTTAAAAGTTGGAAAAATTTCGATAAGATACTTGATTATTTTACACTCTACGTATATCCTCGTGGCGAAATAGCCACCTCCAATTTATGGCAGCACAAAAGTATCATTAAGATTGATGCGCCCATTTTACAAATTTCTGCGACTTATATTAGATCCTGTATCCAACAGGGCAATTCCATTAAATATCTAGTTCCTGATCAAGTGGAGGCTTTAATCAGTCAGAAAAAATTTTACCTTTAGGCCTATCTGCCTAAGCTTTGTACTCTAATTTTCTTCGTTTTCCTTTCCTTCGGATCGCCATTTTTTGGATGTGTGGAATATGTTTATATTCCTATAATGCATTTTTCACACATCTATTTTTATATATTCTAATTTTGCTTGTTTTAGCCATTAGCCTTGGGAGCATTTTAAAATTACGCTATGTATTAAGTATTTCCTTAAGCCTGTTAATACCTATTTCAAGTTATTTAAATGCCGCATTTAACGCCCAAGAAATCTTAAATTTTGATCTCAAAAAGACGAAAATATTTGTTTTTGAGGTCATTGATTTTCCTGAAATTAAACCTAAATCCATCTCTCTTTTTGTTCATTGCATCGCATTTCTAGATCATAAGAAATGGAAAAAGGGTTCAGGAAAATTTAAATTATACCTTGAAAAAACTTCAATTAAGCCTGTGAAGGGGAGCAGATTACTTGTAAAATCTAACATGATTCCTTTTCCTCAACCCTCATTTCCATTTGAGAAAAATTGGTCAGTATATTTTCAGTCGAAAGGAATTTATGGCTCATCATTTATATCTAAAAATGAATTTGTGATATTAAATGACTCTATTGATACGAAAAATATGGCCTACTATTTTCACTTTTGGCAATCTTGTTTAGCCCAATATTTGGAACTTACTATGCGTCGCGGCATTAATCTAGATGTGGCAAAAACGATGCTCTTGGGAGTTAAATCAAGTATCGACTTTGAAACAATGTCAGTCTATTCATCCTTGGGCGCCATTCACATCTTGTCGGTTTCTGGTCTGCATGTTGGCCTTTTATATGCTGGTTTAAGTTTTATTTTCGGCTTTTTATTGCGAAAAGGGCGCTTAGGTAAACTATTTTTTTTCATTTTGATGATGATATTTCTTTGGATATATGCGGGAATTTCTGGTTTTTCTGACCCAGTACTTAGGTCTGCTTGGATGTTTTCGGTAATGCTTTTCGCTAAGGCATTTTTACGCCAACAAAATGGAGTTAATACCTTAGCTTTTTCTTGTTTTGTGCTATTGGTCTGTAAACCGATGGCTTTGTTTGAGCCCGGTTTTCAGCTTTCGTATCTGGCCGTGTTAGGTTTAATTATATTCCAACAAAAATGGGCATCGATCCTTAAATTTAAATTCACATGTAAGCCTCTCCAATTTATTTTAGTTAATTCTTGGGAATTAACTTGTGTAGCACTTGCCGCTCAAATTTTTACTTGGCCTCTAATTATTTTTTATTTTTATCAATTTCCAAATCCTTTTTGGTTCTTATTACTTAATCCTATTTTAATTGTGTTATCTACGATTTCACTCGGCATGGGATTTTTATTTATGAGTGTATCTCCTTTTTTAGTATTCTTTAAACTTGAATTTTTGTTGAAATGCATAGGTTTGATATTAGATTTCAGTTTTTCTATGTTACATTTTGTCATGTTTAAGTTTGTTGGCCTTTTTCATCCCATCATTCCATTTCTTAAAATTCACTTGATCGAAGTTTTCATTTATTTTTTAATTATTGCTTGCTTTTGGTGCTGGTGGGCTATTAGAAAGAGTATATTCATGCTATTATTTATCTTATTGATTAGCTTTGAAATCTTATATCATTTAGTTCCTAGTGCTGTTTGCCAAACATCTTTTTTATCTCAATATAAAGGATATCCTATTTTTGTAATCATCACTGGCGGTAAATCGGTTTTTTTAGCACCTTGGGGATTGCAGTTTGATCCTTTATGGATACAAGGTCACCTAAGCCCACTTTGGGCAAACATGCGAGTAAAAGATACACTAGGTCATTATTATGATCCAAGTCTGAATTACAGTTGGGTCTATAAAAAGAAAAAATACATTCTTTTAAATAAAGCTGCTATCAAGCCATATGACCTAAGATTCACCATGATTGTATCAAGAAATGTTCTTATGAAAAATCCGAATTGGTTACGTACTTGGGATCACTCTACCTTGTTTATTGCCAAGAAACCTAGCATTTATTTTCAGCAAGTATGGCCCACTTTTTACCCTATTAATTTAAGTAAGGAAGTAGAATTTTTGGATCAGAGATCAGCTATCGTGTATTAAAAAAGACTACCTATTGAGGTAGTCTTTTCAAAATAAAATTAACTTGGTTTTTTCTCATTGCGTTTACGCTCATTAGGATCTAGCCATATTTTACGCATTCGAAGTGATTTGGGAGTAATTTCTAAGTATTCATCCTTTTGGATAAATTCCATACACTCTTCTAAAGAGAAGTTTAATTTGGGCGCAATTTTAGCGTTTGAATCTGTTCCAGAAGCACGCATATTGGTTAATTGCTTGGCGTTTTGTAAGTTAACTTCAATGTCATTTTGACGATTATGTTCACCTACGACCATTCCTGTATATACTTCTTCACCTGGATCGATAAAAAAGACGCCTCTATCTTGTAATTTATCTATCGCGTAGGGGATTGCAGATCCTGTATTCATTGATATTAAAGAACCATTGATACGTCCTGGAATAGGGCCTTTGAAAGGTTCATATGCCGTAAAACGGTGCGCCATAATAGCTTCTCCAAATGTTGCCGTTAAAACTTTTGATCTTAAACCGATTAAACCCCTGGAAGGTATATTGAATTCCAAATGTTGAAGGTCACCTTTGGGTTCCATAATCAACAATTCTCCTTTTCCTTGGGTTGCCAGCTCAATCACCTTTCCAGCTACTTCCGCTGGTACATCAACAACCAAAGTTTCAATAGGCTCTAATCGCTCCCCATTTTCACCTTCTTTAAAAATAACTTGCGGTTGGCCTACTTGCAACTCATATCCCTCACGACGCATGGTTTCTATGAGTACGGATAAATGCAAAATTCCTCGACCAAAAACTAAGAATTTATCTTCACTCTCAGTTGTCATTACCTTTAGGGCCAAATTCTTTTCAGTTTCCTTGAATAATCGCTCACGTATGTGACGAGAAGTAACTAATTTACCCTCTTTTCCAAAAAACGGCGAGTTGTTTATGGTAAACAACATATTCATAGTAGGTTCGTCGATCGCAATACGTTCCAAAGCCTCGGGATTTTCAGCATCAGCAACCGTGTCGCCAATTTCAAAATCTTCTATACCTGTAATTGCGCAAATTTCACCACATTCCACTTTTTCTACTTTCACTTTACCTAAACCCTCAAATACTTGAAGTTCCTTGATTCTCATTTTCTTAGTACTCCCATCTGCTTTGCAAAGTGCAATTTGCATCCCTTCTGTCAATGTTCCTCTTTCTAAACGCCCGATGGCAATACGACCTACAAAGGACGAATAATCTAAAGAGGTAATTTGCATTTGTGGGGTTCCCTCTTGAACCTTGGATGCCGGAATGTTTTTAATAATAGAATCTAATAATGCAATGATATTATCTGTAGGAACCTTCCAATCTTCACTCATCCACCCTTGCTTCGAAGAACCATAAATACAAGGGAAATCCAATTGTTCCTCTGATGCGTCTAGATTGAACATTAAGTCGAAAACTTGCTCATGAACTTCATCTGGACGACAATTTTCCTTGTCTACTTTGTTGACCACAACAATCGGCTTAAGCCCCAATGCAATCGCTTTAGATAATACGAAACGGGTTTGAGGCATTGGGCCTTCAAATGCATCAACCAAAAGTAAAACACCATCAGCCATACGTAAAACACGCTCTACCTCTCCTCCAAAGTCAGCGTGACCAGGAGTATCAATAATATTTATTTTAACCCCATTGTAGCGTACTGATACGTTTTTGGAGGTAATCGTTATACCCCTTTCACGCTCTAAATCATTGTTATCCAGAATTAAATCTCCAAATTCTTGGTTCTCTCTAAATATTTTTGAGGCGTGAATGATTTTGTCAACTAAAGTAGTTTTACCGTGGTCAACGTGGGCAATAATGGCAATGTTGCGGATGCTTTGCATAAAATTAAGGCTCGTAAATTTTAAGGTGCAAAGGTATGTATTATTTCTTTGAAAAGTACTATTTGATTTAAAATACACTAGTCGAATTTAATCAATCGTAGTGTGGGTATTGATTACCGTTGTTTTTTCAGGATATTCTTCTAGAATTTTGGCTAAAATACTGTTTGAGTCGATCCCGCAAAGTTCATAAAGTTCTTTCTGTTCTCCATGTTCAATAATGACGTCTGCTATCCCTAATCGGATAATTTTAGCTTGATATTGATGGTCGACCATAAATTCGGCAATGGCAGATCCAAAACCTCCTTGGATTGCTGCATCCTCGACAGTGATGATGGTTTTGAATGATTTGAAGATATTGTGCAGTAATCGCTCGTCGAGCGGTTTGACAAAACGCATGTCAAAAAGTGCCGGATTTAGGCCTTTTTCTTGGGCCAATTCTACCGCTTTTTGTGCTTCATTTCCTATATGTCCGATGCTTAAAATGGCTACATTCTCTCCATGTATGACTTCAGTACCGGTGCCAACTTCAATTTTTTCAAATGAAGTTCTCCATGCGGGCATCACGCCTTCACCTCTAGGATATCGAATAGTTATGGCTTGATTCAGCTCTTTAAATGAGTCTAAAGAAGCGGTATACATCATGTTTCTAAGCTCCTGCTCATTTCTGGGTGCGGCTACAATCATGTTAGGGAGTGCCCTCATGAAAGCAAAGTCATAAAGTCCATGGTGCGTGGGACCATCTGCACCTGCAAGGCCTGCACGATCTAAACAAAAAATAACAGGTAATTTTTGCAAACAAACATCATGAACCACTTGGTCGTATCCCCTTTGCATAAATGAACTATAAATATTACAAAAAACAGTGAGTCCTTGCGTAGCTAATCCTGCAGAAAACGTCACAGCATGTTGCTCGGCGATACCCACGTCAAATGCCCTATCTGGCATTTCACGCATCATAATATTTAAAGAGGATCCTGACGGCATCGCAGGTGTGATCCCCATAATTTTTGGATTTTTTTCCGCTAACTCTAATAAAGTATGTCCAAAAACCTCTTGGTATTTAGGTGGTTGGGGATTATCAAATGTTTTTTTGTGAATCTCACCTGTTAATTTATCAAATTTTCCTGGGGCATGCCATAAGGTTTGATCCTTCTCGGCTAAACTATATCCCTTTCCTTTGGTGGTGATACAATGTAATATTTTAGGCCCCGGAATATCTTTCAAATCATTTAGCACAGTGGTTAAATACCCTATATCATGGCCGTCAATAGGTCCAAAATACCTAAGGTTCAATGATTCAAATAAATTGCTTTGATTTAGTAAAGTGGCTTTCAGGCCATTTTCGATTTTAGAAACAATTTCTTGGGCTGATTTGCCAAATTTTGACATTTTTCCCAATAAATTCCAAACGTCATCCTTAACCTTATTGTAGGTGTGTGATGTTCTAATATCTGTTAAATACTCCTTCAATGCCCCCACATTGGGGTCTATGGCCATGCAATTATCATTCAGAATAATCAGCATATTATTGGGAATGTCACCGGCATGATTCATAGCTTCAAACGCCATGCCTGCAGTCATTGAACCATCTCCGATAATGGCAATGTGTTGCCTTTGAAATTCTTTTTTATAACGGGAGGCAACCGCCATTCCTAAAGCTGCTGAAATGGAGGTGGATGAATGCCCCACGCCAAATGTATCGTAGATACTTTCAGATCTCTTTGGAAACCCACTGATACCTCCTATAAGTCGGTTTGTATGAAAAACATCTCTTCTTTCCGTCAGTATTTTATGGCCATAGGCTTGATGCCCAACGTCCCAAACCAATTGGTCATAGGGAGTATTGAAAACATAGTGAAGTGCTACCGTCAATTCAGTCACTCCCAGAGAGGCACCAAAATGCCCTCCATTCACAGAAACATGGTCAATGATAAATTGCCTTAATTCTTCACACACTTTGGGCAATTCTGAGGGCGAAAGACTCCTTAGATCTGCTGGAGAATGTATTTTACTCAATAATGGACCAGCTTTGAATTGCATAAATTAATCATTAAAATAACCCGAAGGTGAATATCAAACAATATAAAGGTAAAAATGTTTTTAGGCTTATTCGTTTTTTTGACTCGCTTTAAACAACCTCCTTTTTTCGTATTTGCTCAAACTATCGTACCCTGATTTAGAAATTTTATCTAAAATTTGGTTGAGTTCTTCTTCTACAACTTCCTGGCTATCCTGTTCTTGAGTAGATTCGTATATTCTTTTTTGAGCCACTTTTATGAAAGAAAATACTTTTTCTTCTTGGACAAATACATTCTTTTTTTGTGGAGCTTTGAAATAAAATCCATAAAAAAATCCCATTAGGGCACCACCTAAGTGAGCGATATTTCCGCCTGCATTGGTACCTGTTGTTTCAATAAATGACCATATAAGATAAAATGCGGCGATATATTTAATTTGTACATCACCAATAAAAAATAAATGTATTCGAAATGTGGGCTTGATCGTCGCAGCGGCAATTACGACCGCAAATACCCCCGCGGATGCTCCATTTAGGTAGGTAGGACCTTTGGAAATGAAATACGAAAAGCTGTTCACTAAGAGTAAATATGCAACCGCTCCTGCTATACCACCCCAAATAAATAATTTTACGATTCGCTCGGAACCAATAAAATCTTGAATTATCAATCCAAACCAAAAAAGGAACATCATATTAAATAATAGATGAAATATCTCGATATGAACAAAGAAATAAGTGAATACGGTCCATGGCTCGTTAAGTACATTTAATGGCGTTGACGATAACGTTAAATGTTCTAGTGTAGCCGCAAATATTTCTTCATGGCCTGCCAGGATGAGTGCGACTTTGGCAATCATCAAACCAAGAAATACGAAAATATTAAAAGCAATAAGCTTTTTAAGTCCTTGATTTGGACTAGTAAAGATCATTTTTATATCGAACCAAATGCTTTTCATTTTAAAAAAAGGTATTTCTTTTAGTTCCCCAATATTTTAAGAGAATAACGGCAAAAATCATTCCGCCGATATGCGCAAAGTGCGCCACATTATCTCCTTCACTTTGCTGTATTCCCTGGTAAAGTTCGTATAATCCATAAAAACTGACAAAATATTTAGCCTTGATTGGAATAGGTAATGGGAAAAGAAACATTTCTGAATTTGGAAATAAATAGCCAAATGCCATTAAAATTCCAAAAATAGCTCCAGACGCTCCGCCAACTACACTTCTGTTTATAAATTCAGCATAATTGGTTCTAACCCAATCGGAATTAATGGGCTCAATGGGATTAATGACACTAAAATGCTGAACATAATCGGTCAAATTAAATGAACTTGGATTTGCTAAAACTAATTCAGTGGCCCTCCTAAAATCGGCAAAATCAATAAAATGCTGAATGCCCATGTACAATAATCCAGCACCAATACCACAGAAAAAGTAGAAAAATAAAAACCGTTGGGCCCCCCAAACACGCTCAAGTAAAGACCCAAACATAAAAAGGCCAAACATATTACTTAGTAGATGCATGAAATTTGCGTGCACAAACATATAAGTAACCACTTGGAAGAAATAAAAATCTTTTGCTTGAAAATAATGTAAGGTAAATAAATCTTCAGGAATGGCCCCTTTCCCTAAAAAAAGAACGACATTAACGATAATTAAATTCCGGACGGTTGGTGTTAGATTTCTAAACATATATCTATTCTTCAAATCCCCAATCAATGGAGTTTTTCATGTCTTTAATAATTAGCCCCATTGATTTAAAAGTAGCTCGTATTTCATCTACCTTGTCATATTTTCGCTGGTCTTTAAATTCTTTGTATAAAGATAATAAGCCGTCAATTAACAATACTGAGTTTTCAGGAGTTTCTACCGTCAAGCCTAATACTTCTTCTAGAAAGAGGATGTAATTTGTTTTTAAAGCTTCAAATGTAACGGAGCTTATGGATGCAAATGCAATTGTTCCCGTATGTATTTGATTTATTTTTTTCAATAAATTAAATAAATGAGCAATCGTCACAGCGGTATTTAAGTCATCATTCATCCCATCGTAGCAGCCTTGAATGGAAATTAAGATATCCTCTTCTTGAGAGGAATCGATTTGCGGGGAAATATCGTGAGGATACTCCATTTTTTTGATGATTCTCAAGCCATTGGCAATTCGCTTATACCCTTTCTGTGAAGCTTTTAAGGCCTCATTTGAAAAATCTAACGTACTTCTATACTGCGATTGTAGCATAAAAAAGCGTACGGTCATAGGACTATATGCTTGTGCTAATAATGGGTGATTTCCACTAATTAATTCTTTAGGTAAAAAGGAATTCCCCAATGATTTACTCATTTTTTGACCATTAACAGTAAGCATATTGGTGTGCATCCAATATCGAACAGGGACTTGCCCATAGGCAGCCTTGGCCTGTGCAATTTCACATTCATGATGTGGAAATTTCAAGTCCATCCCACCTCCATGTATATCAAATTTGTCACCTAAATATTTATGACTCATGCAAGTACATTCCAGGTGCCAACCAGGAAATCCTTCTCCCCATGGTGAATTCCACCGCATAATGTGTTCTGGGGAAGCTTTTTTCCAAAGAGCAAAGTCCAAAGGGCTTTTTTTCTCGCCCACTCCATCTAAATCCCTGGTTTCGCTTAGTAAATCGTCTAAAATCCGACCGGATAAATTCCCATAATCACCGCCTTGTTTATTATATAATTCTATGTCAAAATAAACGGAGCCATTGGATTCATAAGCTATTCCTTTAGTTAAAAGTTTTTGTGTCGTCTCTATTTGCTCAACGATATGCCCAGTAGCTGAGGGTTCAATACTTGGCGGTAACAAATTAAATGTTTGCAAAACGTGATGGAAATCTTGTGTATATCGATGAACAATTTCCATGGGTTCCAACTTTTCCAATTTGGCCATTTTACCAATCTTATCTTCTCCTTCATCCCCATCCCCCACTAAATGTCCCACATCAGTGATATTTCGTACATATCGGACCTTATAACCAATATGACTTAGGTATCTATATAGAATATCGAATGATGTAAATGTCCTAAGATTCCCTAAATGCACATAGTTGTAAACGGTAGGACCACAGACATACAATCCCACGTGCGGCGCATTGATCGCTACAAAAACTTCTTTTTCACGGCTAAGGGTATTGTATAATTTTAATGGCTGCATGTAGACTAATTCTGTCCTTACATAGAATTTTATATAAGGCATTAAAATTACTGCGATTCTTTTAAATCACCAAAACTATTATTAGTTAGCCCAATCAATTGCTCGGGTAAAGGTGATAGGACTCAAAAAATAGTATCTTTACAAATTCATTTAATGCATTACATGATTTTAAAAGAGGTGGGGGAAAACAAGATCCTTCAACGTATATTTTTGGAGGTTCCGGTTTCTTTATATGCGAGTGACCCAAATTGGATTAGGCCTTTAGATCAGGATATTGAAGTTATATTTGACCCAAATAAAAATATTCATTTAAAGAAGGGAGAAGCTATTCGATGGATTTTATTTGATGAAAATCAAATGCCCATCGGTCGAGTGGCTGCTTTTTATGAAAATGCAGAGCCTGATAAGACTAATCTTAAAATGGCTGGTATGGGATTTTTTGAGGTAATTGATGATGAGAATGCCGCTATAATTTTATTTGAGGCATGCAAAAACTGGCTCAAAGAAAAAGGATTTGAGGGAATGGATGGCCCAATTAATTTTGGGGAGCGCGATAGTTTTTGGGGCTTAATGATTAAAGGTTGGGAGTTTGAACCTACCTACAAGATGCCATGGACTAAGCCATACTATATTTCATTTTTTGAAAATTATGGGTTTAAAGATTATTTTCAACAATATGTGTATGTTTCTTCTATTCAAGGTGCCAATGTTACCTCAGGAATTGAAGAAAAGGCCCAACGAATTTACCAAAATCCAAACTATAATTTTAAGCATATAGAAAAGTCTAATCTCGCTAAATATGCGGAAGATTTTAAAATCATTTATAATACGGCATGGGCAAAATTTCCGGGAGTCAGTGAAATGTCTTCCGAACAAGCTCAGAAATTAGTGAAGCAAATGAAGCCAATTATTGATGAACAATTACTTTGGTTTGCGTATTCTGAACTAGACGAGCCTGTTGCTTTTTTTATTGTCATCCCCGATTTGAATCAAATTATCAAACATTTGGATGGCAAATTGAATACTTGGGGAAAGATAAAATTTTTACTTTTAAAAAGTAGGGGTGCGCTCACTAGAACCTGTGGTGTTATTTTCGGTGTGGTGCCTGAGCATCAAGGAAAGGGCGTTGAATCGGCGATTGCCTTGCGTTTTAGAACCGCAGCGCGAGAAAATCCCTTTTATCCTTATACAACTATGGATATGAATTGGGTCGGTGATTTTAACCCCAAAATGATGCGCTTCGTTTCCCAATTGGGTGCGACAAATGATAAAACATTTATTACTTACCGTTATTTATTTAATCCTAACCAGCCCTTTAGTCGTTGTCCTAAAGTAGGCTAAATATTTTTAAAATGAGCTTATTAACCATTGGAACCGTAGCGTTCGATGCCCTTGAAACCCCTTATGGAAAAACTGATAAAATTATCGGTGGCTCTTGTACCTACATTGCTTTATCAGCAGCATTTTTTCTTCCTCAGGTCAATGTGGTTGCCGTGGTAGGAGATGATTTTCCACAAGAATACATGGATTCCTTAATTTCGAAGGGCATTAATTTGGATGGATTGCAAATTAAAAAAGGGGAGAAGTCCTTTTTTTGGGCCGGAAAATATCATAATAACATGAATTCCCGTGACACCTTGGTGACGGATTTAAATGTATTAGCGGATTTTAAACCTATGATACCAAATAGTTACCAAGATTGTGATTTTTTGATGTTAGGTAATTTGACACCCCAAGTTCAAATTGAGGCTATTCAAGGTTTAAAGAATCGTCCCAAGCTAGTCGTTATGGACACGATGAACTTTTGGATGGATGTGGCGATGGATGATTTGAAAAAAGTGTTAAAATTAGTTGATGTGTTGTGTATTAATGATGAAGAGGCGCGCCAACTTTCTGGACAATATTCCTTGCGGACAGCTGCCAAAATGATTATGGCGATGGGGCCAAAAACGCTAATCATTAAAAAGGGAGAACATGGTGCTTTGTTATTCCAAGAGTCCAACATGTTTTATTGCCCAGCATTGCCTTTGGAAGAGGTTTTTGATCCAACAGGTGCCGGCGATACTTTTGTTGGCGGATTCATCGGGTATCTTGCGCAAACCAATGATATATCCTTTGAAAACATGCGCAAGGCCATTGTGTATGGATCAGCAATGGCTTCTTTTTGTGTAGAGAAATTTGGTACTGAACGACTTTTTGAAGTGACCGCTTCCGATTTGGAAGCAAGAGTCGGCGAATTTAAAGAACTCGCTCGCTTTTAGTTTCCACCCACAACGACTTCGGTTAATTTTGAGGGATCTAGGTATTTATTGGCTAGATCCCTTAGTTCATTTGGGGTACATGAAAAAATTTGATCTTGAAATTGATCGTAATAATCGGCATCTAAGCCCTCTAATTCAATTATTTTTACTTTTTCTGCGATATCAAATGCTTGAGTTAATTCTCCTGTAAAGCTCCCCATTAAATAGTTTTTTACCAACGATAATTCATCTTCAGATACTAGCTCATCTCTGAGGATTTGCATCTCTTTTTTTACTTCAGATATCGTTTCTGCTACATTTTCATTTTTAACATCTGTACCTACTGCCCAATAACCGGAACGGTACATAGTAATTAATGATGATGATATTCCATAGGTAAATCCCTTCTCTTCTCGTATATTTTTTTGAAGCCTTGAGCCGAAAAATCCGCCAAGAAGCGTGTTCAGCACACTAAATTTAAAATAGTCCTCGTTTTTTCTGGTAATTGATTTTATGCCTAATCTGATTGAACTTTGCAATGCGTCTTCCCTAATCTCTTTTGTCGAGCTTGGTTCCATGAAAACAGGACTTGGAACGGTCAATGGTACTTTTGTGTTGAAAGTAAGTTCGCCAAACGTAGCGTCTAAAATTTTAATTTCCTTATTTGATATTTTTCCGGACAGAAAAATACTAGGAATTTGGCTTGACCATGTTTTTTCATACAATCTTTTGAGATCGCTTACATTTAGTAATGCCAATGATTCTGGAGTTGCGGCGCGGCCATAAGGATCATCTCCAAAAAGTTTATTTCGCATTATTTGGCTTGCACTATATGCAGTTTTTTCCCAGTTTAATTTATTTTTTTGAATTTCAATATCTAATTCTTTTTGAAATTCTTGTTCAGGGAAAATACACATTTTAATCATTTCAGCAACGTAAGGCATTAAAGCCCCGAAATGTTTGACTAATCCATAGACAGTGAATGTGGCTTGATCTAATGTAGCTTGGATATCCCAAAATGCTCCATAAAAGTCAAAAGATTGATGAATATGCAATGCATCATGTTGGGATGTGCCGCGCTTCATTAATTGGGCAGTCAAGCTAGCTAATCCCGCTATATCACTATGTACACCTCCCGCTTTTGTACTTAGCTCAAATTTGAAAACAGGCTGTTCCCCTAGATTCACTGAATTTACGACTATGCCATTTCTTAAAGAGTATTTACTGGCAGAAGGAAATTTTATTTTTTCAATAGGAAATGCACCGGGGGCTTTACTTCTGTCCAACATCTAAATAGGTCTTTATTAAAAACAAATGACATCCAATCATGAATGTCATTTATAATAAAAAAAAAGTTTTTTAATTATTTTTTGGGAGTATCGTTGTTAATAGCTGCTAACAATGTTACACGCAATGTATTTGCTAATGGGCTACTTGTTCCTGTTGGAACTAAATATGCAAAGTCAAAACCATATTTTTGATCTAATTTAAGACCTATTCCAAAAGTAAAATATTTACGATTTCCTTTCATTTCTGATTCATTGAAGAAACCACCACGTAAGGCAAAAGTATTATTGAATAAATACTCAGCTCCTAGTGAAGTAGTAAATTCTTTTAGTTCTTCGCCAAATCCATCTTCAGCATCAAACAACGAACCAAATATTCCACCGATGGCAGAAGAATTAGAACCCGTTGGATCTGTTTTTGTTGGTGTAGGAACCATTAATTTATTGAAGTCTAATGTAAATGTTAGTTTATTATTATCATCTACATTTTTAACAGCCGCAATACCCGCTCTTAAGTTTGTTGGGATAAAGTTCTTATCTAAGCCACCATAAGAAACTTTTCCAGAAATATTTGACAACATTAAGCCATATGTATAGTTCCAATTCTTTTCAGAAGTATTATTCCAGTAAAGGGATAAATCAGCAGCTACTGTTTGAGCTGGTTGCATAGCCGTCGTACCCGAACCACCTTGGTAGTTTCCTAACAAGTTTGAATTGATATATTTTAGGTTTACTCCTAATGACAATGTATTTGACAATTTTCTTGCATGCGAAACAGTTAACGCATATTCTTTAGAATTAAAATTACCTGCACTTGTTCCAGTAGCCGTAGTAGCTTGGAAAAGTCCTTGGTCAAAATAATTTATTGAAAATCCGAATGCCTGTCCTTTGGCTGTTTTTTTATATCCAGCGATGTTGTATAATGCCATGTCGTTTACCAGATTACGTAACCATGGCGTATATGAGATTGCAAAACCCAAATCTTTGTCAGCAGATGCTAATTTTGCAGGATTCCAATAAATCGCGTTGACATCTGAAGAAATAGCTACTCCCGCATCACCCATCGCCGCAGAGCGAGCATCTGGTGTTACATTCATGAATAACATGGTTGGCGTTGGGATTCTACCAGAGTTTAACTGACCTGAAACCAAAGTTTGACCTATTGCGAAGTTACATACTAATAGCGCTATTGCGGATAGTATTGATCTTTGAAGAATAGAAATTTTTATCGTCATCGGTTATTAAATATTAGATAGTCTTGAAATTGCAATTTAGTAAAGGTCAAAAATAAGTATTTTTAAAGTATTAAATGTTTAAAAATGCAAAATATTTCTCAAAATTTATTTTAGGGTCGTGATTTTACCACTTGATAAAATATTTTCATTGTTTTTGCTGGGTACTAATTCCAATTTATACATGGATTCGCCGTTTAATTTAGCTAATTCTTCCTCACTCCAATCTATTTCCAATGTAAAGTCTACATCAGAAAAATACGTCACATTTCCATTTTTTACTAAAATTTGCTGACCTAACACATTAAAAATGTTTAACTCATATCGGTATACATCCCATGGTATTTGACCGATTGCCTTCATTTGCAAGCGCTTACCCATAGGATTTGGGAATATGACCCATTCTAAGCGACTAGCATCTGAATTTATTACCTTCATTTCAAAAAATAGTTTTTGAGCGTTATTATTTGCATCCCAACAATTCACCTTAAATATATAAATGCCTGCTTTCAAGTTTTTAAATGGGTATATAAATGTCCCTTTTTGAGGAAAGCCCAGATCGGGGATAAAGTAATCTGATAATTTAATTTTAAGTGTATCATTCACGATTAACTCGGCAAATTCGTTTTGGTCATTTTTCCAACGAAGCGCATAATCATCTTCGATTCTAATTTTTAATTCAAAACGATTATTCATCGTTTGAAACTTATTTGCCTCGGGTTCTACAACGGAAATAATGGGGGGGCTTGTATCTGAATAGACGAAATTGGAAATACTTACAGGAAGTGTTTTGAACCCATTGATTTTATCTCCAGAGTTTGATTGACCCATTATTTTGCAAATTAACGGTCCTGGTGTGTTGGGAATCGATTTTTGGCCAACGGAAAATCCCAGTTCGCTCGTTTGAATAGTAGATGTCCACCATAAATCACCCTCCACATAATATTCATATGCGTTCGTTTTTGTACCCAGCGTCTTTCTCTTAACAGGTGGCAAATAAAGGTTGGCCCTTAATTTGGCATTTAAATTCGTTGAGTTATTTGGTATTATTTGCCCTTCCAGGATTTTTTCTGACCCCGGATAAATTGAATCTGTTTTTATTGTTATAGATTGTCCTGCCCAGGGTAATTCTAAGGTAGGGTCACCCAACAAACTAATATTTCTGTTAATTACTCCCGTTTGGCTATTGTTTTTTGTTTCCCTATATAAATCTCCAATTCGATAATTTATTTGAGTTTTATGTTCAATTAAGTTTTTGTAAAATGATTGACCAAACAGGTAATTACTACTTTGAAAAACGGGCCTTGTCGTACTAATGAGCCCAATAGCCCCTCCCTTGGTAGACATCAATGAAATTTCCGCTCCTGATAATTGGTTTGGATCGTCAAATCGTCCAAATTGACAAGTTGCGGTCAATAAAAATGGTAAATGTTGCAAATTTGCTAGGCCAACTAAATCATTATTGGTCAATATTTTTTCATCTGTCCACCCACTTTCTGACCCATGTCCAATGAAATGTATAAAATCAGCCTCGGTATTAAATAAAGAAATTACCGCATCTTTTGCTTTTTTCGAAGTGTATACCCCGTTCATCATTTCTTGTTCAAATTGTTCTAAATAGAGCTTTTTTATTCCCACATAATTGGCATCTTTGAGTATTAAATTGGAAAAATCCTCCGCATCTTGAACGTGAATATTAGCATCTCCATCATCTGCTACCCAAGCTAAAACCTCGGGCTTGTAACGATTCGTTTTTTTTGATTCAATAAAGGCAATTAATTTGTTGACAAAGAAATTTGCCTCGCTGGGATTTTTTGCAGGAATTCGGCCGATAGCAACTTGGAGTGTCTTTTTATTAGTTTTTTCACCTTCAAGCCAATCACCCTCCTCTGGATTTAATAAACCAAAATAATCATCAGATGAATAGCTTAATAATGGCTGGAAAGACTCAATACTTTGATAGGTTGGCACAAAGCAATTTTTTTCTATGTCAGTGGACACGATGGATTTTCCTTTATAATCAATGGATGCATCGCCAAATAGAATCACATATTTTAAGTTGGAATTCCTGTTTTTATATTGCCGATAAATAAAATCTCGAATAGCCGTTACGTCTTGTTTTCCACCAGAATATTCATGGTAGATTTGCTCGGTGTCAACCACTTTTGTAGGTATATTTTGAGAATTAATTTTATATTTTGCCAATACATTTGCCGCTCCTTTCAGCGCTGGGCTAGATATAATTAGCAGTTCATATCCAATCTCTTTATTAATATTTTGATTAGGCAACTGTTTTATAAAACTAGGTTCCATTGCTTTTTGGCTGTCAAAAATTAAGAGCTGGCTCTCCGGCTTAACATTCAATTTTATGGTCGATGAATAATTAATCAATTTTGACCAATCATTTCTGCCATTTCGAAGCCAAATTTGAGTGGATGCATCTGTGTTTAAAATAGATATTGAGAAACTTGAGTCAGTTGAGTTGGGTAAAAGGTAAAGTGGATTATCATGCTTCGCGTTGAAAATTCGTGGGTATTGAAGAGATAAATAGTCGAGATATCCAGTTCCTGTCGTGTTTTTATAAAGAATGGTCCAGTTCCAAAGATTATCCTTCAACTGAGGCGTCAACCACATATCGAGATCCAGAAAGTTAGCTTTATTGTCATATCTTCCCCCTGAAATGGCCGGTATTTTTAAGTTGGCCACTGCATTCCCTGTTACATCGAATGTAAACAAGCCTTCTTGAATGGAACTGGAATAAAAACGACCACTTAATTTCGAATTTAAGCCGCGTTTGTAATCAGCCAAGGAATATTGAACAGTTTTGTTGTTTGTTCCATAAAATGCATCGCCTAGCCACTGCCGTCCTGACTGAATTAAGTTATAGGTTTCTGGCTCGTAATGAAAAAGTGACCAAGCATAATCAATCGTTTTAGATTCTCCCGTAGTGGCCTTTTCTTCTGTGATTCGTTTGGCTGCATGATCATCTATGCGCATAAAATAAAAGCTAGAATCTGAATATGCATGTAACTTTTGAACCCACGTTTTTTTTTGAAAATCAAAGATTATTCCATGTGGGGAACTCCCCCAAAAAACAAATGAATCATTAGGGTCCCATTTATTATCCTGTTCACCCTCAAAATAGATGGGTATTTCCTCCAAATCTTGAGGTCTAGAAATCTTTAAATCTTGAGGTAAATTGCCTGATGAGGATGAGTAAAGGCTGACTTGTTTAGGGTTTAAGGTGGACCTGTCGATTTTATTTTTATCGAGCCAACGGGCATCAATTTTATAAATGCCATTTTGGGTTAGGCCAATTTTTACCCATTTGCCGGTAGAAAGTTTGCTATCTGTTTGGGCGATGACTAAATTAGAAATGCAAAATAACCCCATTATTAAGGTTAAATAGCATTTAAAACTCATTCGATTCCAATGGAGTAACCTGCGCATTTTTTGCAACTAAGTAAAGTTTGCCAGTTCTGGCCTCTCTACAAAAGTAGCGTGTTCGGCGTAGTTTACCTTTGATTAACTCGAGGTTTTTCAATAAAAAAATTTGATTCTCAGGAAGTGCATGCAATGTGATGCTTGTATTTGATGTGTCGTACGTTTTTAAAACATCTACCAATGGCCCATGGCCAGTTGAGGTAGCGCTAGGATTCGCCAAATACGATTTTAGAACTTTTATTAACTCACTAGGCAATAAATCTTCTTCTAATATTGGGTCAAATACTGATCTAAATGAATTTTTCCATTCTTCTCCATGGGGTAGAACTTTATTTTTATAGCTTAAATAAGTCAATAAGTGTGCCACTTCATGTAAATAAGTGACCAAGAAAGCATATGAATTTAAATTTCTATTGACTGTTATTTGATGGCCTTTTGCAGGGGAAAAGCGGTAGTCGCCTAATTTGGAATGGCGTGATTTACTAACAATAAATTCAAAGGGATAATCATGCCATAATTGAAAACAGTATTCAGCAACCTTTGGCGGGAAGTGATCAAAAAATGAATTAATTTTTTTATTCTTTTCCATTTTTGGGCATAAAAAAAGTCCTCCGCATGCGAAGGACTTTTTTCTGGTTGCTTAGATTACTTCTTAGCAGCTGTATCAGCAGCAGCAGTATCAGCAGCAGCAGTATCAACTGGAGCAGCAGCAGCAGTATCAACAGCAACTGAATCAGCAGAAGCTTCTGCTTTTTTCTCACCACAAGATGCTAAAGTTACCATACCAGCAACGAAAGCTAAAGCGAATAATTTTTTCATTTTTGTAATATTTAAAGGTTTGAGTTACAAAACTAGTGTATAAAATGATAACAACAAATTTTTCTGCTAAAAATTTAAGGTTTTTTTAAGTTTTGAATTTCAATTGCTTTTAAATGGCTTAAAATAAGGTTTAGGATTCTTTTTTTTAAGTAATTCCTAAGAAGTAGGAAATATATATGAATGATTTGACTTAATTTACCTTAGTAAGTCCTTAAATCTGTCGTAAAATCCGCTACTTTTAAAAGTAAAAGTTTTGTGCAAAACATAGTTTGAGAAAAAACTAAATCCCATACCAATAGTGGTAGTTAGGATTTGAGTAACATTAACTTTTTTGTATGCAAAGGGGATTTTGAAATAAAAATCACTCATAAAAGTTTGAATGAATTTATATGTCATAACACTGAAAAACCAGGTTACAAATCCTGAAAATGTGGCGACCATTAAAAACTTAACCATTTCACGATTTGTCTGCTGTGTTTTTCTAGCGTCAAACGCAAACAGTTTCGTTAAGGTAAAACCTACAATGACTGAGATGAAATATGCGGGAAGTATCGTGGCCTCATAGTTTAATTTGAACCAATCCTTCAAGAGTCCACCGCAAACGAGTTGGACGATAGCTCCAGCACCTGCGATCAAGAAATACGCAATTAAATCTTTTTGATTAAAAAGGGTGGTTTTCTTTGTCAAATTCGTAGCTAAAATAAACTCTTCACCATATTGGGATAAACACCTAAAGCCAACGTAGCTATCGTGCAAAACCATAAGGCTATTCTAAATAAGATTGGTACTTGTATTTTTTCTATGTCTCCATCCTTAAAATACATGGAGATGATTCCTTTGAAATAATAATAAATACCCACTGCCGACATTAATATGGCTAGGATGACGGGGTAAATGATATTGCGGTTAAAGCTATCTGAAAAAATAAAGAATTTGCCCCAAAAACCTGCTGTTAATGGAATCCCAGCCAATGACAATAAAGAAATAGTGAAGCAAAAGGCTAATCCCGGATTATTTTTCGACAACCCTGCAAATGATGCATAATCCTCTGGTTTTTCTTTTCGACCTGTTTGATATTCTGAAACAATGATTAGGACTGCAAATGCGGCAACAGTCGCTAATGTATATGAAAGCGAGTAATATAATATAGTAGATGTAGATGAAATTTGCTTAGCGCTTACCGTCATCAACATGTACCCCGCATGCGAAATACTTGAATAGGCAAGCATTCGCTTGACACTTTGTTGGTACGCCGCTGTCACATTACCAATAATCAATGTGAGCATACTAATGAAATAAATCGTTAAAACCCAGGTAGAGTAGATCCCTCCAAACACACCGGATAGAATATGGTAAAGTGCCGCAAATCCAGCTGTTTTTACCACGGTTGACATAAACATGGTAAAAATAGTTGGTGCTCCATCGTAAACATCCGGTGTCCAAAAATGAAAAGGAGCGGCTGATACTTTAAATAGAAGTCCCACTACCATCAGTAAAACTCCAATATATAAGAAGCTAGGCATTGATTCTGGAGCGGTAGCTGCAATGATATTGGCTAAATTCGAGACATAAAAGGATCTTGTTGCTCCATACACCAATGTGATACCAAACAGTAAAATACCGGTAGCAAACGCGCCCATTAAAAAGTATTTTAAGGCGGCTTCATTGGATTTAAGGTTTCTTTTATCAGAACCAGTTAACACGTACATGGCCACAGACAAAATTTCCAAGCCCACAAATAACATAATCATATGATCAAATGAAACCATTAAAATGGCTCCAACCACTGAAAAAAGTAAAATTGCATAATATTCAGCTGGATGTGTATGTTCGTCATCTACCCCAAATCCCCTAGAAAGTGCTACGACTAAAAACGCAGCCAATTGAATAATTAAACTAAAATTAATCGATGTATTGCTAGTCCTAAACATATTGCCAAACCACAATAATTCATGATTCCAGTCTATGGCTGTTAAGCCCATGCCAATAGCTAGAAACAATAAGGTAAGAATTTGTAACACCTTTCTTGGAAACCAAAATCCCAAAAATAAATTACTAATTCCAAAAAGGGATAATGCTATAATGGCCGTCATAAAAATCAGATGCTTTTAAATTTAATTATTTCATTAGTTGGGTTATCTGCAAAACACTTTCCTCACTAAAATGTAAGATAGTATTCGGGAAAATACCCCCTAAAAAAACGAATATGCTTAATGGAATCAGGACCATTTTTTCTTCTAATGTCAATTTTGAAAATTCAGTGGTGATTCTTGATACATTTCCAAACATGGATTTTTGAATTAACCGTAGCGTGTAAACCGCTCCCAGAATAATGGTGATGCCTGCAACAATCCCCAAAACAAAGGAATAATCAAATATACTTTTCAATAATATAAATTCTCCAATAAAGCCATTGGTTAGTGGCAACGCAACAGACCCTAGACTTAGGATAATAAAGGATACTGTGAGTACATACGATGATTGAGTTATTCCACCTAGTTGGGCTAATTCCCTAGTTTTAGTTCTTCTTTCAATAATCTCTACAACAAAAAAGAGTCCTATGACATTAATTCCATGCGAAAGCATTTGGTATAAAGCGCCTTGAAGTCCTTCAAAACTTTGCGTTAACATACCGGCTGAGATCAGGCCTACGTGCGCAAAGGAAGAGTAAGCTAATAGCCTTTTTGCGTCTTTTTGTTGAATCGCTATGATTGAACCATAAATGACGCCAATAATCGATAGCACGATAGCTGTATTTCCCCAAATACTAATGCCTAAAGGAAACATAGGAATGATTAATCTGATCACCCCATAGGTTCCCATTTTTAACATAACACCCGAAAGGAGCATGGTGCCTTGACTTGGGGAAGTCGTATAGGTATCCGGCTGCCAAGTATGAAATGGGAAAATGGGCATTTTGATTGCAAATGCAATGAAAAATGCCAAAAACAAGTAGCCTTGCGTTACAGAACTTAAGTTATGTGCGGTTAAATATAGAGTTTCTATATCAGCTGAATGTGTCGTTCCGGGAGTTCTTAGGTAGACAAAAATAAGTCCAATAAATAAAAATAAGGACCCAAAAATGGTGTAGATCAAAAATTTAAACGTGATGGCAGATTTATTTTCTCCTCCAAATTTTGAAGCTAAAAAGTAAATCGGCAACAAGGAAGCTTCAAAAAAGAAATAAAATAAGAAAGCGTCCTTAGCTAAAAAAGCACCCATCATTGCGGATTGCATTAATAACATTAAACCTTGATATTGTGCATGATCGGCCTTCTCGGTCTTGGCCGTTGACCCAATAATAAATGGCAATAACAATGCACAAAGGCCAATTAATATCCCACTAATGCCATCGGCTTTTAGCGAAAATTGTATACCAACTTCTGGAATCCAATCGTGCATATAGGTGATCGCCAGCGAAGTCTCATTGATTTGATAAAGTAAAAAGCCCGTAGCGATGGCTTCTAAAATAGCCGCTGATAATGAAATAATAAATGCATGCTTGGGTTTAGCGATTAAGAGGAATGCGCCAACGAGCAATGGAAAAAATAGAATAAAAAGTAAATTCATGCTTTTTCTGTCAAATTTTAAATTACAATATCCAGGATTTTAATCCCATAAATAAAATGATCGCAATCGAAATCACCATCATAAATACATAATAGCCGACATTTCCTGTTTGAATTCTTTTGAATTCAGTGGATGCATATTGTACTATTTTTCCAATTCCCTCTACAAATAAATCAATGACCAAAAAATCAATGACTTGTCCAAAAAAAACAGATAAGAAATTTATGGGTTTAAAAATAATTAAATCATATAACTCATCGATGTAGAACTTCTGATAAATCAGTTTTTGTATGCCTTGAATTTGGCTATCCTCCGCCGGAATTAGCTTTTTACTGCTAAAAATAAATATAGCTAATAAAGGAGGAATGAAAGCGGCTAGTAATGGAGCCCCCATTTCTAGACTAAAAAATGATACTTCTCCTAATGATTCCGTTGATGGTAAAAGTGGGGCAAGCCAATGGGCTAAAAATTCATTTCCGCCTGCAAAATGAGGTAAATTAATCAAGCCACCTGCCACTGAAAATAGGGCTAAAATGATTAGTGGGATGGTCATCGACCAAGGAGATTCATGTAAATGGCTCGCTTGCTTCTCTGACCCTCTAAACTCGCCCCAAAAAGTCAAAATAAAGACTCGGAACATGTAGAATGAGGTACAAGCTGAACCTAAAATGGCCAAGCTCCACATGAGTAAATCATGGTGATAAAGATTTGCTAGTATTTCATCTTTGGAGAAAAATCCCGAAAAAGGTGGTATCCCTGAAATAGCTAAGGTTCCCAATAAAAAAGTAAAATAGGTGATGGGCATTTTGGATTTTAATCCCCCCATTTTTCTGATATCTTGTTCATCTGACATCGCATGAATCACGGATCCAGCTCCTAAAAACAATAGTGCTTTAAAAAATGCATGCGTCATCACATGAAAAAATGAGGCCGAATACGCAGACGCTCCCAATCCCATAAACATGTAACCTAGTTGGGACACCGTTGAATAAGCCAACACTTTTTTAATGTCGTTTTGAAATAAACCAATAATAGCCCCTAATAGAGCGGTGGATAATCCAATCCAACCAACCAAATGTAAAATATCGGGACTTAATTCAAAGATAACATTCGCTCGAATAACCATGTAAATACCCGCTGTCACCATGGTCGCCGCGTGAATTAAGGCAGAAACGGGTGTGGGACCTGCCATCGCATCTGGAAGCCAAGTAAACAAAGGTATTTGTGCAGATTTACCCATGGCTCCCACAAATAGGCAAAAAGCGATAACCCCTAAATTGTCAGGAACGTCGCCTTGTTGGATCGATGAAAATATCGTTGCGTAACCAGTACTACCAAAGTCCTGAATCAGTAAAAATATACCGATTAAAAACCCTAAGTCCCCAATTCTGTTCATAATAAATGCTTTTCTAGCAGCATTTCCATAACTATTTTTTTGATTCCAAAACCCAATTAGGAGATATGAGCATAATCCTACTCCTTCCCAACCAATAAACAAGACGGTAAAGTTTGCTCCTAGGACAAGGATCAACATGAAGAAAATAAATAAATTTAAAAAGGCAAAAAATTTCCCAAAACCTGGGTCATGCGCCATATATCCAATTGAATAAATATGGATCAATGTGCCCACACCCGTTATGACAAGTAACATCAGAATAGATAATGCATCTATTTGAAAATCAAAAGGAATTTGTAAATCTCCCAATTTAATCCACTCGGCTACGTGTAAAATTTGAGTGGTTCCATCAAAATTAACAAAAACTTGGATGGATAATAAAAAGGCCGCTAAAGGTGGGATGGTGCCAATAATGGCGGCTAATTGCTTTGAAATGTTGGGAAATGAAAGTCCATTCACAACAAAACCAATGAAAGGTAAAAGCGGTATTAAATAAATTAAAGACATAAATGAATGTTCTGTAAAATTAATTTTTCAACTTATTGAGGATTCCGATGTCAATACTCTGAATATTTCGATAAATCATCACGATGATGGCTAATCCTACTGCTACTTCCGCCGCTGCCACTGCCATAATGAAAAATACAAAAATTTGCCCCGAAGGATCTGAATAATAGGAAGAAAATGCAGCTAAAAGTAAATTGACAGCATTTAACATGAGTTCAATCGCCATAAACACGATGATGGCATTTCTCCTTGTTAATACACCTAAAATCCCTATGCAAAACAAAGCAGAGCTTAATAAAATATAATGTGCTAAGGGAATGGTGCGAATTATGTCTGGTATGGTTTGCATTGTTTTATCATTAGGCCATTAACATGGCAAAAATACGAATTAAACTTAAATATTCGACATCTAAATTTCGCTTTAGCGCTGAAAACCTTGTAATTTAATTTCAGTTAATTTTTTCTTTGTATCCATCGCAAAGTCGCCCTTTAAAATCCAATCATAATACGAAGGATCACTTTTTAATACTTCCGTAACGGATCTGCCAGAGTACTTTCCGAAATTAAATACAGGAATTCTTTCCTTGTTGTACACCATTCGATTAGCGAAATCGATGGAATTTGACATCGTTAATTCATGTAATTTGGACATATCATTTTGGATAGGGAAGTACTCCTTTCCATTTTCATCTTTCAATGAAACCTCTTCATATCTTTTAACTTGGGCATTCAATACTTCTAGGGTAGCTAATACATCCGCCTCGGCTCCATGCGCACCTATTAAATCTTTGCCACAATAAAATTTGAAAGCAGCAGTTAAATTTCTAGGCTCCATCAAGTGGAAAATTCTTTGGGCGTCAATCAATTTTCGATTTTTCATGTCAAAATCAATTTCGTTTCTATAAAACTCTTCCACCAACATGGGTACATCGAAGCGATTAGAATTAAATCCAGCCAAGTCACAACCTTCCAAAAACCCTGATAAAGATTTAGCAACTTGCTTAAATTGGGGTTCGTCCTTTACATCATCATCATAAATACCATGAACTAGAGACGCTTCCAAGGGGATAGGAATCCCAGGATTTACCCTTCTTGTTTTAACTTCAATGGTGCCGTCAACATTTGCTTTCGCAATGGCTATCTCAACAATGCGGTCTTTGTTGACCATGACCCCAGTCGTTTCTAAATCGAAAAATGCGAGCGGTTTATTTAATTTTAATTGATGTTCCATGTACAGTCCATTTTTATGGGAACAAAGGTAGCTTATTTATTACCTTTGCCATATGAAATTTAATCCAAAGGCCATATTTTTTGATTGGGATCATACGCTTTGGGATCATGACCGAAATGCTCGAGAAGTTTTATTGGATTTGGTCGATGAGTTTAATCTAACTGAGTCACTAGATATTGACCACGAAAATATTTGGAATCGTTTTAATGTATTAAATAACCAGTTGTGGGATGATTATCAATCGAAAAAAATCACCCAAATGGAGTTGAGGGAAACACGATTTAAACTTTTTTTTTCACAGTTGGGCTTTGAGGGCAACCCGCAGAAATTTTCTAGTGAATTTCTATATCGAACTCCAAGAAAAAAACATTTGATGGGAGGGGCCTCTGAAATAATTCAAGAGCTTGCGCAAAAATATCCACTTTTTATCTTGACGAATGGGTTTGATGATATTCAATTTGTCAAAGTGGAGGCTTGTGGTTTGAGAGATTGCTTTCAAGAAATCATCACCTCACAGCAGGTGGGTACGCAAAAGCCAGACATAAGGTTCTTTACCTACGCCTTAAACAGGGCGGATTGCTTGGCACATGAAGCGGTTATGGTGGGGGATCACCCAATTGCCGACATTCATGGTGCGGAAAATGCTGGAATTAGGAGTATTCATTTGAATTTGAATGGTGTCGACTCGACAGCACAAATTCAAATCAAACATTTGACGGAATTGCGCAATTACTTGGCCTAATTATTCAAAAAGCGACATTTGATTATCATTTGTTTTTCGATCAAAGATTTTTTTGTCTCGAATGAATTTTTTATTGTCTTCTAAAAATAAAATGAACTTCTCAATTTGAATATAAAGTGGGTTGAAATCGTAGGTTTTCAAATCATAGCTTTCTACATAAACCCTATTGAAGTCCGTGATAATGTAGTCTAAACGTTCAATTCCATATTTTTGAAGGCCTAATAGGTACAAATTTTGATGGTTATTTTGAAATCGGCCTGGCTCATAAAACGATGTACTCTTTAAATCGAAAGCGATGCTATCGCCTATTCCATCCACGTAGCCATAAATTTGAGCGTTTTTGTACCTTGATTCAAGGTAAAATTGAGTTCTGTATTTGCCTGGAATCAAATTTCTTGCTTGGTCAATGACACCTTCATTAAAAAGTTCCTCGTTTTCTCCTAATGTGACCGCTCTTTCAAAATCTACGCCTTTTTGTTGGGCTTTAGTACTCGGTTTTTTGGTTCGGTTAATTCGTTCAATTAACTCAATCTCATCCACAATAATCTTACCCGAGGAATCTCGGGATTGACTTAGATAGAGTGAAAATGAGTTTAAAAGAGTTGGATAAAGGCGATATAACATGTTTGCAATTTATCCAATTTGCAGTCGGGATACAATCTGATCGCCAATTAAATGTTGCTCGGTAATTTCAGATACATCCGCCAATTGGACATTGCCGTAAAAAACACCTTCGGGATAAACGACCATCGTGGGGCCTTTGCCACAAAAATCTAAACAACCTGATTTTTGAATTCTTATTTTATTTGTATTTCCTGATTTAGCCCACTCATCTTTAAAGGCCTGAATCAAATCCATACCATGGGCAGATCCACAGCATTTTTTAGGAGCATCCTTGTCATTGGTACAAATAAAGACATGTTTTTCGAAGTGCATATTAATTGATTTCTAATAAGATGGGACAATGGTCTGAATGTTTAATATCGGCTAAAATCGACGCATTTTTAATTAATGGGGCCATTGATTGACTAGCTAGTAAATAGTCGATCCGCCAACCTAAATTTTTTTCTCTCGCATTAGATCGGTAACTCCACCAGGAATATTGATGATCGAGTGTGGGATGAATCCGACGAAAAGTATCCACAAACCCTTGGTTTATGTAATTTTCCATCCATTCCCGCTCTTCAGGCAAGAACCCAGAGCTATTTGCATTTGATTTAGGATTATGAATATCAATGGCTTTATGACATATATTATAATCACCGGCAATAATGATGTTTGGATGGGTTTTTACTAATTCATTTGTGTATGCTTGAAAATCGGCTAACCATTCCATTTTAAAGGATTGTCTATCCTCACCACTGGATCCAGATGGCATATAAACGCTCATGACCGAATAGTCCTCGAAATTCACTTGGATAACTCGTCCTTCAAGATCGTATTTTTCAATTCCACATCCATATTGTACGGAAAAAGGCTTTATTTTTGTGAAAATACCTACCCCAGAATATCCTTTTTTCTGCGCTGATTGCCAATATATATGATAGCCTAATGAAGTAATTTCTTCTAAGTCAACTTGTAACTCATCAGCCTTCAGTTCCTGCAAACAAATGATATCTGGATTTTCCTGTGAAAGCCAGCCAATAAATCCTTTTTGAATAGCCGCTCGAATTCCGTTAACATTATAACTAATTATTTTCATAACATTTCCTCCATTAAGACTTCTGTTTTGAAGTAATGTATAACATGTGATTTGATTAGAATCTCTTGCTCTTTTAGATTTAAAGGCGGCAAATTTTGAATTAATTCCCAATGTGGCCAACCTTCAGCATCTTTGCCATCTAATGAATAAAAACCACTATAGCTTAAAACCTTACAAGTTGCTATATGCATTAGGTCTTGTTTTTGCTCTTTGGTGAAATGGACATGGCCATGACCTAATTCTTGAACCCCGATCAAAAATAATACAGATTCAAGATCGGAAGGCCGTTTATTAAATTGTTTTTCAAGAAAATCAAGGATTAATTCCCATGCTTCTTTGATTACGGCTGGCTCGAATTCCATGAAATAGATGATTATTGAAGTTGTATTTTGAACTTGGCTGATTCTAGAACTGCTTGATCTCCTGAGGCATTGTTACCTATTAAAATAAGCTCACCCTCAATTTCCTTTTCTGTGACTACAGTTATATTGACTCTTCCCACCCCATTTTGGACGCCTTCTTTGTTGGGCAAAGTAGATTCGAAAAAATTGTTTTTGTCTTTATAATGATCCAAGTTCTTAATTAAATTTCCAATGTTTTCGATGTGCCCATCCCCTGGAATAAAATAGGTTCCTGGTCCCTTAAGTTTAAATATTTTCAGATACACAGATTCTAAATTCTCCTTATTTGTCGCAGTTATCGTGAGTGTATTTTCACCCATTTCAGGTTTTATGGTAGCTAAAACTTCATTGGTTTGAATGCGATGATCGTCTTCAATGCCAAAATTTATTTTTCCCGAGAAAAAGCTTCGCTCGGTGGGTTTAACGCTAAATGTATTATCATAAGATATCAGTACCACGAAGATTCCCAATCCACCATATAAAAAGTTGATTGGGTTTTTAATGAACGATAAGGCAAACCTACTTATTGGATTTCCAATGAGCAAGCGCAAAAATCTAGTATTAGCTGAATTAGAAGATTTCATTTTAGCTTATTCATTCGTTTTTAAAATAGGAAAAAATGACAATCAATATTTTCACTTAACAAAAGTACTATAAGTAATTTTAAAGGGCAATAATTAGATCCATTTTAAAGAATTTATTTATTAACGTGCGGATTAAAAGGAAATTAATGATTAGCTGTGTAATTTTGAAAACTGTTAATCAATTTATTAGTTTGTAAAGGGTAGAGGTTATGGATCAACTAACTAAATCACTAACAAGTGATTTTAATGGCAATATTAATGGTTTGCCTGTAAAAAGAACTTTAAAAAAAATGAAGGCATTTTCAATTCCTGTTTTGTTTAAAAGTAATTTGATTGGCAAAATCAAAGAAACTAGGCGTTTTTGGGATAAAATGAAAAAGAATTTCGAGCCATCCCAGTTCGATTTTGGCCCGGTAGAAATATTAATATCTCGTCATTTTGGATTTTGTTATGGAGTAGAAAATGCGGTTGAAACGGCTTATCGAATAGTCGAAGAAAATCCGGATAAGCGAATATTTTTACTTTCTGAGATGATTCATAATCCAGCGGTTAATGCAGATTTGTTAGACCGAGGTGTGGAATTCATCCAAGATACCCTAGGCAATCAGCTCGTTTCGTGGGATCAATTGACTTCAGATGATGTAGTTATTGTCCCCGCTTTCGGGACTACGCTTGAAATCCAAGAAATACTCTCTGATATTGGTATTGATATTTATTCCTTTGATACCACTTGCCCGTTTGTAGAAAAGGTTTGGAATCGCGCTAACTCGATTGGACAAAAAAATTATTCAGTCATCGTGCATGGTAAACCAAGCCACGAAGAGACAAAAGCCACTTTTTCGCATTCTAAATCGGTCACTCCTACACTGATCATCAAAGATATCAATCAAGCTAAACAATTAGCTGATTACATTAGGCTTGAAAAAGATGCTGTTGAATTTTACAAAGAATTTGAGGGTCAATATTCAGAGGGTTTTGATCCGTCAAAGGATTTAGTTCGCATTGGTGTGGTGAATCAAACGACTATGTTGGCCACCGATACACAGGAAATCGTCGATTTTTTAAGGGAAGTAATCGTCGATTTTTATCAATTATCTGCCGAACAAATCACTTCTCATTTTGCGGATACTCGGGACACGCTTTGTTATGCAACTAACGATAATCAAAGTGCTACCTATGGTTTGTTAGCTAAAGACGCTGATTTTGCCATTGTCGCTGGAGGGTATAATTCCTCTAATACCGCTCATTTAGTGGACTTGTGTGCTGATAAGCTCCCAACCTATTTTATTAAATCGGCGGATAAGATTATTTCAAAAAACCAGATTTTTCATTTTGACAATGTAAGCAAGACCGAGGTTTTGTCGGATGAATTTATACCTCAAAAAGAAAAAGTTCGCGTACTTTTGACTTGTGGTGCCTCTTGCCCAGATGCGGTTGTAGAAGAAATTTTAAGGAAAACCGTGTCCTTGTTTCCTTCCGCTAAATCCGTGGACCTTGTAGTGGATCAGTGGGTTCTCGAGAAGAATCAATAACTATTTAATATTTTTTGTACTGCTGGCACATAGCCCTCCCCAAATAAGTTGACATGTACCATCAAAGGGTATAAATTATAGATAGGAATTCGTTCATGAAATCCTTTTTCTATCGGATATGCTTCATGGTAGGCCTCATAAAATGTCTTGTCAAAACCGCCAAACATGGTGGTAAAAGCTAATTCAGCTTCTCTAAGCCCGTAATAGCAGGATGGATCCACTAGTACAACTTGCCCATCAGCATTTACCATTGCATTTCCAGACCACAGATCACCGTGTAATAAAGATGAAGTTTCATTTGGAATTAGTTCGGGTAGTTTTTCAAACAAAGAATTGAACTTGTTTTCTATATCAAGGTCAATTTTCCTATGGTATACGGCGATTTCAATTTGATTTTTTAATCTGTTTTCAATGAAGAAACGGACCCCATTTAAGTTCCAATCATTTTTTTGTTCGGCCGCCCCTAGGTAATTTGTATATCCAAGTCCATGGCCCATGTCCGAAGAGTTTAGGTGCATCAGGGCCAATTGATGTCCGAAATCTTCCCAATAAGTGGCATTTATTTCCCCCGTTGGGATGCATTCCATCATTAAATATTCCTTTTCCTCAATGGCTCCTACGCCGATTACCTGAGGTACTTGAATCGTCTTTGTTTGATGTAATAAATGGAGATTTTTAGCTTCAGCCTCAAATAAACCATGGTGGTCGCCTTGATTCCACTTGATAAAAAATTCTCCTGATTTTAATTTAACGCGCACCGCCAAGTTAAAATTTCCGCCATAAAAAAACTGAAATTCTTCAATGGAAACATCCTCCCGCACATGTATTTTGAGGATATTTTCTATAAATTGATATTGCTCTTGAGATTGTTGGGACATAATGAATTATTATCCAATATTACCAAAAAGCGTTCTTGTAAGCAATTTTATTTTTTCAAAAGGTGAAGAACTTACCTGTAAAAATTGTATTTTCAACTTTTTAATGGCATTTGGCAACCCAAGAAAACCCGGTCGTTTCTCAACTAAAATCGTATCATCGCCTCTTTTATAGAAATGAGGTAATAAATGGGCTTTTGTTTAGTGCTTTGTGGATTACCTGCCTAGGTTCTATCTTTATTTTAATCGAATATTTTGCTTGGCTATCTTCCCCGCTTCGAGGCATCTTATTCTATTTCTTTTTAAGCGCATCGTGTGTTTTATTCGTGGCAAATTGTTTTGTGCCGATAGTCAATTGGACGAAGAAAGTGAGTCATGCTGATTTGGAGTGGATGGCTAAAAAACTAGGTAAGTTTTTTGACAAGGTCCATCAGGATGAGTTGATTAATATACTCCAACTGCAACGAGAGGGGTCCCATAAAGTAAATTCGCCCTTGCTTGAAGCGGCGATTACACAAAAAGTACATCAATTATCGGGCTATAAATTTGTTGATTTTATTGATTACACGGGTCATCGAAAAATACTTTATGGGCTCATTCTTTTAGGCGCGGTATTGGTATTTTTCGATTTTCTTAATCCCCAATATATTCGTAAGCCGACCTTGCGTATCGTAAACTATACTTTTCAATATACCAAAGCTTTGCCGTTTCAGTTTTTAATTTTAAACAAAAAGCTGGAGGCTGTCGCAGGGGAGCCTTTTACGATTCAATTGAAATTAATCGGTAAAAATTTACCTTCCGATGTTTATTTTACCAGCCAAGGAAGCCGCATGAAGATGGATAGGGAACCTGAAAAAAATGTATTTAGTTTGTCCCTTCCACCTATCACGAGTCCCCAAATGTTTCAATTTGAAGCGGTTGAATATTTTTCTGACCCTCAAACTATTCAAATCATTTACCGACCTGGCATAGAAAAGACCACCGTTTCTATTGAGTTTCCCGCCTATATTCATAGACCCGCCGAAAAATTAAGCCAATTGCTTCCATTGCAAATTCCGGAAGGTTCTAAGGTTCATTGGGATATTTCAACCAACCATGTAAAAAAGGCTAGTATTATATTAGGCCAAAAACGCACAAAAATTGATTTTAAGAAAAATTTGTTGGTTAGTGACTATGAGTTTTCAGCACAATTTTTTGAAAATTCAACTTATCAAATATGGGTGTCAAATGAGCATTTTGAAAGTCAAAAAACATCTGATTTTCGCATAGATGTAATAAAAGACGAGTACCCAAAGATCGAAGCCCAAGTGATTGAAGACACCTTATATTATCGTTTTTTGATTTTTAAGGGAGTAGCAAATGATGATTATGGACTCAATCATGTAGCTTTAAAATATCAAATCAGAAGAGATAAACAAGCAAATTGGGAAGCCCAATTTATTCGAACGTTAGCCATACCTATGGGTAGAAAAGAGGCTGATTTTAGATTTTTAATTGGCCTAGATTCTCTAAAATTACCTCCGGGAGCACAATTGCGCTATTATTTTGAAGTGACTGATTATGACGGAATTCATGGGCCTAAAAAAACAAAAACCTCGCAACGAATTTGGGAATTTCCTGAATCAAATCAATTAACAAAGAAATCAGACGATCGATTTTTGGAATTGGAAAAGAATATATCGTCAAGCATTCAGAAAGCTCAAGAAATAAAGAAGGAATTGACTGATGCGATGAATCGACTTAAGCTAGGCAAAGAGGTAAATAATAAAATGCTTGAAGAGGTTTTAGCGAAGGAAAAGGAATTAAAAAAGGCTTTAGAAGATTTGAAGGACCAACAAGAAAAGTGGATGGGCCAGCAATTTAGTTTTCAAAAGCCTACAGATCTTTGGATACAAAAAATGGAAAATTTGCAAAAGCTGATTGACCAAATTCAAACCTCGGATTTAAATAAAGGCACGGATGATTTGTTCAAAAACCTCCAGAAAGAATTACCAAGTAATTGGCAAAAAAATATGGAGCAAAAGCAATCCCTCAATAAAAATAGAGAAAGGGAGTTGCAAAGATTGGAACAGTTTTATAAAGATTTGCGTATCGATAAAATGATGGAAGAGTCAATTCAAGGATTAAATGAATTAAGTCAGAAACAAAGCAAATTGGCCGAGGAGCCTTCGAACAATCAAGCAGAGCAAAACAAAATTCACGAAGAATTTAAAGAACAGGAAAAGGCGATTGACAAGCTTGAAAAAGAAATGGAATTAGATTCCAAAGAATTTGATTCATTGCAAGATGAAATTGAAAAGTCGATGGATAATGTCGAAGAATTTCTTGAGAATAAAACAGTTAATAAAGCCAAAGTAGCGCAGAAAAAATCAGCAGAAGGGCTAAAAAAATTAGCAAAAAAATTGGAAGATAAACGAGCCAGCGATGAAGGTAATGCGCTTGATTTGGACGTAAACCATTTAAGGCTTTTATTAGACGATTTGTTACAGATTTCTTTTGAACAAGAGCGTGTCATGCAGGATTTTCGCCGGTTACGTGAGGGAAGCCCGGCCTTAAAAACAGCTTCCCAATTGCAAAATAAGATTGCTGAAACAGCCTTTATTTTAGAAGATAGTTTGATTAGTTTAGGTAAAAAAGTCATGCCTTTGTCCTCAATTATTACGAAAGAAACGACCGAAATGCACAATCGGTTAAAAGAGGCTGCCCTAATGATGAAAGAACGAAAATGGCCTTTAGTCCAGGCTAGACAGCAACAATCGATGGCATCTATCAATAAATTGGCTGTGATGCTATCTGATTTATTGCAGCAAATGCAAAACCAACAAGCACAAATGAAACCTGGTAAAAAAGGGAAGGGTAAACAAAAGCCTCAGGGTTCATGGGGTGCACGCCAACAAAAACTAAATCAGAAAGTTAGGGAAAGTAGGGCCGATAAACAGGGCCCTATGAGTGAGGAAATGATTAAAATAGCTCAGGAACAGGCTAGACTTCGGCAAGAATTAGAAGAAAAATTACAGGATATCCAAGGTAGGCCAGGCTCGGGAAATTTAGAGAAAAGTTTAAAGGACCTCATTAAAAATATGGAAAAAAATGAGACCGATTTGGTCAATAAGCGCCTTAATCAAGAATTACAAAATAGGCAAGATCTAATGTTACCTATTTTATTAGAATCCGAAAAGGCTTTAAAAGAGCAAGGAGAAGATCCCAAAAAAGAATCAAAAAATGCGCTCGAAAAATTTCGAGAAAATCCACCACCCAATTTATTGCCATACCTTAAGAAATTAGAGGAAAATAGAACTTTATATCAGCGAAAGCCGGTGGATTTAAAGCCCACGTACCAAGAAAAAGTACTTCGCTATTTAAATCAATTTAACTAATGGCCTTCTTTTTATAAATAGGAACCGTGCTACAAGGTTCGCCAAAAAATAAACTTTTTACAATGGGCTGCAATAAAGCTGTGAGCCTTACATAAGCATCCGTGGGCACCGAATCTTTGGAACAGCCCTTAACTACCACCCGACCATCTTGGTAGGTATCTAAATTTAATGTAAATAAAGATTTTGTGAATAACTCTTTTTCTAAATCTTCTAAATTTCCATAGACGATGGTGGAGGCAAAGGGTCTAATTTGTGCACTTAATAGCATGAATGCCCAAGTGGGAATGATGGCATCACTTGAACAAGAAATAGCCACGTGTTTTCCCTTATACTGTTCCCACGAATGTCCTGCAATAAAAGCCCTAAAATCTTTCTCTTTTAGTACTAAATCCATAAATAATAAAGGCTTGATATCGAAATATATGCGTTCTCCTGGAATTCGAATAGTTTCTAAATCCAATTGAATCAATCCACTTTGGGCTACCTTATTTTCAATCGTATTCTCCATTAGATATATTTTTTTTGCGGCTTTTGGCCCATGTACTCTTTCAAATAATCTGGTTCAATAGTAACTAAATTTTCAAATTTTTTGTTCAAAAAAGCCTCATAGGCTAATTTTCCCATATCTATTGCTTCAGGATAGGGGTTCTCTAAATCGTAGGAAAATGCATGATTAGTAAATGATTCCTTACATTTTTGTGCACCATGTCCGAAAATTAACGCATTTTTTTGTTGGTATGTGGCAAAAGAAAATTCATCTAAGATTAAAGCATGTGCTGGTTCAAGCTCTTCTAAATTCGAATTTGTATAAACGGCTGTATAAACTTCCATCCTCCTGGCATCCATGACTGGAATTAAAATTTGATGCGTGGATGAATCAGCGCGCCTAGCCGCAAGTATTTTTAAGGTTGACACTGCAATCAGTGGTTTATCAAGTCCAAAACAAAGGCCTTTTGCCGTAGCTAACCCAATCCTTAATCCGGTGTAGGATCCGGGGCCAATGGAAATAGCTATTCCAGCTAATGAGCTAAGTTGAGTAGCTGCTTTTTTTGCAACCTCTTCAATCAGTAATGTTAACTGTTTAGAATGTGCACCTTCTTCCAAACTTTGTGACGTGGCCATTAATCTTCCATGATCATGCAGTGCCACGGAACACAATTGAGATGAAGTTTCGATACTTAATATGAGACTCATTTACTTTTTTTTGCTAGGATTGCTTGGAATTTTTGAGGCTGATTGAATAAATTCAAACTTTCTAAAATAACGGGATCCTTTGAAAAAGACCATTGATTTACCCCCTTTTGTAAATAATAGTGTAAGATTATTTCTTGCTCTATCAACGAAATAATTTCTTGTTTATGGGCTAAAAGTTCTTTAGTAGTGGACGAGCTCCACTCTGATTTCAGCGCTGACATACTTGTCTCTAAGTTGGCATAGGCCTGATCTTTTTTAGCCAAATCTATGGCCATTCGCACTTGTTTTTCCACCGGGCTTTCATATGTAAATTTCTGGTTTTTAAGCCAATTTTGAAAGTCATTCATATCACTCTCTGTAAAAACAAAGGATTCTGCGCTGGGAATTTTAGGGTGATTTTTTTGATAATGACAGGCGTATAAAAAAATCATATACTGCTTCATTAGGGCTTGAGTGAAACTCGAAGACATAAGATCCTTACCTATGAGGATATCAGGAAGGATTCCTCCTCCGTCGACGACTAATCTTCCATTTTGAGTTTTAAACGTTTTGATGGAAGAGTCCTTATAAGCAATTGCTTGACCATCCGCATTTTTATGTTGGTAGTCTATCGCCTGAATACAACGACCACTTGGGATGTAATACTTGGCCGTCGTGATTTTCATTTTTGTTCGATAAGGTAGGTCTCTAGTCACTTGGACTAGCCCCTTTCCGTAACTTTTTTTACCAATCAACACCGCTCGGTCGTAATCTTGCATCACACCTGCCACAATCTCTGCTGCGGAGGCTGAATGGCCATTGATTAATATGATGAGTGGAATTTCTGAGTCAAAACTCGCATTCAATGCCGTATATGTCTTATTCCATTCTTCTACCTTCCCTCTAGTTTCTACAATCTTGGTTTCTTTGGCTAAAAATAAATTACAAATATCAACCGCTTGAGTCAGCAAGCCACCTGGATTTTCACGAAGATCCAAAATTAATTTTTGCATCCCCGCAAGTTTCAACGTTGTTAACGCGACCTTTAGCTCTTTGGTGGCCGAGGCATTAAATTCCTCTAATGAAATATATCCCACCCCTGGCCTAATGATGCCTGAATAAATGACATTGTTAATTTGAACAGTTTCCCGGTTTAATCGAATGGTTCTCGGCGTACTTTCCTCAATTTTCAAAATGGAAATATCCAACGAAGTCCCCGCTTGTCCTTTTAAAAGTTTTGAAGGTTCCGCCTCCGGACTTTCAGAAATTTTGACGCCATTAACAGAAATCAATTGATCGCCAATGCCCAATCCAGCTTTTGACGCAGGGCTATTTTCGTCCACATAAGCCACGCGGTATTCTTGGTCTATCTCGGCCAAAACAATCCCTATTCCTTGGTATTTTCCCGTGGTCATCGTCATAAAATCCTCCAATTCATCTTCAGGATAATAAACGGTGTAGGGATCAAAACTTTTTAACAGCGCATCTATTGAGGTTTTAACGGCCAAATTCGGATTGACCTCATCCACATAAAATTTATTTAATTCTTTGAATACAGAGGCATATAAATCTAGGTTTTTGGCAATGTCAAATAGGCGCTCACCAGGTCGACTAAAAGAAAATCCGATTAGGCTCACTAGTCCTATCAATCCTACGTATACCCTTTTGGGAATTTTTTGCCTAAACTTCATTTTTTAGATTTTCATTTTTTGTTAATGCCGTAAAAATTTGATGCATTTTTTTTTGAATTAATTCAAACGATTCTATCTCAGTGCCAATATAAATAAATCCCATTATATCAGGTAATTTATAGGCGACTAATCCGTGAAATAGTGGTTTTGTCAACCGATACGCTTCCCTTGCTCTTCGTTTGATTAAATTGCGGTCAACTGCCTTCTTGAATTTCCTCTTGGGAACCGAAATTAAAATTTGTGGGGAATCAGATTTTATGTCACCTGCGCGATACAAAACTCGAAAAGGATAGAAAAATCGTTGTGACACAATTTGACTATCCTTTTGAAATAAAGAATCGATTATTTTTTTTTGCGTTAACCGCTCAGATTTTGGGAAAGTGAATTTCACGGCAAGAATACTTTTTTAAGCAACAGCGAGCCAGAAATCAATCTTTCTTGGAATTATGGCTTATTTTCCTCTCTTTTCGTCAGAAACTGAAAGCTTATGACGTCCTTTAGCGCGGCGCGCTGTTAATACACGGCGCCCATTGGCTGTCGACATGCGCTCACGGAAACCATGCTTATTCTTCCTTTTTTTAACCGAGGGTTGGAAAGTTCTTTTCATTTCTATTAATTATTAAATTCCCAACAGTTTCGAATTGGGTTTGCAAAGGTACGTAAATTTATATTTTATTCAAGTTTTCATTGAAAAAAATCTGTAGCCCTTTGGAAAGGGAAAATAATGCGATGATTTTCTATCTTTGTTCTTTAATTTTAAATTTGAAAGTCTCCATCATTACGGTCTCATATCAATCGGCTGCTACCCTTAGGCAGACCATAGAGAGCGTTTTGGCTCAAGATTACAAGAATAAGGAATATTGGATTATTGATGGAGGATCTACCGATGGGAGTTTAGAAATTTTGAAATCGTTTGGTTCTTCCATCCATTTTATATCTGAAAAAGATGCTGGTATTTATGACGCGATGAATAAGGGCTTAAAATTAATTGATGGCGATATCATAGGGATGATTGGTTCGGATGATTTTTATCCATCAAATGATGTCATAAGTTCCGTAGTTGCTGCATTTGAATTCAATGATGTAGACGTGGTTTATGGGGATAAACAATATGTGAATCCTGAAAATCCACAAAAAATTGTTCGTTATTGGACAGCTGGAGCATATCATCATCATCAATGGCTTTATGGGTGGATGCCTCCCCATTTATCTTTTTATATTAAAAAATCTTCAGCAGATAAAAATGGCCCATATAGGACGGATTTTACATGTTCGGCCGATTATGAATGGATGCTCAGGGCCTTGTACAAGAATAATATGACGGCTTTTTATTTGCCAAAGGTTTTGATGACCATGCGAAATGGAGGAACAAGTACAGCCTCATTTAAGCATCGTCTCATTGCAAATAGGGAGGATCGAAAAGCTTGGTTGGTGAATCAATTAAGTCCCTTCTGGTTTACCTTAGCTTTGAAACCTTTCCGTAAAATTTTCCAATTATTTAAATCGAAGAAATGAGAGTAGTATTATTGACGCAGGACGACCCGTTTTTTTTACCCAAGGCAATAAAAAAATTGCATGCTGGATTGCCTAGTGATATCGAATGGGTAGGCACGGTGCTTTTTGAAGTTTCGCCCTTTGGGAAAAGAGAATCATTTTTTGCCAAAATGAAAAAGACTTTAGATGTTTTTGGCCTAGAGTTTTTCATCTATTTTTCGTTAAAATTCATCAAATCAAAATTAACGCCAGGGCACTCCGTAAAGGCAGTATTAAGTCAAGCATCCGTTCCATTATTTACACTGGAGGGATCCATTAATTCCCCTGAAAATTTAAAAATTCTATCCGACCTAAAGGCCGATTTATTTGTTTCGATCGGTGGAAACCAGGTTTTTAAAAGGGCTCTTTTAGACATCCCGACTAAGGGGACTATCAATCTTCATACGGCACTTTTGCCTAAGTATCGAGGATTGATGCCCTCATTTTGGGTATTAAAGAATCAAGAAAAGTATACAGGAGTCTCTGTGTTTTTTGTGGATGAGGGCATAGACTCTGGCCCAATAGTCGTGCAAAAAAAGGTGGAAATAGCGGGAAGAACACAAGAAGAACTTATTGAATATACGAAAGATATAGGGATGGATTGTATTTTAGAAGCAATGATTTCTATTCGTGACGATTCCTACACCCTGATTCCAAACCCTCAGGAGGAATTGACGTATTTTTCATTTCCAAGTCGGCAAGACGTAATCACATTTAAAAAAAATGGAGCCCTATTTTTTAGGTGGATATAAATGACAATTTTAACGTTTGATATCGAAGAGTGGTTTCATCTGTTAGATCATCCTAGCACGCGAACGGAGGAAGACTGGGCTAAATTTCCATCCAGAATTCATGAAAATGTGGATAGGATTTTGAACATGCTTGAACAGAATAATCAAAAAGCGACTTTTTTTTGCTTGGGTTGGGTTGCGAGAAATTATCCAGAAATTATCAAAAAAATTGCCAAAACCGGAAATGAAATTGCCACTCACTCCGATCTACACCAGTTGGCCTATCAACAAAATAGAGCTGCTTTTGCCGAAGATTTGAAACGTTCTATTGAAAGCTTAGAAGCTATAACAGGAAAGAAAATTAGAGCGTATCGTGCACCGGGCTTCTCATTAATGGAATCAAATAAATGGGTATTTAGTGAATTGATTCAACAAGGAATCGAAATAGATTGCTCGATATTTCCTGCAAAAAGAGCGCATGGTGGTTTTGCTAACTTTGGCCAACAAGAACCTTGTTGGGTCGATGTGGATGGACATAAACTCAAGGAATTTCCCATCAATGTAACTTCAATGGTGGGATTGCCTGTAATCTTTTCGGGGGGAGGTTATTTCAGGTTGCTACCTGATGCCATTTTGGCTAAACTTTGGGGCCAACAAAAATATGTGATGACTTATTTTCATCCTAGGGATTTTGATGCAGGCCAACCGATCATCCAGGATTTAAGTATGATCCGTAAGTTTAAATCTTATTATGGCCTACCTAGGGCTTTATCTAAATTAGAGCGACTCATGATAGGCCGAGAATTTATCGATTTAGTTGAAGCGGACTTAAAAGTCAATTGGGAAAATGCGCGTACCGTATATTTATAAAAAAAGCCTTCATTTCTGAAAGCTTCTTTAAATATAAATATGTAAGGTTTAAAAATCCTTAAACTTTAATTTCTACATCTACTCCTGATGGCAATTCTAATTTCATCAATGCATCTACTGTTTTTGCAGATGACGAAAAAATGTCAATTAAGCGCTTGTAAGTACATAATTGAAATTGCTCACGCGCTTTTTTGTTAACGTGTGGCGATCTTAAAACAGTGAACTTTTCAATTTTTGTTGGCAATGGAATCGGGCCAGAAACAACAGCACCCGTAGCTTTAACAGCTTTTACAATTTTTTCTGCTGATTTGTCCACTAAAGTGTGATCAAACGATTTCAGCTTAATTCGAATTTTTTGATTCATATGATTTGGTTCATTAAGTGAATGAATAACGAAAGAACCATTAACTCCGTTAGACATGGTATATATATTGCAAAGATAGGCGGATTAATCCTGATTCCAAAATTCTTTAAAACTTTTGTCGCTGGATTGCAGCGGCCAATTGGTCTGTAAAAGGCTTCAAATTTACCTCGAACATTTCAGGGTTTATTTTTTTTAATGAATTCATGGCTTCTTTGGCATACTCGATTTCCCCTATTTCTAATGCTCGTAATGCATAAATGGGATAAAAATCAGGTATTTCTTTGTTCCAACGTAAAGCAGCTAAACATGCATCATAAGCTTCTTTTTTACTAAGAAATGGAATCGCATTTTTTAAGGTAATTAATTGGAAAGGATATTTTTTCACTGCTGACCTTGCTGCTGATTTATTTGAAATTTTTGGACTTGCCACGAAAATCAAAGAAGATTGATGCCAATAATCGAGCAGAGCTTGAAGGCCTTTTGTATTTTCAATAGGTTGAATATCAATGTATAGAGCGATTTTTTCTAATGAACTCAATGGGTCTTGGTGATAATAATCTTGCATGGCCTCTGCCAATTTAATTTCGGGAAACATAGACAAAATATGGGAATCCTTGGCTATCTCATCGATTGGCAATGATTTTTGTTTGTCCTTGAAATAGGGAATCGAATTATACAGCATCGCTAGGTCTCTGACATCTTGTTTGGGTACGAATGAACTTTCCAGAGATTTTGAATTTATTTGTTGATTTCTTAATAAGCCAATAGCCCATAAATTAGCTAAAATGCCGGGGTCTTGTATTGTTTGATCGATCTCGGGTAGTTGTTTGTTTTTATTGAATTTCGCTATAGAATATAGATAATTGGCCCTAGTCAAAACAGATTTTGAATTATTTTCAAATGCTTTCTGATGGTAATAATAGGAGGAATCTAATTGATTCAATTTTTCAAAAGTGAAGGCTAGTTGGCTTATGATCTCAATGCTTTCAGGCATTTTTTGATGAGCACTTTGCAAGGTAAACAGAGACTCAAATAGGTGATTTTCATTTTGATAAATGTTGCTCAAAGCAATGGCAATTTTTTCATCGGGAAATTTTACTTGGCTTGTTGATAAGTAATAGGCCAGTTCTTCGATCTTTTTCTCTTGGTAGGCGAGGCGAGCTAAACTAGTATTACTTTTGGCATTTAGTTTACTGTGAATGAGACCTTGTTTGTAGTTGATCTCTGCTAAAAAAGGATCTTTTAAATTTTGGGCTAATTCGCCGTCGGCATTGAATTTGGCCGCGGTGATTTGGTGGTAAGCGCCACCATTTATGGCAAAAACAAAAGCGGTGCCTAAAATTAAAACTCCAGTAAATAAAATATAGGTAGGGAGTATTTGCGGTTTGTCAACAACCTTGTAAATCGGCAAATTGAGTTTTAACAAGCTATTGAAATTTCGGATGATAAATAATGGAAATAATAGGAGGGAGATTAATTGGCATATTAAGGCCCATGTTTCTATGGCTCTAATTCCAGGATCATTGGAGGTATAAAGCATTAAAAAGGCAGTAGAAAAGCTTAAGAAGGCTAAACCAATTAACAATATATTGTCCTCTTGTTTTTTATGTTTTTGATATATTCCTAGAAAGATGCTTGAAATCCAAAAAACAAAACTAGGGATATAGGTTTTTCCCTGATAATTATAAATCAAATGGCCAAAACTGAAAATTAGGTTGACCATATAAAATCCAAAAAGAATCAGCCATTTTTTTTGACTTTCATTTTTGGTCGATGAATGACCTAATTGTAATAAAAACAGGCAAATAGTATGAGAAAAGAAAATAGTTAGTGTAAATAGGCTAAGTATTCCAAGCCAAATCCATTGGGAAAACAGCACCTCATAAATTGTTTCAATGGGTTGTTCGGAATTTTTTACCAATATAATGGCCAGCCAAAGCAAAATTCCTGAAGAGATAAAAAGCCATGATATGTTTGACCATTTTTTAAAACCTGTGATTAAAAAACTGATTCCAATAGTTGAAAAAATGGAAAATATCGCAAATGGTAGGATAGAAAGCTCATTCGGAAAAAATTCATAATGCTGACGAATTAAAAAAAGCGTTGAGCTTAATTGGCCCAAAGGATTCTTGTCTATAACTCCCTGGACCGGAATTAATTCACTGGCTATTTGAGTATTAAAAGTAGGCGTACCTCCTAAAAAATAATAGACAATGCATGCTATTCCTAGGCAAGTAAGTACAAGAAAGCCCGAGATATTATATGTAAATGTACGTTTGCTCAATGATTTGAATGATGATAATGTGCAAAACAAAATTTAAATTTCGGCATAAACTTTAATTCATTCAAAGATATAGTCTGATTTTGCATAAAAATAGCAAAAAAATCCAAACTTGGGTTTTGGTAATTGGAATTTACAGACTAATTTTGCATTCTGAATGTACTAGGCATTCAGGTAGATGTCAAACATTAGTTTTTAGCTAATCATTAATTAAATTATCAAATGGCAAACGCAGTAAATAAAGGGAAGGTTGCACAAGTTATTGGACCTGTAGTCGATGTTAGTTTTGAGGGAGAGGGGTCAACATTACCAGCAATTTTAAATGCACTTTCTGTTACAAAATCAAATGGACAAGGGCTAATTTTAGAAGTTCAACAACATTTAGGAGAGGACAGAGTTCGTACAATTGCCATGGAAGGTACTGAGGGTCTTCAGAGGGGACAAGAAGTAATCGACTTGGGTACACCGATGACTATGCCAACGGGCGAGGGAATCAAGGGTCGTTTGTTTAATGTGGTAGGAGATGCGATTGATGGTATCCCGCAGCCGAAGTCGGATAAAGGAATGCCTATTCACCGTTCGGCTCCTAGGTTTGACGAATTAGCAACAACGACTGAAGTTTTATTTACCGGAATTAAAGTGATCGATTTATTAGCTCCTTATGTAAAGGGGGGTAAAATTGGTTTATTTGGTGGAGCGGGTGTTGGTAAAACGGTATTAATCATGGAATTGATTAATAATATTGCCAAAGCATACGAAGGTCTTTCTGTATTCGCTGGAGTAGGAGAACGTACACGTGAGGGAAATGACTTGCTTCGTGAGATGATTGAATCAGGCGTAATTAAATATGGAGAGGCATTTAAACATGCGATGGAAGAGGGACAATGGGATTTGTCTAAAGTGGACGAAAACGAATTGTCTAAATCACAAGCTACTTTGGTGTTCGGTCAAATGAATGAGCCTCCTGGAGCACGTGCTCGTGTTGCCTTGTCGGGTTTAACAGTTGCGGAACATTTCCGTGATGGAGATGGAGAAGGTTCTGGTCGTGATATTTTATTTTTTATTGATAATATTTTCCGTTTTACGCAAGCAGGTTCAGAGGTTTCGGCTTTATTAGGTCGTATGCCTTCTGCAGTAGGGTACCAACCCACATTGGCCACTGAAATGGGTGCCATGCAAGAGCGTATTACTTCCACGAAGCGTGGTTCCATTACCTCAGTACAAGCGGTGTATGTGCCGGCAGATGATTTAACTGATCCGGCTCCAGCGACAACTTTTGCCCACTTAGATGCGACGACGGTATTATCTCGTAAAATTGCTGAATTAGGAATTTATCCTGCGGTGGATCCTTTGGATTCATCTTCTAGAATTCTTTCCGCTGAGGTCTTGGGGGATTCGCATTATGATACAGCCCAAAGAGTTAAAGAGATTTTACAACGTTACAAAGAATTACAAGATATCATCGCGATTCTAGGTTTAGATGAATTATCTGAAGAGGATAAGTTAGTTGTATCTCGCGCAAGACGTGTGCAGCGCTTCTTGTCTCAACCATTTTTTGTGGCTGAACAATTTACTGGATTAAAAGGCGTTTTAGTGGATATCAATGATACGATTAAAGGTTTTAATGCGATCATTGACGGAGAATACGATTATTTACCTGAAGCGGCATTCAACTTAGTAGGTACTGTTGAAGATGCGGTGGCTAAAGGTGAAAAATTACTTGCGGAGGCATCAAAATAAAAAGAAATGTATTTAGAAATTATAACGCCTGATCGTAAAGTATTTGCTGGAGAGGCTAGCGTGGTAACACTTCCGGGTGTTAATGGATCATTCCAAATATTAAATGATCACGCAGCTATTGTGAGCACCTTGCAAAAGGGTGAACTTGTCGCCGATAAACAAGCTTTTCAGATTGAAGGTGGGGTTGTAGAAGTTTTAAATAACAAAGTATTAGTTTTAGCCGAGGGGGTCCAATAGACGATGAGAGCATTGAGATTTTTGTTTTTGGCTTTTATTTTTTTAAGTTCTTGTACGGAGAAGACGCAATTGACGGGTTCTTTAATGACTTTAATCAAAGAAAACCAATTGCCATTAGAGAAAATTCAATTTTACAATGACAATCCCTTGTTTCTAGAACGTGAGTTAAATGCGTCTGAGGCTAATGTCAAATCAGGTAAGGTGCTCATTGTCAATGGGAAATCTATTAATCGAATTACACTGGAGAAACAGACACCAGGACTTTTAGTCAAGCAGTCCCATGATCATTTACTTGTTTCTTTTGAATCAGGTGCCGGTGAAGCAAAAAGTTTACACTTTGCGCCTATATTAGGTGAAAAAGGAGAGTACTTTTATCAATTGGTCGACGAATCTGGTAGCACCACCTTTTCCCGATTAATGTATGATGGCAATAAATATTTGCTTTATAATAAATCCAAAATTAGATTAGAGATAATGAAATCTTCTTTTTCTGGGTTAAAAGTTAATAGTAAAAGGATGAAAGGCAACCGAATTCAATAAGTTGAAATTATTAAATTGTAAAATAGGATGCTTGCATCCTATTTTTTTTTGGCCCATTTTTACAATTAGTATGCTAAACATACTTTATATGAAAGCAGAGAATACGGTCGATTTTCAGATTAAAACGGGTTGGAATGCCATTAGCAGGATGTATAATACCTATGCTGCGCAATTTGACATGACGATGGCAATTGGGTATGCTTTATTGCACATTGATAAAAATGGAACTTCGGCTACGAAAATTGCTCCTGCTTTAGGTCTTGAATCTAGAAGCTTAACGCGTATGCTGAAAACCTTAGAAGATAAGAAATGGATCAGAAGAGAAGCAAATTTTAAAGATAAGCGAGTCGTTAAAATCTTCTTGACGGATTTGGGAAAGAAAAAGAGAGATCAAGCACGGCAAGGAGTTATTTTATTTAATGAAATCGTGTATGAAAGGCTTGGTAAAGAAAAACTAGATCATTTTTTTGAGGTAATGGGGTCTATTAATTTATTATTAGATGAGGATACGGTTAAGATCTTGGAGAAATTAAATCATAAATTGTGATTTGGGTAAATAGAGGAGTTATTGTAGATGAATAAATTGGCCTTATTTTAATTTTTTTTTTACATAAGGATAGTTTTTGTGTTATAGATTTATATTTTTGCAATATTATTATTCAAATTGAGTATTCTAAACTACATAATTAAATAATTACCATGAAAAAATTACTTTTGGTACTTGCGTTAATGCCTTTCTTTTTTTCTTGTTCAAGTAAAAAGAAAATGGCTGAATTGCAGTCACGTTTGACAGAATTACAAACTAGTAGCGATCAAGCTTTAGCTAAGGCAAAAGCAAATTTAGTTGATTGTCAATCTTTAACGGCTAGCCTTCAAGGGGAAATAAAGAAAAGAGATTCAGATCTAGAGGCAAAAAACAATCAATTAAAATCCGTTCAGGAGCAGTTGGATTACATGAAAAAAACAAATACCAATTTGTTGGATCGTTTATCTGATTTATCTGTAATTAACAAATCAGGCGCTGAAAGCATTCGTAAATCTTTAGAAGCCTTAAATGACCAGGGTAAATACATTAAAGATTTGAACTCATCGATGCAGCGTAAAGACTCCATAAATCTTTCATTGGTTATGAATTTAAAACGTTCATTAGCCGATATTAATGATGAAGATGTAACTGTTGAAGTTAAAAAGGGAGTTGTTTACATCTCAATCTCTGATAAATTGATGTTCGCTTCTGGCAGTGCAGTTGTAAATTCTAAGGCTGAGGCTGTTTTGGCTAAAGTTGCCAAAGTGGTCAATGATCACAAGGACTTAGACATTTTAGTAGAAGGTCACACGGATGCTGTGCCTATCTCGACTGATTGTATTAAAGATAACTGGGATTTAAGTGCTAAGCGTGCCACTTCCGTTGTTCGTTTATTGCAAACTAAGTTCTCGGTAGATCCTGAGCGTATGACAGCAGGTGGTCGTGGTGAGTTTGAGCCTCAATCAGAGAATTCTAGTCGTACAGGACGTAAATTAAATCGCCGTACTGAAATTATCGTAACTCCTAAGTTGGATCAGTTCTTTAATTTACTTTCTGCTCCTAGTGGTAAGTAAATAAACGTAATTGGTAATAAAAAAGGGCCTCTGTTAAAAGGCCCTTTTTTTATGATAATTTTTGCTTAACGAAGGCTAATCTTCGTCGTGATATGGGTAAATGATTTCCTAATAATGTCGTTATTTGGGTAATGTTGGATGTGGTGTCAACCGAAGGAATATTTTCTTGATTGACCAAATAAGATTTATGAATTCGAATGAATTTGTGCATTCTGAAATGGGATTCAAATTTTTTTAAAGTCTTGGCTATGTAAATTTCTTTTTTAGTAGCTAAATGGACTAAACTATAATTACCCTTTCCCTCTATATATATGATGTCCTTAATAGGACAATTTACAATGCCAGGCAATTTTATTTCCGTTTTCATTTTATCATTTATTTTAATCAATAAACCTAATAAATTGTAGTTCAGGAATACCAAATGAATTATTTTAAGGTAAATTATTTATTATTCGGTAATTGATTTTGAAAATTTGGGCATAAAAAAAGATCTTCAGTGAAGATCTTTTTTCTGTAGCGGGGGCCAGACTCGAACTGACGACCTTTGGGTTATGAGCCCAACGAGCTACCAACTGCTCCACCCCGCGATATAATTGGAGTGCAAAGGTGCAGTGTTTTTCGCAGAAAAACAAGTATCTTTGTTAAAATTTACAATCCAACCCTTTTTTGGGCAGTACAAAAAAATATGGCCCAGCAGCATAAAGCAGGATTTATTAGCATTATTGGCAAACCCAATGTTGGCAAGAGCACGCTGATGAATGCTTTGGTTGGCGAACGTTTGTCCATTGTTAGTTCTAAAGCTCAAACTACGCGACACAGGATTTTAGGCATGCTTAACGGCGTGTTGGGAGATGATGAATATCAAATAGTATATTCCGATACCCCGGGTGTTCTAATGCCCAAATATGAGTTGCATAAGTCGATGATGGCATTTGTTAGAAGTTCATTAGAAGATGCAGATGTCGTTTTATATGTCACGGATGTTTTTGATACCTATGAAGATTTAGATTTTTTGACTAATTGGAAAGATCATACGGAAACTCCCATTTTAGTTTTAATCAACAAAATTGATTTGGTTGATTCAGAAAAACTTCAGGTTTGTTTGGATTATTGGAAGGAAATTTTCCCCGGAAAGGTTATTTTGCCCATTTCGGCTTTAGAAGGGGTTCACCTTGATCAAATATTCACTCTTATCGTTGAGAAATTACCGGTTCATCCACCTTTTTTTGATAAGGATGAATTGACTGATAAACCTGAGCGTTTTTTTGCTTCAGAGATAATTCGGGAAAAGATTTTTTTAAATTATAAAAAGGAAATTCCTTACTCTTGCGAGGTAGTCGTCACTTCATTTAAGGAGGAGGAAACCATTATCCGCATTGCTTCTGAAATTTATGTTGAGCGTGTGTCTCAGCGTGCTATTTTAATTGGTCATAAAGGAGAAAGTATTAAAAAAGTCGGAATTCAAGCTCGTGCCGAGTTGGAGAAGTTTTTTGGTAAACATGTATTTTTAGAGCAATTTGTTAAAGTTGAGCCAGATTGGCGGGGAAAGGCAGATAAATTGCGTTCATTCGGGTATGCACTCGATTAATTAAATAATAAAATGTCAAATATAATTGCAATTGTAGGTCGCCCAAATGTGGGTAAATCAACACTTTTTAATCGGTTGATTGAACAAAGAAAGGCCATCATGGATAATATGTCGGGTGTTACCCGAGATCGTCATTACGGCTATGGTCAGTGGACAGGTAAGTTTTTTACTGTTATTGATACCGGTGGATATGTTCATGGTTCAGAGGATATTTTTGAAGGAGCTATTCGCGAACAAGTTGAAATGGCCATCGAAGAGTCCAACGTTTTATTGTTTGTAGTGGATTGCCAAACAGGTTTGACTGATTTAGATAAGGACTTTGCAAAGGTTTTAAGGAAGTCAAAAAAGCCAGTTATTTTAATTGCAAATAAGGCGGATACACATGAAAAAGCCTATGCAGCTGCAGAATTTTATGAGTTAGGCTTAGGTGATCCATTCCCAATTGCTGCGGAAAGTGGTAGTGGGACTGGAGACATGTTGGACGTCATGATTTCTCATTTTGAAGAAGAGGGCGAGGAAAATCCAGAAGCTGGCGTGCCGAGAGTCGCCATTTTAGGAAGACCAAATGTAGGGAAATCATCATTTTTAAATGCCTTATTAGGTAAGGATCGTTCGATTGTAACTGATTTAGCCGGGACGACTCGTGATGCCATTCAAAATCATTATACGCTT